>Ga0210384_10002770_pt1 | contig 21061 bp, 23 predicted proteins | sample IncBWH2MmetaG_FD_160574 | JGI IMG/M metagenome (GOLD analysis project Ga0210384, IMG submission 160574) | Forest soil microbial communities from Barre Woods Harvard Forest LTER site, Petersham, Massachusetts, United States - Inc-BW-H-2-M | ecosystem: Environmental > Terrestrial > Soil >...
AAATCAGATCGTCGCCTCGGCCTCGCCGTCGTGCTGGTAGAGCACGGCCTGGCCGATGAACAGCGAGGTCAGGAAGGCGAAGATGAACGCCTGCAGCAGGGCCACCAGGATCTCGAGCAGCGTGATGCCGATCGCGCCGGCGATCACCGGCACCGCCACCAGCAGGCCCACGCCGGCGCCCATCGCGCTGCCCGCCCCGAGGATGAAGCCGACCAGCACGGCGAGCATGATGTGCCCGGCGAGCATGTTGGCGAACAGACGGATGGCCAGCGCGAACGCCTTGGCGAACTGTCCGAGGATCTCGATCGGCACCAGGAGGGGCGCCAGCCACAGCGGGCCCGGGCAGAAGTGCGCGAAGTAGTGCCAGCCCGCCAGGCGCAAGCCGTTGAAGACGAACATCACGAAGGTGATGGCCGCCAGCGTGCCGGTGACCCAGATGTTGCCGGTGGCCGTGCCGCCGAGGTGAATCCCCGCCAGCGGCGACACCGTCGACACCGGGATCAGCCCGAGCAGGTTGTTGATCAGCACGAAGAAGAACAGCGTCCAGATGTACTTGACGAAACGGTCGGTGTGCTCGTGGAGGGTGGGCTCGGCGACTTCCTTGCGCAGGTACTCGCAGATCGCCTCCAGGAAATTCGCCGGCCCGGCGGGAACCAGGGCGCCCACCTCGTCGTGCTCGGGCAGGGCGCGGCGTCTCCTGACGAACATGGGGAGCAAGATCATCAGCAGCACGCCGGTCGTGATCATCATCACGATGTGGTTGCTGAGCAGCGTGATCCGGTGCTCCGGCGTGAGCAGGTGCCCGAGGTCCAGCGGCCGCGTGATCAGCGGGTGCTGGACGATGTGCTCCAGGGGACTGCTGCTCGGGGCCGTTGCCATGGGTTCGATCCGCCTATCCGCTCTCCGACGATCTACTTACTCTGCCGCTGATCTACTCCCTTGCCGCCCGGCGCGGGCGCCGGCCGCATCGCGTACCGGCTGTCGACCACCAGCTGCGCGAGGTAGCTGATCGCCGTCCACAGCGCCAGCGGGCGAACGGCGAAGCGTCCGGTCGCGGCCGCCGCCAGGCCAAGCGCCAGGGCGGTCAGCAGGCGCGCCACCATCGCCAGCAGGGCCGCCTGCGGGCGGCTCGCCGGCTCGGCGGCGGACAGGGCGATCGGCACGCCACCCACCGCCGAGGCCGCCACCGCCACCGCGCAGCCCGCCACCAGCGCCGGGACCGCCGCGGCGCCGCCCAGGACCAGCGTGGGCAGATAGCCCGCCGCGCCAACCGCCGCCGCCACGAGGACGGCCGCGGCCAGGAAGCGCGCGTACCCTGTCGAGGTCCGCTTACGGGCGCCGGTCATCGCCGCCGGTTCGCGCTGCTCTCCGGGACTTCGAGCCCTGCGATGGCGCGCCGTCGATCCCGCTACCGGCTTCGCTGTCTGGCTGTGGGTCGGGCGCTCCCGGGACAAGCCCGGCGGAGATGCGCGCCGCGCCGCGGATCAGGTTGTAGAAGCCGCCGATCAGGCCCAGGCAGAGGCAGATCAACGTGCCCCACGGCCCACTGCTGTAGTGCCGATCAATCCAGATGCCGACCAGTACGAAGCCCGCGACGGCACAGACCAGCTCGAAGCCAAGGCTGTAGGCACGGGCTGCATCTCCGCGCTGTATCTGCTTGCCAGGCATCGGGTTCGGACTCGCCTTCGCACCCTCGCACCCACTCCCCCCCGCCTCGCGGCGCGGAGTGTAGCAACTTCGCCCCGCCCGTTCAAGGGCGCTGCTGGGGTCCACGTTCCCCTGGCTTCTGGTGCCTCTGCCCCTCCCCCCGTCGCTTTGGGCGAGGGTTCGCAGTTCTCCGACACCACCGCCTGGACTTTGGACCCTCGCCCAAAGCGAGGGGGGAGGGGCAGGGGCACCAACTAACGCCAGGGGAACCTGGCGGCGAGTCAACGGCCGCGGGGAGTGGGGGGCGGGAGGGCCGCGTCCGAGATGATCGGCAGCAGCGAGACCGCGACGAGGTCGTGCGGCACCGAGATGCCCTGCGAGAGGATGTGGCGCTGGCGCGCGACCATGTGCGCGAGGGTGGTCGCCGAGAGGATGCGCTCGACCGCCGCCTTCACCTCCAGGAACACCTCGCGGATCGCGCAGTGCTCGGAGCCGATCTCGATGTGGCAGGGAAGGGCGAGGATCTGGTCCACCGAGGTCGTCTGCCCCTCGAGGGTCATCAGGATGTGCCGCATCGTGATCTGCGATGCGGGCCGCCCCAGCACGTGGCCCCCCTGCGGGCCGCGGTTGGAGTGGATGAGGCCGTCCTTCGACAGCAGCGCCAGGATCTGGCGCAGGTAGGGCTCGGGGATCGCCTGGTGACGGGCGATCTCGTGGCTGGTCACCGGGCAGGTCTCGCCGTGCATCCCGATGTGCAGCATGGCGCGGAGACCATATTCGCCCTTGGTGGAGATCTTCATTGGATTCCTGAGTTTATCACATCGCCGCCGCGCCGGTCCCCGCCGCCGATCGGCTACCCGCCGGTCATCGCGAGGCGCCGCGGGCGGCGCCGGCGGTGATCAGCGCCGGCAGCGGCGAGAGGTCGCGCAGGCCCGCAGGCTCGCGGGACGAGCGCTGCTTGCCGGCCGTGCCGGCGGCGCCGGCGGCGCCCGTCGCGCCGGTTGCGCCGGCCGCGGCGGGGCTGCTGCCGCGCACCAGCAGGAGGGCGCGCATGCCTGTAGCGATGGCCCCCTCGAGGTCCTCGAGACGGCTGTCGCCGACGTGCAACGCGGCACGGGGCTCCACCCCCAGCTCGCGCAGGGCGCGGCGGAAGATGCGGGAATCGGGCTTCTCGACCCCCACCGCCGAGGAGTACGCGAGCACGTCGAGACGCCTCGCCAGATCGAGCTGCCGCAGCAGCTCCGGCAACCGCGTGTCCCAGTTGCTGATCACGCCCAGCCGCAGGCCGCGGGCGCGCAGCGCGTCCAGCACCTCGGGCACCTCGGGGTAGATCTCCCAGGCCGCGGCGCTGCCGAAGCGGTGGAACAGCTCCGCGGCGGCGAAGCGAGACGGCGGCGGCGCCTCGAGGTGCTCACAGAACCGGGCGAGGAAGCGCTGCCACCAGCCCCGCGCCCCCTCGGGATGGGCGTTGAACCGGTCGCGCGACGGGTCGGCGGAGCAGGCCATCTCCCGCCAGACCAGCCCGATCAGCCGCAACGCCTCGGCCGGCGCGACCTCGACCCCGTGACGGCCCAGCACCTCGGAATAGATCTCCCCGAGGCGCGGGCAGTGGACGAGGGTGTGCGTAACGTCGAAGGTGACCGCCTCGATCATGCCGCTTCCAGGATACTCCTGCCGGCGGGCGGCGGCGTAGCAGCCCGATGGGCAGCCACCAGTAGTGGGTCCGTCTCCCGCTACGTCCCTTTGGGCGAGGGGCCGGGGCTGCAGGGGCGGAGGACTTTGGCCCCTCGCCCAAAGGGACGTGGCGGGAGACGACCCACTACCGGGCAGGCGAGGGGGCACTTGCTCGTGGTGCCCCGTGATACGTTCCGGCCATGCCACAAACCGGCCCACGGACCGCCCGCCCGTTTGCCACGTACGGGCGTGCCGCGGCCGCCCTGCTGCTGTTTTCGGCCTGGATGGGGCTACTCTTCGCCGGCTTCCTGCTCCACGGCGCGCTGCATTTGCTGCTGGTCGCGGCGGCGCTGCTCTTTCCCTGGCGGTCGCTGGCGCCGCCGGCAACGCCGGCAGGCCGGGACGACCTGCCCCCGGATTGACGTGCGCTGGCGGACTCCCCGGCCTCCGACCGCGACGGTCAGGGCCGGCCTGGCTGCAGGGAGTGCGGGGACTGCGGGGACCGAGCGGGCTGCGGCGCCTGCTGTGCGACGGCGACGATCGTCGACCAGAGCTGCATCTGGACCCCGCCGCTGCCGCTGATCCAGGCCAGGTGGAAGCCCCCCTGCGGCAGGCCGACGATTCCCTGGGTATCGCCGCCGTTCAGGTACCGGTAGTCCGAGTCGAGGGGAGTGCCCTCGGCATGGGAGCCGGCAGGACAGGTGAGGTCCTGGCTGACCTCGACGTTCGGCGAGAAGGACGCGCCGCCGTCCGCCGAGGCCGCGAAGTACGGCTGGTAGCACAGGTCCGTGGGATCGGCGCGCCGATCGTTCCACGACACCCCCACGACGCCCTCGCCGTCGACGGCGATCGCCGGGTTGCTCTGGTTCGACGCGCCCTCGTTGTCGTTGACGCGCACCGGCTTGGACCAGCTGCCGCCGCCGTCCGACGACGCCGCCGTCATCACTTGATAGCTACCGTCGCCGGCGTCCAGCCAGACCGCGTAGAGCGTGCCGTGCCTTGGGCCTGGTGAGGTGTCGAGGGCAAGCTGCGCGGCGCCGAGACCCTTGACCGATTGCGCTTCCCGGGCATGGCCATACTTGTGAAACACGGCGACCTGCCGTGGTTCCGAGAAGGTCCGCCCGCCGTCGTCGGACGTCACGATGGAGTACCGGCCGCTCAGCAACGGCTTGTTCAGCGGCTGGACGTCGACGATCTCGAGCGCGAGGATCACTCTGCCGTCCGGCGTCACCTGGAGATCGCTGACGATGTTGAGCAGGTCCTTGTCAGGCGCGGGAAGCAGGAACCTCGGGAAGGCGAAGCTGGCTCCGCCGTCGCGAGAGATCGAGAATGCGATCACGTCCCTGCCGGGTCGCCCGAAGACCGTGATGGGCATCTTGCCCACGGCATACAGGCGGCCGCGGAAACCTCCGTGCGGGGACCGGTCGCACGCGACGAACGTGCGATCGTAGGCGGCGCCCGGCACCACCGCAGGCTCGCCCCACGTCCGGCCTCCGTCCGTCGACTTCCACACTCCGAAGGCGTCCGCCGCCGTGGACAGGTAGGCGTTGCCGTCCGCGTCGAACGCCACCGCCGGGTCCTGGCCGTCGAAGTACTTGCCGGCGGCGGCTCCGCGGGTCGCGCGGATCCAGGTCTTGCCGCCGTCCCGGGAGGCATAGGCGGCCACCCAGTCGTGCTCGCCCAGAACCATCGAGGCGGCGATCAGGTTCAGCGGGTCACGCGGATTCATCGCCAGCCACGATTCGACGTGCTGGTGCGTCGGATCATCGGCCGAGATCAGAGCGCCCGGCAGCACCGTGATCTGCGGCGGCCGGGCCGGCGGTGGCGCGGGGAGGGACCCGACCCCCAGCAGCGCCAAGGCGGAAGACGCCAGGATGGTCCTCATACCAGAATTCTACGTACCGCTGGCGGCAACTGGTAGCCGCGACCGTCGAGGGCCAGGCCTCGCTCGGCCTTGCGCATCCAGGCCTGCCGGCTACGGCGCCTGCCTCCAGGTCTCGACCGGATTGGCGAGCACGCCGACGCCGGAGACCTCGACCTCGATCAGGTCGCCGCCGGCCAGCTGGCCCACCCCTCCGGGCGTGCCCGTCAGCAGCACGTCTCCGGGCTCGAGGGTCATCATGCGGGAGGCGTAGACCAGGAGGTCCACGATCCCGAAAACCATGCCGTGGGTGCTGCCGCGCTGCCGCTCCTCACCGTTGAGGCGGGTCACCACCGTCAGGTCGCCCAGGTCGAGACCCGCGCCGGCGAGGATCCCGGGCCCCAGGGGACAGAACGTGTCGAACGACTTGGCGCGCGCGAAGGTGGCGTCCTTGCGCTGCAGGTCGCGAGCGGTGACGTCGCAGGCGCAGGTGACCCCCAGCACCCCCCGCACGGCCTCTTCGGCGGTGGCGCGGCGCAGGCGCTCGCGCACCACCACCGCGATCTCGCCCTCGTACTCCACCCGCTGGCTCTCGAGCGGCAGCACCACCGGCGATCGCGGCCCGATCACCGACGACGGAGCCTTGAGGAACAGCAGCGGCTCGCTCGGCACCGAGCTCTCCATCTCCCGCGCGTGCTCGACGTAGTTGCGCCCGATGCCTACGATCTTGCCCGGCAGCACGGGAGCCAGCAGCGCCGCCCCCTGCCGCGCGACCCGCCGGCCCAGCTTCCACCTCTCCGCCGGCTCCGCCAGCGGGTCCGAGTGGAGCAAGCGCATGTCGCCGTCCGGATCGTCGCCGACGGCATAGAACCCTTCCGGGCCAATCCTGTACAGGAGCATGCTCTATCTTAGCCCCAGGCCGGGGTACGACGAGCGACCCTTCGCTGAAATGTTGGACCAGCGCCGGTGTCATTCCCAAGAATTGCGCTCGCGCTCCACCGCAGCGGCCCCACCCCCCGCGCCGGTAGCTGTGGTCAGCGCGGCTGAGGCGGGGTGCCGGCGGCTCGAGATCCGCTTCCTTCCCAGTCGTAGCTGTCGAGGTCGCGCCAGGAGAGAATCGTGCCCTGGCTGCGCCTCTGCGTCTCGTTGCCGGCGTAGACCACGACACGATCGGCGATTCGCGGCACCTGCTTGCCGGCAAGGACGTCTCCGAACCGCTCGAAGGATGCCAGAGCCTGTCCGGATGGGGTCTGGGCGGACTTGACCTCGATCAGCAGGAGGTCGGTGCCTCTCTCCACGACGAGATCGATCTCGAGGCCGCTGCGGTCCCGGTAGAAGGAGAGCCGAGGCCGGCGCCCCCGGTGGAGATGAGCCTTGGCGATCTCGGCGGCAACCCAGGTCTCGAAGAGGGCTCCGCGCAAGGGATGGGTTTCCAGCTGGCTTGGCTTCTCGATGTTGAGGAGGCTGGCCGCGAGGCCGGTGTCATAGAAGTAGAGCTTGGGCGCCTTGATGAGCCGCTTGCCGAGATTGGCGAAGAACGCGGGCAGCCGGAAGACGATGTAGCTCGCTTCCAGCACCGACAGCCAGGACCGCGCGGTGGGCTGGGAGATGCCGCAGTCGTTGGCGAGGGATGAGAGGTTCAGGATCTGGCCGGTGCGCCCGGCACAGAGGCGCAAGAAGGTCTGGAAGAGGAGGAGGTCGCCGACCCGGAGGACCTGCCGCACGTCGCGCTCGACGTAGGTGGCCGTGTAGTCGGCAAGCCATTCCTGCGCCGGCAGCTTGCGCTCGTAGATCCGGGGATAACCGCCTTGCCAGACGAGGTCCTCCAACTCCGCTGGAGGGTCGGGGAACCGGCGGATCTCCTGGAGCGAGAGCGGCAGCAGCTCCGTCAGGGTGGTGCGGCCGGCGAGGGACTGGGTCACGGCGCCGACCAACGCCAGGTTCTGGGAACCCGTAAGCAGGAACCGGCCAGGCCGGGGATCCTCGTCCACCATGCCCTGTAGATAGGAAAAGAGCTCCGGAACCCGCTGCACCTCGTCGATGATGGCGCCGTGGCGGTGGCGGCCCAGGAAGGCGATCGGGTCGCCGAGAGCCAGCTCGCGTTGTGTCGGATTCTCGAGCGAGACGTAGGGCAGCTCGGGGAAAGCCATCCGACTTAGGGTCGTCTTGCCGGACTGCCGCGGCCCGGTCAGCGTGAGGACCGGGTATCGTGTCGCGAGGTCCTGGAGGCGTGGCTGGAGAAGGCGCTCGATCACTGAGAAACGATAGCATGCGTTCGGGCCGATTCAAAGTTGGAATTTGGATTGGCTACTCTCGGCCGGGGAGGTGGTCCCCTTCAAGAAGCCCTGAACACGGCGGGGCGGCACCGTGCCGCCCCATTTTCCCTACAAGCGGCGCCGGCCGGGGTGACGCGGAGGTCGGCCAGGGACGGCTACTTCGGCACCTTCGGCGCGTTGCGCGGATCGTCGGCCGGGTTCACGTACTTGAACTCGACCGGGCCCTGCCCGTAGAGCAGGATCGTCGTCGCCTGCTTGCCGGTGAAGGCGTAGTGGTTCATGCCGGCGGGCATGAGGGCGTAACCGCCGGCGGTGATCGTCTGGTTCCCTGTCGCCTTCTTGTCGAGCTTGTCGCCCATCCCGAAGGTGAGCGCGCCCGACACCAGGACGACGTTCTCGTCGTTCGGATGCGAGTGCGCCGGGATCGCGTAGTGGGCTGGGAACTTGAACCGCACCGTGTAGGGCACCGGCTTGGAGGGATCTCCCGCGAGCACGGCGATCTGCGCGCCGGGTGGCACCAGCGGTGGCGCCGGGCCCCATTTCGCGCTGGTCAGGGGCGAGATCACCTGTGGGCCGCTCTGGGCGTGAGCGCTGACCAGAGCGCACGCCAGCATCGAGACCGCGACGCTCACGGCGGTAATCAGTTTCTTCATGAGGTCTCCTTTCCGAAGGGCGGATTCTCCGCTGGACCCCAGGATATGCCACCGCATGCGTGCCGCACATCCCCAGCGCGGGTCATCCTGACGCCAGCGCACCCATGGCCCACACGGGCCATGGCAGCTCAGCCCAGCAGGTGGCGCCGTGCCGCCTGCGCCACCGCCGCCGCGCGCGACGACACACCGAGCTTGTGGAAGATGTCGGCGATATGTCGGTGCACCGTGTGCTCGGAAAGCCGGCCGCGCCTCTCGCCGGCTGGGAGATGGCGGCCGGGACCCAGAGCACGCGCTTGGGCATCGAACATCCGAACTTCGAGCGCCCCTGGCTTCTGCCCGTTGAGGCTCCGCATAGGGCAGCTCGGGGAAAGCCATCGCGTGGCGCGGCGGCCGCCTCCTGCGGTCAGCGCCAGGCCGGCAAGGCGGCGGCCACGGCGATGATGAGGAAAACGGGCCAGGCCAGGTGGCGGCCGCGGGAGGTGACCAGCACGATGACACCGGTGACCAGGAAGGTGGCGCTGGCGAGCTCCAGCGTCAGCCGCCCCTGGTCACCGAGCGGGCCGCGGGCCAGGGCGGCGAAGGTTGCGGCGCTTCCCCACCAGGCGACGGTCGTGAGGTGCCAGGCGAAACGCAGCACCCGGCGCGCCCAGCTCCTGGCCAGCAGGCCTTGCCGCCCCTCCGGCGCCAGCAGCGGTCCGATCAGCTTGCGCTCGCCCAACCAGGAGTGAACGGCGCCAACGAGAAAAGTCAGGACGGCGGCAAGCAGCAGCGAAGTGGTGAGCATGGCGGTCCTTTCCCGCGCCGTACCATACGGCGACGTATGGAAGGAGAGTAGCAGGGAGGGTTGCGCCTGTCAATACGGTAGCGTATGGTCAACGCATGGCGGCGCGACTGGGGCGCGGCGACTGGCTCGCTGCGGCGAAAGCGGCACTGGCCGAGAGCGGCGTCGACGCGGTGCGGGTCGAACCGCTGGCGCAGCGCCTCGGCATCACCAAGGGGAGCTTCTACTGGCACTTCCGCGACCGGCCGGCGCTGCTCGCCGCCCTGCTCGAGGAATGGGAGAAGCTGGCCACGCTGGCGATCATCGACGAGGTGGAGGCCGGCGGCGGCGACGCCAGCGCGCGGCTGCTCCGCCTGTTCCTCCTGACGCTCGACGCCGACCCGCGCCTCGAACGGCAGCTGCGCGCCTGGGCGGCGGGCGACCCGGCAGCCGCAGCGATCGTGGAACGCGTCGACCGGCGCCGCCTGCGCTACCTGCGGGGCCTCTTCGCCGAGCTCGGCTTCAGCTCGCCCGAAGCCCGCACCCGCGCCCACCTGGTCTACTACTCCGCTCTCGGCGAGATCGCCCTCGGTATCCGCGCCAGCCGCGCCGCGCGCCTCCGCGCCGCCCGCCTCATTCATGCCATGGTGGTGCGCCGCTGAAGTCGCGGGTCCGCGGCGCAGCTCGATTAGAACTCGGTGGCGAGCGGCGCGGGCGATCGAGCCCGCGACCGGCCGCCGTGCTGTTGATCGGTGTCCTTCGCGCCGGTCTGCCCGAGTTGACATGAGACTCCACGTAGGAAGTGGTACTGAGGCTCCGGTGAGGAGTATGCTCATCGACATGTCCCGGACGCTGGAGCAGATCGAAGACGAGGTGCTGCGTCTCCCCGAGGAATCCCGCGTAAGACTCATGGAGCGCCTGCTGTCGAGCTTCCAGGAGCCAGCAGGAAGCGAGGAAGAGGGGATCGCCAGAGCTTGGGTGGAAGAGTCCGAACGACGGGATGACGAGATGAGCAGCGGCAGAGAGGAGGGGCTTCCTGCCCAGGAGGTTATCTCCAAGCTCCGCTCCTCTCGTCGATGAAGAGCGCCATCTTCAATCCCCTCGCCGCGCGCGAGCTCGGGGAGGCGGTCGAGTACTACGACGAGGCACGACGCGGTCTCGGCGACGAGTTTCTCCACGAGGTCGAGCGGGCCATTGCCTTCCTTGATCAATATCCCGAGGCTGCGCCCAAGGTGGGGCGAGAGGTGCGGCGGCTCGTCCTTGCTCGATTTCCTTACTCGGTGATCTACCGCCACCTGGGTGCCGGCCAAATCCGAATCTTGGCTGTCGCCCATCAGAAACGCCGACCACGCTACTGGACCAAGAGACACTGAAGCCGGCCGAGACCTACCTCGCCGGACCTGGGTCGCAGGTTGAGACACGCCGCAGCACCGACCACCCAAAGCATCGCACCAGGATGCGCGTCCAGGCTTTCCCTGACCCCGCGCGGCCCGCCTCTGTGCCTTCGCCCGGAAGGTCGCCGACCTCGAGGACGCTGCAGGCACGCCCGCGCTCGAGCCTTGATTTCCGTCTCGGCAGCGGCCATGCTAGGAGCATGGACAGCAGGACCATCGAGCTCGACGCCGAAGCCTACGAGGCATTGGCTCGCCAGAAGCTGCCGGGTCAGAGTTTCTCCGAGGTGATCAAGTCCCACTTCGGCCGACGCGCCACGGCCGCCGACCTCAAGCAGGCCGCCGCCAAGCTCAGGATCTCCGAGGACACCCTGGACGCCATCGAAGCACAGATCCGCGCGCGGAGTGAGAGCCCGGCGACCGCCGCGGACATGTGATCCACTTCGACACGTCGTTTGTCGTCGACTTCCTGCGCGAGACGTCGCGCGACGATCCGGGACCGGCGACCGCCCTGCTCGACTCCTTGCCGTTGTCAGAGGATCTCGCGGTCAGCGTCTTCGCTGTGTGCGAACTCCTCGCTGGCGCGGCCCTGGCACAGCGCGGCGACGCCATCATTCTACACGGCGGGTCTTGCGCGATACGCCCGGGGGTGGCGGGCTCAGGGAGAGGACAGCGCAACGTAGACCCGGGGGGTGGCGCCTCGCGTGAAGGCGATGACGTCGAGCCTGCCATCGCCATCGAAGTCGCCGACCTCGCAGGCCTCGGAGCCAAAGCAGAAGGAGTCGTGCCAGAGGGCGCCGGCCTCAAAGCTGTCGCCGGTGGACACCGCGACATAGACGTGCCCGAGGCTGCGATCGAAGGTGGCGACCGAGGCCTGGCCGCTGCCGGTAAAGTCGCCCGCGGCCGGAATCTCTCCTCCGAGACTGAAGAAGTCATTCCACTTCACGCTCGGCTGGAAGCCCGAGCCCTGGGATAGCGCGACGTAGACGTCGCCGCGGTCCGGCTCCGGGCAGCAGTCCTGCAGGAAAGCGACGATGTCGGACCTCCCGTCGCCGTCGAAGTCTCCGGTCGCCACTTTCTCCGGTCCAGGAGCGAAGAAGTCGTGCCAGAGCTGCCTGGGGCTGAAGCCCGCGCCGGTGGAGAGGGCCACGTACACCGCTCCCCGGCTCTCTCCGGGAGCCAGCGTGCCGGGATCGTTGCCGTGCACGAACAACGCGAGGTCGTCCTTGCGCTCCGCCGGGACCGAGGTGAAGTTGAAGTTGCCGACCGCTATGGTCTGGCCTTGCCGCGTGGAGAAGTCGGAAAGCCAGAGGGTCGGCGTTCTGAAGGCGGACCCGGTCGAGAGCGCGACATGAACCTCGCCGGTCGACTGGTTGACGGCAGCGACGTCGTCCAGGCCATCGCCGTCGAAGTCGCCGACCGCACAGATCTCATCGCCCATGCAGAAGGCATCCAGCCACTGGACTCCCCGGCCCACGAACTGGGTGCCGTCCGAGAGCGCCACGAACACCGCGCCGTCGCTCTTGCGGAAGGTCACGATATCGGACCTGCAGTCCCCATTGAAGTCGCCCACCAACGGCAACTCGTCCCCGGCGGCGAAGAAGTCGTGCCACACGATTCCCGTGCCGGCAAAGCGCGAGCTCACCCGATCCGTCAGACCGGTGCGCCGGAGCGCCCGCAAGGCGTCGACATAGCCGGGCTTGACCTTGGGGTCGGAGCTCGGGCTTGCCGTCTCCTGGAGGATCTTCAACACCGAGTCGCGGTTGAGGAAGGGATCGAGGGCGAGCATCGACGCGACGACCCCGGCAACGAAGGGGGCGGCGGCACTGGTACCGGAGAACAACGGCAGGTCGCCGGGAGCGCTCGTGGGGTTGGGAGTCGTCTCGACGTCTTCGCCGGGCGCCCAGATGTGCACGGCACCACCGTAGTTGGAGAAGGAGCTGCGACCCCTGCTCGGCGAGATGGCTCCCACGCAGATGACGGCGGAGTTCGTGCAAGGATCAAAGTCCTCGCCTTCGGCGTCCTTGTTGTCATTCCCGGCCGCCGCGACCGGGACCAGCCCCGCATTGACCGCCTCCGTCAGCGCGTCATCGAGCCCCTGCTCCCAGCAGAAGAAGCCACAGGATGCGCCGAAGCTCATGTTGATCACCGCGGGATGCCCGAGCTCCTGGCTCCATTTCACCGCCGTCCTGACGGCGCGCCGCGCCTGGCTGAAGGAGCCATCGACCTTGAAGAGGAAGGGGGTGACGACCTGGCCGCCGGTGCCGGCGGCACCGAAGCGGTTGTTGACCACCGCGCCGGCGGTGCTGAAGCTGCCGGTGCCATGGTAGGGACAATCCCCTCCTCCACTGCAGTGATTGGGGTTGGTGCCGGTGGCGTCGCGGCGGTTGTGCACGAAGTCCCATTGCAGGTCGGCGGCACGGAAGTCCTGGTTGGGGAAAAAGCCGCTGTCGATCATCGCCAGGTAGACGACGTCGCCGGCGTGGCCGTTGTGCGCCAGGTACTGCCAGGAGGCCGCGACCTCGATATCGGGATCGTTGAGCCAGTTGAGATTGAACCCGTCCCGGAAGCCCAGGTTGGGCAGAGCCTGGTCCGGCGCCGCCGGATCGGTGGGATCCTCGTGCGTGGTCTTGAACAGGCAAGGCTTCGTCACGCCAGTGGGGAGGCCCACAAGATCGATACCGATGGCGGCGCCTGCCCTCCGCTCCGCCGCGATGATCGCCGCCAGCTGCACCGCGCCGGGTGAGGAGAATGCGAACCGGCCGCTGGCCCCGAGTGCCGTGGCGTTCGTGGTCAGGCTGCTCACATCGGCGCGGCCGAGGTCCACTCTGACGACGACAACGCCGCCGCCGTCCTGCGGCGACGAGGAGCCAACCACGAACGGCCCCGGAAGGTCGGGTATGCCACCGTCATCCACGACGATGCCGTTGTAGCGCTGCAAGAACCGAGCAAGGTCCTGGGCGCCCTGCGGCTGGAAAACCACTTCGTTGACGACGAAGTTCTCCAGCCGGCCGCCCGGCTCGCGGATCGCTGCCAGGCGGCGCCGAAGCCCGTCCGAGCGGCGCTCCAGGCCACTCTGGAACGGAGCCAAGCCGGGATCGACGACGAAGCGGAAGCGCACTGCGGCCCCGAGCGGTGCGGGCGCGAGGATCGCGGCCGAGAGGATCGAGAGGATCAAGAGGGCGTAGATCCGAGATGGCCGGGCGGCAGACAGGGCGCGGGGAAGGAGAGAACCTGGCGAGAGACTTGAGGTCATGACGGCTCCTCTTTTGAAAATTAAAAGCACTATACCATCACTTAAGGAAATGTGCCACAGAGCCGGCTCCGTATTCACCAGCAAGCGGATTGATTTGAGAGAGAAATTTGATCGTGCCAACTTGCAAACAAGCAGATATGTGACGGCCCTCCCACGCAGATGACGCGGAGTTCGTGCAAGGATCAAAGTCTTCGCAGGCCTTCACGTCAGCGGAGACGCGGGCAAGTCAGGCGTAGAATCCCGCCGTCTCTGACTCCGCCGCAGGATGTCCCGCAGCACTCCATGATCCACGCCGTCATCGATCAGGTGAGCCGGCGGCGTGAACACTCCTCGAGCAGCGCTTCGATCCGCGACCGCACCCGCTCGAGCACTGGCCGCGCCCGCGGCTGGCGCTCGACCCGGACCGGCGCCGATACCAGGAGGTACTTGCGGACGGTGTTGCGGCTCACTCCCATCTGCCGTGCTACCGACCGCACGCTCTGGCCTTCCACCAGCACCTTGTGACGGATAACATGGACCTCATCCATCCTCAGCATCCTTTCCTCCAGGTCGCCTAAGTCCTAGCAAACTCAGGCTACTGGATCTGGGCTGAGGGTGGGTCAATTTCCGAGCGTTGGTTGGGTCAACTTCCAGGCGGCGCGTCCATCTGCGAGCTTCGTAAGGAAGCCTCAATGGTTAAAGGGCTTGCGACGCACAGTTGGGGAGCATCGGCCCGCGCCGTGAGGCACGACGGCACGCTGCCGGGCTTCAACCTGCCGCCGCCCGGGCCGCTACACCAGAGGCACTGAACCAGCTACGACGAAGCGCGATTCTCTGTAAAATCCGCCAACTGCCCGGTGACGAATTGGCTTGGTTTATCTCGTTGGTAGCAAGCTCGGAGTTTCTCTGACTTGCGAGATGGATATCGGCTCTGGCCTCTTGGATCCAACCGATGAGGCCGGCGATGGTGATCGAGTCTCCATGGCCAGGATGGGGAAGCTTGGTGTATTCCAGATTCAACGCTGGAATATTGAGGTTGGTCTCTACTAACAGTCCTTTCTGGGTGCGATGTACTTTGAAGCGCCACCCGGACGGCAGAGATGAACTGGGCATCATGGAATGCAGCGCATCGCCAACTGCGGAGTGCACGTACTCAATGTCATCCAGATCGAGACGGGCGATGCCAGAGATCCCAGTCGGCTCGGCAATCCCGGCGCTCATGGTCTGGAAGTTGACGGAGTCCACGAGCTGATTGGCGGTTCGCCTACTCTTGCCGCGCTTCCCAGTGGCTCGGGCAAAGATCTGGGTGAGGATATCGAGTGGGTCGCGTTCTGTCCCGTCGCGCCGCAGCAGCCGCACCGTGACAAAATCGTAGACCTCTCTGCCTGCCTGCGTTTCTTGATGGGTCGCCGCAATATCCATCAAGCAGGTCAGGCGCAGGTGCCCGCTGCCAAGGAGGCCGACAAGGCCTTCAAGACCGATCTGCCGGACGAGATTCTCGACGGCTGCCTCGCCCAAGAAGAACTCGACGTTCTGGTAGAACACCAGAGCCTCGGCGAGCAGTCCGACATCGACGCGATTGTTAGTCGAGGAGGGGCGGAGGACGATTGATTTGAACACGTGCTCCTTCTTAGGCCTTCTGAGAATTGAGCTCGGAGCTGGTATCGCTTGGAGAGGTGCGTTGCCAGCGGCTTTCTGGAGGCCAAGCTACGTTGTCGCGGCTCCTTCGGTCCTTTCGATCACCGAACCGAGGGCAGTAGACCTCACTGAGTCCTTCACCGAAGGCGATTCGGCAGAGGTTGTCTAATAGCACGAAGAAATCATACAATGCCTTTGGACTTCTCAACTTAGCCACCATCCTCATCGCCGCGAAGAGGACTTGGCCAGTTGATGTTAGATCTTGTAGCAACACCTTGCCGCTATGAGTACCCGTGCCCACAGAGATCACGCCCTCCTGATACAGGGCGCTGGGTCGAGACGCATTGTCAAGAGCCTCACGAATCCATTCAGCCGTGGTCATATGAGCTTGCCGAGCAGAAGCCTGCCACGATGCCTTCTGTGTTTCGGTTGCTCGAAGAAGAATCGTCGCAGCATGGTCATGTGTCCTTTTCATCCTCGACCCTTCCTTTCAAATTGCCTATCGAAGTGCACTAACTCCCCTCTGCTCACCGATGCGAAGATCCAAGCCTCGGTCTGCATAAGGCGAGCAATGTGATGACCGCGGTCTTTATGATAGACCAAATCTCGGAGAGGAGTTCACTATCGCTCACAGTCATGGCATAGATCGTGAACGCTGCGACGAGTAGGCATGTTAGAATTGCAACCCCCGCCATGATACGAGACCTGGTCCGTGCTGAGGCTTCATGGTCGGCAGACCTCTTGGCGCTTCGTGCCGAGCGCGGCCGCCCCTTCCCATCTACGTGCCGGCTCCTGCCCGCTTCTCTGGGAGATCCGGGCTTTGAAGCCCCGCCACGCTTCGCCACTCTGGTGACCATGGCACCTTCCCCCTCCGTAGTCTTATAACTGCGAGGACGACACCTGCTATTCCCGATGCATATCTCCTCCTTCACGCGCTTGGTGCGTTGTCTACAGCTCGCAGCTCGATCTGCTTCTTGAGAGACTGCTTGAGGCGGAGGGCGAAGGAGGACGGGGGCCTGGTTGTGCACGGAACACATAGGCACACGCTGGGCTTGGCTCTCGCGAGCTTACCGACAGCTTACCCTGATAGCTCCCCTCGCGTATTACGCGCGTATTATCTGTTATTTATAGTGGTGCCCAGGCGCAGAATCGAACCGTCGAACCCGTGATTTTCGGTCTTGCAGACAGTCGGGACGCTCAGCGCTCCCGGCTCCGCAGGATCAGGAGCCAGAGGAAGAAGGGGCCGCCGAGGAGGGCGGTGAGGACCCCGACCGGCAGCTCGGCTGGGGCCATGACCACGCGTGCGGCGGCGTCGCAGGCGGTGAGGAAGGCGCCGCCGCCTAGCAGGCAGGCGGGGGCCAGGAAGAGGTGGTCCTGGCCTACCCAGCGGCGGACGATGTGGGGGACGATGAGACCTACGAAGCCGATGGGGCCGGCGACGGCGACCAGGGAGCCGATCATCAGGGAGGTGGCTAGGAGGACCTGCAGGCGCAGGCGGCCGATGTCGACGCCGCGGCTGGCGGCGAGCTCTTCGCCGGTGAGGAGGAGGTTGAGGTCCCAGCGGAGGGCGAGCAGGGCGACGCTGCCGCCCGCGATCCAGGGCAGCAGCCAGAGCACCTCGCGGTAGCCGACCACCGCCAGGCCTCCCATCATCCAGCGGACCATGCGAAAGGTCTGAGTCGAGTCGGCCAGGTACTGCAGGAAGAGGATGGTGGCGGAGCAGGAGAGGGAGACGGCCACGCCTGCCAGCAGCAGGGTCTGGGTGGCGACGCCCTGGCGGCGTAGGGCAAGGCCGACGACGAGGGTGGTGGCGGCGAGCGCGCCGGCGAAGCTGGCGAGGGCGACTGCCGAGAGGCCGAGAGGCGCGGCGGCGCTCTCGAAGCGCAGGGCCACCACCGCGCCGAGCGCCGCACCGCTGGCCACGCCGAGGGTGTAGGGCTCGGCCAGGGAGTTGCGGAAGAGGGTCTGGAAGCCGAGGCCGGAGAGGGCGAGGCCGCCGCCTGCGAGGAGCGACAGCAGGACGCGGGGCAGGCGCAGCTGCCAGAAGATGGCGGCCGCGGTCGGCTCGCCGCGGAGTGCGGCGGCCAGGGACACCGAGTGGCTGCCCAGCAGCGGCGCGAGCAGCAGCGCCGCCACCCAGACGCCGCCGAGGACGGCGAGCGCGGCGCGGGAGCGGCGGCGGGTGGGGTTCGGCGGGCTCACGGGCGCGGCGGTCCGGTCAGGAGGCGAGATCGAGGACGGTGAGCGGCCGGTCGCCGCCGCGCACCACCTGGAAGCGGGCGTGGAAGAGGCGCTCGAGGACCTCCGGCTGGAGGATCTCGGCCGGCGTGCCTATCGCCATCTCGCGGCCGCCGGCGAGCGCCAGGAGACGGTCGCCGAGCAGCGCCGCCAGGTTGAGGTCGTGGGTCGCCAGCACGATGGTCCGCGCCGCGTCCTCCTGGAGCCGCAGCAGCAGCGATGCCAGCTGCTGCTGGTGGCGTGCGTCGAGGTGCAGGGTGGGCTCGTCGAGCACCAGCAGCTGCGCCTCCTGGGCCAGGGCGGCGGCGATGAACACGGCCTGGCGCTCGCCTCCCGAGAGCTCGTCGACCGGCCGCCCTCGCAGCTCCAGGATGCCGACCCGGCGCAGGGCGTCCTCGACCGCGGCGAAGTCGGCCGTCCGCGGCGCGAGCTGCAGCGGCGAGAGGTAGGGATAGCGCCCGAGCAGCACCACCTCCTCGACGGCGAGCGGCACGTGCGCGGGCCGGATCTGCGGCACGTAGGCGATGCGCCGCGCCAGCTCGCGCCGGCTGAGCCTGGCGAACGGACGTCCGCCGAAGGAGAGCGTCCCGGCGGCGGGATGGGCGAGGCCGGTCAGCAGGCGGAGCAGGGTGGTCTTGCCGGCGCCATTCGGCCCCACGACGGCCAGGCACTCGCCGCTACGCACGTCGAGGTCCAACGGCCCGAGGATCGTTCGGCCGCCGGCCTGCCAGGTCAGGCCGCGCGCGGCGAGGAGCGTCTCCCGGATGACCTGGCTCACGGCCTTGCTCCCGCTCCCGCCGCGGCGGCCAGCAGCGCCTTCCGCAGGTCGCGGTAGAGCAGCGGCAACCGAGGACCGGGCACCAGGACGTAGTCGCCGGCAATGACGAAGATCCGGCCGTCGCGCACCGCCGGCACGGTGGGGAGCTGGCGCCAGTCGCGGACCAGGGCCGCGGCCAGGGCCGGCGGGGCGGGGTCGCTGCGCAGCTCGAGGATGACCTGGGGCGCCCGGGCCACCACCTCCTCCAGGCCGACCTGCGGATAGCGCGTGGCGGCGTCGGCGAAGACGTTGACGGCACCCAGGCGGAGCAGCAGCTCGTCGAGGAAGGTGCCGCGGGCCGCGGCGAGGATGCCGGTGAGCCGCCCGGGCTGGCGCCCCACCGAGAGCATCACCGTGTTGGCGCCCGGCAGCCACCGCGGTGCCAGCTCGGCCCGCCAGGACGCCGCCAGGCGCTCGCCGGCCGGCGCCACGCCGCACCGCCGGGCGATGGCGACGAAGGAGCGCTCGACGTCGGCGAGCGTCTCGACGGGGACGATCAGGCTGGCCACGCCCAGGCCTCGCAGCTTGGCCGCGACGTCGTGCTCGCTGGGGAGCAGCAGCGCCAGGTCGGGGCGCAGCGACACGATCTTCTCCAGGTTGGGGTTGAAGAGGCCGCCGATGCGCGCCTTGGCCGCGGCCGCGGCGGGCCAGACGCTGTAGTCGTCGACACCGACCACCCGGTCGCCGAGCCCGAGGGCGAAGAGGGTCTCCGTCAGGCTCGGCGCCAGCGAGACGATCCGCCGCGGCGCGGGGGCCGGAGCTCCCGCGGGGCCCCGGGAGGCCGGCGCGCCCGCTGCCCAGGCGGCGGCGGCAAAGGCAAGCGGCGGCGCCACCACTGCGACTGCCGCGAGCGCGACAAGGGCGCCGGCCAGGCGGCGGCGCCACCGCTGCGCCCGGCGCGCGCGCCGCCGCCCCTCCATCAGAGAAGGTCCACCGTCACGCCGCCGATCAGCGTCCGCCGCGGGCTCGGGTAGCCCAGCACCTCGGCATAGCGGCGGTCGGCCAGGTTCTCGATCCGCGCGTAAGGCGACAGCCAGGGAAGAGCGCGGCGGCTCGCCGCGAGGTCGAGCCGGACGAAGCCCGGGTCGGTGCGCCGCACGGTGGTCATCACCGGGTCGAGGTCCGCGCGCTCCCCGACGTAACGGCCGGTGAAGGTGAACGTCCAGGGCCCCGGCCGGGCGGTGGCCAGCAGGTTGGCGCTCCATCGCGGGCGCCGCAGGAGCTCGAGGCCGGTCGTCAGGTCCACCGCGTCGAGGCGGGTGCCGTTGAGCTGTGCGGAGACGATGCCCCGGCGGAAGCCGACCAGCCCTTCCAGGCCCCGGCTTCTCGCCCGGCCGACGTTGACGTCCTGCGACGAGACGTTGTCGAAGACGATGAGGTTGCGCTGGCGGTTCTCGAAGCCGGTGAGCACGAAGCGCCAGGGGCCCGCGTCCTGCTCGAGACCCACCTCGTAGCTGGTGCCGGTCTCCGGCCGCAGGTTGGGGTTGCCGCTGAAGGGGAAGTAGAGCTCGCCGAGCGTCGGCGCGCGGAAGGCCTGGCCGTAGCTGGCGCGCATCCGGGTGCCGCCGGCGATGTGCCAGACGCCGCTGGCGCGCAGGCTGGTCTGGCCGCCGTAGACGTCGTTGTCGTCGCGGCGCACGCCGACGTCGAGGCGCACCGGCCCGCCGCCGTAGCTGGCCTGCCCGAAGCCCGCCCAGGTCCGCTGGTGGGCGCGGTCGAGGTTGGTGCCAAAGACGTCCTGGCTGCTGACGCGGAAGCTCTGGCCCTCGGTGCCGAGCGACAGCTCGAGATCCTGCGCCGCCTGCCGCAGCAGGTGGTACGAGCCCACCGCGCGGCCCGCGAGCGTCTCGGAATGGGTGTCGGAGGCATAGGCGCCGAAGGGGTCGTCCGGGCTGCGGAAGGCGTCGTCGAAGCGCGTGTCGGACAGCCGCGCGTCGACCAGCCAGCGGCCGCCGGTGACGTCCACGGGCAGGGCGATCTCCCGCTCCCGCCAGGAGATCCTGGTCTCCGGCGTCGGCACGCCGGAGGAGAACGGCACACCGGTCTTCGCGTCGTTGGCGCGCGCCAGCACTCCCAGGCTGGTCCCCGGCAGCGCCGCCCAGAGGGCGCGGGCCACCACCTCCTCGCCGTCGAAGAAATCGTTGTTCAACGTGCCGTCGCTGCGCCGCGCGTGGCCGGTCAGGTCGAGCTGCACGCCGCCGAGGCTGGTGCCGGCGGCAAGGGCGCCGCGCGCATAGCCGTGCTCGCCGCCCTCGAGATCGGCGGCGAGGCCGTGGCGCGTGCCGGTCAACACCTGCACCACGCCGCCCACCGCGTTGCTGCCGTAGAGGGCGCTGAACGGGCCGCGCACCACCTCGACCCGCTCGACGCCTTCGGTGGGCACGAACTGCCAGTTGACGTCGCCGAAGAAGGGATCGTTGAGCGGAATGCCGTTCCACAGCAGCAGGGTCTGGCTCGAGTTGGCGCCGCGGGTGAACACCGAGGTCTGCTGGCCGGGGGCGCCTGCCTGCGAGACGGTGACGCCCGGCACGCTCCACAGCAGGTCGGCGAGGTCGCGGACCTGGCGTTCCTCGATCTCCTGGGCGTCGATCACCGTCACGGTGGCGGGGGTGTCGTCGCGCGGCTCGGCGTCGAGCGAGGGGGTGACGACGAGCGAGTCGGAGAACCGCGGGGCGGCTCCGACCGCGGCGGCTCCGGTCGCGGCCGCTCCGGTCGCGGCGGCGGAAGTCTGCTCGGAGGCGGTTGCCGGGATGGGCTGGGCCAACAGAGCCGGCATCGCGCCCCCGAGGATGCCGGCCGCCAGAAGGATCTGACGCATGTGTGACTCCTTGTCCGGTTGCGACGTCCCCGGGAGGGACGAGGCGAGGTCGA
>Ga0210384_10002773_pt1 | contig 21041 bp, 29 predicted proteins | sample IncBWH2MmetaG_FD_160574 | JGI IMG/M metagenome (GOLD analysis project Ga0210384, IMG submission 160574) | Forest soil microbial communities from Barre Woods Harvard Forest LTER site, Petersham, Massachusetts, United States - Inc-BW-H-2-M | ecosystem: Environmental > Terrestrial > Soil >...
ATCTGCCTGGTTATGGTTATAGTGACAAACCTTCTACTGATTATACGCTTGAATTTTTCTCCAAGTTCATTTTTGATTTCTTAGACAGTATAGGCATAAGGAAAACAAATATGGTTGGCACTTCCCTTGGCGGTCAAATTGTTGCCGAGTGTGCAATATCGCAAAATAAGGTGATAGGAAAAATTGTTCTAGTATCACCAGCAGGGATAATGAAGGGTTCCACTCCTACTTTAGATGCCTATTCCATGGCTGCTCTGTATCCAAGTTATGATACTGTAAAAACAGCATATGAAATGATGACTGGAACAAACAAAAAAGTTTCTAATGACTCCATAGAAGATTTTATCAAAAGAATGACACAGCCAAACGCAAAAATGGCATTCATGTCAACTATACTTGCCCTAAAAAATACGCCACCCATAACAGATAGGCTTTCAAATATTATTGTGCCAACTTTGTTGATCTGGGGCAAGCACGACACCATGATCCCTGTTAAATACGCAAATGACTTTGCATCTTCTATTAAAAACTGTCAACTTGAGATTATGGAAAATTGTGGTCACACACCTCATATCGAAGAACCAATCAAGTTTTCACAAAACCTGCTTAATTTTTTAAGCCAATGAATGGCAATAGAAACCAATTGATACCAATAGATATATATAATATTATTACCAATAGAAACCAATGAGTGGTAATAATATTCAATATAATCCAACGGAGATGTTCAAGGAATGGATACAAAAAAGCGGAAAGGCCCAAGCAGATTTTATGAAAACATTTGGTTCCATGATGGGTCAGTATAAACCTGAGACCTTTGAACCAGTCGAAACATTAAAGGAAATGATAAGCAAAGGATCAAAAGTTCAATCTGATTTTGTTGAAAATCTTGGCAGTGTACAATCTAAAGCTATCGATAATGCTTTCAAACTTGCACAAACAATGCCACAGTTCGTTTCGTGGGGTGCATTTAAGACATCAGTTGGAAGTAATGGAAGAATTTCAATTCCCGAAGCTGAAAGAGATGCTCTTGGTCTAAAAGAAGGAGATCTAGTCCAAGTTGTAATCATTCCTATCGAGAAAAAAATTAAAAAGAGGGGGTGAAATGATGAGTAAGACAACACCAGAAACAAAAGAGATCTATGCAACATACAAACAGAATGTAGAAAAGTTCTTTGATGATATTGAAAAGTCAGCACCACAATACCTCCAATCTATAACCAATCTTCAACAAGAATATACTTCAGCCTGGAGAAATGCAATAGAATCAGCTATTTCACTACAGCAAGAATTTGCAACCAAAGCTGGGATAAATACAAATGTTCCTGCAGCAGTAATAAAAGCTGTAAATGATGTAACTGAAGAGGTAATCAAAGCACGATCAGTTCAGAATAAGGTAGTGTTAGCTGCAATTGATGCAACAAAACAAAATATAAAAACATTCAATGAGAATGCAAAAGCATTCGCAGGTTTAAATGAGAACCTCTACCAATCTTGGATCTCTGCATGGATTCCCACACGAAATTAGTGTAAGGAATTTTTTCCTTTTTTATTTCGATCTTTCGCCGAGCCATTGGCCAAGCTCTGAAAGAACTTTTTTTTGCGAAAATGAACTTGCTATCATTCCGACATGACCTGTAGGATAAATTCGTAAAGTCTTATCCTCAGATCCTACTGCATAGTACAGAGGCATACTACACTCAGGAGAAACCAAATGATCTCCTACTGCTACCTGAATAAATATAGGCATTGTTATATTCTTAAGTGATACAATCTTTCTTCCAACATACATCTTATCCTGAATTAGTAGATTATCTTGATAAACGTCTTTTATCCACTGCCTGAAAAGTTCACCTGGTATTGAAGGGGTGTCGTTTAGCCACTTTTCAACGCGCAAAAAATTATCGACGTAATTCTTGTCGTGTATATTTTTGAAAAAGTGAATGTATTTTTCCAATCCTTGTTCAAACGGTTTCAAAACAGAAAATACATAATACATGAATTCAGGTGGCATGTTACCAATTGTTTCTACCATCTTGTCCACATCCATGTGTTTGGCAAGATTACCAACAACGGTGGTGTCTTTTTTACCGTCTATTACGGGAGCAGTAGCAATTAGATTTTGTACTTTGTTAGGATGAAGAGCAGAATAAACAGTAGCCAATGTGCCCCCTGTACAATAACCTTGCAAAGTAACTTTTTCTACACCTGCCTCGTCACATACAAAATCAACACAATTATCTATGTAACCATTAACATAATCATCAAAACCCATGTATTTGTCAATATTAGTTGGGCTTCCCCAATCTATTAGATAGACATCAAATCCCTGACTTAATAGACTTTTAATCCAACTTTTTTGTGGATGAATATCTAAAATATGATATCTATTTATCAATGCATATACAATGACAATTGGAATTCTATTCTGTTTTTGAATTGAAGAATTAAAATGTAAGAGACGCATTTTGTCTTCAGAATAGGCAACATCATAAGGAGTCATTTCAAGATTAATTTCGTCAATTGCTGGCACCATTTTTGGAGCCTCGATCAAATTTTTATTAAATTTCAAAAATTCCTCAATAAGTATTGGATCTATTCTTAATTCATTTTCCATTATGTTCCACTCCGCTTTTCTTTTCGTTTTTTTCTAATTTGCCAATTCTTTTTCGTAATGAATGCAATTCCTTGTAAACTTCGTTTAAGTCATTCTTTGTTGGAACATTTGCAGATTCAAGTAATACCGTAAGCATGTTATTCCAATGTTTTGAAAGTTCAAGCTCACTTGATATCAATTTACCAAAATTTTCTCCAAACTTTTCAGAGTCAAAGAGCTGTGTAAAGGAATTTTCAAATATGTCAATCCATACTCGTTTTGAAGATTCGATGTGTTCTATATCATTTGGGATCTCCGGAACTTTAGTATTGAATCTCTTTTGTGCTTCATTCCAAGTATCCGAAAGTTGCTTATAATATTCAGTAAGTCTGGTATTAAATTCGATAAGATCCTCATTTGCTTCTATGATTTCATTTGATATTTTTTTGGTCTGCATGGTAAACTTTCGCATAGGCCCAGCAGATGTAAGGGCAGATGGCTTGCTTGAAATAAGATAAGCCATATCAGTCCAAAACTGTGAAAGGTGTTTGAAATAATCTGCGGTTTCCTTAAAGTCTGGTTTTTTCTGGGTTTCAGCTCCTGATTCCATGTTAATGGTGTAATAAAGATCGCAATAAATAGATCGGCCCTTATCATTTATTATTGATATTCAAACTAATAATCTGTCTCATGATAAATATGTGGAGAATTAATAATGGATTATGAGAAACTCTGTAAAAAAATCCTAGAGTTAGATTCTAAGATAAGATTTGCAGGAATAATAAACGAGAAGGGTAGGCTCTTTGCTGGTGGAATGAGAGAGGGTCTTAAATCTCTTGAAGATTCAAAGGATGATGAGATATTATACATGGAATTAGTGTTAAGGACCAAGATGAGGCGTGAGTTTGATCATGTCTTGGGACCAGTAAAATTCGCCATGTCGTATAGAGAAAAGGCCGTAGTAATGAGCTTCCCCATCAGTGAAAATGTTTTATTAATTTCAGCAGAACAGGGACTTGATTTCACAAATGTCCCTTTTAAAATATTAAAAATTTTAGATCATTAAAACTTCGAGCTTTCATAAACTGTTTGGCACCATTGCAGTATTTTTTCAATATCCTCAGAAACAAAATCTGCATCTTCTTTTGTCTTTTTTGCTAGTTTTGTACAAAAAACTAGATGTAATGCCTTACCAAATTTTGCTTTTGATGCAACTACAGCCTGAGAAAAAAACTTGATTTCATTTTCTGTAGAAGAAAAAACTACAACTACCAACATACCTTGTTTTTTTGTCCATACTTTGTTAAGAAATCTTTGTAAATCTAGGTCAAACATGACATCGATTGCAGTAGACATATCTCCTAGTTGCGATATTTTCCAGCCCTCAACATGAAAAGCTGCAGAGGCGGCTTGGGCGATTAGTGAATTGTTTGAATCTGTGGAAAATACAACAACGTTCTTCTTTGAGTCAATCTCCTTTTCAGTCAGAATGATAAGATAGATCGAGCCCAAGATTATGTCATCAAGATAATTTTTTTCAGATTTACCAATTTTCCCTGTATTATATGAATTTTGAACAGATTCTATTGCAGGTACAATAATTTCGGTAACTATCTTGGTAGGATTAGCGCTTGAATGAAGTGAATTTCTGAGTATATTATGAGCTTCTTTGCTGGCTCCCAATAGTACATACTGCAGATACTTATTTTTTAACTTGAAAAAATCTGCAGGAAATTCAAAAGACTCTACATCTTCTTCCATAAACCACAGGTTTACATTTCCTATGTTTTTTTGCTTTACAAGCCCTTCTGCAGCAAAGACTTGAAGATATTTTGTCATTGTCAACCTGTTTATTTTTAGTTTTTCCGCAATTTCAATGCCTGAAAGGCCAATTTTTGAGTCATGTAAAACTTCAATTAATTTTTCTTTTATGTTTTCAACCTGATAACCGCGGACCAACAGTTGTTAAAATTAGGTTTTCTAGTATATAGCATTACTAAATAAACCAACAGGTGCCTGAAATTTCAGGCTCCCTGTGGTCAGGTACTTAGGTATGGTCTGGTATTCAGTACTTTGGTGTGGTCTGTAATTGTTTACAAGCGCACTATTATTCAAAATACAAATTTGATAAATAAAAAACGCGCATCTATTATACTAAATATTTAATAGTGAGATCTTGATTTTCACAAGGCACACCAAAAGGAATTTTGGTCTATTTCAAAACCTAGCACACACGTCAGAAGTATCACCTTGAAAGGTCAACACAATAATAACAAAATGGAACACATGAACGGAGAATTTAGAGATCGTGAGAAAGTTATGCGTGGTTTGAAAAAGATGGATACGCCAATGATTGAAGGTTATAGAATTTACCATAATTATATTCGTGGTCATGAGGCTTTAGGTGGCAAAACACCAGCAGATATGGCAAGTATAAAGATCGAAGGAAATAACAAGTGGGTTACATTAATTCAGAATGCGAGAAAGAGTAAGTAGTACAAAATTACTACGCAAGACTTTTCATCTTTGAAACCTCCTTAATCTTATGCAATTTGCTTGGAAAGGATTGTTTTTTGCCATAATTTTGTCATTATCAGTTTCTCTTATACCAACATACTATTCAAATTTGGTTTTTGGATATGCAAAACCAGTTCAATACATTCTTCCACCAAGACAACAAATAGCAGATGGTGTATTACCAGTAAATGTTGTATGCCCTGACGATTTTGTGTGGATAGAGAAAACATCAGAAACCTTCGTCGCTTGCGTAAATCAAAATACTGCACAAAAACTTTCTGAACAAGGATGGGGAAAGTTACTTTCTCAAGTCGAACCGCAAGATCAGATCTTCATACCAAGAGAAAATGCGATTAAACTAATGGTAAAGCACTACCTTACATATCCTTCCACTGAGTATAGTCGTGTATATACTGAATTTGTATTTTTGAAATTCAATGGAACTAAAAATGGCAGTCCTTTGTTTACGGTAAATCAATCCGATCCAATCACAAAGAAATTCATTCCGCAAGAACAAACAGTTCTTTTTGATAATGAGAGTGGTAAATTCTCAGGTAAGTTAATTGACACGTATGCTTGGCAAGTAACTATTTCTTCAGGATTTCCAGGAGGAAGTGCCAATTATTTTGTTGATGCAAAGAGTGGAGAAGAGATCGGTTGGTATAATCCTTGTCCACGTTGCCTTTGACATTGATCATCTGTTTGTAAAATGAAGAACGACCTTCATAATGTGCCGACCTGTTACAGAGAAAAAATGTGCTACAAGTGTTACAGTTCCAAATCCAGAAACATTAAATACCAGTACTTTAAAGTACGGTATAGATACGTAATATGCCCAAGGCAGGATTCAAATCAATAACAGTTTCAGAAGCAGTATACAACAAGTTCCATGATGTTTACAAGAAAAATAAAGAAGATCTTGCAATGAAGGGCATCAATAGCTTTGCAGGTTATATCACCTTCATGATGGAAGACTTGATGCAAAAAGATGAGACGTTCGCAAGATATGCACCTAAACTCGAAAAGATATCTGTAGATGATAATAGAGTGGTAGTAAAAGATAATATCAAAAATAGAATTGCTGAAGTTGCAATTCAAAATGGAGAGCTTTATTGCATGTTTTGTGAAGAAAAAGATTGTGTTCATGTTGGTTTTGTATTTTCGCTTCCCGATGTTTATGAAGTTCTAAATGCACGCGGAATCAAACACCAAAGATAAAAAAAAGTGCAGGAGGTGGGATTTGAACCCACGAACCCCTAAGAGACGGGATCACCCATTTTTATGATCTTAAGTCCCGCGCGTCCAAAGGCTAGGCCTTCTTTGGCCAGGCTCGGCGACTCCTGCGTTTTATTAGCATAAAGTTGTGGAAATTAAACGTTTTATGAAAAATTTTGTTGAGACCAAGTAAGATTAATAAGGATTCAGCAAAGCGACCATGTCATGCTTCGATAGCTCAGCCTGGTAGAGCGTTACCTTGGTAAGGTAAAGGTCGCGGGATCGAATCCCGCTCGGAGCTTATGTCGTATTAAAAATACATTGGAGTTTACAATTTAGATTTTTTTCGATACTAAATTTCAATTTTATGTAGAGAGAGGAATTGAGAAATAAAATGTAGTTCCTTCTCCTTCTTTACTTTCAAACCAGATCTTTCCTTTCAAATTTTCAACTATTAAACGACAGATTACCAATCCAAAGCCACTTCCACCATATCGCCTTTTTAAAGATAGGTTAACTTGGTAGTATTTTTTAAAAACAGAATCCTTTCTTTTTTCTGAGATACCTATTCCATTATCCTTGACAAAAAAAAGAATGCTATTATCCTCTTTTTTGGAACCGATCTCGATTTTACCACCTGTTTGTGGTACAAAATCTACTGCATTTTGTATTAAGTTGTCAAAAACTTGCTTCAATCTGTTTTTATCACTTAGAAGAATCGACTTTTCTTTTGTTGTATCAATAAGTTCAATTTTTTTCTCCTTCATCATAGGAGAGCTAATTTCAACAACACTTTTCATAAATTCATTAACTTTGAATTCATCTTTGTTGAAAGTCATTTTACGAGCAACAAGCAGTTGAACGTCAGAGATATCATCAAGCATTCTTTCTAATCTTATTGTGTTATTATAAATCTCATTTACAGCTTCCAATTGCTTGGTGTTTAGATTTCCAGCGATGGGATCATTAAGTGACTCACAGTATTTTTTTATTGGCTCTAAAGGTAATTTACATTCTTGTGAAAGAGATAAATAAAATTCTTCTTTGTGTGAATTCATTTTTTGTAATTCTTCAAGTTGAATTTTTTGCCTTTCATTATCTTGTAGAACCCTCCGTGCTTCATAGATATCCGAAATATCTCGAATGGCGGTGTTGCTTCCAATTAGCTTATTCTTTTCATCATATATGTTACTAGCGCTTAATAGTGCAGGAAAGGTGGAACCATCTTTTCGTTTAAACCAGATTTCTCTATTCTCAGCACGTCCAGTTTCTTTCCAAGATTCAAATGTGTTACGCATTTCTGTATTGCTTTGTTCTGCAACATGATCAAAAATTGATTTACCTACGACTTCATTTTTTGAAGAACCAAAGTTTTTTGTATATTTTTGATTGCATTCAAGAATTATACCATCAGTATTTACAGTACGTTGCATTACTGGCGATTCCTCGTATAGCTTTCGATATTTGATGCTATCTGTCGGAGAAAGTGATTTTGTGGTTTCAACTTGATATGGTTGTACTAAAAGAGGATTTCTAGGGGTTCTACTGTTTGCCCACATAATCACTCCTCCCACAACAATTCCAGATAGTCCAAGATAAAATGCATGATATGCATATGGAACCATAGGATCTAAACCATAGTCAATTACTGCTAATCCTATAATTACTAACAATAAGCCGCCTGCAATTCCAAAAGTATTCATATTCTACTCAAGAAAAGATTGCTTTTTATAGTATTCAATATTGGGATGAGTAAAATAATTTTTTGAATAGCAACTCCAATCAATGAATATCAAATGTAAAGCTAGAAGATTAACTTTTCAGGTTTTACAAATCCAAATCATTCTAAAACTAGAATCAAGTTATCCAAAAATTCTTGGATTCTAGTTTTTATTCCATCTGTTACTTTTTTGAGTTCATTGTTTGGAATACGTGCTTCATGGATTCTCAAGTTTTTTGAGGCATGATCCATTCCATGTTTTGTTATGAACTCGTTAAATTTCTCAAGATACTGACTAGTAATTACAAGATGACCGTTATTTTCAATTTCAGATATAGGCTGATAAATTATTGATTTTCCAAAAAGCTCCACTATGTCAGATGGTAGTGGTACCACATTACCATAAACATCGTAAAATGACCAATTAGTTTTTCTATACATAGGAAGATTGTCATAAAGTTCAGATTTAGTTTTGTATGAACCAAGATATCCTTTTAATTCTAAATCTATCCATGTATTTTTATCAGATATCCCCAGGTATTTACAGATGATTTTACATGATTCCAAGATCTCATGCAGTGATTTTTTTTCATCCAAAAGTTCTATACTTGTTATTTTTGCTAATTTTAATGCCTCATCTTTTATATTTTGGTTCAAGATATCAAACTAGTGTATTATTACCTATGATTTTACTTTATCTTGCAGACACGTGTAGATTAAAAAAAGTTACACAGTGTGTGATCTTTTATTGTCATACTCACGCAAAATAACATCTTGAAACTGTTGTATATTGAAACAGCAGTACAAACAAATCACAGCGTTGGTACCAAAGCCATTTGTAAAATGGGCAGGTGGAAAAAGACAACTTTTACCAATATTATCACAACATATACCAAAAAATTTTGATGCGTATTTTGAACCATTTTTAGGTGGCGGAGCAGTTTTGTTTCATTTAATATCTCAAAATTCACAACTAAAGTGTTTTGTATCCGATTTGAACTCCACATTAATTCTGTCATATGTTACAATTCGTGATAAAGTAGGTGAATTGATAGCGTCGTTAGAGGAACACTCGGAAAATTACTTTAAAAATACTGAAGAATATTATTATCAAGTAAGAGACAGTAATCCAAAAAACCAAATTGACCAAGTTTCAAGACTAATCTTTCTAAACAAGACTTGTTTTAATGGCCTGTACCGAGTAAACAGTAAAGGAAAATTTAATGTACCAATAGGTAGATATGTAAATCCAAACATAGTAAACAAAGAAAATTTACTGATACTCAGTCATGTTTTACAATCAAAGGTAATTTCAATAAAATGTGAGGATTTCACTACTTCAATTAAGAAAGCACGAAAAGATGATTTTGTGTATTTGGATCCACCATATCAGCCAGTGAGTGCTACTGCAAACTTTACTAGCTATACAAATGATAATTTTGGCTACAAAGACCACGAAAGACTCTTTACTGAATTTAAAAAACTAGATTCTAAGGGTTGTAAGATTATGCTTTCAAATTCAAAATCAGAAGAAGTAATAGAACTATTCTCTGAATACTCTGATAACATAATAGAAATAAACACCAATCGATTCATAAATTCAAATTCAAGGAAGAGAACTGGACATACTGAAATATTAATAAAAAATTATTAAGATGTACTGAAATTTTATTTCTCTAAAGCAACAAGTAGAACAATAGATTGTTACAGATAATATTTTTTGAAATTAGTTTACAGAATAACCTAGTGAGTTATAAAATAAAGTAAAAGGAAAGGGAAGTTAGTCCCACTTGCTCCAAGCTGCCATCCATCTGTATGTCCACGTTGTCAATTTGCAGCCTAAAGCCGTCATTGTAACTGACAGAACAGCACCGGCACCCGCACCTAGCGCGACCGGACTATCATAGAACTTTCCAACTTGGGGTTCTATTGGAGTCATATATGGAGGCAATGTAGTCCTTGGGTATTTGAATGCAGTCTCTAGCGGATCATCTATCGTTATGAGATTGATCATGTTGAACATTGGCAGAGACATTCCAACTAGCACACCACCCATTAGAATGAGAGAGTGTTTGTTCTTCTTTGTTGCCCAATAAACTAAATCCATCAACATCGCCGATGGGATCCAAACTGGTACAACTATGAAGCTATATGGATATCCTAACGAGAACCACGCTCCTTTTGCAATCCACGTATACACCGTCATTATTAGTGCATAGTAAGTTGCAGTTCCTGGAACTCCAGTGAATGTAAGGTAGTACGCGGCACCAACTGCTAGCATGAGTGTCTGTGATACTGAGAATACCACAAATGATGTCCACGCCCAGTCAGTATAGAATATGTAGTCTCCGGCATTGATGGTCAACAAGGTAGAGTTGACTGCTACCACTACTATAAACAAGTAGTGAGTACATCGTCTTAGCCAGACCATTAGCCACTATGACAGATGTGTTGTATATAAAATTTTACGTATATGATGAGATGAGGTTTTATATAACATAGTAATTGTTCATTTTTCACAGTAAGGGTATAAAAATTAAAAGAAAAGGGGATTGAAAATTCCTATGCGCCAAAGAAGAAGCAGTCAGTCAAGATTGTTGCTACGGCAATTGCTGCAATAATACCTGCGATTGCACCATTGTAGGTTTTTTCTTTCGCAGTACCTTCGGTCGTACATTTGACACACAGTAAATAACCAATGGCCTCTATAATTGTCAACACCGTTAGAGCAAAGTGTGCGCTCGGTGGAGGATAAGCCCATGGATAATAGGTAACTGCTACGGCAACGCCACCCCATGTTCCAACCCAGCTGGCTACGAAAATGCCAGTGATTATTCCAAAGTAGTCTTCTGCACGTCTACCAATCATTTTGCTTACGTCGGAACTGGAAGCTCCGCCACCAGTACCAAATCCTTTTGGTAAAGTCATTTGGGTTAATAATTAATCCGTATGCTTTTAAGTCTTTCTTAGATGAGAAGGAAATGTTTTACACTATTAAGATTTAAAAAATAATAAAAAATGCGCTTTTGTGCGCCTTTTTCTCTATGGGATGGATCTACTGTACAATTTGCCTTCTAGGGCCATCTTGTACATCTCTGCGACGTATGGATTCTCACCTGGCGTTTCTGCTCCAAGCTCGACTAGTCGTGCGTATACTCTAACTACATAGGCAAGTGCGCCCATGAAAGCAACTACGACACCCATGTTAAACATCCAGTGATTTGGTACTGCAAAGATTTCCTCTACATACCAGAAGTGCCACATCTCGTTGACACCTATTGTGAACATTGTTGCCAAGTAACCAAGTATGGTCATCTTAAGGCCTGTGTTCATTGAGTTGTTTGGACCCCTCAAGATAGGTACCTTTCTATCATAGATTGCCACAGATGCCCAACCTAATGGGAGAGCAATAAAGTGGCTATAGAGCCACCAGTGTGCTGGTGTAAATGCACTATCTCTGATAGATGTTTGATGGAGTGAACCGTCAACAAAATTGTCTACTTCCACTGAAGCAGCGATAGATCCCATTGCAATGACGATTAACCAGATCTTTTTCAATCTGTGTATCTCGACTTCTTTTGGAATCAGTGCCGGCATTTGTGCCATGATGCATGTGGTGTGAATTCAATATATAAAGTCTGAGTAATAAATCGATAGTTTTTTTCACATTTTATTACAGTTTATGGAATAATTATTGAAAATTATGGTTTTAAATCGAATAACAAATCGAATTATTTTCATATTGGAAAGTTGTGTTTTCAATGTTTAACATCAATGTTTATCATGATCTTTCCAAAAATGAATCAAAGATCTCTTGTTATGAGGGCAAAACATATATCGTTGTTCTTTCTCTGATGGATTAGTTACGCGATATGGTAGATAAGAAATTAATCGTAGCAGCACTTGGTGTAATTGTAGCACTTGGAGCAATTGGACCGTCATTGGCTCAAATGTTCCAGCATGCAGAAGCGCATGGTGTACAAGCACAACTACAAAGTCGTTTTGTAAGGATAGATGGTGAGACGTGGTCTAAACAATCTGTCCACACAGGTGAGACCCTCACTGTGTCAGGTAAGTTTGTAAGTCTCGTCCAAAGAGACCTAAGAGGTTGGTATACAGTATATGGTGACTCTCCTAATGCAGGAAACAGATGGGAGATTGTTGCAAGAGATCCACCTGGTAACGTAATCGACATTCCAGGAAACTCAGTTATTCCTTACCAATTGACAATCAGGGCGCTAGAACCAGCAGTCTATCACATGCACACACAACTTAACATTGCAAGTATAGGCCCAGGACTTGGTCCAGGACAAACAATAGTGGTCACAGGTGACCCAATCGTCAAGCCAATTCCATATACAAATGTAGCCTATCAGTCCATAATAATTGGCCTTGGCTATGTAGTAACATTTGCAACAAGACCGTGGCAAGTGATTTAAACAAATTCCCCCCCTCTTTTCATTTTATCGTACCTACAAGACAATCTATTCAAACTACATTATAGTATCAGAACTAAGACGTATTGTTGATCAGTAGTGACTTTAACCAAACATACTAGTTGACATATGATTGAATTCCAAAGTCCATTTTCTTACAAAATATACAGGCACGCCCACAGTAAGTGGCAAAGCAAAAATCACTCCAAATGGCCATGGAATGATAACCTGAACAAAAACATCTACAAGAAAAACAATCAGTTCCACAACCAAACCTTTTGTAAGTTTTCTAATTCTGTAAAAAGCTATAAGCTGAGTTATAAAACTTGGAATTATGACCAGTATCATTTGACCACGCATACCAACCATTTTTTACAATTAATAGCCAATGTATTTTTAGTTTTGTCTTACAGAAATTTTTAATGATGAAGGTTTCTTTCAAAGCGTGTTGAGTAACATTATTCTTAAAATTGCAATAATTCTAATAATAATAGCAGTAATCATACAAGTCATACATGTTTCTTCAGATCATAACTCTACAGTATTAGACATTTTCCAGAACTCAGACACAAGTAATACATTATCAATCATTCAATATCTTTTTGCTATAACTGGAATTTTTTTAATAGTCAAATTTATCATAGATAAAATATTCAAAAAATAAAATTAAATTTTTAGTTTAATCAATTATAAGATTAGTATTTTATTTTTAGATTATCAAAATAGGCTTCTGTATCTTTTTTTGTCCATAATCCAATCTGACCATTTTGATAGTGTTGATCATATCTCTGAATAAGTAGCTTACCATCAAAATAAGCTGCTAACCCCTGTGCAGATACATCAGCAGATATAGTATGCCATTGTCCAAGAGTAACGTTTGCTTGTTTATCTACAAGACATAGAAGTTTATCAGTGTCAGCCCTACATAATGAAAAGATCTTATTAGAAGCATCAGCTACTAGTACAAAATAGTGTTTATTATCAACGAATCTAATTATCATACCTGCTGCTTGAGCTTTTTCTCCTGAATTGATCTTAACCTGCACACTTGTTTCTGAATTTGTACTTGCAACTCCGTCTGGCATTACTTGGATGTGGTAATCAAAAATGGTGTCATTATCTGTCAATTTAGCAAGCACGTTTGGCGCAGATGGTGCAGAAGGATCAGCTTTAACAACCCACAATCCAGGTTGTACATCTGTTTGAAAATACAAGAAACCATTAGGGATAGTGTTATCTTTGTAAGAATCAAAATTCCACTCTTTAATATTTTTATACGGACCGCTTTCTGTTACGTTGTAAAGTGCAAATGAGATACCGATGATTGCCACTACTAACGCAATAGTATATCTTTTCTTTCTTCCCCAGCGTACAGATCTACTTGTTGACAATTTTTCTCTGTCGTATTACCAGTTTGTGATTGATATAAACATACTAAATTAATTCATGCATTAGAAATGAAATTGAATTACTTCTTTGACTTTGAAGATTAAGTTAATTTGTTTTTACTTTTTCCATTTTCTGGGTTTTTGTTTGTTCTTCCATTTATCAAATCCCCAACGTGTGGCTGCAAAGACTCCAAGTGAAAAGAAAAAACCTCCAACATATAAGAAAAGAGGAGTATTAGTAATTAATCCCCATGTAAAACCAATAGCGGCACTTACAAATTCCAGTATTATAAAAATTATCCATCTATCAACCATGCTACAAGAAGATAAATTCACGTCCTTTTTACCGTTTCTCAAACTTTGTGCAATGTATGCTAAGTAGATTTGATAAAATTAGAATTGTCATCTTAAAATTTGCAGATAACCATATTGAAATTAAATCAATAGATAATAAAATTTGTAAAATGAAAAAAGTATTTCCTTTTATGTTTCACTCATGTTATAGGCTCGTTCTCCTACTTGTGAAATGTCCAAGCCTATTTCTTCCTCTTTTGGTGTAACTCTTACACCGCCAGGCCAAATTACGTCTTGAATCTTCCAGATCAAGAGAGTTATGCCAAAGGCCCATGCTGCTGCAAATCCTGCACCCATAGCATTCTGTACTAACGCATATGGATTCCCAAAGAACAAGCCGTCATGGCCATATGGATTGATTCGTTTTTCAGTAAATGTACCTGTTAATAGTGCACCAACCACACCGCCCATACCGTGTACTGGCCATGTATCCAATGCATCATCTATTCTTCTCCTATTCTTTATTATCAGACAATAGAAGCATACTGTCGCACAAGCAAATCCCATTATTATTGAAGCATAGCATCCTATAAATCCAGAAGCGGGCGTAATTGCGACCAATCCCGCTACAGCACCAGCTGAAGCACCCATTGCGCTAGTCTTTCCAGTGTGAGCCCACGCAAGAAATACCCACCACATGGCAGCAACTGCTGTTGCAATGTTTGTATTTTGGAATGCTTCTGTCTCTAAGAAACCTGCAAAGCCAGCGCTTCCTGGGTTAAAACCAAACCATCCAAACCAAAGTAAAGTAGCACCTAACATAACTAATGGAATTGAATGGGGTTCAAATGGCGCCTTGCCATATCCTATTCTTCTTCCTAAGAACATCGCAGTTGCCAATCCTGCAAATCCTGATGTAATGTGGATGACTGTACCACCCGCAAAGTCTAATGCTCCTAACGAAAACAACCAACCTGGTGCTGTCCCTTGACTTCCTAATGACCAATTTGCGTGGCCTGCAAAATCATAAACGAAAGTGGTCCATAATACTACATGTATCATAAATGCACTCATCTTCACCCTATCTGCATAACCAGCAATAGCTAATGCAGGGGTAATTGCAGCGAACATGAGCTGGAACATTACATACGCTAAATGTGGAATTGTTGGCGCATAAACATCAGCTGGCGCATTATGTAATACATTATTCAGTCCTACCCAATCAAGGTTTCCAATAAAACCATATGGATCTGCACTTGGACCAAACATTATTGAATATCCCCATACTACCCATTGAATACTAACTATAGCATAGACCAAAAAGTTTTGTAAGATTACTGTTAATGCGTTCTTTCTTCTTGTCATTCCACCATACAAGAAACCTACACCACCCGGAGTCATTATCATGACGAAGGATGCAGCTGCATACATGAATGCGGTATCACCCGTATCTATACAAGGTGCATAACTACCTCCAAAGGTACCATTTCCTGGAGGTTTCATTGGCTGAGCACAGTGTATTTCTGATGTATTGACTGGATCAGCTAATTTGTTTAACGGACCAAATTGAGCATGTGCATCTTGAATTGCAGTAAATCCTGCTACTGTAACAATTAATCCTGCTAATGCAAAAACTAACGGCCACTTATTTTTAGTTACAAATTGAAATGATGTTGCTTGTAATGCTCCCGACATCTCTTCGAAGTCTGTACTACAACTATAAAAGGTATTTTATCCTAGAAATTCTTTTTTATGATATTATGCAAAATCACAAATTCTAATCTGATCGTTTATTAAATAAGAAAGTAATTTTCAGAAATCAGGCATGTATCCTAAAATTATAAAAAATTTAAGAAAAATTATTATACTAGACAAATGATTATGTGGTTTATGGCAGAAGCAGGAATGGAGATATTCATAGCAACAGCAGCTACAACTGCAATCACTATTGCAATATATTTTGCAGAACGCGCCTATAGGTACAAACGGATAAAGGAAAACAAACATGCTGGAACATACGGATTCAACTTTGAATCCCATGGGTCACCACAATAAAACAAACAGCAACAAATCCTCTTTTTTGTAAATTTATTAATAAAAATTATTTTCTTATAGATAGACTAATTTGAACCAGTAAATCATCTACAAAGATAATTGAGAGTTAATTTAGAAGAAGATGAACACATAATCGCCGCATTACCGAAGACATGGGCAATCGCACTAGGGTTGATGGGCTTCTTCAATAAAAGTAAAGAAGGTATTCTGGCTATAACAAACAAAAATCTCATCTTTGTTCCACGATACCTGTATGTTTCACCCAAAGAGAGAGAGAAATATTTTGGCGAAGATAAGGTAAAAGTAACACAACTCTGGGACTATTCTGAAACTCAACTTGATGAGGACATATCTGAAAATTCAAAAAGTTGGATTCTGTCTTTAGAATCTATAATAGATGTCACACAAGTTACACTACGAAAAGTAAATTTCATGAGAATAAAATTTTCTTCCAATAAAAAAGAAAAATCATATGATTTTGGAATAGCTAAAAGTGTAACTAATTATCCCGTAAGACAACCACTTTTGTTTTACAATGTAGATTGGACTGCCTGGATAGATTTATTAAAATCAAGTATCTGAATTTTTTTTAATTTTCTAGAGTTAAATTTTATAATTCATCAAAGAAAACTTCTAATCTAATTTTTGTTCTCCCTGCGTCCCGTGCAAAATATGTCTCGATCTACTAACTATAAAATCTTGTTCAGATTCTGATTCTTTTAAGAATTTTATGTCGGTGATCCTTTTTTTGTATTTGAATATCTCAAGCTCATATGAGTCCCCTTTGGGTTTGTATAATGCAAGTCCAAAGTTAGCCGCACCATCATAATCATCTTTAAATCTCTGGTAATTTTCAGAAGTTTTGAGAGATTTCAAGAAAACCCATGTTGCCAATAGGATTCTAGATTCGCAGTAAAGTACAAATTCAAATGAATCAACGGTTTCAACAAATCTAATTTTTATCTCATCATCTGGCCAATATTTTATTATTTTATTCCATACGGTAGGAATTTTTCTCCTCTGATCAAAAATTAAGAGAATCTTTGGCCGTACATCATAGAAATGATACCCTACGCCAAGAAAATCATCAAACCACTTGATCTTTGTGTCAGCCAAACCTATTTTGGCACGTCGTTTGCCATATTTAACAATTAAATGTTTAAAGATAGGGTAGATTTTTGGATCTAAATTTCTCTACAAGTTGATAACTTTGTAACAAGAAAATATTTCATATTGCTTTACCTTTTATTTTTATATTAGAGTGAAATAATTCTAAATCATTGAGAATTACTAAAATAAAACCACTAGATGAGCTTCTCAAGATGAGTAAAGAGGAATTGTTCGAATATTTGAAAGAATCAGAAATTTCAATGCAACCAACAGATTCTATAGAGGTAGTACCTTTTGAACATGGAACCAAGATATTGTACTATCACAAAGATCAAACAAAACCGTACAAGACTCGTGCATATCTTAACAAGATTGAAGATTCAGATATGTTGAAGTAATTAATAGAAGTACATAATTCTGACAATCTCCATCATATGGTATGAGTAGTGTGAATCCATATGGAGATAGGTGGGCATTTATCGATACAATTCATGAATGGTTTTCCCCAAGAAGTAGACTTTGGGGTTTGATTAGTGTACTTTCATTTTCTTTTCTAATTATTTTGCAAATAATTTTTTCCATAGCTACAGAAATTAATCCTAATGCAGGCCAGGAAATAGAATTTCTAGTACTACCACTTCTAGCTTTATTTGTATTCAGCATTTTTTGGCGAGGTTCAATACCAACTTTTCTTTCCTTAACTGGCTCATTAATGACGTATGCTGGAATGTATTATATTCAAGCAAAATTTGCAGGTCTTCAAAATTTACCTCCAATAATTGCAAATAGATTAGGATATGGTACTATTTCTGAGAGTCATTTTCACATATACCCATATGCTCAACTTTATTTCCTTTCGGGAATTTTCTTCCTTACATTATGTTTAGTGATAGCTCTTAAACCATCGTTCTTTAGGGCAAAGGGAACAAAATATTCACCATATCCTGTTTGGAGTAATGATAATTTAGAAACAATGCCAGGTAAAAATTTCTCTCCGTTAATTCCTGTTACAAGTTTGCTTAGTTTTGCAGAACAACACTTAGCTACAACTTATAGATACATCAACTTGATGATTTATGAAAGAATCTTTTTTGTTTCACCCGATGATTGGGTACCACAAGGATCTAAAATTATTAGAGATAAAGAAACTGGTTCTCTTATTGGAATTCCTAAAGTTCCTGATGGATTTAATATTTGGTAAAAAATTAAGATCTAAAAAATAGAATCTTTTGGTTTTAATTCACGCCACTTTCCGCGAGCCCAGAATCCCCATTTTTGTTTATCTTCAGAGGGATAATAGCACTTCTCATTGTGTGCGCAACCCATACATCTTGTTGATGGTTCTAAGGCAGGTACAACATTGTTGTTCAATAGAGTGTTTAGAATACGTACTCTTCTTTTGGTTTCGCCAAAAAGTTTTCCGCTTTTTGGAACAATGAACTCCATTTCATTACCATCCTTATCAAAATAGACTATAACACCCTCTGGTTTGTCAAACATGTACAGATAGGAATTTAATTGCATAAAATGTTCAGCGTGTGGCATTTCTGGTAATTCTTCTGCAGTTCTAAACATCATCACTACGTCATCTTCTACCCTATCCGCTCTACCTACCAATTTTAGTTTGGAATCGATTTCAATTACTCCTTCTGAGGGTTTTTCTAAAACACTTAATGCGCTTTTTTCCATTAATGAAGACATCATTTGTTTGTGTGTTCGTTCAGCAGGATCTTTACGATCAAGATATGCACTCCTAAGACATCCACTAACCTCATCCACAGAGATTTTACTCTCATCTTTCAAGTTTGGATTAATTACTGCAAATACTTGTTCTATTACATCATACACATCAACTTTAGCTGGAGCATCGGCAGCAGCTCTGTAATTGTCAATTCCCTCTTTGATTTTTTCCTGAACCTTTCCCAAAATTTTTTCTTTTTGTACTTTCTGTACTCCCGACATCTCTTCGAAGTCTGTACTACAACTATAAAAGGTATTTTATCCTAGAAATTCTTTTTTATGATATTATTTTTAATTAAAATTTTTTGTATAAATTTTAGCAATACTTTAATAAAAGCGATTCATATGTGGTTTGGGTTCTAAATTATGAAAAAAATTGAAGCAGTAGTTCCAGCACCTAAAGTAGAAGCAGTAGCTTCTGCCATACTAGAAACAGGAATAGGCGGTTTGACAATATACGATACAAAGGGAAGAGGCGTACTCGAAAGACCAGTGTTTGCTAGTGGAAGAGGAACTGGTGCATATAGACCTGCATTTAATGCAAATGCGACAATTATGGTTGTAGCAAAAGATGATTTGGTCGATAAGATTGTGGAAAAAATTCTTTCCGCTGCTAGTACAGGAGCAGCCGGTGAAGGAAAAATCTTCATAACGGACATAAAGGAAACAGTGGATGTCGGATCTAAAAAGCGCGGAGATTCCACACTTTAATTTCTTTTAAGAATCATCTACAGGCTATTAAAAAACTAAAAAATAGTTATCACATGTTTTGATTTGCCTAATCATATTCTTTTAGATATATCTAAGATTGTATACAAATCATTATAACTCTAACAAACCGACTAACTCTATGTTTTGGCCTGGGATGGGCGATCCTACTAAGCGCAAAAAAACCCTCAAATTCTTAGCAATTACTGCAGGAATTGGTTTTGTGATCTATTTTGGCGGTCTTGTAATTCAAAACTATTTACACAAAGATGATCCATTATACCAATGTATCAACAATCGAGATATAAACTACAAAATTTCTGTAACTTTAGAGGTCATCATAGATGGAAAAAAAGCAGATATTCCAGCCAAGGTAGGATTTGAAGGCGGATGTCAAAAATCACTATACACTCTTTCAAATGATGGAGTGATTTATGCAGCTTGGGATAAAAAATACAGATTTGAAATAGGGCAATTCCTGTGGATCTGGAAATTTCCTCTACGCGATATGGATGAAACTAAATCAAAAATACTTGTAAATGGAGTAGAATCGCCAGACTTTATACACACGCATCTAGAAGATGGCGCTCATTACAAGGCAGAGTTTGTTTCAAAAGCTGCACAAAGTGCAAGTCCAAGTTTCACACCACCTGGAACTTGACAATATTCATCATTATTTAATTTATGAAAAATAAGGAAAAAGAATGGAAATTTACCAGTATTTTCCGTTATCTGGTATCAAACCGATGCCTTCTTTCTCAAAGTGCTTGTCAAGCTCGGCTACCCATCTTTCTCTGGTATCTCCGCCCAGACCGTGTACTCTAAGCCAGAATGCAATGACTCCAAGGAGGAATACTGCAAACATCATGGTCGCAAATATGTAGATCATGACATCATAGAACAATGGGTCATAGTTTGGACCTATTTGACCAGCAAAGTTTGACAGCATACCTACGAGCATAGCAAATACAGCGCTCATCAATAATCAAAACATTTCATGTATGATATATACATTTCTGTTAAAGAAGAACAATCTCATCTTGCAATATAGAATTAAAATAATAAAAAGGAAAAAGAGTTATTGTATTGTTTTCTTTGCTTGTTTTGCCCTTATTACAAAGGCAAGGAAAATTCCGCCGAATACAGCACCAACTGCTATTGATGCGCCAACTACACCATTTGCGTCAAGAACTGGAGTACCAGAACCTGCATGTGGATTTGCTTGGACGTCGGCTATTTTAGCTCGGGCTACTTTCAACTGC
>Ga0210384_10002774_pt1 | contig 21037 bp, 14 predicted proteins | sample IncBWH2MmetaG_FD_160574 | JGI IMG/M metagenome (GOLD analysis project Ga0210384, IMG submission 160574) | Forest soil microbial communities from Barre Woods Harvard Forest LTER site, Petersham, Massachusetts, United States - Inc-BW-H-2-M | ecosystem: Environmental > Terrestrial > Soil >...
CGAATCTGCCGCGGCTGAATGAGATTTCGCTGGATGCTCGGACGATCGGGTTTACTGTGCTGCTTGCAGTGCTTTCTGGTTTGCTGCTGGGGCTAATTCCTGCGCTGAAATATGCCGGGCCGCGTGCTTCGTTAGCTCTGCGCAGCGGCGGCCGGGCAGCGAGCGCGAGCCGGGAGCGTCACCGAGCCCGCAGCATTCTCGTGGTGGGTCAGGTGGCGATGGCACTGGTGCTGCTGGTGAGCGCGGGCCTGATGATTCGGACGTTTCACGCATTACGAACAGTCGATCCAGGGGTTGCGAATGCGCCGCATTTGCAACTGGCGCGTATCTCCATTCCCGAAGCGATGGTGGCGGATGCGGAACGAGTGCTGCGCACTCAGGACGAAATTCTGAAGAAGCTGGCAGCGATTCCCGGGGTGAAGTCCGCGGCGCTGGTGAGCGAAATGCCGATGGAAGGTTTCGATTCGGCCTGGGACTGCATCTTCGCGCAAGACAAGACTTACCCCGACGACGTTATGGCGCCGCTGCGGCTGTACAAAAATATCTCTCCGGGGTTTTTGGAGACGGCGGGAACGCGATTAATCGCGGGCCGGGAATTTACGTGGAGCGAGGTGTACGGACTGCGGCCGGTGGTGATGATTTCGGAAAACTTAGCGCGAGAGATATGGGGCACACCATCGGCGGCTCTGGGCAAGCAATTGCGCGAGTTCTCTTCGATGCCGTGGCATGAGGTGATCGGCGTGATACAGGATGTGCGAGAGAGAGGCGTGCAGGACCCGGCGCCTGAAATCGTATATTGGCCGCCGATGATGGAGTACTTGTTCGGGCAGAAAACTGCGCAAACGCTGCGGACGGAGACGTTTGTGATACGAAGCGAACGCGCGGGCACCGAGAGCTTTCTCAAGGAAGTCCGGCAAGCAGTGTGGTCGGTGAACTCGAACTTGCCGCTGGCATCGGTGCGGACGATGCAGGAAGTCTATGACAAATCGGTGGCGCGAACTTCGTTCACGCTGGTGATGCTGGGGATCGCCGGGATAATGGCGCTGTTGCTGGGGATGATCGGAATCTATGGCGTGATTTCCTATACGGTGTCACAACGCAAGCGCGAAATTGGAATTCGTCTGGCGCTGGGGGCGCAGGGCGGGGACGTGGTGCAAATGGTGCTTAGACAAGGGGCAAAGATGGCGCTGTCCGGCGTGGCGTTCGGAATCGGCGCTGCTTTGGGATTGACGCCGTTGATGAGGAGCTTGCTCTTTGGCGTAACGGCGCAGGATCCGCAGACGTTTGCCGGCGTTGCTGCGCTGCTCATCTTGGTTGCGCTGTTGGCATGCTACATCCCGGCACGCCGTGCGACGCGGGTGGATCCGCTGGTGGCGCTGCGATACGAATGAAGAGCGCGAAGATGTGAAGCTGTACGGATGCCGAGAGACTTGGCAATTCGGTTTGCCGGCTCACCCTCGATGAAGGCGAGTCACTGCCAGATAATCTAATTTGCTCTTTCCCCGTTTGCGGATAATATTCCGCTGTTCCTTCCCATCGCCATTCCCATGTTTTCGACGGAGGCTTCTATGCGTAGGAAGACGCGGCGTACCCGCACGAGAACGCTTGCTCAAAGACTGTTGGTATGCGCACTTGCAGTTGCAATAGGGCCCTCGGCTATCGCCCAGACCTCGTCCGGCACTGCTCCGGATGATCGCGTTGTTCGCGAGCGCGTGGATGCGCTGCTCAAACAAATGACGCTGGAGGAAAAGATCGGACAGTTAAGCCAGCTCTTTGATTTCGGCAAAGACAAGCCGAAAGACATGACGCTCGATCAACGCACCCTTGACGAAGCGATAACCGGCGGGCGCGTAGGTTCACTGCTGTTCGTCACCGATCCGGCCGAGATTAACCGCTTGCAGCACCTGGCGGTCGACCGGAGCCGTGTGCATATCCCGCTGATCTTTGGCTACGACGTGATTCACGGCTTCCGCACGATTTTTCCGGTGCCGATTGCCATGGCGGCCTCCTGGGATCCTGCGACGGTGACCGCGGCACAAAGCGTTGCGGCGAAAGAAGCGCGATCGGTGGGCATCGCTTGGGCATTTGCGCCGATGTTGGATATCGCACGCGACCCGCGCTGGGGGCGCATGGTGGAGGGCGCGGGCGAAGATCCGTATCTCGGCTCCGCAATCGCCGCTGCACAAGTACGCGGATTCCAGGGCGATTACATCGGCTCGCCCGATCACATCCTGGCTTGCATGAAGCATTTTGCGGGCTACGGCGCGGCCGAAGGTGGGCGAGACTACGATGCCTCCTATATTTCGGAGTCGCAGCTGTACAACGTATACCTGCCTCCCTTTCACGCCGCGGTCAAAGCCGGAGTCGGTTCGGCGATGAGCGCATACATGGACTTGAACGATGTCCCGGCCACAGGCAATCGCTGGCTGCTGCATGACGTCCTTCGCGACCAATGGAATTTCAGCGGCTTTGTGGTCAGCGATGCTAACGCGGTGAAGAGCCTGGAGAACCACCACTATGCCAAAGATTCTTCCGAGGCCGCGCTTTACGCGTTCAAGGCGGGCGTCAATATGGAAATGGCCATCGATTTCAACGCCTATTCGCGGCACCTCGCTTCGGCGGTTCAGAACGGCCAGATTACAGTGGAGCAAATCGAAGCCGCGGACCGTCCCATTCTGGAGATGAAGGTTCGTCTCGGGCTGTTCGAGCATCCTTACGTGGACGAGGCTCGCTCGCAGCGGGTACTCGCCGCATCGGAGCACCGTGTGGCGGCTCGTCTGGCCGCCGAACGCACCGCGGTGCTGCTGCGCAATGAAGGCAACCTTCTGCCGCTCAAGAAGGCCGCGTACGCGAACGTCGCGGTCATTGGCCCGCTGGCCGATTCGCAACTGGACACGCTCGGCTCCTGGGCGTTCCAGCAGGATCTGCCGGAGACCGTCACGGTCCTGAGCGGTCTACGTGAGAAATTCGGCACGCAGGCGAAAGTCAGTTATGCGCCGGGCGTGCAGATTTATCGCAAGTTTCCTTCTTTCTTCGATGACATTTTCAAGTTAAAGCCGGTAGTCCCATGGACGGCGGAGCAGACTAAGGCGGAAATGTCCAAGGCCGTTGGCCTGGCAAGCACGTCCGACCTGACCATTCTCGTTCTGGGAGAAGCGCAGAATATGAGCGGCGAAGCAGCGTCGCGCGAATCGCTCGATCTTCCCGGACGGGAGGAGCAACTGTTGGAAGCCGTGGCGGCGACGCGCAAGCCGATCGTGCTCGTACTGCTGAACGGACGTCCGCTCAACATCAAGTGGGCGGCGCAACATATTCCGACCATTCTTGAAGCGTGGTATCCCGGCACGCAAGGCGGCAATGCGGTGGCGAATCTTCTTTTCGGCGACGCCGTGCCTGGCGGCAAGCTGCCCTTCGCGTGGCCGCGCGATGTAGGGCAGATACCCATCAACTACGCCCACAACACCACGCAAGCTCCCGAAAACCAGGGCAAGCGCTACTGGGATGAAGAGAGCACTCCGCTCTATCCGTTTGGCTACGGACTTAGCTATTCGACGTTCGCCATTTCGGATCTGAAGATAAGCCAGACGCAGATCAAGCCTGGCGAAAGCATCGACGTCAGCTTCGACGTGGAAAACACCGGAACATCCGCAGCCGATGAGGTAGCTCAGCTCTATGTGCATCAGCGGTTCGGCAGCGCGTCTCGTCCGGTACGGGAACTGAAAGGTTTTGAGCGCGTCTCTTTGGCGGCGCACGCGAAGAAGACGCTCCACATGTCGCTGGGGACGCCGGAACTGAGCTACTGGAACACGGCAAAGAAGGATTGGGTGGAAGAGCCGGCCAATTTCGACATTTGGGTTGGCGGCAATTCGGAAGCGGGGCTGCACGGGAGCTTCGAGATTAGACCGTAACCGTCGGTGTTCACAGCAAATCGATAAGCCGGCCCATTAGAAAACAGCAACCTTAAACGGTTCGAATGTTTCGGCTAGTGGCCACAGTCGGGGTGGTCACGGTAGTAGGGTGCTGACCGCTCCCTACTTTGCTCCATTCTTTCTTAAGAAACGTGCACTATCGCACAGTATTGCGAGTGACGAACCCACATACTTATGCCTCGAAGAATTTAGAAGGAGACTCATGTTCAAGATCTCAAGCATCACACTGTCAGTAGTAATGACGCTGGGCGCATCGGCGCTAGCGCAGGCCCAGACACAAGTTCCGGCAGACTCCAACAGTCCAACGCCGACGTACCGAAGCAATGTAGTGAGCCGTACAACCCGGGCGGTGAGTTACCGACACCGCAGTGGGGCAACCAAGATTAATTTTCAAGGAACCGATTTGATGCCTGGCGCGGTAGGCGAGGCCAAAGTCAATAGCAAGCGCGGAACGCTGACAATCGAAGTTGAATTTTCGGGATTGGACAGGCCCACGAGCCTTGGCGCCGAGTATCTGACGTACGTGCTGTGGGCGATTTCGCCGGAAGGCCGGCCAGTGAACATCGGCGAGGTATTGGTGGGCGATAACCACCGCAGCAAGCTGGACGTCACCACGGACCTGCAGGCTTTCGCGATGATCGTAACCGCGGAACCATACTATGCCGTGCGCCGTCCCAGCAACGTCGTGGTCCTCGAGAATGCCATTCGCTCGGATACCGTCGGCGCTACCGAGGCAGTAGACGCCAAGTATGAATTGATCGACCGCGGCGGCTACATCCCCACGGGTTATAAGTTCGACCCGGTGGTACTGAACGCCAAATTGCCGCTGGAATTTTTTGAAGCGCGCAATGCCTTGCGCATAGCGCAATCTGCCGGCGCCGAAAGATACGCCGCGACAAGCTACGGAAACGCCGCTCGCCAGATGGACGAGGCCGATGCAGTTGCCGTCGGAAGGCATGGAAACAAGAAGTCGCTGATTGCGTTATCGCGGGAAGTCGTGCAGACGTCGGAAGACGCTCGTGAAATCGCCGTGAAGCATATCGACGAAGAACGTGCGGAGTCTGAACGCGCCGCGGGAGCAGGCCGTGAAGCCCATGCCAATAATCGTGCCAACGAGGAAGCAGATCGCCGAGCGAATGCCGAAGCGCTTACCGCCGACGCCAATCGTCGCCGCGACGACGCCGACCGCAATAACGTTAATGCGCAAGCCGCCCAGGCGGATGCCGAAAGAGACCGCAATAGCGCGCAACGTCAGCAGCGGGCCGCGGAAGAAGATTCCGACCGGAATCGTGCCAACGCCGCCTCGTCGGATGCGCAGCTCCAACAATCCGTTCGCGACCGCGATGACGCGGACCGCAAGAACGTCAACGCGCAGGCCGCACAAGCCGATGCGGAGAGAGACCGCAACAACGCTCAACAGCAACAACACGTTGCTGAAGCAGATTCCGAACGGAATCGCGCTGCCGCAGCGTCATCCGACATGCAGCTTAAAGACGCGGTTCGCGATCGGGAGGAGCTCCGGGCGCGCCTGCTGCAACAATTCAGCTTAATCCTGGAAACTCGCGACACCGCTCGCGGCCTGGTGGTTAATATGTCGGATGTGCTCTTCGACTCCGGCAAATTCACACTCCGCCCGCTGGCACGCGAAAAGCTGGCCAAAATATCGGGCATCGTGCTCGCGTATCCATCACTCAAGCTCGCCGTCGAAGGCAACACCGATAGCGTCGGCACCGAAGCATACAATCAGGAGCTCTCGGAACACCGCGCCCAAGGCGTCCGCAGCTACCTGACCCAGCAAGGTGTCCCGGAGTCTTCCACCAGCGCGACGGGCTTTGGCAAGACTCGGCCCATCGCATCCAACGATACGTCGGAAGGCCGTCAGCAAAATCGCCGCGTCGAATTGGTGGTCTCGGGCGAAGTGATCGGCACCAAGATCATATCCCTCAACCTGCAGCCCGTTGCTGCAGTAACACCTCGGTAAGAGAACCCGCAGAAAGAAAGAGCCGGCTCCCCTCGGGAACCGGCTCTTTTTCTTTTACCTTTGCCCCTGCCGCTGACGCATACCGGTCGGCGCACGCTCCACTCTCTTGGCGCTCCTCTTCAATCGTTGTCCGGATGACTATGTCGCCAGTTCCAGTAATGCTTTTGCGCTCGGTAGTGCTGCTTGTTGTATTCACGATAAGTTTCATGTCGTGCTTCCAGATAATGCCGGTACGCCCGATCTTCGTGATCATCCCAGTTATGGTAATCACGGTGGTCCCGATCGTAGACCCGAACCTGGATGCTGCCCTCCTGAGGTCCAGGGTGGGCCATGATTGCCGTTGGCGCAGCAACGGCCGCGGCCAAGAGCAGTGAACTGATGTAGCGATTTATGCGGTGCACGAAGTGATCCTCCAAGCCGGAGATGCTTTAGATTCCGAACTCCGGTACCCATAACTATCCGCAGTGGCCTCCCAGCTGTATGTCCAGTACACGACAGATTTGAGAACAATAATTTCCCTGAAACAATGCCTGGTAAATAAAAGATGGGCTCTTTCTAATAAAAAATAAACGCCGCGGATCACCGCCCGGGTGGGAATGAGCCTATACTGGAAACATCATGGAAAAACTTCAAGAATTTCAGGCCGTCGCGCGCGAGGGCGGATTCGTCGCGGTGGAAGAATGCGACGAAGGCACGGTCCTGTGGCTGCGGAAAGAGACATCCGATGCGTCGACCAAAACGCACCAGCGTATATGCATCGACAGCCAAGCAAGTATCTTGACGGTCTACTGGATGACCGCTGTCGGGAAAGTCGAATCGAAGACGTTCCGTAGCGCCTCTAGCTTGCAACAGTGGTTTGCGTTGCCTGCCGCCAATTGACGAATCGCGAGCCATTTTGCGGCTCTCCGTCAACACCGGCGACGTCCTGGCGATCGCATCGCTGTGGAAAAACCACGTGACGTTGTCCGCCGGTGACGTGCGCAACGAAGCGATTCACGACAAAGCGATAGCGATTAGCTTCGCGGCCACCTTTTGTGCACAGATTTTCAGGTCTTGGGAGTAAGAATTCGACTGACCACGAAAGCGAGAAAATTATCATCGCGCCAGATTGAATCGGGAGGCCTCAAAGCGCAAACAAGCCCGCGCTGGGTGCGCCTTGATTTTTAGTCCATCGCAGATATTCGTCCGATCGTGCAAGGGGAGCTAGCCCTTCCATACGTACTTACCGCAGGTGCAAGCTACAGTCTCCGTGGGAAGTTTCTTTTCCAATGGGTGCCGGCAAACGGGACAATTTTTCTGCCACATACTCGTTCCTTTGAGCTGGGCCGAAACCTTCATTTTTGGTTTCGGGTTAGAACTGGACCTAACTCATCTATATCCCCTCGGCGGCCGGCCGTCTGCCTCATTTAGCACACATTGCATTCTTATAACGCGAAACCCAGTGCCCCAGACGCACGGTTACGTCTAGAACTCGCAGCGATTCCGGCGTTCAGACTTAGACGCCCTTCGATTTTGCCGGCCGGTGGCCAAAGTCGGGGTGGTCGCCGAGGTAGTAAGGGGCGCTGACGGTAAAGATGCGCTCATTGCCACGGACCTGCAGCATCCACTCCAGCAGGCGGCCGCGCTGGTTGTGCAGAAAATATTCGTACCAAGCGCCCTCGACGAGTTCGGGGATGACCACAACAATGCGCCGGCGCGGGTGCTGTTCCGATAAATCCAAAATATAGCGAATAATGGGCACGATGACGAATCGATAGGGAGAAGGCAGCGTCAACAGCTTGGGTACGGGCCGACCGGCTTTGCGGAAGGCTACATCGACATAGCGCTCCCACGCCGCTTTCAAGAGTTCGGAATGCTCTTCGGGTTCCACATGAACGGCGATGATTTCGGAGCTGATACGAGTGGCAAACTCCAGGCCCTGCTTGGTGATGCGGCTCCAGCGGTCGATGGGAACTACGGCAACGGGCGACGCGGCCTGATCCGCCGGCTGCACGGGCTCCTTGCACAGTGTTTGCACTCGGACGTAATGGTAGTGGCGGCGCACCGAGCCAAAGAGGAGGACCAGCAGCGGAATAAATAGCAATGTAATCCAGGCACCTTCGACGAACTTGGCAACCAGCACCACGCAGACGGTTATGCCGGTGACAAACGCGCCGAGCCCGTTTACAAACGCGCTCTTTCGCCAATGCGGCCCGCGCTTCCTGAGCCAATGTACGACCATACCGGCCTGCGACAGTGTGAAGGCCAGGAACGCCCCGACGGCGTACAGCGGAATAAGCCTGTCGGTGACGCCGTCGAACACAATCAACAAAATGGCGGTCAAGACCGCGAGGGTCACGATTCCGTAGGAATACACCAGGCGGCGTCCTCGATAGCGGAAGGCGTGCGGAAGATAGTTGTTCTGGGCGATGGCGCGGCAGAGGCGCGGAAAATCGGCGAAAGCGGTGTTGGCGGAAAGGGAGAGAACTAGAAGAATCCCAGCCATGGTCAGGTAATAGAAGAAGCCTTGGCCGAAAATCGCCGAGGTCAACATCGAGAGGATGCTTTGGTAGCCCGCCTTGCCGGGTTCAGTGGCAACGATGGAATAGACGTTGACCAGATACGAAATCCCAGCCAGCAGCACGGCGAGCAGAAAGATGATAATGGTGAGCGTGCGCTGTGCATTCTTTACGGCCGGATCGCGAAAAGCTTTCACCCCGTTGCTGACCGCTTCCACACCGGTGAGCGCCGTGCATCCACTCGAAAAGACTTTCAGCAGCAGCCAATAGCTGACCGCTTCGCTCACAGCGGGCGGAGCAGGCAATGGTGTGAGGGACGCCGGATGACCGCCGCTGAGCACGGTGCGCAGCAATCCTCCGCCGATGACGATGAAAAGCGTACCGACGAAGAGATACGTCGGCACCATAAAGACCACGCCGGCTTCGCGCACGCCGCGCAGATTCACGATGGTGACGATGATCAGGATGCCGATGCACAGCGACAGAGTGTGCCGCTGCATGGAAGGAACCGCGGAGATCAACGCGCCGACGCCGGCCGAGATGCCTACGGCGGCGGTGAGAATGTAATCGGTCAACAAAGCCGCAGCGGCCAGGAGGCTCGGGCGGGCTCCGAGGTTAAACCGGGCCACGGTGTAAGAGCCGCCGCCACCCGGATACGCTGCGATGGTTTGGCGATAGGAAAAATAAACGATCAGAAGCAGCGCGATGATCGCAGTGGTGATGGGGATGATGTAGTGCAATCCGAGCAGGCTGAGGGGAATGAGCAGGGTCAACGCTGCTTCCGGGCCGTAGGCTGCGGAACTCAGGGCATCCAGTCCAAAGATCGGAATGCCCCGCGCGGGCCCGATTTGCTCGGCGCGTTCTTCGGTGGTGGCCAGGGGCTTGCCAACGAGCAGATCGAGAATGTTCATGAGGCGGGCTGATTCACAGGATTGTCCAGCCCTCCATTTGTAACGGTACGAGCCGCAAAGTCAATCAGTGCTCTCCGGATTTTGCGGATTAATTTGCGGGCGGCCGGGTTACGCGTCTCGCGATGGAGTCTTGCTCCGAGACTTAACGGAACCCCGAGTTTTCGTAGAGGTTGAGATCTTCGCGGTATTCCATGGCTTTCACCGCATTTGGGGCGCTGTTGATCATGGTTGTGAGGATGGGTTCGAGGAAGCGCCCGTACTTGTCGAGAGCGGCCTGATCACGTTCGGCGAAGGCTCTTGCCACCACTTCTTCCGTGGCAGGCGTTACGAGTTCGAGCCTGCCCACAAAGACGCGGGTCGTATCGAGCGGTGCCGGTTTGATCGTGAGCGGAAGGACCGTATCGACAAATTCGCGTGGAACGATGTACAGCAAGCGGCTGCCCTCTTCAAACCAGGAATCGCGCCAGGTTTGCACCATGGCTTGCGCCTCATTTTGATAAAGGCCCTGCGCGACGAGGATTCCTTCCAGGTCGCGGGCTGAAGAATCGATGGTGGCGGTGAGTTCGGGCGGGTCGAGAGCAAAAGGTGCGGATTGACTGGCAATCTCGGCGGACGCCGGCAAGATGCCAGCGCTACCTGGATTGCCTGGAACCGCTCCGGCGATGCGATATCCGACTTTTTCGCCACGGCGCTCGAAGAGAATCGTATTCGGAATCACCTTACCGCTGCGATTTTCCACGAGCACCTTGTCTCCCACTGCGAGCTTGGCTGCGATGGGCGCGCTGAAAGTAGAAACTCCGCGATAGAAAAGAAATTTTTCGTACTGGTCGCCTATTGAAGTTTTTACGCGAAGTGGCGTCGAGGTTGTCTGCCGAGCGGCGTAGTAATGGTTTTCTTGCCGATCGCTGGGCAGGTCCGCGGTTTGATTGGGCGTCAAGGTAACAGCATCCCACGCGATACTCCCATCGACATGCTCCTGGTACAGACTGAGATCCCAAAGATTGGCGTGGGGCTCGACGCGGCTGGCATGGGGATACCATTCGGTGATCACACCTTTGGCGAAGCTCACCCTTACCGATACGGTCTCTTCGGTCGCCGCATAAAAGTAAAGCACCGGCGTTTCCATGCGTACTGTGCCGCGCAAGCCGCGCTTGAAGCCGGCACTACGAAAGTGCTCGACGAAGGACGGCAGGTCCGTCGAGCCAGTTAGCGGGCACCACTCGACCGCTCTGCCATCAGGCCCGGCTACGGAGGTGAAGGTGCCCCACTCGTGTGCAGTGAGGCCGGAATAGACTGGCGCGGCGCGCGTGGTCAGAAAAGCCAGAGAGGGGGCGGCGCTGGCAAGCAATGCTCCGAGCGCCAGACAACGCAACCGATTGCTAGTCATGACATAGCCTCCCGACGTCCGAGATGCGTTTAGGGAGACGCTATTGGAGCTAAAATTGTTAACGGCTGACCTTGCGAAGACAACTCGGAAAAAAATCAATCAAATGCAGCGATTGGCGCTGTTGGACCATTCCAGTTGAATGGTATAGCCGCCGAGGGTGCGAGTTTGCCAGGCGCAGATGTCGCCGATTTCGCCGTTGTTGTCGTCGTACCACCCTTGGCCGGGGATGGGGTCGGTGATGGCTTCGCAGAGTTCGTGGGACGTCGTGGACGTGAGGGCGTCGAAAGCGGCTGCGCCGCCCAGACATCCAGCGCAACCCGGATACGGCATAACAGCGTAGAAGGTGTTGTTGCTGATGGCGTCGTGGTAGCCGCAGAAGACTTGGCAGGAGGCGCTGCCGCCCTGCGTCACGGTAACTCCCGGCGGTAAGAACACAAAATAGAGCGTGTTTGCCGTCGCGGCGGGCAGTGTGCCCGCTGAGATTTGCTGCTGCAGGAAGGTTTGAATGGCGGAATCGTCGACCGTTTTTCCTGGGGGTGGACTACTGAGTGTGACGCTGCCGATGCGGGAGCCGCGTGCGATTGTCTGGTTGGGAACGCTGTATTCGCCAAGTTGGTCGAGAAGCTGGCTGGTGAGGATGAAGTCAAAGAATTGATTGAGCTTGGTGAGCAACGCATCTTGCGGCGCTTGGTTCCATTGGGCGCCCCAGAAAATGGTGAAGACCTGCACGGCCGTTAGCAAAGGACCGTTGCGATAAGTCAATCTGGCAGCTACTGGCGGCGCGGCTGCTTTGGCTTTGCCAGGATGGAGCGGGACGATCCGGATGGGGTGAAACACCTCAGACGGACGCTTTTTCGGTGCTGCTGGAGTTTTCGGACGCGGCTTGGATGGCATGGTCGGCTCCCCGGACAAGAGGGGCTGAGACGAGAAAAGTTAGCCGACGGCGGACGAAAAGTAAATGGGCCGCACGAAAGGAGATTTCGCCAAACCTGTACCTCGAGTTTCATTCCGCCAAATTGACCGGCGGCGGCAAGCAGGGAGGCACTGCGAAGGCGTTGTCTCGCTCGGAGGCGACATTCCGGATTCACCATAAACGACAGAAACAACGCTACTTAGACCACGACGACTAAAAACTCACATTATCCCCCTACCCGTCAAAAAGTAGCTATTGCGATACTGTCCTGCCGTTACGCTGCACTTCTGACCAGTAGTTTTCTGCCAGCCGCCGCGGGTAGTCTTAAGGGGACAGCAGAACCCCATTTCCAGCACCGTGGGAGAGACAAAAATTGTTCTGTGATCGATGTGGCCTGAACTTCCTGCCCAAGCAATCGGTCTGCACGCGCTGCAATACCTCTGCGACGCGGCACTGGTTTCAGCTAATGAGTTTGCTGACCTTGCTGCTCGCCGTGGCTTGTAACGCCATGGTGGTGTTGCTGATGTTGCCACGGCTGAAGCTCACCGGCGAATCGCGGTTCTTCCAGGCATGGATGTGGTTTGACCACAAAGCGGCGCTCTACGGCTGGGCACCCATTGCGGCGGCATTGCTGGCCTGGGATTACCTGGTTTGGAAGGAAGCCCGACCGAAGATTCGAGGATGGTTTACGCGCAAGCTGCTGACGCTTTCTCTCGCGGCGGGAGTTGCGCCGATTTTGCCCTGGTGGATTCCCGCGGGCGCACCTCCGGGCCAATTCCTTTCCATGATCGGGAAGTATCCGGGGTTGCCGGTGCTGTTGGCGTGGGGAGTGGTTTTGGTAGTCCTCGTTCTGCTCTGCGCGGACGCGGAGTCGCGTGACTATCTATTGGGGCACGGAAAAGTATTGAGCCTGGTCAGCGTGGGCCTGCTGCTCGTCGTCCTGACGATGACCATGATCGGCTGGGCGGCCACGTCGTAATCTTCGTGGTCAAAAGGTAAACACTGGCCCAGGTTCAATCGCTTCACAGCATCGCGTGGAAACAACGAATAACAAGGCCTTGCCATCCTACTAATCGAGGCGCTGGCGGAAATATTAAGCGCTTATTCTCAACTACTACAGTGAATACTGTATACGATTTTCCTTGCGCGAATTGGGCGGTTAAGCTTCCAATGTGGGCGGTGCAGTTGGCGTTTTCCCCGAGCGCCGAGGGATTTTCTGGGCTCATAAGTGCTCTCCGCTTGGTTGAATATGTTGCCCCGTCGAAGGATGGCGCGAGGCAGGGAGAGTTTGCGTCCAGCAGATTCAGGAGAGAACTTCGATGGGTTCTAAGATTTTGATTGTGGACGATCACGAGGTGGTGCGCCAAGGCATCCGAACCATTTTGCGGTCGCGGCCGCACTGGGAAGTCTGCGGAGAGGCGGTAAATGGCCGAGACGCCATCGAAAAAGCCAAAACTCTCGATCCCGACGTGATCATCATGGATATTACCATGCCGGAGATGAGCGGCATCGAGGCCACCCGGGAGATTACCAAGCTGAAATTACGAGCTGCGGTGCTGGTGTTTACCATGCACGAGTCCAAAAATTTGGCGTCCACGGTGCAAGATGCAGGTGCGCGCGGGTTCGTCCTGAAGTCACATGCGGCCAGGGATTTGCTCGATGCGCTGGAAGCGCTATTGAATGGCGGGACGTTCTTTGGGCCCGACAATGGGAAATCCGCAAAGGGAAAAGAAGAAGCTGGCAACCGCGGTTTTAATTTCCGCGTGAGTTTGCGGGTGGGTTGGGCAATCTAGAAGCAACACGAAGTCTTCCTCTCGGTATCGCCACGCCTGCTCCGCTACTGCTCTATCTGTCACAGAAAATCGCGGTTACTAAGCTCCAGAGGCGGCAGAGGGCGGACGGTGAGCGGTTGTACGTGACTTTCCTTGTGGAGATGAAGGCAAGCGAAGTCGAGGAGGAAAACCGTCCCAGCCCTACCGCCTCGATTTCTCGAGGGGGTTTCGGCCTTCCCCTTCTACTTCGATTTTTGCGGAGCTTAGTAACCCGCAGCGCGATACTCGCACCGGACACCGTCAGTGACCATACGCGGAAATTTGTAGCCGTATCCACAATGATGCTGTAGCGTTGGCACGCCGCGGCTTTAGCGAGTCGACTCCGGCACGCCCGCTCCGCGGTACGCCAGCATACCGCTGTTACAATCTCCTTCGTGAGCCAGAGTAGCGAACCTTCCCGGCATGAATTCGTGGTGGCGGAAACCGAGGCCGGCGAACGCCTCGATCAGCGCATCGCTTCCCGCTTCCAAGGCCTCAGCCGAACGCGCGTGCAAGAACTCATCGCCGCCGGCTTGGTGCTAGTCAATGCTCGCCCGGCGAAGGGCTCGCATCGCGTGCGAGGCGGCGAACATGTCACCGTGGAGGTACGGCCTCGCCCTCCGCTGCGCGCCGAACCTGAATCGATTGAACTCGATGTTCTTTATGAAGATGCGGACGTCCTGGCCGTCAACAAGCCGTCTGGCATGACCGTGCATGCAGGCGCCGGCAATTCCAGCGGTACGCTGGTGAACGCGCTGCTGGGCCGAGGACAGGCGCTCTCCCAAGGCGGCGACGCGCTTCGTCCCGGCATCGTGCACCGCCTGGACAAAGGCACCTCGGGCATTATTCTCGTGGCGAAAAACGATTCCTCCCACGCAAAACTGAGCGATTCTTTTCGCCAACGCAAGGTGAAGAAGACCTACCTTGCACTCCTGCAGGGTCGTCTCAAAGAAGAGAACGGCCGCATCGAGCTGGCTATAATGCGCGATCCCAAGAATCGCACGCGCATGACCGCGCGCCGCAGCATCGTTCTCGGCAAGGCCCGCGAAGCACGCACCGATTGGCGCACGCTGGCTCGCATTGATAACACCACTTTGGTCGAGGTTCAGCTTCACACCGGCCGGACGCACCAGATTCGCGTGCATTTCTCCGCCCTGCGCCACCCGGTGGTTGGCGACACGCTCTACGGTGGCGCACCGCAACTGCAAATCGGCAAGCGCAACTTTCCCGCCCCGGACCGCAATTTCTTGCATGCCGCGAAACTCGGCTTCGCGCAACCGCGCACCGGCGCGTGGATCGAGCTGCAGGCTCCGCTTCCGCAAGACCTCCGCGAATTCCTCCGCCGGCTTGCAGATGCGGCCGGCCAGTCTCCATCGCGAATTGACGCTGCCCTCGCGCCCTACCTATAATCAAGTCACATGCGTCGGGCTACCATTTCCTCGCTGTTGATGGCCGGCTTGCTTCTCGCCGCCGCGATCTTGCCCGCCGGGGCAGGCGACCGCGCCCAGCAATCTCCGGATGGCTCTACCGCCAAGCCCCAGGATGCCGCTTCGCAGCCCGCGCAGCCGCAAGAGCCGGCGCCGCAGCGTCAGGATCAAGGCAAGATCACCCAAGTCGTCAACTTGGTCGACGTCCTCTTCACCGTCCTGAATCGCCGCAACAAGCTAGTGCCCGACTTGGCCGAAAATGACTTCAAGATTTGGGACGAGAAGAGTCCCCAGTCGATTCGCTATTTCAGCCGTCAAACCGATCTGCCTTTGCGCATCGGGATGCTGATGGACACTTCTAACAGCATCCGCGACCGCCTCAAATTCGAGCAGGACGCCGCCACCTCCTTTCTTTTTAACGTCCTGCGCCACAATAAAGATCAAGCCTTCGTGATGACCTTCGATGACGAGCCGTCGGTCCTTCAGGCGTTTACCGACGACGCTGGCCGCTTGCGCGATGAAATCGTCAAGACCCGCGCCGGTGGGGGCACCGCCGTCTACGACGCCATCTACACCGCCTGCCAAAAAGAGCTGAGCCATCCGCCCCGGCCGCCGGGCGACCAACCCGACGTCGTCCGCCGTGTGATGATTCTTATTAGCGACGGCGACGATAACCTCTCCAATCACACACGCTCCGAAGCCATCGAGATGGCCCAGCGCTACAGCGTAGTGATTTACACCATTAGCACCAGCACCCAGTGGATTCAGCTTTCCCAGACCGACCCCGACAAGGCCGCCAATCGCAAAACCCACCTGACCGAAGGCGATAGGATTCTTCAAGACCTGGCGGAAGAGACCGGCGGGCGCGCGTTCTTTCCCTATCACGTCGACGATCTCGACCAATCTTTCCAGGACATCGGCGACGAACTGCGCAACCAATACTCCATCGCGTACATCCCCACCAATTATCAATTGGACGGCAAGTATCACCGGATCCGTATCGAAGTGCCCGACCACAAGGGCTACCAAGTGCGCGCCCGCCGTGGGTACTTCGCGAAAGCCAACAATGGGGCATCGGGCAGCAACCCATCCGGTTCGGCAAATTAACGGCGGGCAACTTTCGCTTCCCCTTCGCCTCGCAATCGGCTACCCTTTTTCCCAGGAATCCTTTCGTGAAGATGCCTACACTCTTTGACCTTGAGCCGCTGGCCGATACCGGTTTACAGCTCAATGACGCTCAACGGCGAGCCATTACGCACCGCGAAGGGCCGCTGCTGGTGATCGCCGGCGCTGGGACTGGAAAAACCCGTGTAATCACCGAACGCATCCGCCACCTGCTGCTGTCCGATTCCAACCTGCCCGGCGAAAGCATCCTTGGCCTGACCTTTACCGATAAAGCCGCCGGGGAGATGAAGGCTCGGGTAGTGAAAACGGTGGGGGAGCGCGCCAAAGACGTCACTCTGAAAACGTTTCACGCCTTCTGCGATGCCCTGCTGAAAGATACCGATCCCCAAAGGCGCATGCTGGACAAATTCGATCACTGGATACTGTTGCGTCGTAATCTTTCGCGGTTGCAGCTCGATCGGTACCGCCGCTTGGCCGAGCCCGGCCAATTCCTGAATGATTTCGTGGAATTTTTCTCGCGCTGTCAGGATGAGCTGGTTTCTTGTGACGATTACCAGCGATACATCGACCAACTCGCCGCGCACCTACATGCCGAGCGCTCCGAATTGGACGCCGACACGCTTGCCGAACGCGAAGAGGCCGTGGCGCGCGAACAAGAAATTGCCCGCGCCTACCGCGCCAGCGAAGAGCTGCTGCGCGAAAAGAAATGCTCTTCGTTCGGAACGCTGATCACAGGAGCAGTCGGCCTGCTGGAGCGCGATACCGCTCTCCGTGCAACGCTGCAAAATCGCTTTCGCTACATCCTGGTGGACGAATTCCAGGACACCAACATCGCGCAGCTCCGCCTCCTGGACCTGTTGGTCAACGATTCGAAAAACATTTTCGCCGTCGGCGACAACGATCAAGCCATTTACCGCTTCCGCGGAGCTTCCTTCGGCAGCTTCAAGCTTTTTCTGCAGCGCTTTGCCGGCTGGCGCGAAGGCCAGGACTCCACCCGCTTTCGTGTCAGCCTCACGGAAAACTACCGCTCCACTCCGAATATCTTGCGCGTCGCCACCCAAGTCATTGGGCAGAACACGGTCAGCGCGGATTTCCCAAAGAAGGTGCTGAGCCCCAACAAACCGGAAGGCGAGAAAATTCGCATCGTCGAGCTGGCCACGCCCGAGGATGAAGCCCGCTGGGTTACCGGCGAACTGGAGCGCATCCACAAAGCCGGCCGCCGCTGGCGCGATTTCGCGGTTCTATATCGCGCGCACGGCCATCGCGATGAGCTCGTCCGCGAACTGGCTCGCCGCAAGATTCCTTTTGTGATTTCGCGCCTCTCCATCCTGGAGCATCCGCTGGTCAAAGATGTGCTCGCGTATCTCCGCCTGATTGCCACTCCGTACGACGATATCGCTACCGCGCGCGTTCTGGCTGCTCCGGCCTGGCAGCTTACTCCGCCCGATCTGGTGCGATTTGCTGAGCGGGCACGCAAAGAACGCACAAGAATCCATGACGTGCTGCAAACGCCGCAGCCGCCGCTGCCCTTCGATCCATCGCACAACGCTCTAACCGAGCTCCTGGAATTCGCCACTGCGCAGCGCAAAACCATGAAGCGCCGCGACGCGCGTCACATTGTCGCGGACCTTTTCGAATGGCTTGAAGTCTATCAGCGGGCCTCGGCGCAGGATCGCGACTATGTCAAGCGGCTCGCCGAATTCATCGCGCAGTGGGAAGACAAGAGCGATACCCGCAAGCTGCCGGAGTTCATCGAGTATCTGGATTTTTTCGAGCAAGCGGGCGGCGCCGTCTGCCTGGAGGACGACGCTCCGGGCGATGCCGTGCGCTTGATGACCGTGCACGGCGCCAAGGGCCTCGAGTTTTCACATGTATTCGTCTTGCGCGTGAACAAGAATAAATTTCCCCAGCCGGAGCGCCCCCACGTCTTCGAATTCCCTGCCGTTCTAATGAAAGAAGGCGCTCCCGAGGAACAATTTCACAATCAAGAGGAACGCCGTCTGCTCTACGTCGCCCTGACACGTGCGGAAGACCGCCTGACCATCACCGCGCTAGCCGAAAAAAAAGGGCGAGTTCCACCTTTTCTCGAAGACATCTTGATGGAGCCCAGTATTGAGCGGCGCGACGTGTTGCGGTTGGCGCCTAAGCCCGCGGCTGTTCCCGTAAACGGTACTCAGCCTGCTCTCCCCGCCGTGGCTACCGCGTCGCTGTTCGCTCCACCCCTCGAACACCCCAAGATCTTTTCTCGCATTGCCGCCTGGGCCGAAACCTTTCTTCCTCCGCCGCCCGAACCGCTGGAGTTGAATCCCTCGGCCGTCGACAGCTACCGCAAATGCCCGCAGAAATATCTCTTCGCGTACTTGTGGTCGCTACAGGAAGGAGCCAAGGCGACGCTGACCTTCGGCCGTGTGATGCACGGAACCATTCGCCGGATGATGGCGGAATTCAAGAAAGGCAATCGCCTGCCATTTGAAGAAGTGCAACTCCTGTTCGAAACAGAGTGGTCGGTTGCCGGCTTCGAAGACGACTACCAGGAGGGCGAATACAAGAAAGACGGCTTGGAACAACTTCGCGCACTGCACGACGCCGTACTGCAGGAGACGCCAGAAATTCTGGAGATCGAAAAGACTTTCGCATTGCCAGTAGAGAACAATGTGGTGCTAAAGGGACGCATCGACCAGATTAATTCCCTCGGACGCAAAGATGTCGAAATCGTCGACTACAAAACCGGCAAGGCCAAAAAAGAAACGGAAGCCCGGCGCGACTTGCAGTTGAGCATTTACGCCATCGCCGCGAAGGAAATCTTCGAACTCAATCCCGCCCGCCTCGTATTCCACTATCTCCAGGACAATTCCCGCCAGGAAACCACGCGCACCGCCAAGCAGCTCGACGAAGCCCAGGAAATCGTCCAGGAAGTCGCCGCCGACATCCGCGCCCGCAGTTTCCACCCCAAAGAAGGCTTCATCTGCCGAAGCTGCGCCTACCGCCCCATCTGCCCCGCCCACGAGGAAGCTTTATCGCCCGGGTGACGGTAGGGGCGCGCAGTGCTGCGCCCCAGCTCGGCAAAACCTTATAATCAGAGTCCCTCAAATCAGCGCCTATCAAAGCAAATATCGGCACGATCGGTGGCCAAATGAAACCAAAGCATACGTACCTGATCCTTTGCTTTCTCGGCTTCGCCCTGCCTTATTCGCAGTTCTTCCCGTGGTTGATGGAGAACGGACTGCACATGAAATACTTCGTTCTGCAACTATTCGCCAACCGCGTCGGCGGATTCTTCGGCGTGGACGTTCTCGTCTACGCAATCGTTTCGCTTCGCTTTGTAAGGTATGAGAGCAAGCGCCTGCGCATGCGCGCGCGGTGGGCCCCGATAGCCTCCACGCTGTTGGTCGGAGTTTCGCTCGGTTTCCCATTGTTCCTATATCTGCGGGAACTCGCCTTGGAGAAGGAACCACCGGAACACGCCTCCCAGTTCTAAGTGTCCGCCAAAAAAAGGGCGCTGCAGATTCGCAGCGCCCGATTAAACCATCAAACCAGAAAAATGCCCTACTTGCCTTTTTTCTTATCGTCCTTCTTGCCCTTTTTCTTCATGGAAGCTCCTTTGTCACTTGCGGATGACCGGCGCTGGCGCCGGTTAGTCGCGGAGCTTGAGGTATACGAGCGTGCTTGCCGAGAGTCAAGCAGTATTCGCGTCACGCGCCGAGAAATAATGCCCTACTGAGGGGTGGCGCCTGGAATCTCGCCCGCGTAATACCGGTCGCGGGTCTTTATGGTGAGCCCTTCGCGCTTCACCCGAACCTCCACGCTATGGACGTCCGCCGAGCGATCGGTGCCTCGCGGCACGTAGGCGATGGTGTACTGGTTGCGCGCCTCTTCGCTGATGCGCGAGTAAAGCTCCTCCAACGTTTCGCGCTTGGCCGCGAAATAGACTTCGCCGCCCGAGTCGTGCGCGTAATCGATCAGCCGGTTAAACTTGCGCTCCAGGAAAGCGCTGGCGACTGCCACGCTGTAGACCTCGATATTGTCGTGCTGCAAGGTCTTCACCACGCTGTCGTAATTCATCTTATTGCTTTTCTTCCCACCATTGGCGCCATCAGAAACCAGTAGGATTACTCTGCGGCGGTTTCTGTCGCGACCATGCAGCAGCTGGGCAGCGCCGAATACCGCGTCGTCCAGCGCCTTGGTCGTTTGCCCGCGGATGTTCATCGTCGCGGAGGCGATGTTGGGCGAATCTCCAATCGCAGAATGTCCGTTGATCGAGGGGGCGTTAGCGATGGCGCCGCCGGGCGGGGCGGTGGACGGCTCGGAATCTATCTTGGTGCGCTGGAGTTCCGTAAGCAGCAGGTCATGGTCGGTGGTAAATCCGCTGCCTGGATGGAAAAATTGGTCGAAACGGCAGATAAATGCCTCGTCGTCCAGGCTCAGCCCTCCCACCACGGCGTCCAGGCTCTTGCGCACCTGCTGCGCATCTTTGTCTTTGAGGTCGTTGTCCAGCAGGATGATCATCGACAGCGGAAAAGCTTCCGCGGTGAAGACGTCGATTTTTTGCTCTACGTTGTCTTCAAAGACTCGAAATTCGTCGCGGCGCAGGTCAGGAACGAGATTCCCGGACCGGTCCTTCACCGTCACAGGCAGAATCACCAGGTTGGAGTTCACGCTGATTTTCGCGCGCGCCTCGCTGGGCGGCGGCACCGCAGGAGGGCGCTGAGGCGTTTGCGCCGGCGCGGTTTGTAGGGCGCCCGTCGCAGGAGTGGATTGACCAGCGGTTTGTCCCGCTACGTACACAGCAAATCCAGGGAGAAAAGCGATCGCGGCAATAGCCATTTTTCGTAGGCTGTTCATTGTTCTCAGACCAACTCTTTGGTATCCAGCGGCTCAGGTGGGCTGAGCCACGCATCCCGTGCCAAGCTTGCCCGCATCCTACGGGGGTGAGCGACCTAGCGGCGGGTACCTCTGACCGGGTAGACTCTACAAGGAAATTATACATGCGTTCCGCAAAGAAGGTTCTGGTTGTCTGTGTGGCTTGGGGAATGGCCGTGGGAGCCACTGCGCCGG
>Ga0210384_10002775_pt1 | contig 21033 bp, 25 predicted proteins | sample IncBWH2MmetaG_FD_160574 | JGI IMG/M metagenome (GOLD analysis project Ga0210384, IMG submission 160574) | Forest soil microbial communities from Barre Woods Harvard Forest LTER site, Petersham, Massachusetts, United States - Inc-BW-H-2-M | ecosystem: Environmental > Terrestrial > Soil >...
GAGGCGGGCCGCAACTCCGGGTAATGGTGGAGCCGGGGGCGGGAGTTGAACCCGCGACCTACTGATTACGAATCAGTTGCTCTGCCACTGAGCTACCCCGGCGTTCGTCCGTAAACTCTACCACTTCCGACGCATTCTGTCCCGACACCCCCACCGTGGTTCCAACATTTGGTTCCACGCCCGCCGACCGCTCGGTCTTCGCCATCTCCCCGCGGAGGTGCTCCGGGCTCATGTGCGCGTACCGCATCGTCATCGCCAGCGAGGCATGGCCCAAGATCTTCTGCAGGGCGGGCACGGATCCACCACGCATCATGAACCAGCTGGCGAAGTGGTGGCGGCAGTCATGGAACCGGAACGGGGCGGCCAGCCTGGCGGCCTCCACGGCGGAATCGAAGCCAGCGCGGGTACTCCCCTCCGGCCAGAGGCGGCCCTCGCGCGCGCCCGGGCGGCTGACCAGCAGATCGTAGACGCGCTGGCGCATCGGGACCTCTCGGCGCCGGCCGGACTTAGTGATCTCGAGCCGGAGCACACCACGCGAGAGGTCTACCCGATCCCACGTCAGCCCCTCGGCCTCGCTGCGCCGCATGCCGGTCTCGAGCGCCACCGTCACGAGGTCGGCTAGGTGCGGCAACGCCGACGCCTTGCACGCCGCGATTAGGCGGCGTTCCTCGTCGGGTTCGAGCCACCGGAGGCGACCCTGCGGCTCCTTTTCAAGCCGGACCTTCGGGACGGTCGGCAGCACCTCCCACTCCTCATGCGCGAGCCTCAGGAGGTGCCGGAGCAAGGCGAGCGGGCGGTTGATGCTTGCCGCGGAGAGGCGCGCCGGCTTGCCGGTCTTGTCCTTCCGCCTGACCGACCCGGCCGCAAGGCGGCGCTCCCGGTAAGCGGCGATCCGGGAGGCCGTCAGGTCCCGGAGCCGGGTGGTGGCGCCGAGCTCCTCGAGCAGGTGCTCAGAGATGCGCCGGTCCGCCGCCAGGGACCGCTTCCGGGCCTTAGCCTTGAAGTACCGCTCGAACGCCGCGGCCAGCGTGATAGCCGTCTCGCGGGCCGGCGGAATCCCGGCCTCTAGGCGCGCGACGGCCTGCGCCGCGTACCGCAGCGCCTCCTCCTCGGTGGCGAATAGCCGGCGGACCCGGGGCGGCACGGAGGCGGGCAGGTTAAAGTAGTCCACCTCCCACTTCGTCCGGTCCTTGCGGAACCGGACGACCACAAGGCGCTTGGGCTTCACCGGACGGCTCCCCTATCCGCCCTCGGGCGGAGCGGGCCGGCGCACCTGGATCGTGTATGGGCGAGCCGCCGCGGCACTCCGGTGACCGACATGGCCGGCATTGTGGCCTGGACGGGGCTCGTCGACAATGCCCTGCCGGGCCCACTCGCGTAGCTCCGCGACCGGGACCACCCACTCCTTGTTCCCCAACTTCCGGGCCGGAATCCGGCCGCTCCGGCACAGCTCCCTGATCTTCGCAACCGGCATCGACCAGAGCTCTGCCAGCCGGGCGGGCGTGAGCACCGCGACGGCGTCAAGGCCGCCGTCTCCCTGGAATCCGGCAAGCAGCCGGGCGGTGACCTCCTGTTCAAGGTCAGCTGCAAGCACACGCAACTGGCGGCGCAGGGCGACCAGCGCCTCCAGCGGGAGGCGATCCGGCGCAGACAGGTCGGCCTGCAGCTCGGCAAGAGTGCGGACGGCCACAGGCCCCACTGGGAAGCGCGCGAGCTCGCTCATGGCTTTCCCCACGCCGGCCTCGCCTCCTCGTCGCCGCAACACCGCGCTGTCCGCCAGCACTCCCTCCGCCGCCGGCGGGCCGGCCATCGTGGCCCTGATGCGTGCCTCGCGCTTCGTCGTCATTGAGCGTGCTACTCCGTCGTGGGCTCGGCCGCCCGCTGCTGGCGCTTCTTGGCCTCGTATTCGGCCATCGCCGCGGCGTGGTCCGCGTCTATGGTCCGCAGGCTCTCCTTGTAGCCCTCTGGTCGCTGAGGCGGCAGGACCTTGGCTTCGTCGAGCGGTGGCCGCTTGCCTAGGAGGGCTTCCATCCGCTCGACCGGGATCGCGTAGCCGAGCTTCGAGGCCGTCCGCTGGCCGCGGCTCGTCATCTTCCCGTGGTAGTTGTGGGTGCCTGGATTGCTCATGGTCGCGGACCAGAACGGCGCCCCCGTGGGGGCGGGCGCCGTTGGCTGGCTCTAGTTCTCGTCCTCGAACTGCTTGTCCCGCTCGATCTGCTCCTGCTCGGCCAGGATCGCGCGGCGGTGCGCCTGCTGGCGAACCGCGTACGCTTCCCCGGTCCGAGCCGCCGCGAGCCCGCGGACGTAGCCGATGGCCTCGCCCTCCTGCCCGGCCTGTTGATGCTCGACGATCACCGCGAGGATCTCGAAGACTTCATCGATCGACACCGTGTTCTCATGCTGCAGGCGGGTGACCGTCTGCAGCATGTCGCGGAGATTCTCCGCTCGCCTGTTGTGGAGCTTCGCCGCCTTCGCGGCCTTCGCCACGTTCATCTTGTGGAGCTTCGCCGCCTTCTCCTCCTCCGCCTGCACCCGCTCCGCCTCCGCCTGCGCCTGCGCCTTAGCCTCGGCCTTAGCCGCCCGCTTCTGCGCCTTGGCCAGGTCCGCCGCGGACAACCCCTCCACCGACTCCGCCTCGTCCGTGAACATCGTTCACTCTCCTTCTTCTTCCGGTCCGCGACCGCCTCGACTCCGCTGATGCTGGGCTCGCGACTCCGGTGCGTTTCCCATGGCCCTAGCTTCGTACAGGAAGCACAAAGAAGAGAGAGGGCAGAAGTGAGATAGAACGTGCCCTGACCTAATCGCAGTTTCGCCCCCGGCCATTGGGATCAGATGATCAGCGAGGGGCCGCCGAAGCGACCGGGACAACTAGAGTGGGCTGCTAGCCGCAGTAGATCAGCAGCGACGTCTCCGCCGGCTGCCATCTCGTGCGCTCGGGAGCTCGGTCAAGGGTTGCCGGCTTGTGCACAAGCGCCACACCCTGAGGTGCTGCCGAGCGTTCGAGCCGACAGCCCAATCATCGGTAACTGGCTTGCCCAGGCTGAGCGCGACGCCGGCAACGCCGGGATGGGCTTGACCGGCGAGCGCGAGGGCGTCTGCCGGACCGATGGCCCCGTGGGGGCCGATCTCCAAAGGCTTCGCCGACACTATGACGCCGACCGGTGGTCCCTGGCGGGACAGCTCTCGGCTTTCGTCAGAGCGAACAGATCAACTGGCCGACATCAGCGCTTAACCACCCTCCGCCCCTTACGCCGCCTCGGCCTGCCTCTCCGTGATGCATTTTGTGGAATCCCCGTCCACCAGGCCCAGTCGGCCGGGGACACCGGCGCGTCCTTCTTGAACCAGGCCACGACGGCCGGCGACGTCGGCCCATCTTTGCCGAACGTGTAATCCCGCCGGCGCTCCTTGCGGATGATGTGCCGAATTTGCTCCTCCGTCACAATGTCGCCGTGACCAGCGAGCGTGAAGATCCGATGAAGGGCTCGATACGTTTCTTTCCAGGATCGCCCGCTCGCGCGAAGGGGTCGGGCGAGCCGAAGCGCGCCCTTTGTGAGCCATGGCTCGCCTGGTCGATGGGCTGGAAGCGCCGGCCGCTGCCGCGTCTCAATGTACGTCTGCACCGAGCGCTCGACCTGCTCGCCGAGGTCGTCGAAACAGAGTTCCCCTTCGTCGGTCTGCGCCGTTTTGAGGAGGCCGAGGAGTGGCGCGGCTCTCTTCAGAGCGCTCCTCGCATGGCGAATCTCCTCGCCGGTGAAGCGATCGATCCTCGCCTGCAATTGGTCTTCGTAGATCCTCCTCCCGACGCCTGAACCGCTGAGCGCGACTTGGAGCATGACTGTGTTGATTCCGAGGCCGCGCCACCACTCCAGCTCCTTCTCCCAGCGCGCTGGATCGGCGGAGCGGGGGGACGAAACCGAGCTGGAGTGCAGCCGCTTAATCTTGCGTGCCATAGGGGCTCTGTTCCTTGGGGAATTATCATAGCAGGGGGCGAAAGTGTGCCTCAGCGAGAATGGATTTGCCTCACTTCCGCCGTCTCCTCACGGTTTCTTGCCCGGTAGACACTGAGTCCACGATGTGGCGGTTGATACAAGGGAGGTCTGCTATGGCCAGCACGAGCTCAGCGTCCGTGGAGTCCACGAAGGAACCGCAGCACCTCGATGTATCCTGGGACGACATTCGGAACTGGAATCTGACGCGCGAAGCCTGCGAGCAGAAGGTCGCGGCCGCGCTGCGGGTGAAGCTCGACCGACTCGGCGAGACCGCCTGGTTGGCAGAGTGCGAGCACGAGATGGGCTGGTCCCGTCGGACCGCGTACCGCCACTTGAACCCCGAACAGATGGAGGCGGCGCGTGAGGATGCTCGCGAGCGGCGGGCCAATGTGCCAAGCGTTGGCACGTCCGCCGTCCGGCCGCAGCCCAAGTGCTGCACCAAGCACTATGACGGCGTGGGACACTGGCTGCATGCGGACGGGTGTCCCAGTGCACCGCGGCCACCCTTGCATGAGCAGGCCCGGCTGATCGCGCAGGCGAGGCAGAACGAGAAGCTCGCCGCCGAGCCCTTCTCGCCGGAATACGAGCTCGGGATGGGAGAGCCCACGACTTGGGTGCCGAGGCTGATCGAGGCCTTCGAGTATGCGGCCGCGGCGATCTCGGGCAATGACCGAGTGCTGGGGCGGCTCGGCACCGAAGGACGCGTGCGGGTGCGGACCGCGGCGCAGGCGGTGCTCGACGCGCTCGACCCGAAGGACGGTGCCGCATGACCGTCGACGACCCGCACCTAACCGCCGATGCACCACCCCTCTCGATCCATCAGGTCTGGAGGGACCTCCTTGGCGGCGCTACGGAGGCCCAGACCGTCGAGCCCGACGATGCGCCCGCGCCGACCTGGCCGCATCGGGGTACCAGTTGTGGCAACACCCCGCATCACAGTAGGCGGTATTCGAGCCTTCCTGAGCCCGATACGCTCCCCTGGCCTGATACGTATGGCGTGACCTGGGAGGATCAGATCGGTGTGGAGATCCGAGACCTAGGTGAGCAGATCGTCCCTCGTCCTCTGACCTCGGGTGATGGAGACATCGGCAAGCGTCGAGTGAGCTACCGGTGCTTCGAGTGCTACCCTGCCTATCTCGCCTCCCGCTATCACCGTCTGCCATGGTCCTTCACCGTGAGCCTGTCCGCTCCTGCGGGTTGCTTCCAGGATTGGTGGGCCTCGGCTCGGATCCTCTCCGGTTTTCTGCCGCCCGCTCCCGCTCGGTCGGTCGCGGAGATCCTGGGGCAGCCGTTCTGGATCGGCGTCTTCGCGACGCAGCCTCGGTTCGCGTGGAAGCGAGTGGGGCGGGACCGACGGCTCGCCTTCGATCCGCAGGGCGGGGAGCCGCATGCGCATCTCGTGGTCGGCAACGTGTCCCGGGAATCGCTGGACCAGGTTCTCGCCCGGTGGCCCGAGCAGGGTCGCTTCTGTGTCGTGAAGCCGGTGACGCATGCCTGGTCCGCCCTCCACTACTGCCTGAGCCAGACACGCATCGCGCGCCAGTGGAACGGGGAGTCGTACGCCCGCTACGTCAACCGCGTGAAGACCGATCACATGAAGAAGCGGGACGCCCTCCTCGATAGCCCATTCGATTCCGAGCTCGCCCTTCATGAGGCCATCATGAAGCTCCGACAGACCGTGAAGCGCGCCCGACCGAAGACGCCCGAGTCCATCGCTCTGGGACGGCGCCTCGCCGGCCAGCGGTTCCCGATCTGGTGGATGCCGAATGGCGCGGTGTATCGGCTGCCGGCCGCCCTCGACCAGGAGCAGCGCAAGGTCGTGAAGCTCGCGGTCCTGCTGGACACGCTGCCAGGCGGACGACGAAATGATGGACGCCGACTCGCACCGGGTAGATGGGAACGTGGAAGATGCCCAGGCGCTCGAGATCGAGGCGGCAGACCTTCGCCTCGCTGCATGGAAGATCCGGCTCGGGAAGTAGCCCGCATCTCGGCACGAGGGAACTGATGCTTAGTACCTTGCCCGCTACGCTCTGGGCGCACGATCCGCCGGACGTCGCCCGAAGACTGCTCGCCAAGGACGGCATCGAATACATCAAGCCCGTTGGGTCCTGGGACGGGTTTCACTTCTCCCTGGGGTACCGCGACGAGTGTGGCGGCGAGTATGCCGACAAGGCGGTGCTCACTGAGCTGGAGGGCGTCTACTCCTCCGTCCACGGGTGTGGTGGATGCCCACTCTGGCTTATCATCCAGGACCCGACGGTCCCAAACGGCGAGATCCACGACCCCCTCGAGATCGCCAATGACATGGTCGACGAGGGCGGCGAATGGCTGGAGCTACCGAGCGATACGCCCCGGTATGTGCGGCGCGTCTTCACTTTCGAAGAGCTGGGGATATAGGCACAGTGACGGGGGGACGCTTATGGAAGCCCGAACCGCAACCACGGAATCGCCGCGGACGAGCGGGCACCTGCTGACGCTGGGGCAGGTCGCCGATGTCCTGTGCGTCCGTCCGCGGGCGGTTGTCGAATACGTAAATCGCGGAGAACTCGAGGGACAGCGTGTCGGGCGCAGCTGGCGATTCACACAAGATGCCATCGACAGGTTCTTCGAAGAGCCGCCGACGTGGCGTGCGACAGACTTTCTCAGTTACGGGGAGTGAATGGAATCTACACGGAAGCGCGGTCCTGACGGGCGCTTCGCCGGCGCGCGCTGTGATGTCGAGAGCGTGCCCCGCCTGCCGACGTTCCCGGCCCGCTGGGTCCTCGACGATCCGCGTCAGCGTCCCTATCTCGTGTTCTGGGCCCCGAAGAATGGCCCTGCCTTCGCTTTGAAGATGACACCCGGCGAAGACGCGCTAGCTGTGGTGATCACGTTGGAGAACGGGGAGACTCATCGAATTCCAATGCTGCGCCGTCGCCTGCCAAAGGGAATGGGCGAAGCGCTCTTCTACCTCTGTCCCTCATGCCAGCGGCCGCGCCGCTTCCTATATCTTTTGGCGATGTCCGGACCCACGCTCGTTGCCTCCCGCGGGCTCCTGTGTCAGCGGTGTGCCAACCTCCGATTCGCGTCCCAAGGGTGGTACAAGTCGGCGTTCTTGCGCTTCTGCGGCCCGTGTGCGCGGAACCCATGGGACCCGCAGGCCGTCTCTGACCCGCGGCTTATCGCCGAGGACCTCGCCCCCGCTCGAAACTGACGACGATCAGCTTGGCCATGCCCAACCGGCTCCGGAAGGCTGTCGCAGTGGTGGATCACTCGAGACGGAAGCACCCGTTCTCCGCGGCTGAAGCTAGCGACTGCAACATACCTCTGATCCGGCCGCGCATTTCCCGCCGCGTTAGGTCTGTTGATTCTGTCCCGAGGAATGAATGGAAAAAAGCTCAGAGCTAAGCGATCCGGACGATCTTTGGGTGGCGCTCTAGGTCGCGAAAGACCTGCTCGCGGAGTGGATGCGAGATCTGGGCATAGATGCGCGTGTTCTGGATGTTGCGGTGTCCGAGGTGGTCAGCCACGTACTCAATGCCACGGCCGGCGTCGAGAAGATGGACCGCGATCGAGTGCCGGAGGGAGTGGACCGAGCGCCCTGAGATGCCGGCGGCTTTGGCGTAGTGATGGAACAGGTTTTGGATTTGCCGCTTCTTCAAAGGCCCCTCACGGCCGGTGAACAGGTAGGGACCGGCGCTGTTTCTCACGCGGAGGTAGGCGCGCAGCTGCTTCGCTGTGTGCCGCCAAAGGGGCTTCTCCCCCCCAAGACCATTCTTCAGCCGCCGTAGCCGGATCCGGTGGTTCTTCAAATCGACGTCCTCGAGGGCAAGGGCAGTAGCCTCGTCCACCCTGAGACCGTAGTGATAGATGACCGCAAATAGGGCCCGGTCTCTCGGCGAGGGAACAACGGCGAAGAAGCGCTGGAGTTCTTCTTGTGTGAGGTATTTGGGAAGGGCCGTATTTGGCATAGCCTTCTAGAATGGACTGTCTTCGACGCCGGGATCGTTCTCCGTCTCCTCTAGCACCCGCAAGTACTCCCCGTACTCGTCCTCGAGGGCAGTGACAAGCTCGCTAAAGGTTCGGAACTTAACGTCTGCGGAATCCATGAAGCTTGGGTGTTTCTGATAGCCGAACAGGTAGCAGTCAATCTCCTGCACATTGGGCCGGTACTGCTTAATGAGGGATTTGTATTCGAGAATCTGGCCTACGTGGGACGCACGAAGATCGATCCCCGGCCGTTTTAGTTCGATGAGAACGATACGCTGCTCATGTGGGACTCGCCGTACGACTAGATCGGGGCGTTTCTTCAGTTCCGGATCGAACTTGGTGTTCTCGTCGAGGAAGCTGGCGAGGGTCTCGTCACTGGCGACAATCTCGTAGCGCTTGTCGGCGATCCAGACGTTGTTCTCGATTAGCTCGTGGATAGCGGCCTCTCGCGTCTCACGAGCGGATGTAAGGATCCTGAAGAGGCTGATGATCCGAAGCTTTTGGCGGATGAGATTGGCCAAGGTCGCGACCTGGCCGATCCGCATATCGCGCAGGAGACTCGCGAACTGGACGAATTCTTGCTCGGACGCGCGGGCTAGTTTCTCAAGGATCGTCTCGAGGTGCCGACCCTGGACCGCGTACACTTTCATCCCGAGCCGATTGAGGGCTTCGAAGCTCTCTCTCGAGAGCATCGCCACGTTCGGCAAGTCGAGGAGCTTCTCGAGCAGACCGGGGTTGTTCTCCAGAAGGCCGAGTACATCCTTGTTGCCTGTCGCCACAAGTTGCAGGCCTGACTGCTCAAGCAACCAACCGTGATGCTGGGCGAGCTCCTCCTCGATGAGGCGCTTGAGATTGTTCCAGTCGCGGAGCCGGAGATTGAAACGTTGGACGCCGCCTTTCAGCGGAGACCGGCCCACGATGTCCTTTTCGCACGCGATGTAGGTAGTTTCCGGATGCCCCTCGACGGTGATCACGCTCAATCGGACAACGCCACTCGTCCATTGGCGCGTGTCGGACGCCACGCGTATTGATCTGGGGCGCGGAGGCGGGAAGCTCGGTTGCATTAAATATCTCTTAGGTGCAACTGGAGCATAACATACTCCCAAAGACAGCGGTTATATGCGCCGAGCACAACTCCCCGTGGCTACTGTAAGGTGCAACCCAGTAGCTTTCCTAGAAGGTCTGCCCTGCAGGATAGAGGCCGTCGCCGCCGCTGGATCGTTCCAGTATTCCTTCAAGTCATCTGGGGACGGCCGCCAAGGACCGCCGGAACGCCTCGTGAGCATCCGCGGCCCAAGGGGGCGTTCGACACTGCCAAGCAGGCGCGCAAACTGGCTGGAGTGGCGGCCGCCGCCCGCACCACCAGTCTCGACCGGCTGGGTCGTCGGCGGCAAGCACGCCCTGCCCGCCGCGCACGTCAATTGCTTTGCCCCGTCCCCTCCCTCGCTCGGCTGATGGCGGTCACTGGCGACATGCCGGTAGGCACGGTGCTCCGCGCTCCTTTCTACCAGCTGCCGGCTGGCTGGAGGCCACGGCCGGGAAGCTGCCGTATGTCAGGCGTGCCAGGCGGCCGCCATCGGCTACACCGGAACGGCTAACACCGTATGCCGTGTAGAAACGAAGCCAAGTCGGCGGCGCGAGCGACGCATTTGCCTAGCGCCATCCGAAGCTTCGCGCCGGTAGGTCAAAGCGCGATAGGCATGGCGGAAAACCTATGAGATCTAAGCCCATTAGGCGTCAAATGGCGTTGTGAGTCTTCCCGTCGCCCCCCACAGTTGTCCACGAAGGATCCCTCAAGTAACTTCCTGTACGCACCACACCGCTGTCCGCACTCCCCAAGACACTGCTACTCCGCCCGGCTTCCCGATAACCGGCCGACCATGTACATAGAAGCCAATACCCTTGATGACCTGCTTCGTACCACCATCTCGCGACTGCTGCGGAGCTCGAACCGAATCCGTCCGAGCCGCGGGCCAGCCACCGAATTAGTTGGCGTCCTGCTTAAACTGACTAACCCAAGAGCACGCCTGAGCTTTACTGAGACAAGGGGTCGACTATCGAGTTGTCTGGGTGAGCTGTTCTGGTACTTGGCCAAGTCACGAAACCTCGAGTTCATTGCTTACTACTTGTCGCGCTATCGCACCGACGCTGATGCTGACGGCACCCTCTATGGAGCATATGGCCCACGCTTGTTTCGTATGAAAGGCAATGATCAAGTCGCCAACGTCATCAATCTCCTCAAGAAGCATCGTCATTCGCGGCGGGCAGTAATTCAGGTTTTCGACGCTACAGACATTGCAATACGACGTAAAGAGGTTCCCTGTACTTGCACACTACAATTTATGATTCGTCGCGGACGTCTCCATATGCTTACCAACATGCGTTCAAACGACGCATTCATTGGACTCCCGCATGACGTATTCGCCTTCACGATGCTTCAGGAGCTTGTTGCGCGCACCCTCGGCGTTGAGCTTGGTGCCTATAGCCACGCAGTAGGAAGTCTCCACCTCTACCAGAGAGATCACAAGAAGGCTCGACGATACCTCAAAGAGGGCTGGCAATCTACGAAGGCAATGCCGCGGATGCCGGTGGGGAGCCCCTGGGACTCTGTTGGAATAGTACTGAACGCAGAGCGCGCAATCCGTTGTGGTCGTGGAATTCGAATCAAGACTCTTCCGCTTCATCGATATTGGTCGGATCTTGTACGCCTCCTCCTGATCTACAGACATGTCAGAGATAGGCAAGGCATCGCGATCATGCTGCTCAAGGAGCAAATGTCTGTCCGTGTCTACGACTCCTACATTGACGACCTGGCGAACAGGCTCCGTCGAAGACAAGCTCACCTGCAATAGGCCACCTATGAACATAACGCTCTCTAAGCTCGTCGAGCGGCTGGGTGACCGCTCTCTTTCGGAGACCAACGTGATTCCATGGAGCTCCCCAGTCCCGTCATTCGGCGACGTCTCGCGTTCAAGAGTCGCGACGCTCGGCCTGAATCCCAGCAACCGAGAATTTGTTGACGCTTTGGGAAATGAGCTTGAGGGGTCTCTTCGTCGATTTCACACGCTTCAGTCGCTTCGCCTCACTCGGTGGTCCGATGTCAGTGCGCGCCAATTGCGCCTAATACTGGACTCGTGTCGCGCATACTTCTTCACGAATCCTTACCGTACGTGGTTCGGAAGATTGGACCACCTGATCTCGGGAACCAAAGCATCCTTCTATGATCGCTCGGCCACGGCCTGCCATCTTGATCTGATCCCTTATGCGACTAGTTGCAAGTGGATTGAACTGACGTCCTGCCAGCGCTCGCTACTCTTCGCAATGGGCGGCGATACCCTTGGTTCTTTGCTTCGAGACTCGCCCATCCGAGTACTCATTCTCAACGGCAAGTCTGTCGTCGAACACTTCCAAAGAATCAACAGTATTCATCTTGAAAAGGAAACCATGGAGGAATGGTCACTCCCTAGGCGCGGCGCCTCGCCGGTGCCGGGAGTCGCATATAGCGGCGTCGTGCGAGTCCTCTCGGGCGTCAGCCTCCAGCGTGACGTGTTAGTCCTTGGCTTTAATCACAACATCCAGAGCAGCTTCGGGGTGACGACGCGCGTAATAGAGTCCATCCGGCGGTGGATCGCTCGGACTGCCGACCACGCCCTTCCGTGAGGCCAAGAGACATTCGCCGCGCTGAGGAACTGTACAGAGCGCTACGCGGATTCCGCGAGGGGGGGCGCCGCCTACCCGGAATACGCGTCCGTGAACATCGCAAGGCGTTTCTCGAGCAGCTTATCGAGAGTATTAGACGCATCGAATACATCGCGCTAGTCCAGAGGCGCGACATCACTCTCTTTCGCGCAGATCCCTCAAGCGAGCTATTTGACCCACTTAAGGCCGCAATCTTGTGGCGGCGCCAAGGACAGATCGACGAGGCGTTTTGGTTGGTTTTCTTTTCTGTCTACTTCGGGAAGAACCGACGTACCGGCTGGCGGTTGGCTCGTGACGTCTACGGTCGGCTTGGCGCCGTAAATCATTGGGATTGGGCGCGAACTAGCACCAACGCACAAACGTTCCGTCAGTGGCTCGCGGAGCACGAAGCGAGGTTACGTGGTGGTGATGGCATCGCACGGAACTTTGGCAATCACCGCAAGTACGAAAGCCTTGACGCTCGGTCGCCTAGAGGTACAGGCGCGGCGGTCGAAAGCTATATAGCCTGGGTCGGTCCTCATCACAGTCACCACACGCTTATACAAGACGCCCGCGACCGAGTCGGCACCGATCCCCGCCGGCTCTTTCACCACCTGTATCACTCCATGACCGTGGCGTCTTTTGGTCGGACCGCCAAATTCGATTATCTGACAATGGTTGGCAAACTTTTATTAGCGCCAATAGAGCCAGGATCCACGTATATGCAGGGCTCCACTGGCCCGCTCGCTGGGGCGCGGCTCCTCTTCGGAAGAGCAACCACATCAAAGATGACCGCGGCGCTTCTCGAGCAACGGCTAGTGGAACTCGCCGCACACTTGAATGTCGGTATGCAAGTGCTCGAGGATGCGCTCTGCAACTGGCAGAAGAGCCCGAGACACTTCAAACCATTTCGCGGCTAGCGGCAACTCACTGCGTCCACCTGAATCTTCTCTTAAGGGAGTTCAATTGGCCCGGTCCAATTCGCCCTATATGTTGGAGCTGGCCAACGACTAGCCCAGGTGAAACGCCTAGCCGCTTAGCGAGCCTGAGAATGTCACGCGCCTCGGGGCGAACCTTCAATAGTGCCGCACGGAACTCGTCCGGCACGAGAACGTGGGCGGCAAACTCGTTGGCCTCCTGTTCTTCCTTACTTGCGGCCACATCCGGACCCTCCAGGAATAACGCCCCCTTACTGTGGAGTAGAAGGTGGCCGGCCTCATGGAAAAATGAGAACCAAAAATGATCGTCTGAAAGGTATCGGAAGCTTAGCAGCAAGAGCGCTTTGCTCGGCGAAAGAAAACGCGTCGCACCACTTGCCCGGCACCCACTTGGCGAACGTACGATCACCACCGCAACTCCGCACGCAGCGCACCGCTTCTGCAGCTCAGGAACGAACGCCTTCGGATTCTTTCTCCATGTGAGGCGTCTTATTCCCGAGAGCGCCGACTGAAAGCGATCGTCGTCCCAAGGGCCGCAATCAATCGATTCACCTTCAAGTTCTCCCTGCCGAAGCCAAGCCGCAATCGCCCCTGGCTGTGAAGCGAATGAAGGCGACGCTCTGAAAGCGGTCGTTTGGAGCACACGGTGATAGGTCTCGCGCCATGTGGTCGCGTCAGGTACACCAAAAAACTGTAGACAGGCCGCTTCCTTAGAAGCAGAAGATAAGAACGGCGCAAGCCACCCAAACTTAGTCATGTCCTTCACGGGAAGTTCGTCAAGCCATTTCCCGTGGTTTGCGGTTGGCACTTCGCGATGCAGGCGAGAGAGATCATCACGGTACTGAGATTCCCGATTTACCCAGAAGGCGGCAGAACCATCAAGTACACCTTCGAGTTGCCGCGCGAGTTCGATTGTGATTGTCGTGTGCCCCTTAAGCAGTTCCTCTGCCTCCTCAAGCGTCAGCCCTATCTGCTGCGCAAATTCGAGCTGGGAGATGTTTCGCTCCTCAAGGATATCGGCAATAGTGTCGCCGGGGGCCGACACCCAGTTCGGGTGAAAGTCGCTCTTCTCAGGCATCGGCGGTCTCAATCCGAAGTATCTTGACTCGACTGACCCGTGACCAATCAACCCGCCCGGATGGCAGCAGCGGAATAGTGTTGTGATTCGCACAGAACACGATGCGAGAGCTCTCAGAAAGGTTCACTGCAAGGTTTCGATGGGGAGCGCCCTCGAGTTCGCGTGGCCGGCCAGCAACAAGATCGTTCACGGATGTGGCGGCGCGTAAGTCGGCAAGTCGGCGACGGAGTTTTTGAGCGACTCTTCCACCCAAGTCCCGCGTCGCTTTTTCCTCACTCTCGCAGAGTTGGCGAAGCGACTTGCTCGCAAAGGCGAGTTCCAATGTCGCAACGATATCCGATTCGGCCTCAGACGCCAACCCCTTAGTGTGCTGAAAGTTGAGCTTGCTCAGTTGTCGCTCTTCATGGTTCCTCACTGCGTGCCTCAGGACGTTCCGAACGCGGTCGGCAATCGCCCGAGGGTCTTCCCCAGTATCGCGTGCCCCCTGGAGCACGTCCTCATTCGGCGCCTCAGCTAGGGACTCTCCAAGGGCCCCCATAGTGGCCCAAAGTTCAGCTTCGTAGTCCCGCGGCGTCTCAGACATCGAGTTCTCCGTGGCGCCTAGTCGGCCGCGCCCGTCTCCTAAACCGCTTCATCGCTGTGTCGTATTGGGTGGCCGAGAGCCGTAGCACTTGCCGAGTCTCCGCAGGCGACATCTCGAGGCGCAGGCAGGCCAGGATGTCGGATACGACTTTGTCATCGGCGATCGCCTTCTGGATACGGTCAACCTCCTCCTTGGCTAAGAGCATACGCTCGCCGCCCGGGTCGTCGGAACCGACATGGTTCAACGGGCTTACGACTGCTCCTTCCTGTGTGATGCGGAGAAGCTGCGACTCCAGAAACGGCTCGTCCGCGTCAAACTGTTCGCGCCAGTGACTTGAGATGCTTCGCATCGCACCGATGAGGTGAAGGACGAAGCTCGCGTCCCTGTTCCACCTGCGCTTCTCTGGGTCGAGCGTGTCCTGAATCGCCTGTGCCAGGAGGTCGTTGTGGTCGCGTCCGGCGGCCTTGCGGCCGAGGCCCCGTATCCGATAGCGGGCATAGCCCTCTAGCCGGACGAGGTCGAGGTCATGCAGGACCTCCAGATGTGTCCGGACTTCATCGGGAGTGGCCGCACGCTCCTCCGGCACTCGCCGTGGTCTCTTGTCCAGGGCCGGATCCTCCTTCACCCCCGGTCTCGTCGTTCGCCCCCCTATATATGCCCGGCTCTGGGTTCGCCCGGACATTTTGCTTGAGATGTCCGGCGCGGCCGGAAACGGGGCACTAGGAAGGCAGGAGCCAGGTCGAGCGACACCCCTCAGGGGAGACGAGGCGCTGCGGCATGCCCGCCGTCGCAGGCCCGAAAGGAGAACGTGGATGAAGGACACGATTGAGGTCACGATTCAGTCGGCCCGGGGCAGTACTCACTTGACCTTTGAGAAGACAACGAAGGTGGCCGAGGTGATCGAGACGGCCCGGCAGAAGTTCGGCTTCGAGCCGGGAACATTCATCCTCCGCCGGCAGACGCCGGACGAGGTGCTCGCGCCCGAGAGGCCGCTCGTCTCGTACCACATCGAAAGTGGGGAGACCCTCCTCCTCGTCCCGGAGATGGGCTCGGGGGTCTAGCCCGTGGCGGTGGCGAAAGCCGTCTCGAGGGCTCACGTCGAGCGAGAGCTGGCGACGATCGAGCCGTGGGTCGCCCGCCACGGGTGGTCCGTCATCTGGGACGATAACCACCTACTTTTACTCGTCCGAATGTGGAGCGCGGTCGACTGCGAGCGGTACATCTTCGAGTTCACCGTCGACGACTACCGCGAGCTGCCGCCCTCGATCGAGCTCGTACATCCGGAGACGGGCGAGGCGGAAACGCGGCGCTCGTACCCCGCGGGCGGCCGCAGTTACTTCCACGGCAAGCCGGTAATCTGCGCTCCCTGGAATCGAAAGGCCTACCAGGCCTACGGCGGGCCCCACTCGGACTGGGCTATGGTTGACTGGGTGACGTACCGTCCGAATCACAGCCGCCTAGGCGACATGCTCGTCCTTCTCCAGGAGCTCATCGACGACGACACAAACTACACCGGGAGGATGGAGCGGTGAGCATATATGGCGGGCGGCTCGCGCCGATCCCAATGGAGGCGAGCGTCACTGGACGCCGGCTAGTTCTCCCCCAGATGATCGTGCCCGAGATCGCTGAGATGCTGCGCTCGTATGGGAACGGTGAAGCTCACGAAGGCGTGGTCTACCTGGGTGGGGCAGAGCTCGCGGAGCAGAGCGTGGCGCTCGTCGCGATCGTGCCAGTCGCGACCACGACCCGAGGTTCATTCCGGACCGATGCCTCCGCGAACACTGCGCTCGTCTCGAGGCTGGCCACCCTGGAGCTTACTCTCATCGGGCAGGTCCACAGCCATCCCAGTAACTGGGTCGACCACTCGGACGGCGACGACGAGGGTGCCCTCGTCCGATTCCAAGGGTACTGGTCGCTCGTCGTTCGGGCCTTTGCCCGCGGGGGTCTCCTGCCCCTCACCCGGTGCGGCATCCACCTCTATGACCAAGGGCGGTTCGCCCGCCTCACAGACGAGGCCGTCGCGGCAAGGGTCTGCGTGATCCCGCAGGTGGTCGACCTCCGGCAATGACGGGCATCGCGGGTTTGACGGCCGACGAGTTCTACGATCGGCGCGATCACCGGACGGACCTCGTGGTGGCCTCCCCGGCTTACCGCGCGGCCTCGATCCGGATCACGCTCTCCCCGCACGCGACCTCATTCGCCGACCAGGTCGCGTTCTTGACGGCGGTGAACCTCACCGCCCGCTGGTGCCGAAGGATCTCGCTTTCTGCGCCCGCGGTCGCCCTCGACTCCCGCCTAGGCACGGCCTTCGGCCTGTCAGGGATGAGCGCGGTAAAGGCCGCCGCCGCGCTCGCTCACGCCGCGGACCCTTTCGCCCGGGTGGGCGTCGACCTCGTGCCGGAGCCGACGATACACCTCGTGATCGGCACCGACGCCCCTCGCGGGACCTACCCGATCCTCGGCCGCGGATGGCTTGCGATGGCGGGGGACGCTGTTCGCGGCGACGGCGACACGGAGAATCCGCTCGGCGCCGTACTCGCCGCCTGCGTCGGCGTCGCGTACCTGTTCCGCACGGCGGTGGGGATACCCCGCCCCGCTCGGGTCCGCCTCTCCCTCTGGAACCTGCGCGGCGGTGAGGCCGCGGGCCAAGGCCCGCGACTGCCTCAGGCGTCTCTCGGTCGGGTGCTCGTCGTCGGCTGCGGCGCGGTGGGCAGCGCGATCCTCTATCTCATCCCGCTTGCCGGCCTTGGGGGCGTGTTCGAGCTCGTCGACCACGACCGAGTGCAGATCTCGAACCTCAGCACGGCGCCAATCTTTTTCGCCGACAATGTCGGCGACGACAAGGTGGAGATCGCTGTTGAGTACTTGAAGCGGAACCGCGTCGCCGCGGTCACGCATGCATCATGGTTCGATGAGGCGGTTGCTGCGGGCCGAATCCTTGTCGAACGTCCCGATCTCATCATTCCCGCGGCGAACGAACGCAACGTGCGTCGGCAGATCCAGCACCAGGCCCCTCCGCTCCAGGTCTACGGCACGACTGGTAAGAACTGGGACGCCTTCGTCGGTCGCCACATCCCCCTCAAAGAGGACTGCCTCACGTGCCGCTTCCCCCAGGCCCAACCGGTGGGTGAGCCGCCACTGATTTGCGGTTCTGGGACCCTGCCCACGGTCCCCGAGCTCGAGACGCCCGTCACGGCCACCTTGCCGTTTCTTCCGGCGGTCGCGGCCGTGATGACGGTCGCCGAACTCATAAAGACGGCGCTGCCTGGTTATCCCCTTAACGCGAACTTCGGGTGTCTGGACTTCCTCGGGCCGCTCAAACACTTCATCGTCGTCCCCCACGCGCCACGTCGCGGCTGCATCTGTGAAGAACAGGACGGCGTCTGGATACAACTGAACGCTGCGACGATCTTCGCCCAGCTGTCGAATAGCAGCCTGCGAGATTCGTGTGTTCGGGAATAGACGGACATCGACGGAAGGGTTCTTTGCGCGGATCGACACGTCGATCCTATCCAGGGACGCAGCGTCGCCATCCGTGCAGCGATGCACCTTGGTCTACGCAGTAAGCACATAGTCTTGTTGACAAGCTCGTCTGACCCCCCTTACCGTACGAACGGATCGTGTAAATTTTCGCAACTGCCTTCGGAGTTGCCACGATGAGCGGCCAGCTGCCCGAACCACTTCCCGACGACGCCTATGTCAAGATTATTCATATCACCGATTTGCACGTAGGCCGGAAGTTCAATGACGATAGATGGAACGACTTCAGTAATCTGTGCTCCAACCTGAAGCCCGATCTCGTCATCGTCAGTGGCGATCTCGTCGACAATCCGTTTCGGTGGAGGCTCCGCAACGCCAGAGACAAGCTCTACCAGCTTCGCAACAGAGTTGCTGAGGCGAAGAAGGGCGACTGCCGTCTCATCGTCATTCCGGGCAATCACGATACCCGGATCACTGGCCTCATTCCGCTCGCCAGATGGCGGGCGCTGCTCGGGCTGGAGGTCCTGCTGCTTGCCGGTCTCGGCGTGACGGGTTACTTCCGCAGCTCTTTCCTGATGATCGTCGTCGCCTTCCTCGCCCTGCTCGCGTTGGATGCCCTCTTGTTCAGTCTGTTCGGCCGGTTCAGCACGTACTTCTCGTCTGAGGAAGCCATCATTAAACCCGAGCTTCTGCGGTTCGGTAAAACGATGGTAGAAATCTACCCGTTCGATTCCGCCTCTTATCCGATCGTCCTCGCGGGCGGGGAGATTCCTTCCGACCAGTTCGTGTCTTCAAAACACAAACCCCCTGTTTACGACCCGACTGCCCCACCCCCATACCGAATCGCAGTGGTCCATCATCATCCGCTGCCAATCCCGTACGATAACCCCCTTGAGGAGACGATGATCCTTCGGAACGCGGGGGCGTTGCTGAGCGAGCTCGCCAAGCTTCGCGTTCGTCTGATCCTCCATGGGCATAAGCACAACTGGAACTTCGCACGGATCACCGTGAATGCAGAGCAGCCGGAGCCGCATGACATCGGGGTCCTAGCGGGGACCACACTCGCTCGCGGTCAACGCAAAGCTGACGGCGCTGGTTACGGATTCAATCTCCTCGTCCTCGACATGTACGGCAACGTGAAGGTCACCCCGTACAAGTCTAAAGGCGGCACGTTCGATGCCGGGCCGGAGTTCTTCGTAGAGGACATCGTCACATGCAACAGACGGCTCCAGGGGTTCGCGCGCGAGCACCACGGCGTGGAATGCGGTCTCATTTCCAGCATAACGGACATCACTGCGGATGGAGACGGGACACGACGTGTCGAGGTAATGGGATTCCGAGTGTTGAACGACGGGCTCGAGTACGACGCGCAGCCCGGGGAAGTGATGGCAGAGGCGCTCGGTCACATCGAACTGCTCACGGCCGGCCCCTTGGGTCAATCCGGGCCGCGACAGCTTCATCTGCGCCGAACAGTGACCGAACTTAGGAAGCAAGGCGGTCAGCTAAGCTTCGGTCGCAAGATCTACGCGAGCGACAATCCGTTCAACTACTTTTATCAGTACCACGCCATCAACAGTTTCGCCATGTCGGAGCAACAGTTCCCCCTCATGTATCCGAAGGATTCCGGCCCGCCGATTGAATCGACCTATTTCGGAACACCGGTCTTTCCCTGTCGCGAACTTCGTATGGCAGTGCACTTTCCGCAAGGATTTCAGATTGCGGGACTGCCGGAGCTCGAAATAATCGATGACCAGTCCGGCCGCCGGCTGAACCTCCTGGAACGGTACTATCGCGACGCCCTCCAGTTTGATCGTGCCACCAACTGGATTAGCCTCAACGTCGTAGCACCTCCGCCGGCGACCGTCTTCAAGATCCTATGGAGGCTGACGGCCGATAGCCCCCCTGCAGGCCAAGCCATCAAGAGCCTTGCAGGATTAGCGAAGGAACTGGAGTCCCGACTCCTCGAGGTTCGAAGCGGTGATACCGTGACCGTCGACGCGAACACGTGGAGCGAACTATCTAGCGTTGTAACCGTGCTGGAGAAGTCAATGCGAAATTACTTCAAGCTGGACCCATCACAGCGGGATCCGCTAGAAGTGAGCATTATGGTCTACGATCGTAGTGTGAACCTTCTGCGCGTCGTCCTAGGGAATTTCCCTAACGATAGCAAGGGATGGAGTTTGCGCCTAGCCTACGGAAACGGCATCGCCGGGCGCGCCTTCAAGATGAACAAGATTCGGCTGTTCGTCAAGGCCGAGGCGGAGCAGACCGGTACCCCCTACTACTACTACCCTGTCGAAGGGAAGACAGGAAAAGATGCATTCCCGGACGAGGTGGTTTTGGCGATCCCGTTGACTCCTTCCGGAAAACCCGAAGCTGTGTACGCCGTACTGGCCTGTAGTTCTAGGACGCCGTCGTCGAAGCTGGTCGACCTTGACGAGACTAAGGCTCGGGAGGAGCTCGACGTGATTAACAAATTCTGCTTCAAGCAGCTCTCGGACCTGTTCTGGCCTCCATTGACTACAGGGTGATTCATGGTCTAAGATTGAGCCCGGACAGGAGAAAGGGGGGATAACACATGATTAAGATTGCCCCGTCGATTGCTAGCATCGATGTGGATCAGAGTCAGGTCAACCCTGACAAGGTAAAGCAGTTGCTATCTGAGATGCTTCAGGCGTACCAGGAGTTGAGGGTCACGAAGCCCAACAAGACTTCGAGGTCAGATGATAAGTGACTTCTGTCGCGTGACCGGCGGCGCTACCACGCTATACCTGACCCTCGAGATGCGATCGTAACAAAGCAGTCCTAACGCTTCGCGACTCTGCGGCACGCCGCGGTCGCGCCGATCCAATGGCTTTCTCGGGTGGGCCACCTCGCCTTCACGGACCGGACACAAAGTCCAACCGGACGGCGGCTTACCTGTTCACCATACCCTCGGGGGGCGTCCCCAGTTCTCCCCGGGGCGTGCTGGGCTAGTCGCTCGAGGACGCCCGCGTCGTCGTCTCCCCCTCCGCCGACACCGCCAGCTTCTTCCCCGCTTCCAGCTAGCTGCCGCTGCCAATCCTCGCCGCCCCAGACGAGCCTTCCGCAGTCGTCCGCGCCCACGAGCGGGCGCCACCGGCCCGGAGGCTCTCGGGCTCGGAACCAGCACGTGGAACCAACCCGCAAGCTCCCGTCAGCAGGTGAGACTTTAGCGGAGTACTGATAGCTAAACAGTTGCGAGCAACGGGCTCTGCCGGTGCCATTTGATCCCGGGGGAGCCGGCCCAAGGGGACATGCCCGCGGGGGGGATACGAGCACAGGATTTTCAGACCCGCC
>Ga0210384_10002776_pt1 | contig 21024 bp, 18 predicted proteins | sample IncBWH2MmetaG_FD_160574 | JGI IMG/M metagenome (GOLD analysis project Ga0210384, IMG submission 160574) | Forest soil microbial communities from Barre Woods Harvard Forest LTER site, Petersham, Massachusetts, United States - Inc-BW-H-2-M | ecosystem: Environmental > Terrestrial > Soil >...
TTTTCAGCGACGGGTCGCTCATGCGGGGTTCATCCGGTGTACGTTATCGGCTACGGATCGGTCCTTGCGCCGGACATTGTACAGGCAGATTCAGCCGGGAGAACTCGGTTCGAGGCCCAGGCCGCACGACGGACCGAGCGGTGCCGGGAACGTTGCGAGACGCGACAGCACTTCGTAGAAGCGCTCGTTGGACAGCGCCCTGGAAAAGCGACGGACGTCGGCTTCCGCGGGAACGTCGAGAGTGCCGGCGACGACGTGGCGGCGGTACAGGTCGAGAAGAACCGCTTCCAGCGCACCATGATCCGACTGATCAACCTGAATGACTCCGCGCATTCCCGCAACCAGACGCGCGGTCTCGCAACTGGCCTCGCAGATCAGCAGCACTTCACGGCCGCTCGCGAGATGCTCGTAGGTCTTCGCCGGTATGTGCAGGGGCTGTTGCTGTGCAAAGTTCAGCAGCACCGTTGCCTGCGCCATTTCCGCCGCAACGCGCTCCGCGGACTGCGCCGGCAGAATCCGCACCACCGACGCGCAGCGCTGGCCCTCCAGCCAGTGCTGCAGCGAGTGGCCGGAAAACTCGCCGTCCTTGTCACCCATGAAGGTGACCTGAATGCGGCTCGGATCGACCTCGGGTCGGGAAAGCAACCTCTCCAGCGCGGACAGCAGCGGATACGGATTGCGACGGATATACAGAACGCCGGCGAACAGGATCGAGAGCCGCCCGCCCGTATGGGACAGACGCGGTGCGATTGCACCGTCATAGCCATTCCTGATGACATGGATCCTGCCGGCAAGGCTCTGGTCTCTGCCGACCAGCAATCGGGCAGCAGTGGCACCCGTCGAGGTTATCGCCGCGGCGCGTCGCATGACCCAGCCCTCGAGTGCGCGCAGCAGCCGCAGCTCGATGCGTCGATTGGGGTGAGTGTCGGCAAGGAAGTCGGACCATGGGTCGCGCAAGTCGGCAACGTAAGGAATGCCGAGCCGGCGTGCCGCCCATGCGCCGGCAAACAGCGAGCTGTGGGGCGGCGCCGACACGAGAATCAATGCCGCACCGTGTTGTCTGCCGGCGCGGACTGCGGCCCTCGCGGCATGCCAGGTCCACCTCTTGTAGTCATCTACAAAGTAGACGAGCTGAAAGTACCGCTCGCGAAGTCTGGCGCCGAGGGACACGGGGCGTGCCTGCGATTCGGCGCCCGCGGCAGGCTTGGCAGTCCCCGGCGTGGCCTTGCCCGGTGCCAGCACCTTGCGCTTGAGCGTGACCAGCAGGGCGACCCAGCGCCGTCCACGGCGTGCAACGGGCACGGCGATCACTCCAGGATACAGCTCGCAACCGCGCTCTATGGGCTCACCGCCAAATGCGCTGACCACGACTACGCGTATGCCGCAAACGGCGAGGTAGCGCGCCAGCGCCGTCGCGCGGCGGGCTCCGATCTCATTAGACGGATGAAATGCTTCGGCGATGATCAGTACGGTCGATGAATTCAACGGTCCTGCGCCCTATCTGTGTGCGGTTCACTATACAGAATTCCCTGCGAAGTGAAGACCGGCCAGCGTGAACACCGGGAGCTGGTACTGGAACACGCTAGTTACGGAACATAATGTCCGCCTCCCATCTGCAGCGCCCGCTTGATCAACCGCGCCGTTATCGTGCAGTTGCAGCGGTGTGAGATCATGTCCGGGATTTTCGACTGGCGAGCTGCGGGCAGCCGCCGGAGTGAGCGCCAAGGGCGGCGCGTCCTGTAGTGAGGGCAAGCATGACGCAGGAATTCCGCGGGCTTTCGCAGGCTGCACATTCGCCGGCTGCGTCTCGTGCCGCGCTAACATCCGGGCACAGCGCAGCTGCGCGAGCCGCGGGTAGTGCGCGCCTGCGCCAGAGCGTCCCTGCCACCGTTAGTTCGGCGTGGCGCGAGCTGCTGCACGGCAGCTCCGCGACTATCCCGGCACTGGACGCCCTTAGATCGCTTGCGATCCTGCTCGTTTTCTCGACCCACGCATATTGGAGCTTTAGCGAGCAAACGAAGTCCGCACTAGCCATCGGCCGATTCCCGCTGATCTTCTTCGGCTGGACGGGGGTTGACCTTTTTTTTGTGCTGAGCGGCTATCTGATCGGCAAACAACTATGGCGCGAGCTGCAGCGGACCGGCGACATACGCATTGGCCGGTTCCTTCTGCGCCGGGGGCTGAGGATCTGGCCCTACTATTTCGCATTTTGCGGGCTGACGATCCTCCTTTCCCAATCACCCCTAGCGAAGTTCTGGCCCGACCTCACCTTCCTATCAAACTACTTCAGCAGCGGCGTGTCGGGCGGATGGTCACTTTCCACGGAGGAGCAGTTCTATCTGTTCGTTCCAGTTCTGTTTTTTGTGGTAAGCAGGATGGTGCGATTGAGCCGGCAGTGGATCGTGCTGCTTGCGCTGTTGCTGGCGTTGCCCGTGATCCGCGGCATAGTGCTGTCACTTCATGGGGCACACCAGCACGGAGCCGACGATCTGTATTTCGTCACCTTTGCGCCGTTTCACACGCACGCGGACGGGCTCGTTGCAGGACTGCTGTTGTCGTGGTTGAGCGTGGTGCATCCAGCTACGACCGGAGCACGACGATTCCTGGGGAATATCGCGGCCCCGGCCCTGTTGGTCACGACCGGGTTGATTCTCAGGGTTGCAAATCAGGACCTGTTCGCCTTCTCCGGCCTCGCGGCGGTTTACGCCGGCTTGACGCTGTTCTTCCTCCGCGACCGTTCCTGGTTCACCCGCATCACCGGCGCACGAGTGTTTCACCTAGGCTCGAGGCTTTCGTATGCAATGTATCTGAACCATTTCCTGGTGCTCGCATACCTGGCGCCTTTGTTGTGGCACCGGAATTCAGGATGGTCGCTGACGGTATGGGGATTTCTGGGCGGATACGCAGTTGCCCTGACACTCTCGGTGGCAGCCGCCGCGATGACTTTCACTGCGATCGAATGGCCGTTTCTGCAGCTGCGCGATCACTGGCTGCACCGCGCAGCCGGCGCTGAGCACCCGGCAGCCTAGCCGCAAGGACTCAGTCGCTCGAACTTCGCCTCCGCTCGCGGCGCGGTCAAGGGAGACGGCGAGAGACGGCCACAGCAGCGGATCGACCACGCGACGTGCGGTCTGGCGGTTACAATTCAATAGCGCGGCGGCGGCGGCTCGGCGGTCGTCTGGCGCAATTGCGCTGATCTTGGTAGACCGCGTGGGAATGCACTGCTAGGTTGACACGGCGAATGATTTCGCGATTCGTACGACGGAATTCCGATGTTCTCAGGATCCTATCTTGCACGGCGTCGCCCGGTCCGAGGGACCGTCGCCGTTGGCTAAATTGCCTGCGTCCGTGACCACACCGGCGGTGGTGCTTGGTTCCGGCCTGGGCGCGCTCGGGGCGCTGCGGCTGCTGACTCGTGCCAGGGTACCGGTTTATTCCCTGTACAAGCAGCCTTCGTTTGAGTCCAGATCGCACTGGTTCCGTCCATTGCCCGGCGTGCGTGAGACGCTGGCTGAAGGAGCGCCGCTCGCGCGCGTGCTGGAGGCAAGTTCTCTCGAGCGCGGCGTGCTACTTCCCTGCAGCGACAGCTTGCTGTCTGAGGTGGCCGAGCTGCCCGCGGCACTCGTCGCGCGTTTTCCGAGCAGTACTGCGTCACCGGCGGTCGTGGCTCAGCTCACCAACAAGGCAAACTTCGCGACCCTGCTCGAGGCGCTTGATATACCGCGCCCGCGGACAGTGATCATCGATAACCCCGGCGATCTCGAGCGCTTCGCGGACGCGCAATTCCGCGAGCTGTTTCTCAAGCCGGTCGACTCGGCGAGTTTCATGTTGCGCTACGGTGTCAAGGCGTTCCGTGTGCGCGATCTCATCGACGCTCGCGCGCAGCTCGCGCGCATCCAGGCAGACGGGCACCGGGTGGTCGTGCAGGAGTACGTGCCTGGACCCGGCTCGAATCATTTCCTGATCGACGGTTACGCGGAGGCGAATGGACAAGTGCGCGCGCTATTCGCGCGCCGACGCCTCCGAATGTATCCACCAGATTTCGGAGACAGCACGCACATGCGCAGCGTCCCCCTTTCCGAGGTCGAGCCGGCGCTGCGGTCGCTGCGCACGCTTCTGGAGGCAGTTCGGTACCGTGGCATTTTCAGTGCCGAATTCAAGGTCGACGCCCGCGATGGGACTTTCAGGATTCTCGAAATCAATGCTCGCATCTGGATCTACGTCGAGTTTGCCGGTCGCTGCGGCGTGGATGTGTGCACGATGGCCTATCGAGACGCGCTGGGCCTGCCGCTTGGGGACCTGCCCGCCTACCGCAGTGGTGTACGGTTGGTCTCACCATACAAGGATCTCGCGGCGGCGCATTACGCCTGGTCGCAGCGGCAGCTGTCCATGGGCGCGTGGCTGCGATCGTGGTTCGGCGCGCAGCAGCCTCACTTCAACTGGACCGACCCGGCGCCCGCGCTGAGGGAATGGTGCGATATGTCGTACGGAGTTCTGCGGCGCGCGTTGCGCCGCAGTTCGGGGGCATCATGAGCAAACTCAGCGTCGCCACACCGCGACCCGAAGAATCATGACCGAGTTCGCGGGTGATGCAGCTGCGGTGGCGATACGCGCGGCACTGGAGCGTTGCAACGCTGGCGCGGCCTTCGGACTTCCCGGCGGCCCCAATCAAGTGCTGTTTCAGGCACTGCGGACCGCCACAACGCGCCTGATCGTGCCTACGCATGAACTCGCCGCGGCGTTCATGGCCGGTACCTACGGACGCGTCGACGGTCGCCCCGGAATTCTCCTGACGATCCCCGGTCCAGGATTCGCGTACGCGCTGGCTGGTATTGCAGAAGCCTGGCAGGATTCCGCGCCGCTCGTGCACATAGTCAGCGCGCCCCCCGACGGTCGACATCAAAGACATTATCACCAGGCACTCGATCAGGCAGCGATCGTTCGTCCAATGGTCAAAGCCGTTTTCGGGGTAAGAGAACTCGGCCAACTCGGCGAAACGATATGCAATGCATTCGAAACGGCGCGCGGTGGCGAGCCGGGGCCGGTCGTCGTGCAACTTGGCGCGGACGCTGACCGGTCGGGCAGCGCTCATGGCGCGGATGCCCAGGCAGCGGTCGCAGCGCGCGCCGTCTGGGCGCGCATTCATCAGGCGCGCAAACCCGTCCTGCTGCTCGGTCAGGGATGCGCAGGAAGCACGGCGGTGATCGCGGCATACGTCGAGCGCACCGCGACGCCCGTCTTTACCACCGCATCGGGGCGTGGAGTCATACCGGAGCACTCTCCCTTGTGCCTCGGCTACGACAGCCTGCGGGGATCGACCGATGAGCTGAATGCATTCCTGCGCGAGACCGACCTCGTGATCGCCATCGGCGCCCGCCTCGCTTTCAACGGCACAGCGGGATTCGGCGTGACGCTACCGGCAGAGCGGCTGGTGCACGTTGATGCATCGGCTGCGAATCTGAATGCGGTTTATCCCGCATCCAGTGTGGCCGCCATTTCGGTGCAGGCTTTTTTTGAATTGGCGGAGAGTGGGTTAGCACCACGGACGGCGTGGCCGCTCGAGGCGCTCACACGGTGGCGCACCCGGATTCGCGCCGTACACGGTGGCGATCCGGAGCCGACGATTGCCGGCCACACGCCCGAGCAGTTCTTTGGTCTGCTGCGCGCCGCCTTACCGGATAACGCTTTGGTCGTGACCGACAGCGGCCTTCACCAGGTGTTAGCCCGACGTTATTTCGAGGTGCGGCACGTACATGGGTTGTTGCTGCCGACGGACCTTCAGTCGATGGGCTTTGCCCTACCGTCCGCGATCGCGGCGAAACTGGCCGCGCCCTCCCGGCCGGTAGTCGCGCTGGTTGGCGACGGCGGCGTCTTGATGAGCGGCCTCGAGCTCGCCGTGGCGGTCCGCGAGAACCTTGCGTTGACCGTTATGGTGTTCAACGACGGCTACCTGAACCAGATACGTATGCAGCAGTTGCAGCACAGTGGCCGAGGGTACGGTGTCGCGTTGCCGATCATCGACTTCAAGGCGCTTGCGGATGCAGTCGGCGCCAGGTACGTCGCCCCCGCCTCCGCAATTCCTGACTGCATCAGTCGAGCCGCGCAGGGCACCGGTGTAACGCTGATCGAAGTGCCCGTGACAGATGGCGTTTCCGTTTTAGCAGCGGCGGCCAAGGGTCGCGCAAAAGCTGTCGCCAGGAGCGCGCTGGGGACCCGTTGGAACATCCTGCGGCGCGCGCTGCGGCGCTAGAGCGCCGGATGCGCTGCGCGCTTTACTCGCTCAGCCGGTACACGGCTGTCAGGAATACGATGTCCTCAGTGTAGCCTTTGCCCAGTCCCACTGTAGCGGCGGCGCTCGGGACGGTATCGGCCGTGCGCACGGTGCGGTCGAACTGCAGGCGATACTGGAGCCGGCCGCTGGGCTTGAACGTGAGAGAGACCCCTGTAAGGAGTGAGTGATCAATGAATCCCAGGGTCAGGTAGTCTTCGTGGACGTACTCGGCCCGAGCCTCGGCTGTGACGATCGGGGTCAGGTCCCTTTGTATCCGCACCCCACCGACCACACGAGTCGCGTTCAGCCCCACCGGTATACCGCTCAGGATGTAGTCTTCCACCTGCAGGGCCGTTGCCGCGATGGTGTAGATGCTGCGGTCCCAGCGGGCGCTTACGTCAATGCGGGTGCGGTCTTTGTTGAACTGCCATGCGGCAGTGGCGTAATCGTTGAGGTAGTTGCCGGGCGCTCCGACGGCGGACGCGATAATGGTGCCGCCCGCGGCTGCAGCGGTCAGGCTGCGAAAACTGTCGGCGCTATCCGTGAACTGGCGCCCCCCCGAGATGGACACCGACTGAAACGGGGTGACGTCCCGCGTGAGCACGAGTTGCGCGAGGAGCTTGGAATTCCACGGCCCGGTGTCGTTCACTTCGGCCACGCCGGCATCCACAGCGATGTGGGTCCGCGCGCCGCGCGTGTCATAGCGCAGATAGAACTTTCGGCGCTCGTAGTCGGAATTGATGGTCGTGTTCTGAAAGCGGACCCGGGTGACGTCGGCGTTGAGGGAGATGCTTGAGGCCACCGACAGTTCATCGCCGATGGAGGCCGTGCCCAGCACCCGGTGGCTGTTGAAGGGGCTCGTCTCGTAGTTCACCAGCGCGTAACGGCCGCCCAGGCGCACGAAGGTATTGTCGCTCGGCCGCAGCAGGAAATCCGGACCCGTGGAAATTACGTTCACGCGCTCGATATTCGTGCGCGCAGGCGATACCAGCGCGTCCACCTGCGCCGCGCCGTAGCTGTCCTGCGCCACCCACTTGATGTGATCCGGAACCAAAGCGAAGGAAGCGTCGCCGTCGAAGCGACCGACCACGTAGCCGGAGAAGGCATTCTGCAGATACTTCAGGTAAGCAAGGTCGCCCTTGAGGCTCGCCTGCAGGAGCGGACCATTGCGCACAACGTCGATGAGGACGCCGACGTCCGCGAGGGTCTGGGACTGAGCACCGGTCGCGGCGAGCCCGACGTTGTCGGTCTCCCCGAGTCCTGCGGTCAGGAAAATTTCCGTCCTCTGCGCAGACGGCTGCGGGAGCGCAGTCTGATCCTGCTCTGCCGCCCAGACGCCCGCCGCAGCCAGGGCGCCGGTGGCGATGGTGCAGGCGGTGAGCGCGCGTCTAACCGTTGCGCGCGGCATCGTCGAGCGCTCCGTAGTAACCGCTGTAGCCGTAGTAGCTCGCCGCACCGTGGCGCGCATCATTCAGGATCAGGCCCTGCAGCCGCGCAGGATCCAGTTGCGCCACGGCATCCACAACCGCCTGCTGCGGGGTCTGACCGGCCCGCACGACGAGGAGCACCTGCCCTGGAAGTTGCATCAGGGTCCTCACCTCACTCGCGGCCAGCACGGGCGCGCAGTCGAGCAACACCAGCCGCCGCGGGTTGCGGGCGACCAGCCGCCCAACAATCTGCGCCATGCGGGCACTCGCGGCGAGCTCCGGGGCGTCTTCGACCGAGCGCCCGGCGGGCAGGATGTCAAGACCGGGAACGTCGGTACGCAGGACCAGGGATTCGGCGTCACGCGCTTCGTCGAGCAGCGCATCCACCAGTCCCGGCTGATCCTCGAGCCTCAGATCCTGGGTGATCTGCGAGCGGTGCAGGTCCGCGTCCACGAGCAGCACGCAAAGGTCCCGCTCACGGGAGAGGCTGAAAGCAAGGTTAACGCTCGTAAAGGTCTTGCCATCACCCGGCAGCGGGCTCGTGACCGCGACCAGCCGCGAGTCAGAGCCGGCGCCGGCGGCCGTGGCCTTGGTGACGACCGAACGCTTGATGCGGCGGAAGTGCTCCGCGAAGCGCTGGTCCTCGCTTGCATCGGGCAGATGTCCAGCCGCACGCAGCGCGGCGATGTCCACCGCCACCCGGCGATAGTCGTAATCCGGCAGAGTCGGCGAATCGGTCGGCGGTTCGGCGAGCAGCCCCGCCGAGCGCGGCGGAGGTGCCAGCGACTCGGGTTTGGCGACGGCACCAGCCGCACGTCGGACCTTGCCGAGAGTGTTTTCGATCAGACTCACTTAGTTCACCAGGGCACTTTTTTCGAACCTTAAGGCAGGCGCATGCGCCAGCCGGCGTCGCTGATCATCCAGGCGGCGGCAAAAGTCACCACCAGGCACGCTGTGGCGAAGTAAACCCTGCGCACATCGCGCCGGGCCACCCGGGCGGTGCGCGCCGGGAAAGCATTGCCCACCACACCCAGGACCGTCGCACCGGTGAGCGCCGCCAGCGCGGCCGCGGAGCCTGCCACCGGCTGTACCAGATTCAGACCGTATGCCGCACCCAACCCCGCCGCAATCGCCGCGAGGAGGACTCCGACAAGCAGCAGAGGGCGATCGGGCGACACAGGATCTTCGCCCACGGACGGTGGCTGCACCACGGTGAAGCGCACCGAGCCCGCATCGTTGGCTCGCTGCCCCAGCCGGGTCTTTTCATAGTTCTCGAGCAGCGCCTGATACTTGTCCTTGTTGACGGTGTAATCGCGCGCCAGCTGTGCGTACTGCGCCTCAACCTCGGGAGCGGTGTCGAGCATCTTGCGCAACTCCTGGGCTTTCGCACGGTGATCCGCCAGCTCGCTGCCGAGGTCGGAAATGTCCACCTCCGCCTGGTTCAGCGCCAGCGCAATGCCCTGGTAGACCGGATTGGCGCTCGCTCTGCTGGCTGCAGCCGCACCGGCGTCACCGCGCCTGAGGCTGGCGACTTCCAGCGCGCGGCGTCTCTTCAGCTCTTCCAGCGTCGCCCGCGTCGCAATGACGTCCGGATGTTTGTCGGTGTAACGCAGCAGCAGATCATCGAGGTGTCCCTGGGTCTCCAGGATACGGGTCAAGGTGTCGACGCTGCCGCCGGCTGAGCCAGTCCCCACGGCCGATACTACCGCGTCGCCACGCAGCTGCCGCTCGAGCGTTGCACGGCGGCTTTGCGCGGTGCGCAGTTTGTTCTGCGTATCCTCGACGAGCCCGTTTTCCTTTTGCAGCTGCGCGAAGTAGCCGCCCTCCTCGGTCGGCATGACGCCCAGGTGCTGGGACTTGAACTGCGCGAGCTTGGTTTCCGAGGTGCGCAGGCGCGCTTCATAGTCGCTCAGCTGCGTCTCGAGAAACCTTTGTGCGCTCTCGGATTCCGAGTGCGTGCTGCCGAGCGTCTCGCTCACGAGGTCGCGGCTGAGAATCCTCACTACGCGCAGGCTGCGGGCGCGATTGCTGTCCTGGTAGCTGATGCGGTAGATGTTGCCGGCGTTGCGGTCCTCTTCGCGCTCGCTCGCACTGTGCACGGTAATCTGCGTGTGAGCGCTGAATTCCAAGAGCACCCGCTGCAGACGCTCGGGGCTCACCGTGCCATCAGGCAGCAGGCCGGCTTCGCGGGCGATCTTCTCCAGCTGCGGTCCGGCGAGCAGCGCGTGGCGTACGTAATTGAGCTCGGCGTTGAGGTCCTCGTTCACGGCCAGACCCTGCAGCGCCGGACGCAACACCGTTCGCGTGTCAACGAACACGCGCGCCTGGGCTTCGTAGTTATCCGGGAGCGCGAACACGTACAGCCAGCCGAGTACCGCAACCAGCCACGCGACGGCAATTCCTGCCCAGCGATACCGCCAGGCGCCCCGCACCTCATCCATCAGCCTTTCCAGCGCCGGATTCACGCAGTCTCCCTAATTAAAAGCGGCTTTCCGGCACCACCAGTACGTCGCCGGGCCGTACCGGCAGGTTCTGGCTCATATCGCCGTGATTGAGCAGCGCATCGAGTCTCACGGGCAGCTGGATCTGCTTGCCGTTGACGGTGCGCACCAGCTGCGCGCGGTTCCCGGCAGCGAAAGTCGTCAGTCCACCCACGGCGAGCACGGCATCCATCACGGTCATACCCTGGCGATAGGGTACGGCGGAAGCATGCGTCACCTGGCCGATGACCTTGATCTGGCTGAAGGCACTCGCCGGCTGCGTCACGATGACATTCACCTGCGGCTGCTTCACGTACACCGCCAGAACCTTTTCGATGTCGCGCGCGAGCTGGGTCGGTGTCTTGCCGACCGCCGGCATGTCCTCTACGAGCGGGGTCGAGATCTTGCCGTCCGGTCGAACCGGAACGCTGGTGGTGAGCTCGGGGTTACGCCAGACGAAAATCTGCAGGGCGTCCCCGGGGCCGATCACATAATCCGGTGAGGTGGCGGTCGCGTCCGCGGCAGGTGGAGCGGCCCAGGCGGCGGGGATTGCCGGCCCCAATACACCGGCGAGCATGCCTACTATCCCCAGCGCCGCAATCCGTGAGCGGCTGTTCATAATCTTTTGATCCATCTCCATAATCTTAGCCGGTTCCCGGGATGCCTACCTGTCATTTTCCGCCGACACCTTGGCCAGGCTCCTCAGGTGCGCGCAAAGACACGCGTGTCAGCGACAAACTGCTCGAGACTCGTCCGGGCAGCCGCGCAGTCCGCGTTGCACTGGGCGCGCAGCAACATAACGCTGGAGGCCGGGGAGCTGAAGAGCGAGGCCCAGCCGTAGGCGAGTTGCGCCCCCCAGGCGGAGGTGAAGTGGCGCCCGCCCACCGTGTATCTGAGCCACACGATCGCATGTCGGTTTCCTGGTGACTCGGCCTCGATTTCGGCGAGCAGCTGTCCTCCGACATCAATCCGCTTCTGTGACAGCAGTGTCTCATCCTCATTCAGAATGGCGACGCCATAGCCGACGAGTTTCTTTGCATGCCGCTGCACGGCAAATGCGGCCGTGTAGGCGATGATTTGTTGCTCGCCATCTGCATAGACGCCGATGCGCTCGGCATCCGCCCCGGGAAACTGTGGCGCCCAACCTGTGGGCGCAGCGTGAGGCCCGGTCCAATTGGCGCTCGGATCCGCTGGCAGGTAGGCCGTCACATGCGGCGGCACGCGAGCCTCCGCCGCGAGCTGCCATGCCGGGCCGATCACAAGACACATGAGAATCAACGCCCCGCACACCCGCAAATGCCCCGCGATAGTTGGTGCGCCAAGAGCCGGGTTAGATCGGGGCACGGCAGGCGCGCTCGCGAGGCGTCTGGCGAGCGGGAAAAAAGCGAGCAGCATGATGGCAAACACCACCCAGCCAAACCCGTAGTGATCGCGCACCAGAGATGAGTGCATGCCTTGGAGATAGCCGGCATACACGATACCCGCCACGCGAACCCAGTTCGCCACCACGCTCAAGGCGGCCGCGAGCGCGAACAGCGCGACGCGACGGCTCGCGGGCTGGCGTTGCATTTCGCCGTACATCCCCGCGACCGCCAGTCCGACGAGCAGCATGCTCAGGCCGCTGCATCCGGAGGCTATTTCGAACGTGCCGGCCTGAATGTGGATGAAATTTCCGTGGACGCGGGTCGGCACCTGCGCCAGACCCAGGATCCCCGCCGCCACCTGCGTGGTAGCGGCTTGCAGCGGGGCGCTCAACGGGTCCCACACCGGGATCGCAAGCACGAGGAATGCGCATGGAAACACCGCGGCGCGACCGACCGCGGCGCCGAACGACGCCCGGATGGCTGCCCACAGGATCAGCGGCAGGAACAGCGCCGCGGCGGTTTGAATCCCCGCGCGAGCGCAGATCAACCACCCGAACCCGAGGGCGAAAACAACGGGAAGCATGCGCAGGTTTGGTTGCAGGTGCGCTGCAGTCTCGCGGGCGCGCACCGCCAGTATCCAGACGGATGCGGCCGCGATCAGGTAGCCTTGCGAGTAGACCCCACGATCACTGCCCCACACTGCGCCGAGCGCGGCAACACTCGGCCAGTAGAGCGCAGCCACGAGCGCCGCGAGCAGCAGCACGGGTAATGCTCCAACGCGCAGCGATCGCGCGCCAGTGTATGGCATCGGATAATCCCCTTCGGCCACCGGAAACTATGGTCGGCGGGCGGCGTCCTGCCGCGCCGACTTTACAGGGCCAGGGACCTTTTTAGAAAATGGCCTTGCTGGCGATGTTCGAGAGCGTGCTGTTCGCGCCCGACGCCGTATAAGACAGGACGGCGAAGTACCAGGTTCCCTGGCCGAGCCCCTTGACGACATAACTGGTGCTGTCGATACCCGTGAGCTGTACCCGGCTGTCCATGGCTTCCGGAGTCGGCCCATAGACGACCGTATAACCGGCGAGATCCGTGATCGGCGTGCCGTCAGTGTTCTGCGTGGGCACTTCCCACGCGAGCTCCGCGCTGCCCATTCCAGTCGCCGCGCCGCTTTGGCCGCCAACCCCGGGAGAGTCATAGTTGAAATGACACCCGGCAAGGGCCATGAGCCCCAGGCCCAGAGCAATTGTCTTTATTCGACTCAAAAGCACTCCTCCGACCCAAGCGCGTTTCCCCAATCCATACTCTCGAGGCCGAAGCGACCAGACTCGAGACGGGGGCGCGGGAACAGACAAAGCAAGTGCTGTGCCACCAGCATTTTCCCCTTGTATGTCAGTAGGTTGAGGGAACAGCTGCGTGGTCGGGGCATCGCTTGCGGTCGCTTTGGTCGGTGCACGCCGACACATCCGGCGTGCGCAAACGCACACTCCCCGTGTAAGTCGTTGACTACACGCGTGCGCGCGACGACTCAGGTGTGTTGCTGCATGACGACACCGTGCTCCGCTGTGTCACTTGCACCTCGTCCCGCGCGCGAGTGCGGTGACTGCGCGCGTGTTATGTCGCGCGCGCGAGTGCGGGCGATGGCGGCGCGCGCAATATGTCGCGCGCGTCGCGAGGGAAGAACTGCGCCGCGCTCACGCGAACTCGCTGTCTCGTGAGTACCGTGTCGGCGCGCGCGGGGGAGAACTCGCGTAGCTCCTCGGCGGCGCGGGCGCTGCAGTGCCTGCAGGTATGATGGCGCGGTGAGTTCAGCGGCAAAAGCGTGGCTGCGCGCGCTGCAGGCGACGGCGCCTGTGGAACGCGGCCGCTCGCCGATATTTCCCGTGATTATCGAGGAGCTGGCGGCACGATTTGGTTCGACGCCTGCGCTCGAGTCCGCAGGAGCCACCCTCACCTACCGGGCGCTGGCCGACGCGGCCTCGCGCTACGGGCGCTGGGGGCTGTCCCAGGGCCTGAAGCCGCAGGATTCGGTGTGCCTGCTGATGCCGAACTGCCCGGAGTATCTGGCGATCTGGCTCGGGCTCACACGAATCGGCGTCACCGTGGCCCTCGTTAACACCAATCTGACCGGCGAGCTGCTCGCGCACGCGGTGCGCGTCGCCGCGCCCCGCCACCTGATCACCGCAGGAACCCTGGCGGGGGCTGTGTCGTCCGCGCGCGCAGGATTTGCAGACACGGTGCGCTGCTGGGTCCACGGCGGCGGCGACAGCCAGATGCCGCCCCTGGAGGGCGCCGTGGAGCGTGAGTCCGCGCAGCCGCTGACGGCAGCGGAATGCGCGCTGCCCGCGCTCGAGGACCGCGCGCTGTGCATCTACACCTCCGGCACGACCGGCGCGCCGAAGGCCGCCAACGTCAGTCACTACCGCATCATCCAGTGGACGCACTGGTTCGCCGGCATGATGGACATCCGCCGGGGCGACCGGATGTACAACTGCCTGCCGATGTATCACAGCATCGGCGGGGTGGTAGCGGCGGGCGCGCCGCTCGTTGGCGGCGCCACGGTGGTGGTGCGCGAGCGCTTTTCGGCGAGCGAGTTCTGGGCCGACGTCGTTGCCCAGCGCTGCACGCTGTTTCAGTACATCGGGGAGCTGTGCCGGTATCTGGCGGCGAGCCCCCGCCAGGACGCCGAGACCCGCCACGCCCTGCGCCTGTGCTGCGGCAACGGCCTGCGCGCGGACGTGTGGGAGCAATTTCAGTCGCGCTTTCGCGTTCCGCAGATTCTGGAGTACTACGCGGCAACCGAGGGCAGCTTCTCGCTCTACAACTGCGAGGGCCGCCCCGGAGCCATCGGCAAGATCCCGGCGTTTCTCGCGCAGCGCGCCGCCGTCGTGCTGGTGAAGCTCGACGCGGACAGCGGCACGCCGCTGCGCAACAGCGCCGGCTGGTGTGAACGGTGCGCGCCGGGGGAGGTCGGCGAGGCGCTCGGCAGGCTGGCCGGCCGCGACGGCACCGCGGGCGGGCGCTTCGAGGGCTATGCGGACACGGAAGCCTCGAAAAAGAAAGTACTGGGCGATGTGTTCGAAAAGGGTGACGCCTGGTACCGCACCGGCGACCTCATGCGCCAGGACGCGGAAGGTTTCTTCTATTTCGTCGATCGCGCGGGCGATACGTTTCGCTGGAAGGGGGAAAACGTCTCCACGACCGAGGTGTTGTCCGTGATCAGCGCCTTTGAGGGCGTGGCGGATGCTGCCGTCTACGGCGTCACCGTGCCGCACCACGAGGGCCGCGCGGGCATGGCCGCGTTAGTTGTTGACCCCGGATTCGAGCTCGAAGGCTTCCGGGTGCACGTGGCGCAGAAGCTCCCCGCCTATGCCCGCCCCCTCTTCGTGCGGATCGTGGCCTCGCTGGAACTCACCGGGACGTTCAGACACAGAAACCGCGAACTCGCGCAGCAGGCGTTCGATCCGGCGCTGATGACCGACGCGCTGTACTTCGATGACCGTCGTGTCGAGGCGTACGTGAAGATGACTCCTGCCCTGAACGCGGACATTCGCGCCGGCGCGGTGCGGCTGTGACGCCGCGGGTCTACTTGGGCTTGCTCTCGTAGAGAGCGACGAAGTCCCCGAAGGTTACCGGGAACTTTTCGGCCGTTTCGAACGGGTCGTAGCCGAGCGCATCTTCCAGTCGCGTGACTATGAGCGCGAAGCTCAGTGAGTCCAGCCCTGATTGCAGCAGCTTCAGTTTATCGGACAATGGCGCGAGTGTTCTTTGCTGCTCGCGCGCGACCTGCTCGAAAACCGACGTAACGCTGGACCTCACGGACATCTTGCTGACTCCTAACGCGGCACGAAAAGTTCGAAATACGAACCGATGCGGCCGTTACGCACTTCGACCATGTCCACCAGCTCCGTGGCCACAACAGCGCCGGTGATTTTTGAATGAATATGGGCGCGCCAGTGAATCATGGCCCGCTGGCCCTCAATGACGCTCGGCGACGGTTCATACTGAGTGAGCCTGAAGGTCTTGACCAGCATCGCGAGCCAGGGGCGGATTTCCTCAAGCCCGCTGGCCGCGATGGCGATCGCCTTGCCCTCACTCGAGCCCGCGATGCGAAACGTCGCATCCTCGGCGAACACGGCGCACAGTCGCGCCAGCTGCCCCTCGACGCGTGCCGCGTGCAGCTCGCGCAACAGTTGCTCGGTATCACGGCGATCGGTCACGCTTTCCTCAGCTCAAGAGCGAACGGATGTCGGCGCCGATTTCCCGATACGCGGCGGCCGCGTGCGGAATGACGCCTCCCATGCCATAGAACAGGTGGATCATACCCAAGTGGCACCGATATAGCGTCCTGACGCCTGCTGCGCGCAGACGCTCGGCGTACTCAGTGCCCTCATCGCACAGCGGGTCGAATTCCGCGGTGTGGATACAGGTCGGCGGCAACCCGCCCAGCTCACTTCCCCGCAAAGGCGAAACGCGCGGATCGTGTACGTTGCCTGTTGTTCCCAGGTAGTGCTTGAGATCGTGCTCGAGGGTCGCCGAATCCACCAGGTACCCTTCCGCAAAAGCCCGCCGCGAGGCTGTTGCTCCCGCGTGGTCCAGGATCGGGCACAAGAGAACCTGCAGCGCCAAAGGCAGCCCCTTGCCGGCCGCGTCCTGACACACCACGGCGGCGAGCGTCGCACCAGCGGAGTCCCCGGCCACGCAGATGCGTGTTGGATCGACCCCAAAGTCTGCCGCGTGCGCTGCGATCCACTCGGTTGCCGCGCAGGCATCCTCAACCGCGGCCGGGAATGGCGCCTCGGGCGCGAGCCGGTAGCCGACGGACAAGAGCCGGCAACCGCTGGCGTGAGCAAGTTCGCGCGCGATGCCATCGTAGGTATCGAGGGTGCCCGCCACCAGACCGCCGCCATGGAAATAGATGAGCGCGGGCAGCGGATTACGGGACTCCCCGCCGGGTGTGTAGAGGCGCACGGTCAATGCGCCACCGGGGCCGGGGATGATGCGGTCCTCGACCGCGGCCTCCGGCGCATCACCGGCGGAGAGACTCAGAAGGTTCGCGAGCGCCTCGCGACGCTCGGCGACGGAAAGGGACAAGGCGCTCGGCGGGTTGAGCGCCGCGAGGCGGTCAAGAAACCGCTTGGCGTACGGATCGAGCGGCATATGGAGGGCCGTCAGATCGCGAGCGCGCGCCGGACTCCCTGCGGCCATCCGGACACGTCCACGCCATGCACGCAGAAGAGCGCGATCGTCAGCCGGTCCACGCCAAACGCGAAGCAGCTGGTGTGTGCCAGTTCGCCCCCGGCGTTAACAAGCTGCCAGACGCCGCCGAAGTGGTCGCGGTGAAAGTTGACGCTCATGCAGGCCGTCGGCACCGCGCCTTCGTGGTAGGGGATCAGCAGCTCGAACTTCAACGCCTGCTGGCGCTGGCTCACCGCCATGATCTGCCCCACCCGCCCGAAGAACGGATCGTTCGCCACGTCGAGCTTGCACGGTAATTCCAGCTCCGCCGCGAGTTGCTGCGCGCCCGCCATCCAGTACTCGCCGAAAGCCGTGATTTGATCTGGCGTCCCGATGCGCACGAACTCGCGCATGCGGAAAGACTGCAGACGATTCAGGGCGCGGGACGGCTCGTGGCGGAAGCAGTCCGCCGCGACATCGAACAGGAGCCCGCCGCCGGGCACCGGCCCGCGGCTCGCCGCGAGCGGATACACCGGATAGCAGGCCGCCGGCGACAGCACGAGGTCCGAAGCGCTGAGCGAGCGGGTCCAGTCGCCGCCGCTTTCGTGTTCCTCGGCCGCGGTGCGGATGTGCGACTCCGTGCCGTGCAGTGCGCACACGCAGCCGAGCAGGTTGGGGAAGCTTTTGAGGTAACCGGATTTCTCCAGCTGGCTGCGGCTCATGACGGGCGGGAAGCGCAGCACCTCCGCGCGCGGATCGCGCTGGCGGGAAATCCAGGCCGTCAGGCGCTCGAGCACACCCTCGTACAGCGCCGTGCGCGCGTACACGCCGTCCACACCCAAGGGGTGAAACAGCGCCGCCGCCACCTGGGCGAGCGGCTCATGAGCGGCAAGGGCGGCCTTCTCCATGGCGAAACCGACTGACCGCCGCGGCGGTTAGTCGCGCACCGAGCCCGGGATTGGCGTCAGCAGCGCCGAATTGGCGAGGTTCGCAAGAATCCGGTCGTTGTTGATCATGATGGGTGAGGACAATACGTCGCGTAAATGACGCTCGATGCTGAACTCGCTGTCGCTGCGATAACCAGACAGGCCGCACGCCCGCAGTGCGCTCATGACGGTTGCCACCGCGAGCTCCGACGCCTCGACCTTGGTGAGTGTGATCATGGACTGGAATTCAAGCGAGGCGAGCGCCTTCGCGTCCCCCATGCTGCGCTCGTAGGTGCGCAGCGAAGTCGCGAGCATCCCGCGCAGGGTGCGCAACGTGCTCAGGGCCTTGGTGAACTGCGGCGCACCGGGCGGCATGTTGCCGCCGCTCGCGCGCACCGCCGCGCGGATAAACGCCTGGGCACGCGTTACGGCGCCGGCGGCGATGCCCGTCCACACCGAACCCCATAACAGGTGCGCGGTGGGCACCATGGTCTGGGCGTGAATGATCTCGTAGGCGTCGGGCATGATCTGCCCGGCAAGCCCCGAGGCGCGCAGCGTGTACCCCTCGCTGCAGGTGCCGCGCATGCCGAGGGTGTTCCACCCCTGCAGCCGCGTCAGGGTGTAATCGGCCTTCAGGAAGGCGATCAACACCTGGTCCGAGGGCGGGGAGGTGCTGGTGCGGCGCGCCGTGGTGACGATGCCGTCCGCGTAGGCGCCGTAGGAAATAACGCTCGCCGCGCGCTCGAGCGTGATCCGTCCGTCCTGGTATTCGATCGGGGCTTCGCTGGAGCGCACGTTGCCGCCGCCTTGCCCTTCAGTGGTTGACGAGGCCAGCAGCAGCTGCTCCGCGCACACGCGGCGCAGGGTCTCCGCCAGCGTCGCGCTGCCACGCATGTGGCGCTGGATGCACGCGATCTTGATCTGGTGCATCGCATAGATCATGCCGGTCGAGGCGCACGCCTGGCCGAGCACGTAGCACACGTCGGCTACGTCGGAGATGCTGGCGCCCTCACCACCGCCCGCCTTGGACACCGCGATGCCGAGCAGTCGCTGCGCCTTCACGGCTGCGAAGGCCTCGGCCGGAAAGCGCGCCGCACTGTCCACGTCAGGCGCGTGTTGGGCGGCGACTGCCGCGACCGCGCGGGCGCGGGTGCTCAAATCAGCGGGTTTGGGATCCACGCCCAGGGCACTCGCCCCGGTGGTCGGCAACGCTTCCACTATCGGTGACCTTTATCTATGTTTTAGTTGTACTCGACCGCTAAGCTACCAGCAGTCAGTCGACGGATCATGTGCGCGCCTGCCCACGCCGGCGAATATTATATTAAGTAAAGCCCGATGCCGCTTGAAATCGAATCCAGCCACCGCAGGGCACCCGGTTCCAGGGCGCCTGGCGGCGTGCGCGGCATCATTGTCGGGCTCGTGAACAACATGCCCGACGCGGCGCTGGAATCGACCGAGACGCAGTTCACACGGCTGCTGGCGACGGCCGCAGGCTCCGGGACCGTGCGACTGCGCTTTTACAGCCTGCCGGAGGTGGCACGCGCACCCGCGGCGCGCGCAGCCCTCACCGCGCGCGGCTACTGGAACATTGATGAGCTGCACGCCGCCCCACCGGATGCCCTGATTATCACCGGCATGGAACCCAGCGGGCGCCCGCTCCCCGAGGAGCCCTACTGGCCGAGGTTCGTCGAGGTGTTGGAATGGGCGGATGCCCACACGGCCTCCAGCATCTGCTCCTGCCTTGCCGCGCATGCGGCGGTGCTGCACTTTGATGGCGTGCCGCGGCAACGCCTCGCGGACAAGCTCTTCGGCGTGTTTCAGCATGGCATTGACCCGGCGCATCCCTTCATGGCCGGTGTTGAAGCGCCGCTGTCGCTGCCGCACTCGCGCTGGAACGACTTGCCGGTCGGGGCGCTGCGCGAGTCAGGGTACACGATACTCAGCTCCTCGCCGGACACCGGCGCGGACACCTTCATCCGCCAGCGACGCAGCCTCTTCCTGTGCTTCCAGGGGCATCCCGAATACGAGGACGTGACCCTCCTGAAAGAGTATCGTCGCGACGTCGGGCGCTTTTTACGCGGCGAGCAGGCAAACTACCCACTGCAGCCGCGCGCATACTTCTCCCCCGCCGCATCGGCGGTGCTGGAGGAGTTTCGCGAGCGCGCGCTCAGGGGCCCGCGGCCGGAGCTGCTGGCAGATTTTCCAACCACGGCGGCCGCGGACAAACTGAGCAATCCCTGGGCGCGCTCAGCAGCGCGCATCTACGGCAACTGGCTCAGCTTTATTGCGGCGGCGGCGCGCCCCGCGGCCGGCGCGCGCGCCGGCACGCCGAAACTCAGGACAGCGGTGCACTAGATCTATGAATGACGCGAGCCACAATCCGCAACCCAGTACGCGCGAGCGCCTCATCGGCCTGATCCGTCAGATCCTGGGCCCGGCGGCGGGCGCGCGTCCCATGCCGATCGATGCGCGCTTGAGCGATCTCGGCATGACTTCCATCAAGATGGTGAAACTGATGCTCGCCATCGAGGTGGAATTCAACCTCGCCATTCCTCAGGCCGATATCTCTCCGGAGAATTTCGAGTCCATCGCCTCGGTCGAAGCGATGTTGAACAAACTCGGCGAATCAGCGGGCGGCGTTTAAGGCCCCGACGAGCTCGTCGATGTCGGCGGCCGCGATCTCCCCGTGGGTCGCGCAGATCCGAACCACCTCCTGACCGGCAAAGGTCGTCGCGCCCACCCAGGCGCGACCCGAGGCGAGTACCCGGCGCACGATCTCGCGGATAGCCGGAAACCCCGGCGGCGGCACCACGCACAGCACCGCGAGCTGCGAGTCATTGCGCGCGGACCAGCCTGCTGCGAGCAGCCGCGCCTTGACCATCGCGATCACGTCCACTGCGCGCTCCACGTGCACGGCGTAGCCGTCCCAGCCGGCCGCTGCCAGCGACAGGAACAGCCTCAGGCCCATGAAGCGCCGGGACCACTGCGCACTGTTCAGGTAAGGATCCAGCGCCGACACCGTCGAGGGCATGAAGTCCGTCGCCACCCGGAAGGTTTCGCTCAGCGCCGCCGGGTGCCGTGTGACGAACATCCCGCACCCCATGGTGGTGGCGAACCATTTATGTGCGTCGATGGTGAGCGAGTCGGCGCGCTCGATGCCGGAGAGCACCCCGCGCAGGCGCGCTGAGCACAACGCCGCTCCGCCCCACGCGGCGTCAACGTGGTACCAGAGCGCGTGGGTGCGCGCGATGTCGGCACAGCGCGTGAGCGGATCGACCATGCCGCCGCCGGTGGTGCCGGCGGTCGCGGAGATCAGCACCGGCACGATGCCCGCCCTCAAGTCGCGCTCGATAGCCTGCGCCAGCGCGTCGCCGTCCATTT
>Ga0210384_10002777_pt1 | contig 21016 bp, 24 predicted proteins | sample IncBWH2MmetaG_FD_160574 | JGI IMG/M metagenome (GOLD analysis project Ga0210384, IMG submission 160574) | Forest soil microbial communities from Barre Woods Harvard Forest LTER site, Petersham, Massachusetts, United States - Inc-BW-H-2-M | ecosystem: Environmental > Terrestrial > Soil >...
AGGCCTGCAATCTGAAGTAGGCGCGAATCTCCGCCCCGGAGCAGCAGTGGGCCTGGCATTCCAGCGCTGACAATGCGCATCCGGGCAGTGGTGGGATGAAACAAGGCGTACTGAATAGCCGAATGCCGCCCGGAAATGCCCCGGAGGAGCAGGCGCTCATTCAACAGCGAGAGCACGCGCTCGGGTTCCATGCCGGTTTTATGGATGCCGCGAAGAGTGCCGACGGCGAGCGCCGCATAAAGCGCTGCGGGAAGGCCTTTCCCAGAGACGTCGCCGACATACAGGCCGATCGTCTCATCACTGAGCTTGAAGTAATCAAGGTAATCGCCGCCCACTTCCGTCACCGGCTGGAACGCATGGGAAATGGTGACACCGGCGGTGCGCAGAGGATGCGCGGGCAGCATGACGCTCTGAATGACGCGAGCCTCTTCAAGTTCCTGCTCGCGAAGTTTTTCAATGGAACGCAGTTCCGAAGGTAGTAGCAAGCTGCCCATGAACCTATCCGGAGGGGAGAGTGGGACCGCGAGAGGGGCGGCGTACTATGGAGCATAACAGGGCGCGGAGGGCAGCAGGAGAAATTGCCTGGAGGTTGTTACCAATTGTACTCCGCGTGTGGCGAAGAGCTTGCGCACGTCGGAGGTCGACGAAAGAATAGACACATGCGCGTTCTTGCACTGGTACTGGTGGCGGCCCTGGTCGTCTTCGGGGTGTATGTAATTTATTTGAAGAAGATGCCCACGACCGACGCGGGCACGGCACCGACACAAGCAATCAGCCTTACTGGTGTACGCATGGACCTGATGCAGATTGCCCAGGCCGAGCGAGCAAACCTGGCTTTGAACAACTCGTGCGCTACGGTGCCTGAATTGATTTCGTCAGGGGCGATCAGCATGGCGCGGCCGGAGCGGGACGGCTACACGTACGAGGTAAACTGCGCGAGCGGCACCGAGTTCCAAGCGGTCGCGCGTCATGCGCCGGCGCCTGAAGGTTCACCCATCCGGTATCCGACCCTGGCTATTGATTCCTCGATGCAAGTCAGCGAAATGCAGTAAAAGTCATCCCCTCAAGTTCACGTCGTTTGCCCGTTTTGGCGGGAACAATCCGCTACCCTTCTGCGTATTTAGGGGTGAGGCCGCACAAAGCGGCCGGCGACGGATGAGCGGAAAGGGGAGCAACAAAAATGGGTGGCGATGTGATCGGATTGGTTGCCGTGGTGTTGACGTGCGGGATTCCTTTGGCGGCGATGTATACGTTTTACAGGGTGCGGAAATTGCGCACCGAAGAGCGGTTGGCCGCCCTGGCCCGCGGGACGGAAATCCCTATGGAACCGGAGCTTTCGCAGTATGCCAGGTCGCGCCGCGCGGGGATTCTGCTGGTGAGCGGCGGTGCTGGGTTTATTTTAATGTTTGCGATGATCGGGCGGGTGGTGGGCGAGCCGCAAACGCTGGTGGCCTCGGCGTTTGGCATCCTGCCGCTGGCCATCGGCCTGGGCTATTTCGTGGACGCCGCGCTGATTCGCCGCGATTTGAAGGCATCCTAATCCGGCTGGTTGCGCGAGTGCCGAGTGCCGGTTCAGGGGCCAGGCTTTTGGTCGGCCACAAGGGTGCCAGACAGTGCATAGTTTGTCGTAGGCAAGTCCAGAAATGTGATTTGAATATGTTCCGGTTTGGCTTTGCCATCTTCGACCAACACTGAGGCGATCCGTTGGGCAATTCTGCGCTTTTGATCGATTGAGCGCCCCTCAAGCCAGGTAATTTGCACGTAGGGCATGGTCCCTCCTCAAGAACAGGTCTGGAAATCCTGTACTTTAATGACGGGGGCCTGGCGGGAAAGGTGAGCCGTCCCCGTGTGTTAGAATCAAATCGGGATGAATCCCGCTATTCCACAGATGCTGGAGCTGCAGAGGCTGGACCAGGCGACGGCTGCCCTGCGCGCCGAGCTCGAAGGCATGCCCAAGCGGCTGCGGGAAGCCGATGCGAAGCTAAGCGGCGAACGCGCCGCGTTGGCCACCACAAAAGAGGCGCTGACGCAGGCTCTGGCGCAGCGCAAGAAACTTGAACTGGACGTGCAGCAGTGGAAGGATCGCGCGAAGAAATACCGCGACCAGAGCAGTTCCGTCAAAACGAACGAGGCGTACAAAGCGCTGCAACATGAAATTGCCACCGCCGATGGCGAAGCCGGCAAGGCCGAAGACCTTGTGCTGGAACAGATGATGACGGTCGAGGAAGCGGAACGCCGCGTGAAACGGCTGGAAGCGGAACTGAAGGAATCCGAGCAGGTGATTGCGGCGGAGAAAAAAGAGATAGAAGAGCAGTTCGCCGGAAAAAAGAAGGCCTGGGAAGCGGCCACGGCCGAGCGCCGCGGCATCGCGAAAAAGATTCCCGAGGATCTGCTGGAGCTTTACGAACGGATTGCCAAGAAGCATCCCGGCACGGCGCTGGCGCAGGTGCGCGACGGGCAGTGCAAGGCGTGCGGATTGCGGGCGCTGCCGCATACGGTGCAACTGCTGGAATCAGACACCGATGAGGAGATTTTCCGCTGCGAATCCTGCGGGCGGATCCTCTACTCGCTAGAACCCATTGCCCATGCCGCGCCGAAAGAGTCGGCTACGGGAGCGGCGAATTCCTGATGTCTAAACGTCCACCAGTGCCAAAAGGCGCGGGCCTTTTCGGCGAAGCGGAACCCGAACGCAAGGCAATCGCCGCCTACCAGGCGAACGTTGACGGCGGCTCGCGGGGAAATCCGGGGCCGGCGGCATATGGCGTGGTGGTGCGGGACCCGCGCGGAGAGATTGTGGCGCGGCTGAAGAAGTACATCGGGATCAACACCAACAATGTGGCGGAATATTTTGGGCTGATCGCGGCGCTGGACTACGCGCAGAATCATGGCATTCGCGCCTTGCGCGTCGAAAGCGATTCGGAATTGATGGTCAAGCAGATGCGCGGGCAATACAAAGTGAAGAGCGCGGAGTTGAAGCCGCTTTTTGAACGGGCGAATAAAATGTCGCAGACATTCGAATCGTTCCGCATCAGCCACGTTTATCGCGAGCAGAACAAGGAAGCGGATGCGTTGGTGAACCAGGCGCTGGATGAAACCGCGGGGCCGGGTAGCACGCCTAGTGTAAAAGCGGAAAAACCCACGGCCAAAGATGGGACCATGCGCCTAATTGCCCGTTACAAAGATGGCGTTTTGCAGCCCTATGATGCACTGGATCTTCCCGATGGGACGGAAGTAGAGGTTCTACTGCGATTGCGGAAATGACGGTCGATCGGCCCTCCACCAGCGCTACATTAAAGAATTAAGAGAGAAAAAAGCTAGGCGGCTGTGAGTTCGCGCGCCACCGGCGGTTTCAGGACGTAGGAGCGGTAGAGCGTGTCGCGCTGCGCGGGTTGAAAGCCTGCATCGGTGATGATACGGCGAAGCTCTTCTTCATTGGTGCGGTTCCGGACACCCGCGGCGTACACCACGTTTTCCTCGATCAAAATGCTGCCAACGTCGTCGGCGCCGAATTGCAAGCCAACCTGGCAAACTTTGATGCCAGGAGTGAGCCAACTCGACTGGATGTGGTCAATGTTGTCGAGATACAGGCGGCTGACGGCAAGCGTCTTCAAATAATCGACCGCCGTGGTTTCCTGCACCTTCTTGCCGAGCGCCGTATTTTCCGCGGCGAAAATCCACGGAATGAACGCGGTGAAGCCACCGGTCTCTTCCTGCAGTTGCCGGACGCGGTTAAGGTGATTGACGCGGTGCTGCAGCGTTTCGCCGCACCCGAACATCATCGTGGCCGTAGTGCGCAGGCCAAGGGAATGCGCGGTGCGGTGGACTTCCACCCAGTCATCGCTGGTGCACTTCAGGCGCGCGATTTTGCCGCGAATTTCGTCGTCGAGAATTTCCGCGCCGCCGCCGGGGATGGATTGCAAGCCCGCGTCCATGAGGCGCTGGATGGTGTCGCGAATCGAAAGCTCGCTGACTTCCGCGATGCACAAAATCTCCGGCGCGGAGAAGCAATGCAGGTGTACCTGCGGGTAGCGGGCTTTCAACGAGCGAAGAAGATTTTCGTAATAGCCAATCTGCAGGTCGGGATGCAGGCCTCCCTGAAGCAGAACGCCGGTACCGCCAAGCTGGAGCATCTCGTCGATCTTCGCGTAAATGGTTTCGAACGGCAGGATGTAGCCGTCCTTCGCGCCGAGCGGGCGGTAGAACGCGCAAAACGAGCAGTATTCCGTGCAGAAATTCGTGTAGTTGATGTTGCGATCGATCTGGTAAGTGGCGATGCGCGGATCGTTTTTCTGGAGCCGCAACTGATGAGCGGCCATGCCGATGCCGACCAGGTCATCGGACTGGAGCATTTCGAGCGCCTGCTGTTTTGTGATTCCCACGGTGCGTTTCCTTGGTCGAACGATTTCAGTTCCTAGTCGTCAGTTCTTAGTTTCTGGTTCTTTTGATCCGATTCAAGTTCATAGCCCGGGCCGATTGGCGACCACGAAATCCGTATAGCGAGCGTGGCCGCCCGGCTGAGAGGCAATTTCGATGGTGCGCAAATCTGCGGGGATTAGGCCAAGTTGGGCAGCCAAGACATAGTAGCGCGTTAGGCCCTGCAAATTCTCTTCATCCAGACGGTAATCAATGTTTTCGCTAAGATAGCGGCGCAAATCCGCCGCGGGCAGTTGCATTTCCACGGCGGCTTCCGCGGCGATGGCGTCCAGATGTTGTAACCCGAAAGCCAGCGAATCCTGGAAATCCTGCACCAATTGCGGCGTAACGGCTTCGCGCCGCGCGGCCCAGACCGCCAGTACCGCCGGCAAGCTCGTCATCGCCCGCCACTTTTCGACAATGTCGTAAATGTAGAAGGAACCACTCTCGCTGAGTCCGGTGAGCGAAGCTGTCGAAACGAGATCGCCCGCGGCGTCTCGATGAGCCCCGGGCGCACAAGCAATGGCGAAACGCAGTGCGGGGTCACCGATCAGCAACGCCGCGTCCGCCTGCCGCAGCATCGCCAGTAGGTCAGGCGCGGCTTCAAAAAATTCCGGCTGGATGTGCCAGAGCTTTTCGCAGAGGATGCGCGTAAGAGCCTGCGTGCTGCGTGAACTACGGTCCAGCGCAATGCGCGTGACTTCGTGGATGGGTTTCCCGGAAACAAGCAGCAGGCTGCGTACGGATTTCTTGGAGGAAATGGACAGGTTCTGCAAAATCACCAGATCCGGAATGCGCTGATACTCGATGGCCGGAATAATCGCCACGTCCACAACCCCGGAACGAAGCGCCTCAGCGCACTGCGAAGGCACGGTAAACGAAAGCTCATATTTCCCGCGCAGCGGCCCATGCGTGAAGCTGCGCACGAGCGGGGCCGTGTTCAGGTACTCGACAATGGAAATGCGCGGACGATTCACAATTCAGCTCTTCCAGGAGAGCGGAATTAGTATAACAAACGTAGCTATCGAAGGCCGCTGAAGCTCGTGCGCCGGAACCTCCAATTGCTTCAAAAGGTATGAAACCACCAGAGTTTCTTCTCCGCCCATTTGTTTTGCGATTTTGCGGGCTTCTGCTAGAATTAAGACTTTGCTTTTCAATCTTTTGGAGTGCAGGAATCGATATGGCAATGAAGTGTGAACTTTGCGGCAAAGGGCCGCAGTATGGAAACGTGGTCAGCCACGCCAACAACACCCGGCGCCGGCGCTGGAATCCGAACCTGAAGCGCGTCCGGGCAGTGGTTGCCGGCGTTCACAAACAGATTCGCGTGTGCACGGCATGCATCCGTCTGGGCCGTGTGACCAAAGCAGCCTGAGCGAACCTTTGAACCTCTCCCCAAGCACCTCCAGCAGGGCAGTGCGACTGCGGCGCGCCGGGGCGCTTCTGCCCGTGGCGGGATTGGTGTTTTCCGTGCTCGCCGGCTGCAAGCCTTCGGAGCACCACGCGCCCGACGTGTGGGCCACCGTAAACGGCACGGAGATCAAGCGGGATGAGGTGGAGAAATATTACCGTTCTCAGGTGAATCCCGAGGGCCAGGAGCCTTCGCAGGAAGAGGCGCTCTCGCTGAAGCTGAACGTCACCGACCAATTGATCAACAACGAAATCCTGCTGGAACGCGCCAAGAAGCTGAACCTGGAAGCCAGCGACGGCGAAGTGGAAGACAAGTTCACCGAGCTGAAGAGCCCGTTCACCGAGGAAGAGTTTCAGCGGCAACTGAAAGCGCGCGGGATGAGCGTCGACGATTTGAAGCGCGACCTGCGGCGGCAACTCTCCATCCAGAAACTCTTGAACCGCGAAGTGGCGGCGAAGATCACCATCAGTGACCAGGACGTGCTGGATTTTTACAATGCCAACCACAATCAGTTTAACGTAGCCGAGCCGCAATACCGGATTTCGCAGATCGTCATCACTCCGCGCAAGGAATTGCAGGTGCGAAACCGCAAGAACGACGACGCCACCAACCCAGCCGAAGCAGAGCGCAAGGCGAAGATGCTGACCGACAAGCTGAACAGCGGCGCGGATTTTGCGCAACTGGCGATGGATTATTCCGAAGACGTGAACACGGCCGGAAACGGCGGCGACTTGGGTTACATCCCGGAATCGGCGCTGAATCAATCCGACCCGATGCTGAAGAAGACCGTGATTGCGCTGAAACCCGGCCAGGTGAGTCCGCCGATTCAGCTGAAGGACAGCATCCGCATCCTGAAGCTGGTGGCGCGCGAAGCGGCCGGCCAGCGCGGCGTGAACGATCCGCAGGTCCAGCAAACCGTTCGCGACACCTTGCGCAACCGCAAGGAACAGCTCTTGCGCTCTGCCTATTTGGCAACGGCGCGCGATGAAGCAAAGGTAACGAATTATCTGGCGCAGCAGGTGGTCGAAACCGCCGGCAAGCTGCCGGACGCCGCGAAATCTACGTTACCGCCGATCAAGCCGGCTGTGTCGCTGCCGCTAAATAGTTCTCCCGCAAACACGCAGTAATTCCCTGCCCCGCAATTTGCGATTGGTTTGCGGCGATTATTTCGCCGGTACAAAGTCGCTCGCGCCCACAAGCTTCACCGCCACATCCGTGAAGAAAAGACGAAAAGGCTTGCTGTTGTACGTGCCGCGATGGTCCTCGGAGATGAGGATCGGCCAGGCCATCTTGTGCGGTTCACTCCACCCACGCAAGCACTTCTCCCGCGTTGACATTTTGCCCTTCCTTGACGAGCAGGCGTTCGACTTTCCCGCTTTTGGGCGAACGGATTTCATTCTGCATTTTCATGGCTTCGACAACCAGCAGGCCCTGGCCCGCTTCCACGGCGTCTCCCACCGCCGCCAGGACGCGAATGACCTTGCCGGGCATCGGCGCGAGGATCTCCTGGCGGCCTTCCACTTCCACCGCGCTATGTTTGCGTCCGCGCCACGCGCGCGGATCAATGATGTCCGCGGAGAATTCGTGTGCCCCGCACTGCAGCTTCAGCGTGCCATCCACGGAGCGCGAAACGTGAATTTCGAAGGATTGCCTGCCGAGCATCACGGAAATGGCGTTCGGCGCAACCTGCACTGCGTCGGCGTCGACGGGCTTGCCGTCGAGGGAAACTGTGGAAACCTTGCCCTTTCGTTCCAATTCCACTACGTGTTTTCGCTTGCCGCTTGCGCCAGTGAGCTGGATTTCGAATTTCATGGCATGTGATCCATTTGCTGACGCCGGCCTTCCATCTTCCAACGGGAAGGAGCTACCTGGGGCTCCGCGCCATCGGAGCATGCGGCATTCGATTGCGCGCTGTGCCACAACGCCGCTGCGATCAGAGCGGCTTCTTCGGTTCCCGGGCGCGGTGGAACAGCGGGCGGATGCGGTCGTGCGAGCAGTTCATCAAGCCACTTGGTGTGAATCTCTGCCCGGAGGAATTCCGGTTCGGAAAGTATGCGGCGGAACAGGCTGACGTTGGTGCGAATGCCGGTGATGGTGTATTCGTCAAGCGCGCGGCGGAGGCGGGTGATGGTCTCCTCGCGGCTGTTGCCCCAGGCAATCAATTTACTGAGCAGCGGATCGTAGTCCATCGGCACGGTCCAGCCTTCGTAAACGCCATCATCGAGGCGAATGCCGGGGCCGGTGGGCACGTGGCACGAAATGATTTTTCCAGGGGACGGGAAGAAATTGTTGTCCGGGTCTTCTGCATAGAGGCGCACTTCCATGGCGTGGCCGCGCGGCGTGATGGTTTCCCACGCAAACGGTAGGCGGTGATCGGCGGCAATCGCGATCTGGAGTTTCACCAGGTCAAGGCCGGTCACCTGTTCGGTGACGGGATGCTCTACTTGCAGGCGTGTATTGACCTCGAGAAAGTAGTAGTTGAGATCGGCATCCACGAGAAATTCCACCGTGCCGGCGTTGGTGTAGCCCCCGGCGCGACCGAGACGCACCGCTGCATCACCCATTTTGCGGCGGAGTTCCGGAGTAACCACCGGCGAGGGCGCTTCCTCGACCACTTTCTGGTGCCGCCGCTGCACGGAGCATTCGCGCTCGCCAAGAGAAACGCAGCGGCCGTGGGCGTCAGCAAGAATCTGAATCTCGATGTGCCGCGGCCCGACCAGATATTTTTCAAGAAAGACCCGCTGGTCCCCGAAAGCGTTCAGCGCTTCGGAAGCCGCGTCGCGCAACGCGGAGGCAAATGCCGCGTCATTCGGCACCACACGCATTCCTTTGCCGCCGCCCCCCGCGATGGCTTTCAGGAGCACCGGATAGCCCATGTTTTGTGCCAGGGCTTGCGCCTCTTCGGGATTTTCAATCGGTTCGCTTGTGCCCGGCACGGTTGGAACGTTGGCGCGCCGAGCCAACTGCTTGCCCGCGGTCTTCGAACCCATCGCTTCCATGGCCTCGGCGGAAGGGCCGATGAACGTAATCCCCGCATCGGCGCAGGCACGGGGCAGCGCGGCATTTTCCGCAAGGAAGCCGTAGCCCGGATGCAACGCATCGCACCCGGATTTCTTCGCCACATCCATCAGCTTATCAATGCGCAGGTAGCTCTCTCGCGAAGCCGCGGGCCCGATCAGGTAGGCCTCATCGGCAAGCCGCACGTGAAGCGACGTGCGGTCCACTTCGCTGTACACGGAAACAGTCTGGATGCCCAACTCGCGGCAGGCTCTAAGGATGCGAACGGCAATTTCACCGCGATTGGCGATCAGAATTTTCTTGAACATTTGTGATTGGGTAACCTACAGGATTTTATCATGCGGAGCGCATCATCAAGGTTGCGCCAAGCCTCCACGAAGGTTCTGCCTTGTGTGTTGACTCCAGGCACTCCCTTTACGTGAGCGATGAACCAGTCTCCACGTTTTTCGATGACGCGTGTCAATCGGCTTTTCATAGCGGGATGTTGGCGTGCTTCTTTTTGGGATTGGTGTCGCGCTTGTTTTCGAGGGCGCGCAATGACGTGATGATGTGGGCGCGGGTTTCCGCAGGTTCGATTACGGCGTCGATGTAGCCGCGCTCGGCGGCCACGAACGGGTTTGCAAACCGGCTGCGAAACTCGGCGATCTTTTCCTTGCGCAGGGCGGCGCGGTCCGCTTCGGGCGCGTTGCTTAGCTCTCGCTTGTACACGATATCCACCGCTCCTTCCGGGCCCATCACGGCAATCTCTGCGGTCGGCCAGGCAAAGTTGGCGTCGGTGCGGATGTGCTTTGAGGCCATGACGCAATATGCGCCGCCATACGCCTTGCGGGTGATGACCGTGATTTTCGGCACGGTGGCTTCGGCAAACGCGAACAAAAGTTTCGCGCCGTGGCGAATGATGCCGCCGTACTCCTGCTGCGTGCCGGGCAGAAAACCCGGAACGTCTTCAAAAGTAATCAGGGGAATGTTGAACGCGTCGCAAAAACGCACAAAGCGGGCGCCCTTCACCGAGGCATTGATATCCAACGTGCCGGCCAGGAACGCAGGCTGGTTGGCGACGATGCCCACAGGTCGCCCATCGAACCGCGCAAAGCCCACCACGATATTCTTGGCGTAGTGCTCGTGCACTTCGAAAAAATAGTTTTCGTCCACCAGCGCGTGGATCACATCCTTGATGTCGTAGGGTTTTAGCGGATCTTCCGGAACGATGGAGTTCAGCGATTCCTCGCGGCGATCCGCGGGATCATTCGAAGCGCGGCGCGGCGGATCCTCAAGATTGTTCGACGGCAGAAATCCAATCAGCTCGCGCACCATCGCCAGGCAATCGGCGTCGTCGCGGGACACAAAATGCGCCACGCCGCTCGTCGAATTGTGCGTCATGGCACCGCCAAGCTCCTGCTTGGTGACCTCTTCGTGCGTGACGTTCTTGATCACGTCCGGCCCGGTCACGAACATGTACGAAGTGTCGCGCGTCATCAGCACGAAATCGGTGATCGCGGGCGAATACACAGCACCCCCCGCGCACGGGCCCATAATCGCGCTGATCTGCGGGATCACGCCGCTGGCCAGCGTGTTGCGCAGGAAAATCTCCGCATAGCCCGCAAGTGACGCGACTCCCTCCTGGATGCGCGCCCCGCCGGAATCGTTCAATCCGATCACCGGCGCGCCGTTGCGCATGGCCAAGTCCATGACCTTCACGATTTTCTGCGCATTGGTCTCCGAGAGGGAGCCGCCGAAAACAGTAAAGTCCTGCGCAAAAACGTACACCAACCGCCCCTCAATGCGCCCAAACCCGGTGACGAAGCCGTCGCCCGCCGGCCGCTGCTCCTGCGAGCCAAAATCCACGCAGCGATGCCGCACAAACTTATCGAGTTCCTCGAATGTGCCCTCGTCCAGAAGCAATTCAATCCGCTCGCGCGCGGAAAGTTTCCCGGCCTTGTGCTCGCGTTCACGGCGTTCCACCCCGCCGCCGGCCTCCGCTTCCTCCGAAATACGGCGCAATTGCTGCATCCGATCCGCATTCGAGGATGATTCCCAGATACGATTCTTTTCAGCCAAGAGGCCCTCCCTCGGGCTTGTCGCTCTTTGGAGCGAAAATTAGGACCGACGCGTGGGTTGCCAGCCATACCGTGCCAAGCAACAGCACCACGCCCAGCAATATTTCAGCAAGGATTGCCCCAGCACGCGGCAGCGGCGACTCAATCGACGTTACGTACAGCGTCGCGCGCACCAAGATCACCATCGCGCTCAGCGTGGTGGCCACGACCATCAGCATCGTCAGGATGGAAAGAATTACCTGTTTCATGGGCAGTGAACAGGCCGGAGATTCCGGCCAGCCAAAGCATAACGCATTCGCGTGCAAAGCTGAATTCCGGGAAGCTGCGTCGCTAACAAAGCCGGGGCGTCATTTTGTGGCGGGGGAAGGGCAGGAAACCCAACATGGCCAGAAGCGAAAATTTCTAACGCAGGCCTGACCAATCGTCGGCGACCACGATTGAATCGCTGGGATTCGATGGGTCATACTTTACGCTGGTCGGATAGCCCGTCACCAGCCGCTCGATTTTCACTTGGCTCTCCAGCCCGGTGATGTCCTGCGCGGTGTGGTAGGTTACGCCGGAAATCGAGTAGCTATAAGAGACCAGGCTGCGCGGCCGGTTATCCGCAAGCGGCTGCGAGCGCGTGCCAAAAAGTCCTCCGCGCTTTTCAGCCGGAGTCGCGGGATGTAGCGCAAGCTCCACCACTTGCCCTTCCGCGATACGTCCAATCAAATTCAGATGCAGCCGGCGCTTCCGCTCCTCGGCCTCCGGATCGGCCGCGGGACGCGCAAAGGCATAAGCGATCAGCGCCAGTGCGGCGAGGCTTCCGCCGCCAATCATAAGCAGCAACTTCCAGTCGGCGAGCAACTCTTTCAACGCTCAACCCCTTGCAAATGTAAATATGGGAATGTTTGTTAGAGAACGCCAATCGCCCGGCCGCCCGCACGAATCCCCGGCGGGGCGCCAGCCTTCCCTACTGCCTTGTATAGTACCGAATGCGGGCAAGCTCTGCGTAGTCAGGAAGCCGGGGCGTGCACCGGATTGTGCAACACGCCAATCCCGGCAACCGAGACTTCCACGGTGTCGCCAGGCGTGAGCGGCCCGACGCCAGCGGGCGTCCCGGTAGCGATCACGTCGCCCGGGATCAAGGTCATCATCCGCGAAATCCACCGAATCAGAAACTCCACCGGGTAAACCATCTGCGAAGTGCTCCCGGACTGCCTCACCGCGCCATTCACGCGCGCTTCCACCAGCACGTCGCGCGGATCAAGTTGCGTCTCAATGTGCGGCCCCACCGGGCAGAAGGTGTCGAACCCCTTCGCGCGAGTGAACTGCACGTCGCTCTTCTGCAAGTCGCGCGCGGAGACGTCGTTGAGGCAGGTGTATCCAAGAACGTAGGACAAGGCATCATCCGAATCGCTGAGTTGCGAGCATCTTTTACCGATAATCACTGCAAGTTCGGCTTCGTGGTCCACGTGATTCGAATAGCGGGTGAGCACGATCGGCTCATCCGTCCCGATTACCGACGAAGGCGTCTTCAGAAAGATCATCGGCTCCTTGGGTACGGAGCCTCCCATTTCAGAAGCATGCGCCGCATAGTTGCGCCCCACGCACACGATCTTCGAGGGCTCGACGGGAGCGAGCAATCGCGCCTCCCGCCGCGGCAGCGAAGCCCCTTCTCGCGACCATTCCTGCCAGGGGGGCGCGGAAATTCCGTGGATGAGGTCGTCTTCTATCAGACCGTAAGAGGGTAAAACTCGAGAGTTCAAGCCAGCGGATTTGGGGACAAACCGGCAAAATTTCATTTTATGGGAACCTGTTCAGCGGGAGGTGTGCGTACCCTGAGTTGCTCGCGCCCGCCACACAATCATACCAATCCAGGAGAGGGTTGCAAAAAGCAGATAGACGACGGCGCCGAGCACAAAGACGTGGAAGGTGCTGTAGTAGTACTGAAGCAGGATAAATTTCAGGCTGAGGACACGGTAGGCGAGCGTCAACACGCTCCAGGCCAAAAGGCCCGAGATCAGCAAATCCCCCGGCGCGCGCAAAAAGCGCAGCACGGGCATGGCCGCTATCAACGCCAGCAGCAATGTGGCAATCGCGTTGCGTTGTTGCGCCAGCGGCTCCAGGAACGGCATCCGATTCGCGATTACAACCCACGCGGTAAAAACCAGCGAGAGCCACACTCCGGTGTATAACCCAACCCGTGCGGGGGTGTGACGAAGAAAATCGAACCACCGGTATCCCGGCGGGCTGAAGTTCGCTGGCATGGTGCTGGGCGGCCTACCAGACAGTCGCTCATGAGTAGGAACACGGATTCAGCGGGAAGGTTGCGCGACTTCTATCTCCACCGCAAGGCTCGGAGCGCTTTCGTTGCCCGAGCGGTCCACTGCCGTTACGGTGTACCAATAGCGATGGCCGGACTGCACAGAGTTATCACGATACGCGGGCGACGGCAAGAGTTCGGGGGTGAGCAGCGCGCCTCGCACGCCCTCCTGCTCGGCGCGGTACACCCGGTAGCCGGCCAGATCCGGTTCCACGTTGATGGACCAGGAAAGCTCCACCGCCACGGAGCCCGGGGTGGTCCCAGGCTGCGTTGCCGCAACAATGCCTTGCGGCGCGGCTGGAGGAAACGTGTCCTTGGGTGTAACGATGGCCAGCGGGGAGTCACTCGATTCGAGCGCACCGCCGGGTGAACCGATTACGCTGCGCACCAGGTAAGCGTACGTCTTCCCGTAATCGAATCCGGAGTCGCGATAATCGGTTGTGCTTGTGGCCCCCAGTTGAAGCAGCGGAGATTTCCATTTCGCCTGCAGGGGATCGCTGGCAGCAACGCCGGCCGTCGCGGGATCCAACTCCCCGCGATAAACGTGGTATTCCTTGATTTCCGAAAGCGGCTCGCCACGGGAAGTATGCGTTGGCGCCTGCCATTTCAGGTCGATGCCCTGCTCGGTCACGTTCGCGTCCAGCGAGGAAATCCTCTCTGAAACCGGATAGAGGTGCAGCGTCACGTCTTTCGAATCGGGAGAGGGGTGCTTTGCCGAAAACAGCGTCCGCACATGATAAACGAAGGGCTGTCCAGCGCGCAGCTGGGGATCCGCAGGCGAAACCGGATCAACAAACTGCACCTGGCCCCGCTGCGAATAGCGTGCAACCAGCGCCCCGGGTACGGTATCGACTACTCGAAACGATTTGGGATCCGGCGTTCCATCCGCGCGCAATGTTCCGCGCAGCACTTCGAACGCCGGCACCTGCTGAAGCTTTTCGCCGAGTGTGCTCTTCCCCGGCATGGTGAAGGTGAGCAGCACACCGTCTCCCGCCTGTTTCGCAGTTAGATCCGCAATCGCCTGGGGAATCGGAGGAGTGGGCGGTAGCGGCTCGCCGGGTGCACCGCAACCCGCCGAAAGCAAGAAAATAGAAATTAGAAAATGGAACAGAGAAATGGTTTGCGCGGGGCATTTTTGAAGGCAAAATGGCGTCCCTGATCTATTTTCCATTTTCCAATTTCAGTTTTCAGAGCTCAGAGAATGTAACGGCTCAAATCCTGGTTCTTCACGATGTCGGCAAGCTGCTTGTTGACGTACGCCGCGTCAATCTTCACGGTTTTCTTTTTGAGGTCGGGCGCTTCGAAGGAAAGCTCATCCAGAACTTTTTCGAGAATGGTATGCAGGCGCCGTGCGCCGATATTCTCCGTTTGTTCGTTCACGCTGGTGGCGAAGCGCGCGATGGCCTGCACGGCATCCTCGGTAAACGTGAGTTTCACACCCTCGGTTTCAAGCAAGGCGATGTATTGCTTGATGAGCGCGTTCTTGGGTTCCGTGAGAATCCGGACAAAGTCCTCTTCCTTCAGCGATTGCATTTCCACACGAATCGGCAAGCGGCCCTGTAACTCTGGAATCAGGTCGGACGGCTTGGTAACGTGAAACGCGCCCGCGGCAATAAATAAAATGTGGTCGGTGCGGATCATTCCGTACCGCGTGTTGACCGTCGTGCCCTCGATGATCGGCAGGATGTCGCGCTGCACGCCTTCGCGGGAAACGTCGGGACCGTGGCCCGATTCGCGCCCGGCAACCTTGTCGATTTCATCCACGAAGATGATGCCCATCTGCTCGGCGCGCTCGACGGCGATGCGCGTCACCTGATCCATGTCGATGAGCTTGTTCTCTTCTTCCTGGATCAGGTATTCGAACGCGTCCGCTACGCTCATTTTGCGCTTTTTCTTCTGCTGCCCGAAAAAGCCGCTCAGCATGTCCTTCAGGTTGACGTCCATCTCCTCGACGCCCTGATTGGAAATAATTTCAAAGGAAGGCATGGCGCGCTCGCGGACTTCGAGGTCCACCATGCGTTGGTCCAGTTTGCCCTCGCGCAATTGCACGCGCAGCTTTTCCCTCGTGCGCTGCGTCTGCTCGCGCTGCGCCGCGCGTTCCGCCTCCGGCGTTCCCGGCGCCTCCACCTGCGGCGGAAGCAGCAGGTCGAGCACGCGCTCTTCGGCGGCTTGCTCCGCGCGATCCGCCACCTCATCCAGCTTTTCCTCGCGGACCATGTCAATCGAAGTTTCCACCAGGTCGCGCACCATCGATTCCACGTCGCGCCCGACGTAGCCGACTTCCGTGTACTTCGACGCTTCCACCTTTACGAACGGGCAGCCCGCCAGACGGGCCAGCCGGCGCGCAATTTCCGTCTTGCCCACGCCGGTCGGCCCGATCATCAGAATATTCTTCGGCAGGACGTCTTCGGCGATCTCCGGCGGCAGTTTTTGACGGCGCACGCGATTCCGCAATGCCACGGCCACGGCGCGCTTCGCCGCCGCCTGCCCGACGATGTATTTGTCCAGCTCCACAACAATTTCCCGCGGCGTCATGTCGTCCAGCGCCGGAAGCAATTCCCCCTCTTCCGCGGGTACGCTGCCGTTGCCGCCGGGAAACAATGTGATCTCTTTATCAGTCTTGATAGCCATGAAAGTCCGATCCCTTGCCTTCGCCGGAGGAGACGATTCCGGCGGTTCCCCTAGATCTCTTCTACGGTAAAGTTCGCGTTGCTGTAAATGCAAATTTCGCTGGCGATGCGCATGGCCTCCAGCGCAAGTTCCTTGACAGGCAACTTCGTATGCTTCATCATCGCGCGCGCCGCCGCTAGCGCGTAAACCCCGCCGGAGCCGATAGCGCAGAGGCCGTCATCCGGCTCAATCACGTCGCCGTTTCCGGAAAGCACGAATGTCGCTTTCGAATCAGCCACTATCAGCAGCGCTTCCAGGTGCCGCAGCGCGCGGTCCTTGCGCCATTCCTTCGCCAGTTCCACGGAACCCTTTTGCAGATTCCCCGAATGTTCCTGCAACTTTCCTTCGAAGCGTTCGAACAGGGAGATTGCATCGGCGGTCGAGCCGGCAAATCCCGCGACGACCTTGTCGTTGTAGAGACGCCTCGTCTTTTTCGCGGTGTGTTTGATAACGTGGTCGCCCATGGTCACCTGTCCATCGGCGATCAGAACAACTTTATTTTCCTTCCGGACGCACAAAACAGTTGTGCCGTGTATCTGCGGCTCTCTCGAAGAGTGATCCATTTATTTAGTATACCGCGCCATCCCTGTCCGGTCATTTTTGCGGTAATTCGCCGAAACACCGGACTCACGTGCATCTAATTCGGGAGGGGTATTTCCCTGAAGGAAATCACTTTGTAGGTGATGGGCCCTATGGCACTCCTCACAAAACAACTGTTGTAATAGATGCCGTGCCCGGAGCTGCTGCCACCCGTTTGGCTGAAGGAACTCTGGCCCAGACTCGACAGCGGATTGCCCGCTGCGTCTCGCGTTTTGGCGACAAACACTGCGCCGTCAATTTCTCCGCTGCCGCTTTTTGTGGATACGAAGTTTCCCTGCCCGATCACCAGTACCACGCCCTGCCAGGATGCATCCGGGTCATATTTCAGCGTGCCGGTCACCAACAGCAGGCCGTAGCCGGTGTTGTGCCATCCGTTCAGGTCCAGATCACCGTTCACGACGATCGTCATCGGATGCCCCGCGGACATCCCCGAGGGGAAACTGCCCGGCGTCGCGGGCCCATTGATCACGGCGTCGGCGCCATTGGTAATGTCTTGCACGACCGCGTCTAGCCCGCTTGGCGTCAGCCAATTCCAATTCATCTGCACCCCACTCGTATTGCCCACGTCCGCGATGCTTGCAGGAGCTGTCGAAGGGGCCGGCGGCGGCCCCGGATTGAGTGGCGCACCCTGGTAATTGGCGGCTGGAGTTGCCCCTGGGGTGATGTTCGCATCACCTCCTGGACCATTTGTGTATCCAATCGCCGGCACCATAGTCGAGGGAGGATTGCATCCGGCGGCGTCATCACCGTGGATAAAAAAGCTGGGGTTGCCCGGCCCCGGCCCGTTAAAGCTCGCGTTGTTTCCAGCGCTTCCAGCAAGCGTGAGTGCGGCTGTAAATCCCTGGGCACTGAGGTTTGGGAATTCCACGAGCGGCCGGACCACGGACTGCATTATCTTCTGGCTGCCATCAGGCAGAACCGCATAGGAAGTAATCTCAAGCGCTTGCAACGCCGTGGCCGGCGGCGTAAGGGTTTCAATCAAACCGGGGACCATCGCGTTCCTCGATGCGTTCATGTTCGCGGGATCGTAGAAGAGCGGGGTAATCTGGTCCACGCTTCCGTCTCCGTTGACGTCCACGCCAGTGGTGCCGTTACCGGTGGGGCCGTTGCCCAGCGACTGTTCCGTCAACGCATTGATGCGGACCCACTTGAACAGGGGGCCGGGCATCCCCGCCACCGGCGAAACGGAAGTGATCTTCGTGATGGTGCGTGTGGATACGTCTACTCCAAATTCCAGTTTGTATTCCTTGTCCGGATACGTCGCCGGGTTCGATGTGTTCTCTGGCGCAACCGTCTCTCCGTTCAAGGGATTGATGATGTAGACCACGTTGGTCAGCCCCATCGGCGTGGCAGGAAGCGCAATCGGATTGGGACTCGTCGCCAGCAGGCGTCCGCGCGCTTCTTCGATGCCCGCGAGCGACGCGTAATAGGCGCTAGCGGAGGTTCGATAATTGCTCGCTAGCGCCGAATCGGTGCCCGAGGAAACGATCAGCGCAATCCCCACCACGCTGATCAGCAGCAGTGCAAAAATCGCGATCAACAGCGCGACGCCCCGTTCCCGCCGGCTTTTTTCGAATTGGCGATGGCCCGTCATAAATTCATCATCCTTCGTCTGTCTCGTCTCCTTGCTCCTAATTCGACGGATTCACCCGATGCCCCCGGCCGTCCAGCTCAACAAGTTTCAGGAGCTGCGTCTGCACGTCGGGCTGCCGCGTCATCACAATCAGCGTGATGTCCACGTCGCGGACACGGTTTGGCACGCCGTAAGTTCCCGCGATGGGACAGGGCTGCAGCCCAGCGGGTGTATCGCAGGTGTACTGGAATATCGGCTGCGCCACGCCACCCGGATACATGGACGGGTAGGTTGCGGTAATCTGCGCCAGTTGCGCGGCCGAAGGAGAATTCATTACGTTGGTCAGGAACGGCACCATCACGGCCGGATCCGAGGTCGCCGCTGCCGGATCGGTTCCCGCTGTTTTCAGCACCACCGAGCGATAGAGTGTGGTGCGAACAAGTTGGTAGCGGATCCAGCTCACGCCACTCCCTAAATCCGTCTCCAGAATCAAATCAAAATCACCTGGCGTGTTGCTGATGCAGGTGCCTCCTCCGGCCGTCCCGATAGAGCACGGAGAAGCTGGATAACTCGGGCTGCTCCAGGCTACGGGGCTGGCCGCGTACTTGGTGGTGTCAGCAGGCAGCGTGGAAAAGATGCTCTGCGACGGATACCCGGAGTCGTTGAAATCCCGCACGATCTGGTCGATTGCCAGACGCGTCTCCTGAAACGCTCCGGAAAGCTGCGTCTCGCCGGAGTATTTCTGCTGCGAAAGCTGCAGCAAGGCGAACATCGCCCCGCAAATCACCAGGAATATGGCCGTGGCGATCATCAACTCCAGGATAGTAAATCCGCGCTCCGGCCGCTGCGTCGTGGCTCTCATTTGGACACCATGGTATCCAGTGAAACCGGATAGGTAGGCGCCTTCATTCCACGCCGGAATGCGCCGACGATGATACGCCTGCTGGTCACGGGGCCGTTGGCGCCGTTGGTCACGGTGACCACCGCCCAACGCACGTCATTCACGGCGCCCGTTGGGTCGTTCGGGTCGGTGTACGTGAAACCGTATCCGTTCACAATTGCCACGGCGTAGTTGATGATCGGCGAATTGTTGAAGAGCACCACCGGACTGCCCACCACTCCCGATTGGGTGGGGTCTCCGACATTGCACGTCTGGCCAAACGGACAAGTCACGCCGAGTGGATCGGTGAAGGTAGTCGCGGTCAAGGGGACCGACCGCAAAACTTCCATCTGCCGCTGGGCAATCACCAGCGCAGTCCCATCGTTTCGATTATTGGCATTCATCATGATCGAAGTGGGCACAAGCTGCGCCACGGCCACCAGGCCGACCACCACAATCACCGTGGCGAATAGCATCTCAATGAGCGTGAATCCGCGCTCCCCGCCGCGCCGGGCGGCCGCCGTTCGCATCTGCTTCGCTTGAAGTCGCCCATTCATCGCAGTTGTAGCCAGTTTCCAGCTGAGTCGCCAGACCAGATCTGGATCGACCCCGCGGGCATCAAAAGCACGGCCCGGAATCCGCTATCCGGTGAGCCGGGAGCGTTCAGATAGAAAACGGTCACGTTGCCAGGGTTCACAGCGCCGCGGGCGTCAAATGTAACGATGCCGCCGGAGGGCGGAACCGCGGTGGGCGTGGTTGCGCCGAGCGCCGCCTGAGAAGGCAAGGCACTGGCTCCTGTCACCGAACCCGGGGCCACCAGATTTCCGCCCGAGCCCAGCAAAATCACCCGCGCACCCATTCCTGTCAGCGCGTTGCCATTCACGTCGGTCATGGAAGCGTTCGTCATCGTCGGATTAACGGAATCCGGTTGAATCACGCAGTTCACGGTCTTGTTGCGGCGAATCGCTTCATACCGCGTTAACCGTACGATATCGGCCATCTGCGTGGCTGCACTAGTGAGCTGGTAAGAGCGGTAGGCGCGCAAGAAATACGGCAGGCCGATGGCCATGAGAATCATGGCCACCGCCATCGCTACGACAAGTTCCGTGAGGCTGAAGCCGGAAACCCGCCTAGCCCTCATTTTCATCCGATCCTGCGGCCTATCATGACAACTATCCGTAGCGCCGCCTGCGGTACGGTCGCGTTTCCACTGATTGGCTGGGACCTTCTAACTTAGCAAGCTTCCAGCCCGTCAGATAGAGGCTGCCCTTCTGGCTAATACACAGACACTAAGCCCGCCAGTGGCTTTCGATCTGACCCTTTAAATGGATGATAAACCCAAGGCGCGCGGTCCAGTGCCATTTTTGGTACAGTTCGGGGATTGAGTTACTTGGCCTTTTTGCCGCCGGTCTCTTTAAATTTCTGTACCAGGCCATCCCGCGTGAAGTAGTCCGCGGGGAGCGCTGGATTGACCTGGCAACTGTCGTAGAACACCTGGGCGATGCGGCGGCCGTCACGCTCTCGGGTGACCTGCATCGGCACCTGCACGCCTCCATTCGGCCGGTAATTCGTGAAAATCGTTACGTCTTCCCGTTGCTGGCCGGTATTATCGTCTTTCACGCGTACCACGCTGCGGACCAGCAGATGCGTCGAGCGGTCCACGGCGAGGCGGTACACCCGCTGTTCCTGATCGGAAATCTCCACCCAATCCACTTCCCGCAAATCCACCGTGTCCTGTCCGCCCCAATGGAAATTGAGTTCCGGGTCCTTCAAGCTCAGCCGCAGCAGATTGTCCGAACTCCTTCGCACCGCTTCCTGAAACTCCGCAACCGTATCCTCCGGCATGTCGGAGACTCCTCCGCGGTCCATCGTCCAGCCGTGTTCGCCGCTGAACAGGGTGATCACCAATCCGCCGTGCGACAAATCCAGTTCCTGCACGCCGATCATGTATCCCAAAAGCGTGTTGCGTCCGTGTGCGACGTAGTCCGTGCGATTCTTATCGGGGAATTCCCACGCATCCTTGAACTGCACGTAGCCCGCTAGCGCTCCGTTGTGCCCGATCGCCGCCCGACGCCCGTCGCATTGGCGTTCC
>Ga0210384_10002778_pt1 | contig 21012 bp, 15 predicted proteins | sample IncBWH2MmetaG_FD_160574 | JGI IMG/M metagenome (GOLD analysis project Ga0210384, IMG submission 160574) | Forest soil microbial communities from Barre Woods Harvard Forest LTER site, Petersham, Massachusetts, United States - Inc-BW-H-2-M | ecosystem: Environmental > Terrestrial > Soil >...
CGGCGGCCCGGCGCAGGTGCTGTTCACGCCATCGGACGAACGCGATCTCGCATATTTCCTGAAGCGCCTGCCTGATGAACTACCGGTCTATGTCGTCGGCGTCGGCTCGAACCTGATCGTGCGCGACGGCGGCTTGCCGGGTGTCGTGATCCGGCTCGCGCCGCGCGGCTTCGGCGAGACCACGACCGAACGCGACATCGTCAGCGCCGGTGCGGCCGCGCTCGACAAGCGCGTCGCGGAAACCGCGGCGGCGGCTGACCTCGCCGGGCTCGAATTCTATTTCGGCATTCCCGGCACCATCGGCGGCGCGCTGCGCATGAACGCCGGCGCCAATGGTGGCGAGACCAAGGATGTGCTGATCGAGGCAACCGGCATCGACCGCAAGGGCGACGCGCACATCTTCTCCAATGCCGACATGAAGTTCGTCTACCGCAACTCGGGCGTCGATCCCTCGATCATCTTCACCTCGGCACGCTTCCGCGGCAGGCCGGCGGCACCGGAAGCGATCCGCGCGCGCATGAACGAGGTGCAGACCCATCGCGAGACCGCGCAGCCGATCCGCGAAAAGACGGGAGGCTCGACCTTCAAGAATCCGCCCGGCAATAGCGCCTGGAAGCTGGTCGACGCCGCCGGCTGTCGCGGCCTGAAGCTTGGGGGGGCGCAGGTCTCCGAGATGCACTGCAATTTCCTGATCAACACGGGCAACGCCACCGGCCACGACATCGAGGCGCTGGGCGAGACCGTGCGCGAACGCGTCAAGCAAAATTCCGGAATTGAGCTACATTGGGAAATCAAGCGGATTGGCGTGCCACAATAGTCGTCGTTAGCGGGCAGAAATAATGAACGTCACCATTCTCTTCGGCGGCACCAACAAGGAGCGGCTGGTTTCGGTCGCCAGTGCCCAGGCGTTGTGCCAGGCCTTGCCGGAAGCCGAGCTCTGGTTCTGGGCCGCCGACGACAGCGTGCATGAGACCGACGCGAAGACGCTCATCGAGCATGCACGGCCCTTCGAGCATGAGTTCAAACCCGGCGGGCGTCGCGTTGGAAAATCGATCGAAGACGCGCTCGATCAGGCGGGCAGTCGTGTGCTGGTGCTGGGTTTGCACGGCGGCCGCGCGGAAAATGGCGAGTTACAGGCGGCATGCGAGCTGCGCGCCGTTCCCTATACCGGATCGGGCTCGACCTCCTCGCATCTCGCCTTCGACAAGGTCTCCGCCAAGCGCTTCGCCGCCATCGCCGGCGTGAAGACGACCACTGGCATTGCCCTGGAAAAGCTCGACGCGGCGCTCGCCGAGCATGGCCGGCTGATCGCAAAGCCCACCCATGATGGCTCGAGCTACGGCCTGATCTTCGTCAACGCCAGGCAGGACCTTGTCGCGGTCCGCAATGCCGCAAAGACCGAAGCCTATCTGATCGAGCCTTATATCTCCGGCGTGGAAGCAACCTGTGGCGTGCTCGAGCAATCCGACGGCAAGGTGTTTTCGCTGCCGCCGATCGAGATCGTGCCGGGCGAGGGCAATTTCGACTACACCGCCAAATATCTCCTGAAATCGACTCAGGAGATCTGCCCCGGCCGCTTTGCGCCCGACATCACGGCCGCGCTCATGGACCAGGCGCTGCGTGCGCACAGGGCGCTGTCCTGCTCCGGATATTCGCGCTCCGACTTTATTGTCTCGGATAAGGGCCCGGTCTACCTCGAAACCAACACCCTGCCGGGCCTGACCAAGGCCTCGCTCTACCCCAAGGCCCTGAAGGCCCAGGGCATCGAGTTCGCCGACTTCCTGCGCGACCAGATCCTGCTCGCCGAGCGGCGGGTTCGAAAATAGTTATTTGGGGTTAACGGCCGGAAGGCCGAAATTGGGTCAAAATCCGGTTCCCGACCGCTAAAATCCTTAAAATTTCACAGCAAATACCTCACAGGACACATCAAAAAGCGTCCTGACGGGACCGGTTTTACCCTTTGTTTACCAGGAAGACCGAAGGTTAACGCTGGCGGCGCATGTGGCGCTTGGCTGCCGGCGCGTGAGGTGTCGCGGAGTGTTCCGCGTCGATGATCGCATCAGGGGAAGGGGTCCTTCGCTTCAACTCCCAACCGGTAAACCCAAGAGCCATCTGGGCCACGACGCGCCCCGCAAAAGTCTTGCGGGCACAAGACTATGAGCTCGTGCAATGGATGGTGCAGGACGCCTCGCTGAAAAGCTGAGGCCTCAAGCTGACCTGAAGGCGGCCGCAATCGGTGCGGCCGTGCTGCTGCGCGAGTATTTGGGTTTCAGGCGCGCGCCGAAACAGCAGGTCTCCAAGCGCGAATTGCTCGATCGCGAACCGCCGCCGCGGCTGGTCGCCTGGATCGAGCGTCACGTGCCGCGCCGGGGCGGCATCGCGGCGACCGTGCTGCTTTTGCTGGCGAGCGCCGGCTTCGGCATCGTCAAGGGCGGCCATGTCGACGAGTTCACCGCAGCCCTCAGCGACACCCGCAACGCCATCGCCAATTCGCTCGGCTTTAAGATCACGACGGTCGCGATCAACGGCCGCAAGCAGCTCAGCCAGGACGAGGTGCTCGCGATCGGCGGCGTCAGTGGCCGCTCCTCGCTCTTGTTCCTCGATGCCGCCGCCGTGCGCGACCAGCTCAAGGCCAATCCCTGGATCGCGGACGCCACCGTGATCAAGTTCTATCCCGGCTCGCTCGAGATCGATATCGTCGAGCGCTCGGCCTACGCGTTGTGGCAGAAGGACGGCAAGCTTTCCGTGATCGCCGATGACGGCGCGGTGCTGGAGCCCTATCTGCAGCGCCGCTTCCTGTCGCTGCCGCTGGTGGTGGGCAAGGGCGCCGAAACTCATGCGCGCGACTTCCTCGCGCTGCTGGCGCGTTACCCGCAAGTCAGCAACGCGACCAAGGCCGCGATCTATGTCGGCGAGCGGCGCTGGAACCTGCGCACCAGGGACGGCCTCGATATCCGCCTGCCCGAGCATGACGTCGGCAACGCGCTCGCCACCTTGAGCAAGCTCGACCAGGAAGACCATCTGTTCTCGCGCGACATCGTCGCCATCGACATGCGCCTCGCCGACCGGCTGACGGTGCAGCTCTCCGATGACGCCGCCAAGGCGCGCGAAGACCAGCTCAAGAAGCTAGCTAAGAAAAAGACCGGGGACGCCATATGACCGGTCTTGACCGCACGTTGACCCCGAAGACGCGGCCGATGTCGGGCAAGCGCACCGCGCTGGTCGCCTCGCTCGATATCGGCACCAGCAAGATCGCCTGCATGATCGCGCGGCTGAAGCCGTGCCCGCCGAGCGAGGCCTTTCGCGGCCGCAGCCATGCCGTGGAATTGATCGGCTACAGCCAGATCCAGTCGCGCGGCGTCAAGGCCGGCGCGGTCGTCGATCTCGCCGAATGCGAACAGGCGGTGCGCCAGGCCGTTTCGCTCGCCGAGCGCATGGCCAAGGTCCGCGTCGAGTCCGTGCTGCTGTCGGTTTCCGGCGGCCGGCTGCAGGGCCAGTTGATCGAGGCCGCCGCCGACATCCGTGGAAATACGGTCACGCCCGCCGACATCAGCCGCGTCACCTCGACCGGCATGCATCATGCGACCGGCGTCGGCCGTACCGTGCTGCACGCGCTGCCGGTCGGCTACTCGCTCGACGGCGTCAAGGGCATCCGCGACCCCCGCGGCATGGTGGCGCGCCAGTTCGGCGTCGACATGAACGTCGTCACGGCGGACGCCAACGTGGCGCGCAACCTGATGCTCGTGGTGGAGCGCTGCCATCTCAATGTCGAGGCCATGGCCGCCAGCCCCTATGTGGCAGGCCTTTCCGTGCTGACCGACGACGAGGCCGATCTCGGCGCTGCCGTGGTCGAGATGGGGGCGGGAACTACCACCATCGCCATCTATTCCGGCGGCCGGTTCGTCCATGCCTCGGGGTTCTCGGTCGGCGGCCAGCACGTCACCATGGATCTTGCGCGCGGACTCTCCGCATGCATTGCGGATGCCGAGCGAATCAAGACGTTATATGGCACCGTACTGACCGGCGGGTCCGACGCGAGAGAGTTGATGTCCGTGCCAGCGGCGGGCGACAACGAACGGGATGTTCCACAGATCGTGTCACGTGCCACGATTGCCAACATCATCAAGCACCGCGTCGAGGAGATTTTCGAGATGGTGCGCGACCGGCTTAAGGATTCCCCCTTCGCGGCGGAGCCGAAGGCTCGGGTCGTACTGAGCGGTGGCGCGTCGCAGCTCACCGGCGTCCCCGAACTCGCCACCCAGATCCTCAACCGGTCGGTGCGCATCGGCCGTCCGCTCGGTTTCGGTCGGCTGCCCAGCGAGGCCAAGACCGCCTCCTTTGCAGGCCCGACTGGCCTGTTGGTCTATCCGCAATACGCTCACCTTGAACATGTCGAACCGCGGCATACGCGGCAGCTCAGGACAGGGACGGACGGCTATTTCGGAAAGGTCGGACGATGGCTTCGCGAGGGCTTCTGATGACCGGTTTCCGCAAAGTGCGAATTTCACCAACACCCGCGGCCGAGGGCCGGGGCGAACCCACGCGCGCGTGACGAGAGGCAACCATGGCACTCAACATTACCCCTCCTGACATTTCTGACTTGAAGCCTCGGATCACCGTCTGCGGCGTCGGCGGTGCCGGCGGCAACGCCGTCAACAACATGATCACCGCAGGATTGCAGGGGGTCGATTTCGTCGTCGCCAACACCGACGCGCAGGCGCTGACGATGTCGAAGGCGCAGCGCATCATCCAGATGGGCACGCAGGTGACGCAGGGCCTCGGCGCCGGCTCGCAGCCCGATGTGGGCGCCGCCGCCGCGCAGGAAGTGCTCGACGAGATCCGCGACCATCTCTCCGGCGCCAACATGGTGTTCGTCACCGCCGGCATGGGCGGCGGCACCGGCACGGGCGCAGCTCCTGTCATCGCCAAGACCGCTCGCGAGATGGGCATCCTCACCGTCGGCGTCGTGACCAAGCCCTTCCACTTCGAAGGTCAGCGCCGCATGCGCACGGCGGAGGCCGGCATTGCCGAGCTGCACAAGGTGGTCGACACGCTGCTGATCATCCCGAACCAGAACCTGTTCCGGGTCGCCAACGAGAAGACCACCTTTGCCGACGCCTTCGCGATGGCCGACCAGGTGCTCTATTCGGGCGTCGCCTGCATCACCGACCTGATGGTCAAGGAAGGCCTGATCAACCTCGACTTCGCCGACGTCCGCGCCGTGATGCGTGAGATGGGCAAGGCGATGATGGGCACGGGTGAGGCTTCCGGCGACAAGCGCGCGCTGACCGCAGCCGAGGCTGCGATCGCCAACCCGCTGATCGACGACTCTTCGATGAAGGGCGCCCGCGGCCTCCTGATCTCGATCACCGGCGGCAAGGACCTCACGCTGTTCGAGGTCGACGAAGCCGCCACCCGGATCCGCGAAGAAGTCGACCAGGACGCCAACATCATCGTCGGCGCGACCTTCGACGAGAACCTTGACGGCATCATCCGCGTTTCGGTCGTGGCGACCGGAATCGAGCAGGCCGCGATCCTGCGCAATTCGGCTCCCACGGTGGCTACCCCCGCGCCCCAGCCGGCTGCCCCTGCCGGCCAGCCGGAGAATCGCCTTGCCGACCTGACTGCGCGTCTGCGCGCCGACAATGCGCGGCTCGCCGAACGTGCCGCCAAGCTCGAGGCGCAGAGCCCGGCGCCTGCTCCGGTCGCCTCGCGCAACCTCAGTGTCGAGCGCGCGGCGCTTGCCGCGATCGCCGCTGCCGTCTCGCCGGAAGCCCCGGCCACGGCGCCGGTGCAGCCGGCTTCCTACGGCGACGTCACCGTGCGCCCGATCGCGCAAAAGCCTTCGCTGTTCCCGGATCACCACGAGGCTCGCGCCGAAGTCGCCGATGAGCCGATGACGCCCGACACCTTCATCCCGCAGGCCGCCGAACGCCCGGCCGCCCGTTCGCCGCGGATGCCGAAATTCGAGGATCTGCCGATGCCGGCCCAGGCCGAGATTCGCCAGGCCCGAGGTGATTCGGAGGAGGAGCATCCGCAGAAGAACCGGCTGTCGCTGCTGCAGCGCCTTGCCAATGTCGGCCTCGGCCGCCGCGACGAGGAAAGCGAACCGCCGATCGCGGCCCGCACCACCGGCCCCGCCATGCCGGCGATGCCGCCGCTGCCCAAGCCCGTCGCCAAGCGGACGGTTCAGGAGCAAATCGCGGCCAGCGAGCCGGTATCGGAGTACGCCCGCCGTCCCGCGCCGCAAGGTTTGGACACCCATGGCCGCCCCGCACCTGTTGCGCCGGCGCCACAGGGTGACGACCATCTTGATATCCCCGCATTCCTGCGGCGTCAGGCGAACTAACGATTGTTACAATTATGGCGGTGAAAAGAGCCCCGGCTGGTCACCAGCCAGGGCTTTTGTTTTGGCTGCCCACCCGACGTTAGCGACTGCAGCAAGCAGCTGATTTTAAATGATTAATTATGCATTACATGGTGGGATGAAGCGGCCCGAAGCACCTCCGGCGTCGTCCGAGTTTGGTTAACCTTGGGCGCGAATGCGGCATAGATGGGGTAACAATCCGTAAAGAACCGTGAGTTGGCGCTGTTTGAGGCAAAGTTTATGGTTGCCGCGACTTGGGGATAACTAAAGAGCAGAATCGGGTGCAGCTCTCGCAGAGCAGCAAATTTGATGTGTGCTTTAGGTAGTTCGGTAGTGGGCAGTCTACGATGAAATTCAGCCGGCAAACAACGCTTCGCTCGCAAGCCACTGTGTCCGGCGTCGGCGTTCATTCCGGTTTACCTGTTAATCTCACGATCGGGCCTGCGTCGGTAGATGCGGGTCTTATTTTTGTCCGCACCGGTCTTCCCTGCGGCGAACGCGAAGTTCAAGCGACGGCTGAGTCCGTCATCGCCACCGAATTTGCGACCGTGCTGGGCGACAAGGATGGCCCGCTGGTTTCCACCGTGGAACACGTGCTGGCCGCGCTGCGCGGCATGGGCGTCGACAATGCCACGATCGAAGTCGATGGACCCGAAGCGCCGATCATGGACGGCAGTGCGGCGGCCTTCGTCACCGCGGTCGAGCAGGCTGGAATCGTCAGCCAGTCGGCACCCCGCCGCTTCATCCAGGTGATGAAGCCGGTTCAGGTGGCGATGGGTGATTCCCTCGGCGAGCTGCGCCCCTACGTGTCGGGGTTCCGCGCCGAGGTCGAGATCGACTTCGCCAATCCCGTGATCGGCCGCCAGAAATACGCGCTGGAACTCAGCGCCGAAGGGTTCCGCCGCGAAATCTGCCGCGCCCGTACCTTCGGCTGCATGAATGACGTGGCGCGGCTCTGGAGCGCGGGCTTTGCGCTCGGTGCTTCCTTCGAGAACTCGGTCGTGTTCGACGACGAGCGCCTGCTCAATCCCGAAGGCCTGCGCTATGCCGATGAATGCGCCCGCCACAAGGTGCTCGATGTGATCGGAGATCTGGCGCTGGCCGGCCTGCCGATGCTCGGCGCCTACCGTTCGGTCCGTGGCGGCCACAAGATGAACCACGCCGTGCTGACCGCGCTGATGTCCGATCGTACCGCTTGGCGGGTGGTCGAGGGCGAGACGGTGCGGCGTCCCCGCCCGCAGGCCGAGACCGGCCGCGCGAGCGTTGGCGGGCGGATTGCCGCGGCCTACGGCCCGGACGTGTCCTGACGGCCTTTTTCAGCCCGTTCAGGCGCGATTTGGGACTTATTCACCTCCGGTAACCATGATTGACTGACGCGTCTATGCGTCGCCTTAATCCGGGCGAAATGGCTGCCTATGCGGTTGGTTAATGGGGTGTTTTCGGTTAAACAGGCCGTGGTTGCATGCGGACGCCACGGACACGGCAATTCTCGCGTTCATGACGAGGTTCATGGCGCGAGGCGCAGATACCGCAACACACCGCATTGAGAGGCGTCGGGTTCTAGGCTCATGTCGGTAAAGCGTGTCACGCACGAACTAGCATGGATTTCGGCTGCGACCGGGCGGCTGCGCTTTGCCGCGTCGCTGATTCTGCTCGCCCTGCCGCTGAGCGGCTGCGGCACCGGCGCGCTCTGGGACAAGTTCATGGCCAAGGACGACACCTTCGTCGATGAGCCCGCCGACAAGCTCTATAACGAGGGCTTGTACCTGATGAACGAGAAGAAGGATAACAAGGCGGCCGAGAAGAAATTCGAGGAAGTCGACCGCCAGCATCCTTATTCGGACTGGGCGCGCAAATCGCTGTTGATGTCGGCCTACGCCTCCTATCAGTCGGCCGACTATGACGGCTGCATCGGCGCCGCGACGCGCTACGTCACGCTGCATCCGGGCAGCCCCGACGCGGCCTACGCGCAATACCTGATCGCCGCCTCGCATTACGACCAGATTCCCGACATCTCCCGCGACCAGGGCCGTACCGAAAAGGCGATGGCCGCGCTGGAAGAGGTGATCCGCAAATATCCGACCTCCGAATATGCGGTCAGCGCCAAGGCCAAGCTCGAAGGCGCGCGCGACCAGCTCGCCGGCAAGGAAATGGAGATCGGGCGCTATAATCTCGAGAAGCGCAACTTCACGGGCGCCATCAACCGCTTCAAGACCGTGGTGACGCAGTACCAGACCACGCGCCATGTCGAGGAGGCGCTGGAACGCCTGACCGAAGCCTATATGGCGCTCGGCATCGTTGGCGAAGCGCAAACGGCCGCCGCCGTGCTCGGGCATAACTTTCCGGACAGCAAATGGTACAAGGACGCCTATAACATCGTGAAATCCGGTGGTGGCGAACCGACCGAGGATAAGGGATCCTGGATGAGTCGGGCCTTCAAGAAGGTAGGCCTCGGCTAGACGACGATTTCATCTGAAGTCATCGCGCTCTAGACTGCGGTTTGCATTTGACATTCGGCGGAAGGATTCGCAGCTATAATGGCGCGAACGTCGAATCCACCGCACGAGGAATTGGCTCTCCATGCTGGCGCGTCTGTCGATCCGTGACATCGTCCTGATCGAACGCCTCGATATCGAATTTTCCCGTGGGCTTGCGGTGCTGACCGGAGAGACCGGCGCCGGCAAATCGATTTTGCTCGATGCCTTTGCGCTGGCGCTTGGCGGCCGCGGCGATGCCGGCCTCGTCCGCCATGGCGCGGAGCAGGGCCAGGTCACCGCCGTGTTCGATGTGCCGAAGGGCCATCCGGCAACGGCGATACTTTCCGACAACGGCCTCGACGACACCGGTGAGATGATTCTCCGCCGCGTGCAGTTCGCCGACGGTCGCACCCGCGCCTTCATCAACGACCAGGCGATCTCGGTGCAGACGCTCAAGGCCGTCGGCGCGCTGCTGGTCGAAATCCACGGCCAGCATGACGAGCGCGCACTGGTCGATGCCGCCACCCATCGCCGCCTGCTCGACGCCTCTGCCGGGCTCGAGAAGGACGTCGCCGCGCTGGAGAAGCTGTGGGAGACGCGCCGCGCGGCCAACAGCGCGCTCGACGAGCACCGCGCCGGCATGGAACGCGCCGCGCGCGAGGCCGATTATCTGCGCCACGCCTCCGATGAATTGAAGACGTTGGCGCCGCAGGACGGCGAGGAGACGACGCTCGCCAACCGCCGCACGGTGATGATGCAGAGCGAGAAGATCGCCTCGGATCTGCGCGATGCGCAGGATGCCGTCGGCGGCGATCATTCGCCGGTAGCTAGCCTGTCGGCGGCGGTGCGGCGGCTGGAGCGCCGCGCGGTCAACGCGCCCGCGCTGGTCGAGCCCGCAGTGAGGGCGATCGACATCGCGATCAATGCGCTGGAAGAGGCCGACCAGCATCTGGCCGCGGCGCTGCGGGCGGCCGACTTCGATCCGCTGGAGCTCGAGCGCATCGAGGAGCGGCTGTTTGCGTTGCGCGCGGCCTCGCGCAAATACAATACGCCGGTCGATGCGCTCGCCGCATTGGCTGCGAAATACGCTTCCGATGTCGCACTGATCGATGCCGGCGCTGAGCAGTTGAAGAAGCTCGTTGCCGCCGCCGAGGAAGCCGACCAGCGCTATGGCGCGGCGGCGAAAAAGCTGTCGGCCGCCCGGGAAAAATCCGCGCAAAAGCTCGACAAGGCGGTCAATGCCGAGCTCGCGCCCTTGAAGCTGGAACGCGCGACCTTCACGACCCAGATCGAGAGCGATCCGACTTCGCCCGGCCCGCAAGGCTTTGATCGCGTCGAGTTCTGGGTGCAGACCAATCCCGGCACGAGACCGGGACCGCTGATGAAGGTCGCCTCGGGCGGCGAGCTGTCGCGGTTTCTCCTCGCGCTGAAAGTGGTGCTGGCCGATCGCGGCTCGGCGCCGACGCTGGTGTTCGACGAAATCGATACCGGGGTCGGCGGCGCGGTCGCGGACGCGATCGGCTCGCGGCTGGCGCGGCTCGCTTCCAAGGTGCAGGTGATGGCGGTAACGCATGCCCCGCAGGTCGCCGCGCGCGCCGGGCAGCATCTGCTGATTTCCAAGGACGCGATGGACAAGGGCAAGCGCGTCGCCACCCGCGTCAACGCACTCGCCGCCGACCACCGCCGCGAGGAAATCGCGCGTATGCTGGCGGGAGCGGAGATCACAGCGGAGGCCAGGGCCGCCGCTGAGCGGCTGCTGAAAGCCGCGACGGCCTGACGTCATCGCCATGGCTAAAACCGCGAAAGCCAAAAAGCTCCCCGATGTCGCCGACCTCACCAAGGCGCAGGCCAAGGTCGAGCATATGCGGCTGACGCTGGAGCTCGAAGGCCACGACAGGCGTTATTACCAGGACGATGCGCCCAGCGTCACCGACGCCGAATACGACGCGCTGCGCCAGCGCTTCAATGCGATCGAGAAGCGCTTTCCGGAACTCGTCTCCGCGGACTCACCCTTGCAGAAAGTCGGCGCCGCGCCGTCCGGCCGTTTCAAGAAAGTCCGCCACGCGCTGCCGATGCTCTCGCTCGACAACGCCTTTGCCGAGCAGGACGTGGTCGACTTCGCCGGGCGTATCGAACGCTTCCTGAAACTACCCGACAACAACATCGATTTCTCCGCCGAGCCGAAGATCGATGGTTTGTCGATGTCGCTGCGTTATGAAGGCGGCGAGCTCGTTACCGCCGCGACCCGTGGCGACGGTGCCGAGGGCGAGGACGTCACCGCCAATATCCGCACGCTGAAGGATGTGCCGCAGCAGCTCAAGGGCCGCAACATTCCCGATGTCTGCGAGGTGCGCGGCGAGGTCTACATGACCAAGAAGGGGTTTCTGGCGCTGAACGAGCGGCAGAAGGCGGCGGGCGATACCGTCTTCGTCAATCCGCGCAATTCGGCGGCGGGATCATTGCGCCAGAAGGATCCCTCCATCACCGCCTCGCGCCCCCTCGGTTTCTTCGCCTATGCCTGGGGCGAGATGAGCGACATGCCGGAGGAAACGCAGAGCGGCATGATCCACTGGTTCGAGCGCTGCGGCTTCAAGACCAATCCGCTGACCAAACTCTGTCACTCCGTCGAAGAGCTGATCGCCTTCCATCGCAAGATCGAGGAGCAGCGCGCCGAGCTCGACTATGACATCGATGGCGTCGTCTACAAGGTCGACCGCATCGACTGGCAGGAGCGGCTCGGCTTCGTCTCGCGCACGCCGCGCTGGGCGATTGCGCACAAATTCCCGGCCGAGCGCGCCATGACCGTGCTGCGCGACATCGAGATCCAGGTCGGCCGCACCGGATCGTTCACGCCTGTCGGCAAGCTCGAGCCGGTCGGGGTCGGCGGCGTCATCGTGCAGAACGTGACGTTGCACAATGAGGACTACATCAAGGGTATCGGCGGCGACGGTGAAGAGCTTCGCGAGGGCCGCGATATCCGGATCGGCGATACGGTGGTGATCCAGCGCGCCGGCGACGTGATCCCGCAAGTGGTCGACGTCGTGATCGACAAGCGGCCAAAGGGCGCGAAGGAATTTCATTTCCCCAAGAAGTGCCCGTGTCCGCTGCACACCGATGTGGTGCGCGAGGAGACCGCGACCGGCGAGGAGGGCTCACGCCTTCGCTGCAGCGGCGAATTCGCTTGTCCGTTCCAGAAGATCGAGCACCTGAAGCTGTTCGTGTCGCGCCGCGCCTTCGACATTGATGGTCTCGGCGAAAAGCAGCTGCAATATTTCTTCGACGAAGGCTGGGTGGAGGAGCCCGCCGACATCTTCACGCTGCCGAAGCGCAATGCGAAATTGAAGCTGGAAGAGATCGAGGGTTACGGCGAGACCTCGGTGCGCAATCTCTTTGCTTCGATCGAAGCGCGGCGCAAGATTTCGCTGGAGCGTTTCATCTATGCGCTCGGCATGCGCCATGTCGGCGAGACCACGGCGCTGGCGCTGGCGCGCGGCTATGGCTCGTGGCAGTCGTTTCATGACGCCGGCCTGAAGGTCGTCAAGGGCGATGAGGAAGCGATCGCCGAGATGGACGCGCTGGACCAGATCGGCGACACCGTCATCAAGGCGGTCGGCGCCTATTTCGGCGAGAGCCACAATCGCGGCATCGTCGATCGCCTGGTCAAGGAGCTCGACGAAATCCTCGACGCCGAGAAGCCCAAGAGCAATTCGGCCGTTGCCGGCAAGACCGTGGTGTTCACGGGCTCGCTGGAGAAGATGACCCGCGACGAAGCCAAGGCCATGGCCGAGCGTCTCGGCGCCAAGGCCGCCGGGTCGGTGTCGAAGAAGACGGATTACGTCGTCGCCGGCCCCGGTGCCGGCTCCAAGCTCGCGGAAGCACAGAAGCACGGCGTGCAGGTGCTGACGGAAGACGAGTGGCTGAAGCTGGTGGGGGGATAAGTTTCGCTGTTGTCTCGTCATTGCGAGCGAAGCGAAGCAATCCATGTCTAGGCATAACGGATAGATGCATTGCTTCCGCCTTCGCTCGTTGAGCTTCGGCGGACACGTCGTCGCTTCGCTCCTCGCAATGACGACGCCGTCACAGCATCCCGCTCTCTTCCTCCTCCGCCTGCTCGATCAGCTCCTCGCTGACGATCACCTGCTGCCGCGGCACCAGGAAGATCATGGTCGAGGCGCAGAGGATCGAGATTGCGAAGATCGCCGACGTCAGCGGCAGCGTGGTGGTGGAGTGGCCGCCGAGATAGGCGCCGCATTGCGACACCAGCGAGCCGATGCCCTGCTGCAGGAACCCCATCGCGCCCGAGGCGGTGCCGGCGGCTTCGGGGCGGACGCTGATCGCGCCGGCGGCGGAATTGGCCATCACGAAGGCGTTGCCGACCATGACGATCATCTGCGTGCCGAACAGCCAGAGCGGCGTCTGATTCACGCCCGTAAAACTCCAGATCAGGTTCAGCGCGCTGCCGCCGAATTGCAGCGCCAGCCCGAGCCAGATCAGTCTTTCCAGCGAGTGGCGCGGCGCGAAGCGCACGCAGAGCACATTGCCGAGCAGATAGCCGAAGGCGGTGGTGGCAAACCACGCGCCATATTCGGCGCTGCTGCGGCCCATCTGCGTCACTACGATGTAGGGACCGCCGCCGGCAAAGGCGAAGATGATCTGCGAGGCCAGCACCTGGCACAGCACATAGCCGATGAAAGCGCGGCTTCCCATCAGCTTGCCGAGATCGCCGCGGAAGCCGCTGCCGTCGGCGCGATCGCCGCGGGTTTCGGGCAGCGCGAGCGCAACCAGAATGGTGATCGCGAGCGATGCCGCCGTGATGAGATAGAGGATCGCACGCCAGCCGAATGTGATTTCCAGGAGGCCGCCGGTCAGCGGGCTCACCATCTGCGCGATCATCAGCGCGGCAACGACGAGGCTGATCATCGCGCCGACGCGTTCGCGCGGATAGAGATCGCGGATGATGGCACGGCTGATCACCATGCCGGAAGCGCCGCCGAGCGCCTGCAGGAAACGCGCAGCGATCAACTGCGGCAGCGTTTCGGCGAAAACTGAGCCGACGCCGGCGACGACCATCAGCCCAAGGCCGGCGAGCAGCACCGGGCGCCGGCCAAACTTGTCCGACAGCGGTCCCATGATGAGCTGCGAGCAGGCGATGCCGACCATGTAGAGCGACACCGTCATCTGCGCGACGGAGATGTCCCGGCCGAAGGTCGTCGCGATGACCGGCAGCGCCGGCACCAGCATATAGAGCGAAATCGGCGCGAGGCCCGTCATCAGCACGAGCAGCGTCAGCATGAGCTTCGACGTCGCGAGGTTCTTCTCGCGTGCGGGCGGCGGTTTGATTACTCCATGCATGCGCGGCGCGTTATGGTCCGATTCAAGTGAAGGCTTGAATCGACACTACCGTTTGCTGCGCGTGCGAACATGGACGTTTCGGCATGCCGCCATGCCGATTTCGCGGCTGTTATAATAACGGGCAGGGGGTGCTTTGATGTTCGTCATTCCGGGGCGGTCCGACAGGACCGAACCCGGAATCTCGAGATTCTCAGGTGCGCAATTGCGCACCATAGTTCGATGCTTCGCATCGCCCCGGAATGACGGTGAAAGGAATCACAGCGGCGCCGTCGCTACATCCAGCCAGAGCTTGTCGCTCTCATCGAGCTTCGCACGCACGATCTCGCGCACCTCGGCATGATACGCATTGAGCCAATCGACTTCCGCTTGGCTCAGCATCTTCACGTCGATCAACCGCCGATCGATCGGTGCAAAGGTCAGCGTCTCGAAGGCGTTCATCGGCTTTTCAGCGCCGGTGACGTCGGCCGCGATCACCAGCTCCAGGTTCTCGATCCGGATGCCAAAGCCGTCGGTCTTGTAGTAGCCGGGCTCGTTGGAAAGGATCATGCCGCGCTTCAGCGGCGTGGTGCCGAGCTTTGAGATGCGCGCGGGTCCCTCATGCACCGACAGATAGCTGCCGACGCCGTGGCCGGTGCCGTGCTCGAAATCGATGCCGGCCTGCCAGAGGAATTGCCGCGCCAGCGTGTCGAGCTGCGCGCCGGAGGCGCCGTCGGGAAACACCGCGCGCGCAATCGCGATGTGTCCGCGCAGCACGCGGGTGAAGCGGTCGCGCATTTCCGCAGTCGGTTCGCCGACCGCGATGGTGCGCGTGACGTCGGTGGTGCCGTCTTCATATTGCGCGCCGGAATCGATCAAGAGCAGATCGCCCGGCGTGATCCGCCGGTTGCTCTTGCGGGTGACGCGGTAATGCACGATGGCGCCGTTCGGCCCGGTGCCGGCGATGGTGGGGAAGGAAACATCCTTCAGCGCGCCGGTGTCGCGGCGGAAGGTCTCCAGCGCTTCCACCGTATCGATCTCGGTGAGCGTGCCCTTCGGCGCCTCGCGATCGATCCAGGCGAGGAAGCGCGCCAGCGCCACCGCGTCGCGGTGATGCGCCGTGCGCGTGCCCGCGATCTCGGTCTCGTTCTTCACGGCTTTGAGCAGCGTGACGGGATCGCTGCCGCGGATTGGCTTGCCGCCGGCGGCCGTGATCAGCCGGCTCAGCGCATCGGCGGCGGTGGCGTTGTCGAGCGCGATGATGCCGCCTGATTTCGCCAGTGCCATCAGCTGCGGCGCCATCGCGTCCGGCTCGTGGACATCGGCGGATTGTTCGAGATGGTCGCGGCTCGAATTGGAAAGTTTTCTGTGATCGATGAACACCGTCGGCCGGCCGTCCTTCGGCACCAGCGCATAGGACAGCGGCAGCGGCGTATGCGCGACATCGGCGCCGCGGATGTTGAAGGTCCAGGCCACCGCGTGACTGTCGGAGAGCACCAGCGCGTCGGCGCCGAGCTTTTGCAGCTCCTGGCGGATCCGTGTCAGCTTGTCGGCTTCCGCCTCGCCGGCATAGCGCGAACCGTGCACGGAAACCGGCGCCAGCGGCGGCGGCGGCCGCTCCGTCCAGATCGTATCGATCGGATTGCTCTCGACCGCGACCAGGTCCGCGCCGGCCTTGCTGCAAGCCGAGGCGAGCCGCTCGGCGGCGGCGGACGTATGCAGCCAGGGATCGAAGCCGAGCCGGTCGCCAGCTTTAAGATGCTGGCTGATCCAGCTTTCCGGCGGCGGCTCGACCAGCGGCTCGACCGCCCACGCCTTGCCGTCGACCTGCTTGGCGGCCTGCAAGGTGTAGCGGCCATCGGCGAACAACGCGGCTTCGCTCGCCAGCACGACGGCGAGGCCCGCCGATCCCGTGAATCCGGTGAGCCAGGCCAGCCGCTCCTCGCTGGGCGCGACATATTCATTCTGTTGCTGATCGGCGCGCGGTATGACGAAACCAGTGAGGTTTCGGCGCGCCAGCTCTTCGCGGAGCGCCGACAGCCGCGCGCTGAGCGCAACGCCGCCTTCGGGCTCGTCGAACGTCTGGAAATGGGCTTCGAACATGGCCGATCTACTTTAGGATTACGGGGCGTTGCCCGCAACGTAACCATTCTCATGAAAAACGGCATTAGGCCGCCCGAATGAAAGAATCCGCTTGCAATCATGTGGATGGAACGATTTGCTGTCATACAGCGTACATCCAACGAGATGGCGCCGGGGAAATCTCAGGAGAGTGGATCAACTCAATGGCGAGGGGATACACCGATGCCTGTCTTTACCTTTGAGAAGCTTTCGCCCCCGGCTCGTCGCGTTGCCAATGCGCCGGCTACCGACAAGAAACAGCGTGGCGTGATCTCCTCGATGCTCGATCGTCTGACTGAGGCGCGCAGCAAGCGCCGCACGTCAAAAGAACGCACCGTTTCCGCGCGGAAGAAGCCCAAAGCCCAAGATAGCAAGACTTAAGGGAACAGGGCTTAATCGCGTTTCAGATCGGATGCCTTGACCACGGCCGCGCCGACGAGCCAGCCGCCACGGAATTCCCGTACGATTCGCTGATCCAGACCGACCACGCCGAGATCGAACTCGCGGTCGGGCGTCAGCAGAATCATCCGCTCCCCGACGATCACCAGCACCGTGACGTCATGCGCCTCGCCGGAGGCCGCCAGCGTTCGAATCTCGCCGTGAAAGGGCTCCTTGCGCCAGGCGTTGGGAAAGCTGGGATCGCACCTGACTTCGATGCCGTCTGCCGAGGTGGTCAGCACCAGCTTTGACTTGTTCGGCCTCCAGTGCGGCCCAAAGCGCTGGTCGACCAGCCAGAGGCAGTTGAAGTCCCGGCATTCGCCGGGCCGGCCGTCATGGATCTGGCAGCCGCAGCCCGGCTTGCAATGGCGGCACCATTTACCCGCCGGCTTGTCCAGTTCCTCAATCGCCATGACCTTGCAGCAGAGTGTGCAATCGCCGCAGGCCCGCGCGGTCATCGCCTCGATCGCAATAACAGGCTGCTCCAGCCCTCGATTTTCAGATGCCGTACCGGTACCAGCCCGCGCGCGCGGTAGGCCGCGATCACGGCGGGAGCCTGATGGTTCAAGAGCCCGGAAAGGATCACCTGACCGGAGGGCGCCAGATGCCGCGACATCGGCCCGGATAGCTGCCGCAGCGGGTTGGCAAGGATATTGGCCAGCACCAGGTCGAACGGCCCGTTTGCGGCGAAGTCCGGCGCGGCAAAGCCGGTGGCGCGGACCACCTGCACGCGATCGCCCGTCCCGTTGAGGCGGGCATTCTCGCGCGCGACCTGGACCGAGGGCGCATCGATATCGCTGGCGAAGATGTGGCGATGGAGCGCCTTGGCGGCAGCGATGGCGAGCACGCCGGTGCCGGTGCCGAGGTCGAGCACGGAGACCGGCCGGCGGGCCTTCAGGACGTGATCGAGCAGCAGCAGGCAGCCCCTTGTGGTGCCGTGATGCCCGGTGCCAAAGGCCAGCGCTGCCTCGATCTCGATGCCGAGCTTGTTCGCCGCCACCCGGGAGCGGTCATGCGCGCCATGCACGACAAAGCGGCCGGCCGGAACCGGCACCAGGTCTTCCAGGCTGGCCTTGACCCAGTCCTTGGCCTCAATGGTGTCGAAGACGATGCTTTTCGCGATCTCCTCGCCCGCCGCGTTACCCACAAGCTGGCGGATCAGCGTCTGGTCCGGCGCCTCGGCAAAATGCACCGTCACATCCCAGCGGCCGTCCGGCCGCTCGAAGGCCGCCACCGCCGCCTCGCCCTCGAAGAAGATCTCGGTCAGCACATCGACCACGCCCTTGGCGGCATGCTCATCGCCGATCGCAAAGCTGACACGGTGGGTGGCGGGGGTGAGGGGGTTATTCACAGGCGCTCAACGGCTTTCAGGGAGAACATTCAGGGGATACGCGCGGGACATACCGCGATTTCCCGCAGGTATCAGCCCCTATTTTCCACACCGCAGCGCCGCTCTTTCCCGCCCTTCTCGGCAATTTCTCCACCGGCTCTCCACAGGGTTCTCGACCGATTGCGCACAATCGCCGCCGCGCGCCGGGCCGGCAAAACACCGCCGATTTCCCTCAAATTTGAGGATTAATCGGCTTGCATCCTAGCCAAAAATTGAAGGTTCCTGGTTTACTCAACCTTAGATGTTGTTCCGTAACTTTACGGAGCCGGCAGAACTCCGGCGAAAGCGGCAGTGGAGGTCAAGTTGAAGGGTCTTTTTCAGAAGTTTCTTATCGACGAGCAGGGGGCAACCGCGATCGAATACGGCCTGATCGCGGCGGGCATTGCGCTCGCAATCATCGCGGTCGTGAACGGGCTGGGAACGTCGCTCAGCACCAATTTCACGTCGATCTCAACCTCGCTCAAGTAAGTCTCTTTGAGCCGAATGGGACCCGCGTGGGCGGCCAAACCCCCTCACGCGGCTATCGCTTCTCCCGGATAGATCGAAAGCGGGCATCTCCGGTTGTATCTTACTCACCTACCTCGTTGTTCCCGCTCGTTAAATTCCCAAAGCCATGGCCGGCAGCCGCCTGCCGGCGCGCCGCTATCCACAGGCCATCCACAGCCTATCCACGGCTTTTGAACAGGGCGCGGTGATCGGCCAGGATCGCCTTGGCGGCGTTGTGGCCGGGGGCGCCGGTGACGCCGCCGCCGGGATGGGCGCCGGCGCCGCAATGGTAGAGCCCCTTGAGCGGCCCCCGGTAGTCGGCGTGTCCCAGCATCGGCCGGGCCGAGAACAGCTGGTTCAGGCTCAGCGCCCCATGAAAGATGTCCCCGCCGAGCAGGCCGAATTGCCGTTCCAGGTCGAGCGGGGACAGGACCTGCCGGCCGACCACGCTTGCCGCAAAGCCGGGCGCGTATTGATCCACCGTGGCGATCATCAGGTCGGCGACCTCCTCGCGGTGATCGTCCCAGGATTTGCCGTCGGGCAGTTCGGGCGCGACATGCTGGCAGAACAGGCTCGCGACATGCGCGCCCTCAGGCGCCAGCGTGTCGTCGAGGGTCGAGGGGATCAGCACCTCGACCACGGGCGCGCGGCTCCAGCCATGGTCGCGGGCGTCCTGCCAGGCGCGGTCCATATAGGTCAGGCTAGGCGCGATGATGATGCCGGCGGTGAGATGATCGCCGTTGCCGGGCAGCGCGGTGAAGGAAGGAAGCGCTGAGAGCGCCACGTTCATCCGGAATGTGCCGGAGCCGTTGCGCCAGCGCTGCATGCGCACGCGGAAATCCTCCGTCAGCGCACCGGCCGGCATCAGCTGCGTATAGAGCAGCTTCGGATTGACGTTCGAGGCGACATATCCGGCGCGGATGGTTTCGCCATTGTCGAGCACGACGCCAACAGCGCGCTCCTTCTCGACGATCACCTCGCGCACGCCGGCCTCGCAGCTGATCTCGACGCCGGCCTCGCGCGCGGCGCGCGCCATGGCTTGGCCGATCGCGCCCATGCCGCCGATGGCATGGCCCCACACGCCCTTCTTGCTGTTCACCTCGCCAAAGGCGTGATGCAGCATCACGTAGGCGGAGCCTGCCGCATACGGGCTCGCATAATTGCCGACAATGGCGTCGAAGCCGAACACCGCCTTGACCAGGTTGTGCTCGAACCGCTCGTCCAGCATCTCGCCGGCCGAGCGCGTGAACAGGTCAAGCAGGTCGCGCTGCTGCTCGAGCGAGAGGCCACGCAGGATGTTGGCGGTGCCAAGCGCGTTGAAGGCCTCGCGGATCGCGCCTGCGCCGAAACCTTCGACGAGGTTGGGCGGCGCGCGCAGCACGAACTCGCGCAGCACGTCGGCGATGGTTTCAAGTCTCCGCGAGAAGCCGTCCAGCGCCTCCGCATCATGCGCGCTGAGTTTCGCGACCGCAGCCTTGGTGCGGCCTTCGCCGGTGAGGAGTGAGGTCCCGTCGGGCGCGGGCAAAAAATTCTGCGCGCGGCGCTCGACGATTGTGAGCCCATGATCGGCGAGCCTCAGATCCGCGATGATTTTCGGATTGAGCAGGCTCACCGTATAAGCGGCGACCGAGTTACGGAAACCCGGATGAAACTCCTCGGTCACCGCGGCGCCGCCGACCACCTTGCGCCGCTCGACCACGCGCACGCGCAAGCCGGCCATCGCGAGATAGGCCGCGCAGGTAAGGCCGTTATGCCCCGCACCGATGATGACGACGTCGGTCTCTGTCATGACAGGTTCAAGAAATCGCTCTTCGATATTTTGATGTCATTCCGGGTTCGCGCTGCGCGCGCCCCGGAATGACGGGCCAAATTACATAGCGAACTCGCAGCACTCCGCACAGCAGGAAGTGAACAATCGATAACGCCGCCGCGCATTGCCCGTTCAATGGCCATGTGCTCCATTGCACCGCCCGGCAGCCGCCGGGGGCTGCCGCCGGAGCATTCATGAGTTCGCCTGCCACTGTCCTCGATCAACCCGCCGCTGCCGCGGAGCCGTCTGCCGCGCGAAACCGCCTGGTGCTGGTGGTCTATACGTCGGCGATCTTTGTCAGTGCGCTGTTGTTGTTCTCGGTGCAACCGCTGTTCACCAAGATGGTGCTGCCGCGGCTCGGCGGGTCGCCTGCGGTGTGGTCGGTGGCGATGGTATTCTTCCAGTCGCTGCTGCTGGCCGGTTACGCCTATGCGCATTTCCTGATGCAGGTCAAAAACCGCGTCATTCCGGTCGCGGTGCATCTCGTGGTGCTGCTGATCGCGATCGCGACGCTGCCACTGTCGATCGCGAACGGCTGGGGCGAGCCGCCGAACTCAGGCTATGCGTTCTGGCTGCTCGGCCTGTTCGCCGTCTC
>Ga0210384_10002779_pt1 | contig 21011 bp, 26 predicted proteins | sample IncBWH2MmetaG_FD_160574 | JGI IMG/M metagenome (GOLD analysis project Ga0210384, IMG submission 160574) | Forest soil microbial communities from Barre Woods Harvard Forest LTER site, Petersham, Massachusetts, United States - Inc-BW-H-2-M | ecosystem: Environmental > Terrestrial > Soil >...
CAGATACGTCAGTCCATTATGAAAGACAAATCGCTCTCCACCTACGCACACAACGTCAAGATCATCACCCAGAATGGTCAGGTTACGCTAAAAGGGCCTGTGCGATCGGAAGAAGAGAAGAAGACTGTCGAGGCCAAGGCCACTGAAGTCGCTGGTCAGAACAAGGTAACCAGCGAGTTGAACATCAAACCGCAACAAAACAATTAGAAAGCAGAAGGAGAATCACAATGGCAGGTAAAAATACAGCGGTATTTGGCATCTATCCGAATCGCACCAGCGTAGATAACGCCGTAGATGCATTGAAAGCGGCAGAGTTTCGCAACACGGATATTTCAGTACTTTTTCCCGAGAGCGCAGGTACGAAGGACTTTGCTCACGACAAAAGCACTAAAGCACCTGAAGGTGCCACAACGGGTGCCGGAACAGGCGCATTGCTGGGTGGCGGGTTGGGATGGTTGGTCGGCATCGGGGCCCTCGCAATCCCTGGACTGGGGCCCTTCATAGCTGCCGGACCTATTATGGCGGCCCTCGCAGGAGCGGGAGTAGGTGGCGCAGTGGGTGGACTGACGGGTGCTCTAATCGGCATGGGAATCCCAGAATACGAAGCCAAGCGGTACGAAGGCCGTGTTAAGGATGGCGGGATTCTGTTGTCAGTGCACTCCGACGATTCGCAGTGGACAAAGAAAGCGAAGGAGATTCTGGAGCGGACAGGTGCCCAGGATATTTCCTCAACGGGTGAAGCCACTGCGGAAAAGGGCGATAAGCCCCGCGTTCGCGAAGTTGCGTGACACAACCAGCGCGTGCGTTTGTGCACCCAACGTATGCACCATCATTCAACCGTCACGCCGCGCAAGCGCGGTATAAGGAGAATTTCAAATGACAGACGACGTTCAAAAGAATCAGAGCCATAATCCGGGGCAATCGGGCCAACAATCCGGACATCAGCAACAGAAAAATCCGCAGGATGTTTCAAAGAAGGATTCTTCTCAGGACAGGGATAAGGAACACGACAATAAGCAAGGGCAACGGGATCAGGGCGGCCAACGCCGCGCTTCCTGAGCTCTGATTTGGGTCCCGGCTGCGATTGGCCGGGACCTACCGTTCATGCAACTTAATTGATTCTGGAGGCACCGTGCCAAATGATAGCTTGAAAAAACTGTATGTCGGCGAATTGAAAGACCTGTACAGCGCCGAGAACCAATTGGTCAAAGCACTTCCGAAGATGGCACAAGCAGCCTCCTCTGACGAACTGAGACAGGGATTTGAAGACCACCTGGAACAGACCAAAGGCCACATTCAACGCCTGGAAGAGATCTTTCAATCCCTGGCCGAAAGCCCAAAGGGCAAGAAGTGTGTGGGCATGGAGGGTCTGGTCAAAGAAGGGTCCGAGGTGATGGAAGAAGACTTTGGAGAGGCGGTATTGGACGCCGGACTGATCGCCGCAACCCGACGCGTGGAACACTACGAGATTGCCGCGTACGAGGCGGTCTATGAGTTCGCCAACGTATTGGGACAAACAAAGCATGCTTCGCTGCTCGACAAGACTCTGGCAGAAGAAAAGGAAACCGACGAAAAATTAGCCGAGCTCGCAAAAGAGGTTAACAGGCAAGCCAACAAAGCAGACTCTGAAGAACAGCAAGACAAATCCAAGCAGGGACGGAAGACGCCAAAGCGTGCGGCATAGTCAAAACGGAAGAGCAATCCATCACCGACAGACGGTTGCCAGGAAGACACTTTCCCGATGACGGCGGAAAGACAGGAGTAAGAAGTTGGAGTAAGAATCTTTGGTAAATGAGAAAAGGAGTGCCATGGAAGACAAAGTTCGTAGTGGCGTTGCAGAGGACCGCTTCACAAGAACCATCGAGTCGCAGACGGCCAAAATTCCAAGTTCCGGGTACTTGGCGGCAGCGTTTGGCGCTATCACCGCCTCGGCTATTCTGAAAATCGTGGGCAAGGATGACTGGGCGCTATTTGTGGGACAGTGGCCCGCTGCATTTCTGTTGATGGGTGTTTACAACAAGATGGTAAAGCAGCACGGATCAGATGCATACAGTAAGGCTGTGTGATTCCAATATTCTGACTGCTCTTCGCGTTTTAGCTTGGAGAACTCACGATTCTCGTTCCTCTCCTGCTGCCAGTTCCGGTAAGCACTGGCCTCGCGGTCATCCCAGTTGTGGTAGTCCTTGTGCTCGCGGTCGTAATACCGCTTCTGGTCTTCGTTCTCCGCTGTCTGTCGTCTTGATGCCGGTCATCCTGCCGATTTAAGGCGGCCGGAGTCCCGCTGGTGCAATCAAGGCCGCACCGAGTAGAAATGAGCCTACGTGCCGGTATATACGCTGCATGTGCTCCTCTTTCAGGTTTCGCTATTTTGGAAATCTTTGGCCCGTTTGGCTGGACTGAGATGGAGCTTTGAGTTGGAAAGTTGCGTCTCTTCGGAAATATCATCGAAAGTATCGATGGTTCGACATCGGACGTCAAATTGTCGTCCATTGGCATATGATTCCGCAGTCATGGATGCAAAGCACATTCTGGAGCGAGTTGCTGTCCTCAAGCATGAGATGGAGGATTTGCAGGTTGTAAACGTTGGACCCGATGAGCCTCGATTGAGCAAAGGAGTTTACGAAGCCAGGCTCTCACGCCTGGAGCAAATCAAGATGGAGTTAGCGGCTTTGCTTGACCAGTTCAAGCGAACAGGGACGAACTAGGCGACAGCGCAGCCCTTCGGATTCTGATATCATCACTGTATCTGAAGGGACAATCCACATGAGTCGTATGGCGTGGTCGGTAACGGTGAGGGGGTAGCAGTATTTGTGATTCCCCAGCAAGAACTCCCCTTTGTAATCAGTGCACCACAGCTCATTGGGTCGCTGGCCGAGAGCGGCGTCCCTTGTGCCCGACGACGCAGCCGACCGCGGCGCTCCACCAGTCCATAACGATCGTGGATGGTGCTCTTGGCCGGGATGGGAAAACCGGAGAACCTGCGAAGCAAGCGCTCACGGATTTTGCGAGCACCCCAGCTGGGGTGCTCCCGCTTGACGTTCAGAATGTAGTTCTCTACCTGAAAAGGAAGTTGGTTGGCATAGCGATAGGGACGCCGGTTTCGGTCGGTGAGCCCGTGAACGCCGCATTCCTGATAGCGATCGAAGATCTTATAGCCGGTCTTGCGGGAGATGCCAAACTCCCGGCACAGTTCCGCCATCGCCTCGCCGGCTAGCCGGCGAGCCACAAACTGCAGTCTTTCATCCATGTCCTTCCAAGGCATCACTCCCTCCCCATTACGGGGAAAAAGTGTCACCCATGTGTCCGGTACAATGTGTCACCTATGTCTCAGGTCGCTCAGTTAAATCAGATACTTACGTGGTATTAGAATTGGAATGACCCCCTGGCCGAGTACCCAGGGGGTCAATTAGGGCTCCATTTGTCCTTATCTTCTTAAATACTTACGGGCTGAGCTCTGAAGCGATTCGTCTGTAAGAGAGCCAGGGTTTACAGAAAAGGTTTACATTCTGGCGAACATCGATCACGGAATCTCACGTTGAAGGCATTGGTCCACGTCCAGCACGCCAGTGGAACGGTTTTCCGCACAGTCAATTACATTCCGTAATGCGGTCGCTGTCGGTTTGCCCCATGACTCGACCGGAAGACCATCCAACAAAAGCAACGCTGCCGTTTTCTGTGAGAGGGTGAGGATTCCATTTCATCCGCTAAAATAGAACATGGCTGTCCCCGTCTGGATCGACGGCACTCCCGGCACGCGGCTGGCCGAGCTCACGGCCGACACCGCCGATCCGTCCAAGGAAATCCCGCTGCGCCGCGACGTCCGGTCGCTCGGCATTCTCTTGGGCCGTGTGCTGGTCGAACAGGAAGGGGGAGAGTTCTTTGGTGTCGTCGAGCAACTGCGCGGGTTGCTGATCCGGCATCGCGAACAGGGGTCTCAACGGTCTAGCGAAAGCCCGCACATCGCACAGAACACGATGTGTGGGGCACCCAGCGATGTGCGGGATCCGAACGTCGGCCTCATGTCCCAGGCCCGCGAGATCATCCGTTCCCTCCCCCTCGACACCGCCTACCGTGTCACCAAAGCCTTTGCGATCTATTTCGAGCTCACGAACCTCGCCGAGACGAATCATCGCAAACGCCGACGCCGCGCCGCCCGCATGCTTGCCGGAAAATCAATCGCCGACGGCTCTTTCCGCGGAACCCTGGTCCGTCTGCACAAAGCAGGCATTCTGGAGCAAGCCGTGCACGAAGCACTCAGCAAAATCCAAGTCACGCCCGTCTTTACCGCGCATCCGACGGAAATCACGCGCCATACCATTCGCATCAAGCGCCGTCGCATTGCCGGATACCTCGAACGCCTCGACCAACTCCCGCTTTCGGAATCCGAAGCGCGCGAACTCGAATCTCTGATCCTCGCTGAGATCACCGCCCTCTGGCAGACCGACGAAGTCCGGCTCAACAAAATCGCCGTCAGTGACGAAATCCACATGGGCCTCGATTACTTCCCCATGGTCCTGTTCGAAACGCTGCCGCGACTGCTCATGGAGCTCGACGAATCCTTGCGCGATGTGTATGGGCATCCAGGAGACGGCCCCGTTTCTACCCACGTCCCCGACCTGCTCTCCTTCGGCTCCTGGATCGGTGGCGATCGCGACGGCAATCCCTTCGTTACGGCCGACTCCACGCGCGAGGCTGTCGATATGGCGCGCCACGTCATCATCGATCACTACATCGCCGAAACCACGCGTCTGATCGGCCAATTGAGCATGTCGACCCGTCGCATTGCCGTCTCTGAGGCGCTCGCGCGCCGCGCCCGCGACTACGAGAAGAAACTCGGCGAAAAATACTCCCGATGGAAACAGATTACCGCCGCCGAGGTCTACCGCCATCTTCTTGAATACGTGATCGCGCGTCTGCGTTTCACCCGCAAGTCCTCGAAGCACGAACACGCCTACAAGTCGCCGCAGCAGTTCGAAGAAGACTTGATCCTCATCCGCGATAGCCTCTGTGCCCATCACGGTCAGCGCCTCGCGGAAATTGCCGAACCCCTGTTGCGCAAAGTCCGGATCTTCGGATTCCACCTGCATGCACTTGACATCCGGCAGCACGCTAGTATCTTGTCCCAAACGCTGACCGAACTCGCCGCCGGAGGCAAACTGCCGGTAAGAGCGAAACCAGCGCCAGACCTCTCACCAGCCTCCACCGAACTCCTCGACACCTTCCGCGCTATCGCCGAAATAAAAAAAACGCATTCTTCGAAGGGGATCCGCCACTTCATAGTCAGCAATACGCAATCGGAGCACGACGTCTTCGCGGTGGTCCAACTCGCGAACCGCGCTGGCGTGAACCCAGCCGCTCACAATGACGACCCAGGCCTGATGCCCGTCCCGCTCTTCGAGTCGATCGACGCTCTGCGCGCCGCGCCCGAAGTGATGCGCCGCGTCTGGACGGATCGCGAGTTCCAGCCGCCCCTCGACTCCTGGCGACGCAAGCACGAAGTCATGCTCGGCTATTCCGACTCCAACAAAGACGGAGGCATGCTCACCAGCACCTGGGAGTTACATAAAGCGCAGCGTAATCTCCATCAGGCGGCGCGCGACTGCAACGTGAAGTTGCGGCTCTTCCATGGCCGCGGAGGCACCGTCGGACGAGGTGGAGGTCCCACACACGCCGCCATCCTCGCGCAACCTGCCGGCGATTTTTCAGGAGAGATTCGTATTACCGAGCAAGGCGAGGTTCTCAGCTGGAAGTATTCCGACCCGGTGCTCGCCGAATGGAATTTGGAGATCATGATTGCCGCCTGCCTCGAAGCAGTCATCAAGCCGAGCCAGACTCCACCGGAAACTATGCGGCGCTGGCACGAAGCGATGGACGCAATGTCGGAAGATGCATTTGCGTTCTACCGCCGCCACATCGCCGACAATCCCGACATCATCCCTTATTTCGAACAGGCCACACCGGTCAACGAACTCGAGCATGCCCGCATTGGCTCGCGTCCCACTCGCCGCAGCAAGAGCCGCAACCTCGAAGATCTTCGAGCCATCCCCTGGGTCTTTGGTTGGATGCAGAGCCGCCATGCCGTCCCTGCCTGGTTCGGAGTCGGCCACGCCCTGGAACGCTTCTCCAAGCGTAGCCCTCAAAACGCTCAGCTGCTGAGAGAAATGATGCAGGGCTTTCCGCTCTTCGCCAGCCTGATCCGGAGCGTCGAAATCGCCATGGCGAAAGCCGACTTCGCGATCGCCCGCCTTTACTCAGACTTGGTGACCGACCCCTCTCTCCGCGACCGTATCTTCGGAATGTTGCGCGAAGAATTCGAGCGCACTCGTCGCATGATTCTCGGAGTCACCAGCCAGAACGAACTGCTGGAGAACAACCCGGTACTCTCTCGCTCCGTGCGCCTGCGCAATCCGTACGTCGATCCACTAAGTCTGATCCAGGTTGATCTTTTCCGCCGCAAGCGCGCCGGGACCACCGAACCATCGCTCGATTACGCCATCGGCGCCACCATGAACGGCATCGCCGCTGGCCTCCACAACACGGGCTAATCAGATTGCGGAAAATTAGAAATCGCCAGGTCCGCCTCTGAAGGAGCAATTGAAAATGAAGGGCTTGTGGCATCGCCGCGATGCCCTGATACGAATCCCGAGTTTTTCACAAACTGCTAGAACAAATGCGGAATCACGTTCTACAACGCCGACTTCCCGTTACAAATTCGCCACTGGCCCACTGAATCAGCTACCCTTGGGCCTGTTATTTGAGGGCTCATGGCGCTGAGTTACCACCGGTTTTTGAGCGAACGGTTGAGCGCCTCTGCCAATCAAGATTCTTGTGACTTATCGACCGCGAGTTCCGCACAGCCTTGTTTCACTTCCCGCAAGTGCCCATCGGTAACGTCGAAAACGAATCCGCGGATCACCATATCCTGGCGAACCCAACTATGTGATTTCAGTTTCTCCATCTGCTCGCGGACATTCTGTGCGGCATCACGAAATGCATAAAAGCGAACTGGGTCGTTCAGGGGAAATCCGGCCTTGATCTCGATTTCCGTTCGCAGCTCCTCTTCCGACGCCTTCGTCAATCCGCAATCGGTGTGATTTACGATCATAATTTCTTCCGTGCCGAGGAGATAATGCGAGATGAGAAGTGAGCGGAGCGCATCATCGGTCACGATTCCCCCAGCATTGCGGATCATGTGCGCATCGCCAGGCTCGAGCCCCAGCGACTTGTAAGAGATCCGGGTATCCATGCAAGTCAAGACCGCAAGTTTTAGACGCGGACGCGGAGAAAGCTGATTCGGATCGTAGTTTATGACAAACGTCTGATTCGCAGCGAGAGCTCGATCAATGGCGCCCATATATTTCGATAATAAATGTTCAGGGAGCTAGGGTTGCAATTGGAGGGTTTACATTACGCGCAAACTGGCGTGATCGAGCAAGATTGAGACGGTTGAAGCACCACTCAAATGATTGAATCTTAACAAAATCAGCTCCTTGCCCCCAAGTTCGGGACCAGGGGGTCGGAGGTTCAAATCCTCTCTCCCCGACCAATTGTTTTCAATCGCTTACAATCTTGCAAATCCTCCAAATTGAGCCCCTGGTGCGGCGTTTATGGGTGCCCCGACTTAAGGTTCGATTTCACTGAAGGTTAGGTACACTCCGCCATCGGCGCTTGGGGCACCCAATTAGGGCACCCATAAGAATTTGGTTCCCCCAGAATTCCAGGAAATCCAGTAAAAATGCGGGTCTCGCGATGGTCCGCGATCCAATTTTTGGCTCGTTGAGCCCTTGGCTATGCGCCAGGGGATCACATGACATATGCTTGGCGGCCCAATGCAGCCAGAGCTTTATGCCCCGCAACACTCTCCCGATCTGCATAGCGAGAATGGATTGTGATGCAGCTACTGCTCCTGAGAGGGGTTACCGGAGTCTCGGGCAATGAGCTAGGTGCGAATGGGCCCAGGTTGCGGGACGCGAAGTAACCTGAAGCCGCTGTGATGTTCAAGAATTGCGCCGTTCCGCAAGTTGTATGAACCGCACCAGCGGTTCGATGCGGGAGGCAAATCATGGCAGAGACACCAAAGACGAACAAATTCGATTTCAGAAATGGATTTCCGATTCGCGATCTTTACAGGTTGTTGCAGTTCAAATCGAAACGTCTACGTTCTCTTTTTTCGCCTTTGCTGACCAAGAACATTGACAGATCAAATGCAAACGCATCAGGAAGATAGGGCGCGGTAGAGAGCAGCCCCACAGAGCTTGGCGTCGCTCGCATTTTGATGGTGGATGCTTTCCGATCTTAGGTTTAGAGCAAAACGCTCAACAGCTTCGATCCAATTGAATTGGTTGCAAATCGGATGTCGTCAAGACGTTCCTTGGGGGCCAGCGATCCGATTTGTGTACTGGTCAGCCGAGTAATCACTGCGGCCGATACTCAGCCGCCGCATCTTGTTCTGAAGAGTTGTTCTCTTAAGTCCGAGGCGCTCAGCCGCCCCGCCTTTCCCAGCTATCCTTCCGGACGCGTCGCTCAAAGCATCGATAATCACGCGCCGCTCAGCTTCCCGGAACGATGATGCGACCGGTACTACCTTTCGCCCAGCAGAATCCTTCACCTCTAGATGCGGCACATTCAATTTGTTTCCTTGCGTTAGAATCACGCAACGCTCCATGAAATTTCCCAGCTCACGAACATTACCTTTCCACGGCGCATTCGTGAGAGCGTCCATGGCATTTCGGGAGATGAATCTGATGTCCTTACCCATTCGCTGCGCAAATTTTGACACGAAATGATTCACGAGCGGAAGAATGTCTTCGCGGCGTTCCCGCAAAGGCGGGATCTCGATCGGGAAAACGTTAAAGCGGTAAAAAAGATCCTCGCGGAACTCGTGCTCGCGGATCATGGTTGCAAGGTCCCGATGCGTCGCGGCAATCATCCGCACGTTGACCTGGATTGTCCTTGCGCTTCCCAAACGCTCGAACTCCTGCTCCTGGATAGCACGTAATAGTTCGGCTGCAGTTCCAGGCTGATATCGCCGATTTCATCCAAGAACAACGAGCCTCCATCCGCCAGCTCGAATCGACCCTTTCTTTGCAGCAGGGCGCCGGTAAAGGCTCCCTTCTCATGACCAAACAGTTCGCTTTCCAACAGTCCTGAGGGAATGGCCGCGCAGTTCATGCGAACAAGGGCGCGCTCGCGCCGAGAGCTGAGCCGGTGGATGGCCCGCGCAATCAACTCCTTTCCCGTTCCTGTTTCTCCATGAAGCAGGACCGTGGAATCGGTGGGGGCTACGATCGCCACCTGGTCAAGCACTTTCTGGAGGGCTGGGCTCCTGCCGACGATATCCTCGAAGCAGTGCTCAGAGCTAGTTTCTGTTTCCAGATGTAGTTGCTGGTCTGCTAGATCGCTGATGTTGGGAAAACCCGCTCCTGCGAGGCTCCCGAGGTCGGTGAAAGCAACAGTCGCGCCCATAGTCTCCTCCCATACCTTTACGCTTCCACTGCTTTGCGAACAGCTAAGCTGATCTCTTCGTCTGTGCGCAAAACTCGATGATTTTTCCGAGTTGCGGCTGAGCCGCCGGGCTCAACGGTCTCCGAAAGTTCTTCGGTATGTAAAACTCAATCACCTTTGCCATGACATTTCTCCTGGAGCCTTTTGAATCTCGGTGCTCGGGGTTGTCGTTCGTTCGCTTTTGTCGGTCGCTATCAGGGCGGCTGCAATATTCGTTGCAGCCATGACTAGGACTTCCTGTAGCGTGAAACCGCGACTCGTGATCTTCCACATAAGCGCCACCAAAGAGGAACTCGAGACTCAAGTGAGCCCTTGCTTACGGGATGAGTCTGCAACATCTTTGAGGCATTGCTCAGAGCAGGTTTCGAAGGGCGGGTGGTAACGCTGATCTTCAGGTCCGTCAATGCTGGGAAAACTCGGTGTTCTGAGGCTAGCTGGGTCTGTGAGATCGATTGTCGCGTACGCCATATTGCCCTCCCGAACTTTGCTTCTGACCATTTCTGCAACTCTTGCGAGAACATCGCGACAATAGACCACATGCGAGAAAACGGTAATGCTCGAAACAGTTCAGCAGGGATTTCTAGCCGTGTAGGATTTATTCGTAACCGTTAAGAAGCATGCTAGAATGCTAACTGCCTTATCTCTCAGTAACTTATGAATACCACAGCCGGTGCCCGTTAAGAGAGGTTAAGCGAGAGCGAGGGCAGGTGTCAGCAGGACATCACTTCGAAAGCCCGAAGAAACTCAGCGCTGAACAGGTTCAGTCAGTCCGCAATGAGCTCGAATCGGTGATTGCTAGCGATGCCTTCACCGGGAGCAAGCGCTGCCAAGACTTTCTCAGGCTCGTAGTAGACCACACCTTGGCCGGTGATCTGGACGAATTGCGTGAGCGCATGATCGGCGTAGAAATGTTCCACCGGCCCGCCGATTACGACACTTCGAATGACGCTGTCGTGCGTGTCCGCGCGACGGAAGTTCGAAAGCGGCTTGCGCAGTATTACAGAGAAACCAAAGTTGCCCCAGTAGTCCGCATCGACCTTCTCCCCGGCTCCTACGTTCCTGAATTCCATTGGTCGCTCCCACCGAGCATTGACGGCGCTACGACAAAAACCTCGCCTCCCCAGGGGGCCATCCCCATGTCTCGGCGTACGTCAATACTTCTGCTTATTGGGGCAATCCTTGGCATAGGACTGATCGCCATTCTTGGGTCACAGTATGGCCGGAAACGTTCTTCAAGCAATGCTCTACGGCTTTCCCTAGGTCTTCCAGAGGGCGTGAACTTACAGCGGAACTGGCACCCTTTTGAACAGATCGCGGTTTCGCCTGATGGCCAAATGCTGGCGTTTGCAGCGACTGATGCATCTGGTCAAAGCTCTTTATGGCTCAGAACTCTGAGCTCTCCCGAAGCGCAGCGAATTGCTCAGACTGACGGTGCACTTTTGCCCTTCTGGTCGCCGGACTCGGAGTTCGTCGGTTTCTGGGCGGGCGCCAAGCTGAAGAAGGTTCCTCGATCGGGCGGCGTGCCCGAAATAATTTACGGCGTTCCGGAAATTGCGCAAGGTGCGTGGGGTCCAGATGGGACCATCCTTTTTGCCAAACCGGTGAACAGTCCCATCTTCCGTGTCCCCTGTCATTCGCCAAAATTCTGTCCAGCCGCGAAATCAACAGCTTGCACACTTTCCTCAGCCCGCCAATTTGCTATGACTGTTCTCCATGTTCCCCTTCTTCCGACTGTGGTTCGGACTACTGGCCCGTTGCTTTCGTTCGCATCGCACACTGCTCTTGGAGAACTTGGCACTGCGGCAGCAACTGGCAGTACTAAAACGAAGACATCCTCGAGCAAGACTCCACCCGATGGACAAGCTCTTCTGGGTCCTGGCCCGCCGGTTCTGGGCCGACTGGAAAAAGTCGCTCCTGATCGTCACTCCCGAAACGGTGGTGCGCTGGCATCGTGCCGGATTTCGGCTCTACTGGAGCTTGATCTCGAGGGTGAAAAAACAGGTCGGCAGAAAAAGACTGGCGAAGGAAATCCGGAATCTGATCTTCCGAATGGTGGCAGAAAACCCAACCTGGGGTGCTCCCCGCATCCACGGCGAACTGCTCATGCTGGGCTTCGACGTTTCCGAGCGAAGCATTTCCCGGTGGATGAAGCGAGCGCCCAGAGATCCAGAACTTGCCCGGCGCTGGCAGGCCTTTGTTCGCAATCATCGCGACGCGATTGCCGCCATGGATTTCTTCACTGTCCCGACAGTCACGTTCCAGCTGCTGTACTGCTTCTTTATTATTAGCCACGAGCGGCGGCAGATTCTGCACGTGAACGTAACCCGCCATCCCACCAGCACCTGGATCGCGCAACAGCTAAGAGAAGCCTTTCCTTACGAATCCGCTCCCAGATTCCTGCTCTTCGATCACGACCAAAAATATGGCCTGGAAGTACCCGCTGCCCTTCGCTCCCTGCAAATCACGGCCGTGCAAACCTCGATCCAAAGCCCCTGGCAAAACGGTGTTGCGGAACGCTGGGTAGGCAGCTGCCGGCGCGATCTGCTCGACCACATCATCGGCCTGAACGAGCGCCACCTCAAGCGGCTTCTCGCCGCGTACACGTCTTATTATCACGACGACCGCACCCATCTTGGCCTCTGCAAGGAAACTCCTGCCCGCAGAATCCGTTCTGCAGCCACCGGTCCGGTGATCTGCCATGCGCGATTGGGCGGTTTGCACCATCGCTACGACCGAGCGGCCTGAGATCCGTCGATTTTCCCCTGGCTTACACATCTTGAGACGAGTGTGACATCTTCCCCCAGTAATAAGGAGCCCTGGCTCCGAGTCAGCATCTGCGCCCTCGGACTCAACCCATCTCGTGTCCGGAAACTCTCTTACGGATCGCCTTCGAGGTGCACCTTGGATTTTGGCGAGCTACAGCCGTACCGGGGCCATTGTTGGCGTAAAATCGCGATTTCACTAACAACCCTGTCGTGAGTGTAATCGCGCCTTTTACACCATCTACGGCCACAACAGACCCGGTACATTGAAGAGAACATGGACTATCACGGCCGGAAGGAGACTGGCGCTACGCCGCCGTAGTTCACCGGCAACAAGTCCGAGCACGATTGCAGCGGCTATGACAATGGGGCCACTCCCCAGGTGGATAATGCCGAACAAAGTAGCTGTGAATGCGACAGCAGGCGACAGGGAGGCCCCTGAACACCAAGAAGTCGTCATCCATCGCTGCTCCAAAAACGATTGGAGCAGCCCTCGAAAAATTATCTCTTCCTGGATCGAAGCGCCCACACCGAAATAAAGCCATAGCATCCAAAGAGGAAATCCCGAGGTGTCAATCGGGCCTTTTGATGGAAAGAGGTGACCAAGCCAGCCTGCAGCAAATGCAAGGGGCAGTCCAAGCACGACCGCCAATCCTACATATCGGAATTTCGGGATGCTAAGGCCGAATTCTGAAACCCCCGCAGTCCGTCGCGCCAGCGTGAATATCAAAAACAAGGCTACTGCAAGACTGATCGCGATGATAAGAGGAATAGCAACCTGCGCGGGTGGACGAATCAGCGATACCGCCGCAAACGCGGGACCATAAACTACCAGGAACAATCCGAGGGCGACACCCAACGCTCCTAGCTTTGGAGAGTTCATTGAGGTCTTCAGACCAGATCCCCCGCCGACTACAGGATAACTGTCGTAACATCGCGATTTCACTGCATTGACCCTGCGATGGGGGTTTTGAGTGCTATCTGTTTCACTTTGAGTCGAGGCGAGCTGAGCCTGAAGGTGGCAGCAACGGCTGCTTGGTTGTGTAAATCGCTTGATCGAAAACGGTCCCCGAATTCGCGTGAGCCACTGCGAATACGCCGAACGGCTTTCCGTGTACGTAAGACGCGGCCATATAGTCACCCACGTCGCGACCTAGGCTCGTGTTGGCCAGCCAGGTGATGGACATGGGTCCAGCTAGGGTCTGTGGCGCGGTCCACGTGCTCCCGCCATTTCGGGAGGACACAAATCGGAGATTGAGCCTGCAAGTCGAGTCCGTGCAATTGGCGTGGGTATATGAGTAATACGTGACTGTGAGATGGGCCCTGCTGCCGCTGGTGGCGGTATCGACCGCTAGGCCAGGCGTGAAGTGGTCGACGGTGCTGGTTGTGGGATCGATCGGAATACGGGCGGGTTGGGTCCAGGCGGCGCCGTCGCTCGATGTGCTGATCACCAGGTCATTCGAGGAACAAGCACTGCGGAAACGGCAATCCGACCACACGGCATAAACATTCCCGGAGCCGTCAGTTCTGGCGGAGGGGTTGATACCCATGCGGAAATCGAATGTGTTGTGACCGGGAACCGCGGGTGAGATGGTCACGGGCGCATTCCAAATGGCTCCGCCATCCGTGGAAATGATGGCCGACATGTTGAGGGTTAAGAAGTTGTCTGGAGTCGTCACAATTGGCGCGACCACAGTGCCATCGGGCTGGACTAGGAGTTGGCCATTGCCTCCCAGCGGTGATCCTGCCGGTTTCAACGGCTTGCCCCAGGTCAAGCCGCCATCCGTGGAAGTGCTGAAGTAGATAGTGCCGACGTTGATGGTGTCCCATTGCACATAGCAATGGCCAAAGAATGGGCTGGTGGCTGTGTTGTCACAGCCGATCCAGGGTTTGTCAGGATTCGTCTTAGCGTTGACCCTAATTGGTTTGCCCCAGTGGATGCCATCGGAAGACCGGACGACCACCAGAGTAGTGGTCAGTGGATTAAAGTTCGCAAGCAGCGTGGTGATAATCCAAATGCCGTGCGCGGCATCATACGTGACCACAGCATTGCCTGTGGCAGTGGCAGTACCACCCCGGACACTTGTGAGGCCGGAGAGCAATCCCCTCGTCCAGGTCACGCCAGCGTCCGTGGAGGTGGCGAAGCCGATATCGCCGCCGCCGGGATGACCATTTCCACGGGCGACCTCAAATGAGGCCACAAAAGTGGAACCGAAGGCGAAGGTTGAAGGCTCCAGTTCCGTAGCGTGCTGACCATCTGCGTTGGTGAATGTGTCAGTGCTCAATCGGCTGAGTGTGTACTTCTGGTGGTGAACTTGACTGTCCTGCGCGGCCAACCTAGCCGGGATCGCCAGCAGACCGAATACCGCCATTGCAATAACGCAAATCGGCTTTGCAGACTTCATTTTCCCCCAATCAATTCGGATGGTTCCGCGCTGGGGGCTTTGGCCACGGCGCTGGCGGGCCCGGTGGTCTTAGAAGCCCATACCCCTGTGAAGGAGGAAGATGGGGACAATGGGCTAGAAAGAGGCTCCCCCCACATCTCCACCGGAAAGATGCGCTCGTATCAGTCCTTTTGTCAACCTGAATGAGTTTACGCATGGGGCGCGGAGCATTGTTGGCGTAACATCGTGATTACACTCACTGACCGGGCCGGGAAGGACTCCGGACATGGAGACGCTGGACATAATGTTTTTTCCCATGTACCTTGCGCCAATTTCTTTTGCGCAATCACCTCAGTAACTTGCCGGCGAGCCAGTAATCGACACTGAACTTTCCCGGACCAAAGCAGATCAGCCAGATAAAGAAGAGCACGTACAGGACTTCCGGAAGGTAGAGGAAATCGTCGAGCCAGTTATGAGGCGAAAGTCCTTTAGGCATGGCGGAAAGCTTGGTGGTCAGGATGGCGACAAGCATATCGACCAATAAAGCCACGCAGGCCAGGCTCGAAAGAAACCCCACGGTCAGCAAGGATCCGCCAACGAACTCGACACCCGACACGAAATAAGTCATCAGGTGGGGAAACGGGACTTTGGCCTCAACGAGCGTTTCGTACATAGTTTGCGTGCTGCCGGCGACAAACAATTTGTTTGCCCCGGAGATGGCGAAGAACAGCCCGAGCGAAACGCGTACCAGCAGGATGGCATATTGTTCCAAATCACTGCTACCCAGCAGCGCAAACTGGACCAACCATTTCCAATCCACCTCTTGTCCCTCCATCGGAGGATGTGCTGTAACGATACCCCATCTCACACAGTTCGACTTCTCCGGTAACCGCGTTTATCAGGACTTAGCGGGTCTCTGGCGTTAATCTCTGTTCTCGACGATTATGCTGCAAACCGCAAATGGCGGTGTCGTTAGCGAATTCTCGCGCCTCGAGATTATGTGTCCATCCGTTCGACCCATTGAGCGCGCCATGCGGGAGCCACGAATGGATCCGCAAAGTACTGTGTTTCCCGCGCAACCTTGTCGTCCCTGAACTCCATGATGCTCACGGTGTAGGACGGCTTGCCGTCATATGTCAGGATGAATTCGGTGATCCAAAGATCACCGCCGCCAATGATTCGTCGGACAGCAAACCGCTTTTTGCTAGGCTGACTAGCGCGTTGGTTCTGTATGTTGCCTCGACCGCGGGTTCGCTCGCCTGACTGCGGGTATTCCAGCACCGCGTCCTCGTGATAGATGCGGTGCTCCGTTTCAAAATCGTTGGCATCGGACGCCGCCCAATGCTGATCCAGTGCCGCACGGATCTCTTGATCTCGCACTCCAGAATACTGCTCCTTCTTTTGTTGATCGTTCATCTTGAGCCTTCAATTTGACAAGAAGTTAAATGCTTTAGCGGAATCGGAGTGTACGACTCGTCAAGTCGCGCTGTTTCTTCGATCACCCCAGAGTCTACACCGCGTCGAAGCGTCTAACTCCTGCGCGGCTCCAGCGGAAGCACCCAGCCAATGATCAAAACATAACAGCGAGATACCCCGACTGATTGCGGAGTGGGCTCCGAGTTGAAAGCCTCGATGACAGCATCGAGTTTCGCCAGCTTAGCCGCAACGCGGTCACGTCGGGCCTTCAGGGATTCACGAATCTCGAGGTCTGACAGGTCAGCGACAGGTTGCTTTCCCGCGGATCAAGGTTCTCCCAGACGCCCGAGTCCATGCATCTGCCCTGTCGGAATCAATGCCGAGGAATCGGATCGGCCAAGGCCCTGAGTCCACGCCCCCGGGGATCGAAAAAGCAAGTCAGCCGAATCGAGTGAATCAGGAATGTTCCGAGCCTGGCTATGTCTCAAACATGTATCAAAAAGTGAGCGAATCGTGACTCATTTCATGTCTCAACCATCAAAAGTCGTGTGTCTGAGTGTGCTCTAACCTGCTGAAGCACAATGAAGCACAACGATTTTATTGGTCTGGCCGATCACGTTTGGGGTAGCGCTGCCCAGTTTCGGTTCGCTTTATCTTACGGACGCCGCAACTGCCCGTCAACGAATGACGGCTCCGACACGGCGCGTCGAACCCAGAACACCTGTGTTCTACTCAGCGCGAGCTGTTGCGATGGGCCGGCCCGGCATTGCGATCCGCACAAGAGGAATCGCTCCTGGTTGGTCGGCAAACCTTACCTTACCGGCTTAGGTAAGAGTAGCCCGTCAATCGGGCCACACGGCCCGGCATCTCACGCTGCGAACTGTTAGCAGCATGGCTGACAAACGGACAAAGCAAACTAGGGCAGCGGGTGCACCGTAGTGTTGAACAGGTAGGGATCCTGAAAGTCCGTCTGGTCACCTGGCTTCTTGTTCGGAACAGGCTGCAAACGTGCCGAGAGCGGTTTGTTCCACTTCGTCGCGAGCGAAGCAACGTCAGCGAAGATACGTTCCATTTGATCGAGGCTGATCTCGCCTGGGAGCGGGATCGTATCCAGGCCGGTACCGCAAACGGCCGAGTAAGCGAGCAAGGAGTCGATGTTGTAGGTGGACTCAGCCCAGCGTTGTGCCAAAAGCTTGTCCTCCATAACCGGCACCATCAATCCTGAGTAGCCGACTTGTTTCAGTGGCACAGCCTTGACCGCGGTGGTGATGATGCGAGCCGCAGTGAGGGTTCCGCTGGAGCCGAATTTGGCGCCAGTAAAGGCTTCGATCGCGGTCCCGATGGAAACGTCCCCGAGAGGCGCGGGGGTAGGATCGACTCCCGCGTAGGCCCAACCTGTCTCTGCAGCCACCTTGTTGCCTACCGTGTCTGCGACTGATGCATGTTTCGTCAGCGCAGCGGTCAGGTCACCGACGGCAGCGTCAGCGTTTCCTTTATCCCTTATGAAAACGTCGCGAACAACATTGGCGCCTTCGAAACCAATGGCGAATTGTCTGCCAGAGCCGGTGTGGTAGGAGCCGGGGAAGAAGGGTGACAGCGGCTTCAGCATCGCGGTGGCAGTGAAGTTGAATGTTCCTTGGCTATGGGGACTGTGTTCGCTGACATATTTCACAAGCTCAGCGGTGCGACGAATCGTCTTCCAATGAATGCCGGCGTCATCCGCGATGATGGTGCTGGCCTCGATGTTTGGCAGAGTCGATAGGGCCCTCTCCAGTAGGAGCATCGTCGCAGGATCGTCGCTCTCGTGCATCATCCCCGGTCCAACGTTCGGAATGAAATTCTCTCTGTCGGAGAGCCGGTCAAGCTGCGTGAGAAATGCCAGCGCCTGATCTTCTGGTATGCCGGCGACGAGTTCCGCCAGGGGTTGCGTGGTCACGCGTATCGTTTCCACTTCGTAGCCAGCGGATTCGAAATCGGTCTTGGCCTTTCGCAAAACTACGAGAGCCTCCGCAATTTGCTGTTTGTATTTTTCTCTGTCCAGCCGGACGAATGCAGTAATTGCCCTGACCTTCGGATTCGAAGAAGGGGTTGCAATGGAACCGGTCTGCGCGGCCACCTGCACGGACAATATCAGAATAGCGGCGAGGGCAAGTTGCTTCACTCAGGTTCTCCAGATGACAGATGTAGAGATAGGAGTATAGCGGACTCAATCTGCAATCCGAAGGTTCTATTGCGTCCAGCGAGTGACGATTGCGGGTGCTCCTTACCCTGGCCGCGGGTTTGTCACGCCCACGCTCGGCATTTTGATCTGAGCGGCCACGATTACGACCAGTTAGTCGGCAAACCGGAGTGCGCCGGGATAAACGGCATGTTGTAGGGGATGAAAGAGCCCGTGCAGCGATGCTAGCTGACGTTCCAGTGGATGAAAGTCCCATCGGTGGAAGCGCTCAGTTGCCACCGTAGTTATACCCGACGACGAGAAGGGTGACCGACTCGCCGGAAGCTCGGGAGTAAAAGTCCCCGTTGGCTGGGCGAAAAGCCCAGTCAGATCCGTCAGGGGGGCAAGCAACTCGACAGGCCGCAGCGAGCAGCGAACCAGTGAAGCCGCGAAACCATCCCCCCATCGGAAACGGATGATGGGAATTTTGGGAGTGCCGAGCCAATGGACTCTCGGCGAAGTCCAAAGTCATCGGTGAAGGAACTGAGCAAGCGCAGCCGATGAACTCCCCGCGGTCATAGAAGGCGGCATGTGGAGAAGGAATGTACAGTGAAGGCACGGAACCACTCTTGGGTCGCCTAGGCGGAAACGCACAGCGAAGGCATCTCGTATAAGCCGCGAGTCGGTGAAGTCGGGATGTGCCCGCGAGTGGGGCGGATGGGGCCGATTAAGTGAAGATGGACCGGGACAGCATAACCCGGACCGGAGCGAGGGCCCCTAGGGTAGAGCGGAAACCGCTTACGGAAGTTGCTCATAAGCACATCGTCCCTGACACAGAGCAGGGAACTCCGATGAACGCAGAGAGCACGAAGGACGAAGGCAAACCAGTGCATTGGGAAGGCCTCGTCTGATACTCCGGCCTTGAAGCCGTACCGGGGAAAACCCGCCGTACGGAACTATAGGGGAGGCGATGGAAACGTCGGCATCATTCGAAGCCCGGTCCGCGCCATTGCCTTACCCGACTACGGGAAAGGAGAACAGCGACTCCATCCTGGCCTCAAGTCTTGCAGGCGGCACCGCGAGGTGTCTCTTGAAGCGTAGACAGAGGTATCGGTGGGCCGGGCTATTGAGCTTCGAAAAGCCAATGGAACAGGATGCCGACTCTATTCCGAGTGGAGGAAGGCAAAACGTCAATCACGCTAATCGCGAGTGATTGATAGGTCCTGCGTAGTCTAAGAACCCGCGCACGCTGAGAAACAACCACCCGGCTCGATAAACTATGTGCTGGCAGGAGCTCTGGTGGCTCCTGCCACGCCTAGCCAATACACGGACATCTCGGCGATTGTTCCGGAGTTAGGGCCAACCCTGAAGTTATCGGGGGTCATCCGTGAGATTAGTACCGAGAAACGCCTTTGTGGTCATTGACGGGCGCCGACTCCCCGATTGTCAGGGTGCGCGCGGAAGTTCAGCCTCTGGAATCTGATCGACCAGTTCTCCTGTAAGGTATTGAATTGGTGTCCCCGACGGGACAACTTTTGTACGACGTATTGTATCTAGCGGCAGAATGGTGCCCGGCTGAATTGGGAGAGCGCAGCCTTCAGCGCTGAAGTCAGCCAAAGCTATCTGGATTTTGCAAGGCATTGCGCGAGGTTTTTTGGCTGTCTTTGTTCTTCATATTGGAGCCAAGCAAGCTAGTTTCAAATCTGCCTGCCGAGATTTGCCATCAAATCGACATGGCTTCGAGTTGCCACTACGCTTTTAGCTAGCTAAAGCGCGATAGCCGGAGGAGGACGATAGAAGCGGCGCGACCTTCCTACCGGGTTGCTACTGTTTTCTGAGCGTGTATATTCTGATTCAACCGGAAAAAATTATTCGGATCGTAGTGCGACTTAACCGCGACCAGACGCTCCCAACGTTCGCGGTAGGCCTCGGGCACACGGTCGTCCTCGTCGCCGCTCATAAAGTTGACGTAGACTCCTGGGGTCATTGAGGACCGTAGCACTTTGAACAAGTTGCGCACCCATGAAACATTGGCCTCGTCGTCGCAAGGATCTGACCAGTTCCCTAGCAGGTTCAGCACGAACGGCGAATTCCGGTCCCCAAAGGCGGTTTCGGCGGCGGCGACTCTGGCGGCAGCTCCACCGAGGTAGGCAAGTTCGATTTGGGTCGTTGAGGAGGGGATCGTCTCCAGGGCTTCCACCATATGGTCAATACTGCTATCTTCGAGAGATTTGAAGTAACCGGACTTGGTGTAGTAACGCCGGCCATGGGGAAACTCTTCATCCGCCATCGTCTGCAGAGCGAGGAAAGACATGACCTTATTGATGACAGCCACGGGATTGCCAATGGAGAGAATATGGTCCAGATAGGGACGGCCCTCCTCCGGATCGCCGACCCAAACCGCGGAGTGACTAACAACCGGCCGTCCGCGGACATCAGAGCGCACGATGTCGGTGTGCGGAGCGAGTCGCAAGGAAAGGCTCCAGCGCAAATTGTCGGGGGCCTCCGGCATGAAATCTCTCCACCGTGCTAGAACGCTGGGGATGTCATCACCGAGGCACAGCCCTTCGCAAAGCGATACATTTGTCACGGGATGAAGTTTGACTTCGAACTCGGTGACGACTCCAAAGTTGCCGCCGCCCCCACGTAGGGCCCAAAACAAGTCTGCGTTTACTCTCGAGCTGGCCCGCGCAATAGAACCGTCCGCGGTCACCAAGGTAAAGCCTTCGACGTTGTCACAGGAGAGTCCGAAGAGCCGCGTGAGCCATCCAAAGCCGCCGCCCAAGA
>Ga0210384_10002780_pt1 | contig 21005 bp, 25 predicted proteins | sample IncBWH2MmetaG_FD_160574 | JGI IMG/M metagenome (GOLD analysis project Ga0210384, IMG submission 160574) | Forest soil microbial communities from Barre Woods Harvard Forest LTER site, Petersham, Massachusetts, United States - Inc-BW-H-2-M | ecosystem: Environmental > Terrestrial > Soil >...
GGTTGAAAGAGAAGGTGTGACCCTGTTGCTTTAGCGTATCGATGATTTCATTGAAGCTCATGAAATCGCCGACCAGGGGCAGATACTCACCGTGACCGGCCTGTTCGGGGTGAGCAAATGCTCCGGCGACAATGCCGCCAAGCTCGGTAATGTCGGCCATGTGGATGCTCCGTATCGTTGGATCTAGCGGGAGAGTCCATCCTGCGGATCCGTTAGGCTGTTTTTGCGGACCAAGAACGCCGATAAGGTTCTGATAGTAAAAGGGCGCGATAACGAACGTATCATTCGCAAACCCGGCTTCTCTCACCACCCTGTCGACTTTGGCCTTCCCAGTGAAGTGGGGAACATGCAACTTGCCGTTGCTGATTGCTTCGACGTCCGGTAGCGTGGACCACACGAAATGCTTGACGCCGGCATCCTTTGCGGCGCGTACGGCCGCGGTTGCCTGCTTGAGTTCTTCCGCTCCGTGTTCCTGAAAGTTGGTTACCAGAAATGCGCCATGCGCCCCTTTAAACGCGGATGCAAGGGTTTCCGGGCGATTCAAGTCTGCTTCGACGACCTCGTCGGCGAGTGAGCGATACTTGGCCGGATTGCGAGTTAGCGCTCGTACCTTGAATTGATTGCTGGCTTGAAGAGCGCGAACTACCGCACCTCCTTGTTGCCCGGTTGCGCCGACGACCGCGATGAGCTTCTTGTCTGTAGTTCCCATGTAGTGTGCCTCTCTTTCTCATTATCTATTGATTCAGATTCTATTGACATAGATACATTCTGCTGGACATCGGTTATATGAAGGAGCAAGATAGTTTTTGTCATGGACAAGAACTCGCGCGACCCGATTCACTGTTGGCTGGTATTAATGAAGGCCTTCCACGCGGCCGCGAAATATCTTTATGCGGGACTTGCGGAGACGGGAATCGATGAGACCGACTTCCGGATACTCGAAGTGCTGCTCAATAAAGGACCTTTGCCCGTGAATACGATCGGCCCGAAGGTGAACCTTACGCCGGGATCGATCAGTACGGCCGTTGACCGCCTCGTTGAAAGAGGTCTGGTAAGTCGAGTTGAGAGTCCTGAGGATCGGCGGATTCGGGTCGTGTCGCTCACGGCCAAAGGCAAAGAATTGATCGGGCCGATTTTTCGTAAACACGCAGCCGAAATTAAGAACGTCTTTGCCGATGCGAGCCTTAAAGAATTGCGATCTCTTGAAGCGACATTGAAAAAGATTGGCAAGCGCGCTGAGAGTCTGATAGGCAATCCGGGCAGTTTACGCCGGCGATGAGATAGCGGTGTAGTGGGACCCTACATCGTCAAAGCCCTGTGTGGCTTTGAACCCTCAACGGCTCCCGGAAGATCGCAATCACTAAGGCCCTCATTGTTAGCGCCCGCAATGGGCGTACTCCAACTGCGAATATAGGTGTCTACACGATGTATCTATGTCAATATAATAGGCATCAAAGAACAATGCCCCAGCTGCAGGTCTGGGTCACTAGGAGAAGAATATGAAGATTGCTTCCACTATCGCGCGCTATCTGTTGGGTTTAGTTTTTTTGACGTTCGGGCTTAACGGATTTCTGCATTTCATTCCGATGCCCCCGCCTACAGGCGTTGCGGCACAGTTCTTCGGAGCGCTGTTTGTGTCCCGGCTTTATGTGGTGATTTTTCTTTTGCAGATCGTGCCCGCGGCACTGCTGCTTGTGAATCGGTACGTTCCGCTCGCGCTTACGATTCTGGGGCCAGTTATTTTCAACATACTTTGCTTTCACATCTTCATGGCGCCAGCCGGATTGCCATTGGCTCTTTTCGTCACCGTTCTCTGGATTCTCGTAGTTTCGAGCGTCTGGCCAGCGTTCAAGGGCATTTTTCAACGCTGAGAGAACATGATGAAAATTGGAATCGATAGCTTTGTCGCGGCGGTGCCGGACGCGCTGACCGGCGAGAATCTCGGCTCCGCCGATCGTTTGAAGCTTCTTCTCGACGAAATCGAATTTGCTGACCGGGTGGGGCTCGATGTGTTTGGAGTTGGGGAGCATCACAGGGCGGAGTTTCTCGACTCTGCTCCCGAAACGATTCTGGCTGCAGCGGCAGTCAGGACCGAGCGCATCCGTCTCACGAGTGCGGTTACAGTTTTGAGTGCAAACGACCCGGTTCGTGTGTTCCAGCAATTCGCAACGATTGATCTTCTATCCCGCGGACGCGCCGAAATGATTGTCGGGCGCGGTTCGTTCATCGAAGCGTTCCCGTTGTTCGGTCTCAATCTTTCCGACTACGATTCGCTCTTCGCAAGCAAGCTGGAATTGCTGCTGAAGATTCGAGACAACCCGCAAGTTCATTGGTCTGGTCCGCACCGCGCGCCTCTCACCGGACAGGCCGTATTCCCGCGGCCGTATCAGGAACGTCTTCCCATTTGGCTGGGCGTGGGAGGGACACCTGCGTCGTTTGTGCGTGCAGGAACTCTCGGACTCCCGCTAATGGTCGCCATCATCGGCGGTGAACCACACCGGTTTCGGCCCTTGATCGATCTCTATCGCGAGGCTGGTCGGCGAGCGGGGCATTCTCCGGATCAGTTGAAGGTCGGAATTCACGTGCTGGGCCATGTTGCTGATAATGACCAGCAGGCAGCGGATGAATTCTTTCCGGGCTACGCCCGCGCTTTCACCGAGATTGGCAAGGAGCGCGGTTGGCCGCCGATTACCCGTCGCCAGTTTGAAGCACTGCTTGAGCCGGACGGTGCATTGTTTGTCGGCAGCCCCCGAACTGTCGCGGATAAATTCCTCTTAGCGAACGAGACCCTGGGAGGGATTGAGACGGCCAGCCTCCAAATGAGTGTTGCGTCGCTCCCGCATGCAAAGAGAATGTACGCGACCGAATTACTGGGAATGAAAGTAGCTCCTGCCGTTCGCCACAATCCACCGAAACGGATTCAAGGTCGAGCAGTTGCCACTACAAGAAGTATGTAGTGTGTCCACTTTTTGCGGATCGATATCATCGCTGCTCGAACGGCAAGATGTACGAATGGTTTGATCGCGTCGGATTTGCGGTGGAATGCGCCGCGCTACGTCGCGATTTTCCCGATGTCGGTTTTCAGGACTTTGAGTCTTGGGCTAAGAAACAGGATTGGAGTGCTACATGTCTAAAGCGGTGCAGTTCGATTTGTACGGCGGGATTGACGTTCTCCAAGTGCGCGACGTACCTCGCCCCGTGCCAGAGGCCGGAGAGGTTTTGGTGCAGGTCAGAGCAGCTGGCATCAATCCGAGTGAAGGAGTGATCCGCAGTGGCGCGCTGCACCACTTATTTCCAGCGACGTTTCCGTCGGGTCAGGGCAGTGATTTTGCGGGAGTGGTGGCCGAACTGGGTTCCGGCGTCAGCGGTTTCACGGTTGGCGACGAAGTGATCGGATTCTCGATGCGGCGTTCCAGTCAGGCCGAATACGTGAGCGTGCCCGCGAATCAGTTGACACCGAAGCCGTCCAAGGTGCCGTGGGAGGTGGCCGGTTCGCTGTTTGTGGCGGGAGTTACCGCGTATGCCGCAGTGCGAGCGGTGGGGCTGGTGCCGGGGGATACGGTGGTAATCGCGGGTGCGGCTGGCGGTGTCGGTTCGATTGCAGTTCAACTCGCCCGACGTGGTGGAGCCGCGGTCCTCGGGATCGCCGGGCCGTCCAATGATGCTTGGCTCAGAGACCATGGCGCGGTCCCGGTCAACTATGGCGACAATCTGCCAGCCCGGCTGCAGGCCGCAGCAAAATCCGGACACATCGACGCGCTACTGGATTTCTTCGGTGGCGGATATGTCGCTATGGCGGTCCAAGACCTCAAACTTTCGCCTGACAAGGTCGATACCATCGCCGATTTCGAAGCCGTGAAGCGGTTTGGTGTGCAGTCAAAAGGGGGCGCCGATGCTGCCAGCGCTGCGGTGGTCGCCGAATTGGCCGAGCTCGTGGAGCGTGGCGAACTGGAAGTGCCGATCGCCGGAGTGTTCGCCCTCGACGATGTGCGTGAGGCGTTTCGACAGGTCGAATTACGCCACACCCGCGGAAAGTTGGTGCTGCGACCGTAAGCAACAGGCATCGCAAGACAGCCTCAGACAGCGAGGTGCTGTTTGTCACTCGGGTTCGGCTGTTTGCGTTCAGAATTTCTATGACGTGGCCAACCGCCACGGTGATGACTTCATTGACGAACTCGCGAAGCAGAATATATACCGTACGTTCCCCTTTTTCCCGCTCGGAGGTTCTGTTCTCTGGATCACTGCTGGAACTCCGGAGGTGGGCCACTGACCCGGCGCCACTTCAGGCGAACATTTACTTCGACACGATTGGCGATCTTGATAAAAGGGATACCGCTGGTCATGCCGTAGTCCTTGCGGTCGAAGGCCATGATGCCATCAAGACCGCCTGTCGGTGTTCCTTTACTATCGCTGGTAAGAGTGAGTTTTTCTGATCTGGTAACGCCCCGAATCGTGAAGTCACCCAGGATGTCAAATGTGTTCGGGCCTGTCTGAACGATTTTCGTAGATTTGAACGAGATTATCGGTGAGTCTTTTGCGTTGAAGAAATCCTTGTCCTTTAACTTGTTGTCCTTCATGTGGCTCCCGGTGTTCACGCTACCGGCTTCAATCTCGATGTCTATGACAGCACTCCTGACCTCTCTCGACGAGAACTTGATGCTGGCGTTCCATTTTTCAAACGTTCCCTTGATCGAGACAGAAGAGTCGACGCCAAACTTGATGGTGCTCTCGGTCGGCGTAACTTCGTAGGTAGGGACTTGTGCATCGCTTGCTCGCGGTGATGCGAAATACGCCGTCATGCAAATAGCAAATGCAAGGACGCCATGAACGCGTCGCTTGGTATGACTTCGCACAGAAACTCTACGCTCCGCGGACGTAATGTTCTCAGATGTGTTTACCGACAACCGATATTGAAGCTTATCCATGATCTGGTCTCGTCTTGTCTGCTCAGCTCGGAGAATGCTGGAGCGAATCAACCATCCCTCGAATGTCATGATTTTCTAAGATTCGAGTTTCGTGTTCGGCTGTCGTGGGAATAACTGCATTCACCATTGCTTGGCCCAACTCGTCTGCTCGAATCACGAGGTTGGGAAAGGGCACGCGAAACGCAGGGTAGATCGCCCGCAGAAGGCGATAACCGAAGTTCGGTTCTCTGCGTGGTTCTACAGGATAGATGTAGGCCGGTCGAAAGATGTAAACCTGAGGGAATCCTGCGGCAAGAACTGCATTCTCCGCCTCGCCTTTATAGCGTGCGAATGGCGTTCGACTCCGGCCTGTGGGGTCAGCACCTTTGCCACTCAAAAACGAGAACGCAGCTCGAGGGCTGCTTCTGTGAAACACTCCTGCAAACTCGATGGTGTAGTCGACGGTAACGGCGCGGAGCTCTTGGTCCGAAACGGCTCCCGTATAGGCTCCCAGGCAGAAGATAGCTGCGTGGTGGCCAGCCAGTGGCTTTGCGAGTGACGAACAGTCCGCGAAATCTCCGTGCACCACTTCATCGAGCTTCGGATGTGAGATGCCAAGTTTTCTGCGGCCGATCGCTGTTACGGATGTCACTGCCGGATGTGCCAAAGCGTGGCGAAGCGCGTATCCACCGACCATTCCGGTCGCGCCAATAATGACGAGACGCATCTCGCCAGCAAGAGGGCTGTTCATCGGCTTCCTCGGGACGTCCATAGGGAAAAGTTGTGCTTCGTCTGCATCACGAAAGCGGGCGCTCCTCGATCCAAACGACATACAGCCGACGTTCCGCAAACAGCCATCTGCCGTCCTGCTTCACGAAAGCATCGAGATAACGAAGCGCTGCAATCATCAGACTTCGCTTCCCGTCTTTGAGCGTGATGTGATGCGCCAGACAGTAAGTTTCGCCTTTGGCTTGGCCACTACCCACGCCGAAAATTGTGCTTTGACCGACAAAGTGCATCGTGGCCTCATACTTTTTCAGCTCTTCAAAGACCGGAGCGAGTCCATCACGCGAGGTCACCTTCTGCGAGGGTTCTGGATTCTTGGCGTCCATATAGACGAGGAACTTTATATCCGGAGTAAACAGAGACATTTGACTCGGGGCATCTCGATGATCGGCGTAGTGTGCGTAGGCGTCGACGAGTTCCCGGATGGAGAGCCGGTCTGCTGCTTCTTCAGGGGTAATGCGGTTATGTTCGCTCATAAGTTTGTCCCTCTTGAATTCGTTGCAGGTGTTGAATAGGCAGCTATTCGAGAATGGCCTTGGGTTCCAGAAACGCTTCAATGCCGTACTTGCCGTATTCGCGGCCGACACCGGAAAATTTGAATCCGCCCCACGGCGCATCTGGATCGTCTGTCATGTTGTTGATCACGACGCGGCCGGTTCGGAGCTGGGACGCAATCCGGCGTGCACGTTGCAGGTCCTTTCCAAGGACGGCTCCGTGAAGACCGTAGTTGGAATCATTGGCAATTCGGACTGCGTCCTCGTCGTTGTCGTAAGCGATCACGCAAAGGACGGGACCGAAGATCTCTTCCTGGGCGATCGCCATGTCGTTCGTTACATTCACAAAGACCGTCGGCTTTACGAAGAAGCCTGTGTCGAGGCCATCCGGATGACCTTCTCCTCCGACCAATACTTCAGCGCCTTCCTCAATGCCTTTGCGAATGTAAGACTCCACGCGCTCATACTGTTTTTGCGAAACCATCGGTCCAACTACGATGTCAGGGTTGGCCGGATCACCAACCGTAAAGGTGCGCATGACATCGCGTATCGTTCGCTTCACCTCATCGAGACGGCTCTTCGGGACGAGAAGCCGCGTCCCGGCAGCGCATGCTTGGCCGCTGTTCATAAAGGCCATGATGAGAGCCGAAGGGATGGCCTGGTCGAGTACGGCATCATCGAGCACGATGCTGGGTGATTTGCCACCTAGTTCGAGCGTGACCCGCTTCATGGTTGCCGCCCCGTCGCGCATGATTTGCTCGCCAACACCCACCGAACCCGTGAACGAAATCTTGGCCACGTCAGGATTGCGAACGAGTTCAGCACCAACGGTGGTACCCAGTCCGATCACTACGTTCCAGACGCCCTTTGGAAGTTCGGCCGCATGAAGGGCTTCGATCATTACTTGGGTTTGCAGCGAACTGAGTTCGCTGGGCTTGATAACGACCGTGCAACCGGCGGCAACGGCGGAGGCCAGCTTGAGACAAATGAATAGTGCGTTTGCATTCCAGGCCGTGATGAGCCCTGCGACCCCGACAGGTTCGAGGGTCACAGTGGTCTTACCCCAGCTTTGAGTCAACAGCAGTTCTTGCAATCCCTTCTCGGCTGCCGCGAAAGATCTTGCTCCCGACTCCACAATGAGCCGGGCGAACTTCACGACGCCGCCGTACTCCTCAACCATCGCAGCCGTTAAATCGTCGATCCGGGCGGAGACCGCTTTGTGCAGCTGGCGCAGATAACGTGAGCGTTCTTCCTTCGTGGTCTGGCTGAAACTCGCGAATGCGCGCTTAGCCGCGGCGATTGCCAGCCAAGTATCCCCCACGTCTGCTAGGGTAGTCTTCGCAATCACCTTCCCATTAGTCGGATTGATGCTGTCCATCACCTCGCGACCATGAGATTCAACGAAAGCCCCGTCGATGTAGTGCTTGGTGAATGTCTTCATTGGGCTCCCCTGACGTGAGTAATCACTCTGCGAATTCGGAGTGATCGCTCGGCGACCAGCTCGTCAGAGTGCAAGCGCAATGCCAGGGCAATCTCCCAATGCAATGCAAAATTGCTTCACTGCCAGCGATTCCTAAATGAGTGAACTCTTTCCTCGTGACGTGCGATGGTCACTGTCCATTGTTTGACAGTCCACCGGAGCAACCCAAAAGCGGTAATCAAGCCTTTCTCGTGTTGCGTCACATACGCTCTGGCCTCCGGCTGGAGTTTTGCCAAAGACGGCTGTTGCATTGCACGGGTCCCGGGGATAAGTCTGGGCGAGGGAGCTTGAAGGCGAGAAGCAGGCGGGATAAGTTAGTTCACGTTTAGGTCGGAAAAGCCCGAGGGCCTCGCGATGTCTGAAGAAATGGAAAAGACGGTCGAAGAGTTATCGCGCGACTTACAAGAAAGTAAAGCCCGGCTCGAAGAAGCCCAGCGAATCGCTCAAGTCGGTCACTATTACTGGAATCTCATCGAAAATCGCGTGATCTGGTCCGACGAGCTGTACCGGATCTATGGACTGAACCCCAAGAAAGGCCCCATAGACATGGAAGTGGTCCGCGAAATGATGCACCCCGAAGACCGAGAATTTGTCTTCCGGACTGCGGAGGAGTCGCTTCGCGGTGAGGTACGACCCGACATCGAACATCGGATTGTCCGCCCGAACGGCGAAGTTCGAATTGTCCATGCCCGCGGCACCGTAAAGAGAGACGCGTCGGGACAACCGCACGAGATTTTTGGAACGGTGCAAGACATCACGGAACGCAAGCGCGCCGAGGACGCGCTGCAGCGAACCCAGTTTTATCTCAGAGAAGGTGAGCGACTCGCCCACATTGGCAGCTGGGCCTTCAATGAAGGAGGGCACTACTGGTCTGATGAGTTGTTCAAAATCTACGGCTTGGATCCGCGAAACGGCGCACCCACGGTAGAGCAATACCTGGAGCTTATCCACCCCGAAGATAGAGCCGCCATGGCCGAAAACATACGACTTATGCAAGAACACCGCCGTGGCCACGACCTGATTGAGCGAATTGCTCGGCCCGACGGGCAGTTGCGCTACGTTAGAGCCGTTGCCGTTCCTGTTCTTGAAGATGGAGTCTTCAAAGGATTCATCGGCACGACGATAGATGTGACCGAGCAAGAGCTGCTAACGCAGAAGCTGCGACGCGAACAAGGATACCTAGCAGATGCTCAAAGCATGGCCCACATCGGAAGCTGGGTATATAACCTCGCCACACGCAAGCTTCTGTATTCATCGGACGAGAATGCTCGCCTCTATGGCTTTGACCCAAGCCAAGGCCCTTTCCAGAGCGAGGACTATTTTGGCGCGCTACTACCGGAAGACGCGCCGACTGTCGCGGCAATCCTTGAAAATGCGGTCCGGACGGGATCGGATTTCTATCTTGACGAGTATCGCATTCGTCGTGGGGATGGCTCCATCCGATACTTCCGGGCCATAGGACATCGCAGCCCATCGGGAGAATTCGGTGAATATGTTGGCGTCACCATGGATATTACGGATCGCAAACATGCCGAAGAAGAGCGTGAACGACTCCGACGGTTAGAAGCCGACCTCGCCCACATCAACCGTCTCAACATGATGGGCGAACTAGCTGCCGCATTAGCTCACGAAATAAAACAACCTATTGCTGCTTCCATCACGAGCGCGAACGCCTGTCTGCGATGGCTTGATCGGAATCCACCAGATCTCGGAAGGGCTCGAGCTGCGGCTGCTAGAATTGAGCAGGACGGAAACCGTGCAGCGGACGTGATCAACCGCTTGCGGTCCTTCTATAAGAAGGGCTCGCCACCCAAGCGCGAGATAGTCGATATTAAAGAGATCATTCGAGAAATGGCCGCGTTGTTCAAGACCGAAGCGGTTCGGCACTTAGTAAAACTTCGTTTTGAAGTGCACGAGGAGACGCCTCGCATTCTCGCTGATCGTGTACAGCTTCAGCAGGTATTCATGAATCTGATGCTCAATGCGCTCGAGGCTATGAAGGAAGGCGGCGGTGAACTGCGGATTAGCTCCCGACCTACACCAGAAAGCCAACTTCAAGTCAGTATCAGCGATACAGGAGTGGGATTACCAGCGGACAACGCCAACCAAATTTTTGAAGCATTCCATACTACAAAGCCTCAAGGGACCGGAATGGGTTTGGCGATTACACGCTCGATCGTCGAGGCCCACGGCGGTCGGGTTTGGGCCACTGCGAATTCGGGAGCCGGCGCAACATTCCACTTCACGCTTCCCGTTAGGCCCGAGGCGCAGGCGTGACGGATAAAAACTATGCTACGGTGTTCATCGTTGACGACGATGCCGGCTTGCGTCAGGCCATCCACGACCTTGTTGAATCCGTTGGCTTGCGTGCTCAATCCTTTGCAAGCGGTGAGGATTTCCTCCGCGCGAAACACACGAGCCGCCCGAGCTGTTTAGTTCTTGATGTAAGGCTTCCGCGAATGAACGGCCTCGATTTCCAGCGCCGCCTAGTCGAGACGGGCGTCGAGATTCCTGTGATATTCATCACGGCGCACGGAGACATTCCCATGTCCGTGCGGGCGTTAAAGTCAGGGGCTGTAGAGTTTCTGACAAAACCATTCCGAGATCAGGATCTTCTCGATGCGATTCACCAAGCTTTAGAACGTGACCGCGTCGCGGATGAACAACAGGCGGGGCTTCACATCTTGGAAGAGCGGTTTCATACTCTCACGGCTCGAGAACAGGAAGTCATGAGCCTGGTGGTCTCCGGCATGCCCAATAAGCAGATTGCTTCCAGAATCGGTGCAGCCGAAGCCACGGTGAAAATCCATCGGGGGAATGTGATGCGCAAGATGGAGGCTGGTTCGGTTGTTGATTTGGTTCGTATGGCCGACAAGCTCAAACTCTCTCCTCGCGAGTAGCTCGCACTGCACTTCGTCACGGCTCTTCACCCCTTTCCGTCAGGCGAACTACAACTAAAGTAGTAGTGCGTACGACCAAGAGCTGATTGCTTATTTACTACCAAAACGCCTAGTCTTCGCTTCATGATCGGCGAGAAGACCGCATGGCTCATAGCCATCGTCGACGACGACAGTTCCGTCCAGATCGCGCTACAGGACTTGATTGAATCCGTAGGACTGACCACGCTTCGCTTCGGCTCTGCCGAGGAGTTTCTGGATTCCGGCGCACAAAATAAAGCCGCCTGCTTGATCGCTGATATTCGCATGCCCGGCATGTCCGGCCTTGAACTCCAGTCAAAGCTCAATGCGGAGCGTTGCCGCCTGCCGATCATCTTCATTACCGCTCATGGTGATGCCAAGATGCGCGTCCAGGCGATGCGGAACGGGGCTGTCGAGTTCCTGACGAAACCTTTCGACAATGTGGTCTTGCTCGAAACCGTGTATGCCGCGGTCGCAGACTACGCGAAGATGCTCAGGCGTTGGGGTTGACATCGATGAGAACAGCCGACCAACTTCCACCTGCACGCCGATTCGAGCGGATCGTCGGGAACAGCCCGGCTCTACGAACGGTACTGGAACAAGTCGAACGCGTCGCAGCTGCCGATTCGACTGTCCTCATTCAGGGAGAGACCGGAACCGGCAAAGAGCTCATTGCGCACGCGATTCACAATGCCAGTCCGCGCAGCGGCCAACCCTTCATCAAGCTCAACTGCGCTGCCATTCCTTTCGACCTTCTCGAAAGCGAACTCTTCGGCCACGAACGGGGTGCTTTTACCGGCGCGATCGCGCAAAAGATTGGCCGCTTCGAACTTGCCGACAAAGGAACGCTTTTCCTCGATGAACTTGGTGACATACCGCCCGCATTGCAGCCGAAGCTTCTGCGAGTTCTGCAAGAACAGGAATTCGAACGGCTGGGAAGCGGTCGCACACATCGCGTCGACGTTCGATTGGTCGCCGCGACTCACCGGGACCTCGAACGAATGGTGAAACGCAACCAATTTCGCAGCGACCTTTACTACCGATTGAACGTATTTCCGGTCACGCTACCCCCACTGCGTGATCGGCGCGAAGACATCGCGCCTCTGGTCGAACACTACGTCGAAATCTTTTCCTGCCGGATAGGGAGGAACATCGACAGAATCCCCGATGAATTCATGAACGCTATGAAATCCTATTCGTGGCCGGGAAACATTCGCGAACTTCAGAATGTCATCGAACGCGCTGTCATTCTCGCGGATAACGGTCTGTTGAATAACCCCTTGCGTCCGGCTCGCTCCGCCTCCGTAGTTCCATTTCCTCCGAGGACAACTCTACGAGACTCCGAGCGCACTCTGATTTTGGATGCATTGGAAACAACGGGATGGGTTGTCGGTGGACCGTATGGCGCAGCTGAAAGACTGGGGATGAAACGTACGACTCTCATCGCGCGGATGAGGAAGCATGGGATTCTGCGGCCAGCCGACGAAACCCTGCTGGACCGAGCGGTCAGCGAGGAAACCACCGAGTTTGAGCGCCGATAAACGATCTCGACTACAATGCGCCGGAACCGAAGTCAGACTCAGATAGCCAGCGGAGAAACTCCCGCCGCGAAGTGCTGGGTGTTAAGGGTCTCGTCGATGAAGCCGTCAAGCTCCGCGTCTGGAAGTGCCCGGTTGACGTATCCATATCGCTCCGCGGTGTCGCCGTCGAAATCGTTCGCGCCGAGAACGATTTCGAGCGCCCGACCGCGACCGACCAGATGTGGAAGACGTTCCGTACCGCCGCCGCTGGGATGCAATCCCACCCCGACTTCGGGATGGCCGAGTCGCGTGTTCTCACGCGACGCGAAGCGCATGTCGCAGGCGAGGACGAACTCGCTGCTCACGCCCCGGACACAGCCTCGGATCTTCGCGATGCTGACCACCGGGGACTTGGTGAGACGCACGAACGTATCCATCAGGATTGGGAGGCCCGAAGCCCCGACAGCAGTCATGATGTTCCCTATCTTGCCGGTCAAATCAAAGTGGGCAAGGTAAAACTCGGGGTTCGCGCTTTCGAATACGACGACCCGCAGACTCGGGCTGGCGTCCATTCGCGCGAGCAGATCCTGTAGGGCTTCGAATATGCTGGCGTCTACGATGTTGAAAGGCGGGTAATCGAACACAACCCTCCAGTACGCAGGCGTTTCCTCGATCACCCGCACGTGAGCCGCTGAATTAGTATTAGCCATATGTTTCTCCCTTCTTAGACCTCGAAACCGCGGGACGGCGAGGTGATCTTCTTCCCTTTATAGGAACGCATGCGCGCGAGGGCCCCGAAACAACGGGCTAAGCTCTTATGGCGCGGACTGAACTCCAGAGCGCACCTCGATTGATCCAATCAGGGTACAGCTTGAGCATTTCGTCATATAGTTCCCGCGCGGTCGTCGTACGTGCGGCAAGACTCTCGAAATCGCGGATATATTTCCGGGTTTCTCCAATGATCCGAGGGCTATCATCGTTCCCGACGCGCTTGTGCCCGGCGATGACTGCGCGTGGCTTAAGCGACTCCATTTTATCGAGGGCGGCAATCCACTCTTGGCGCTTCTGCTGATCTGGCGACTCTGACAGATGCAGGTGATCGCCGTTGTAGGCGGCATCACCCGCAACGATCAAACCGATGGAGGGAACGTGAAGGCAAGTCGTGCTAGCAGTGTCGGTGAATCCGAGTGGCACACTGACTAAATCGTGGCCCTCCAGGTTAATGACGTTTCCGGTCAGCTCGTCGGCAATTGCAAGGTGGCTGGAAATCTGGCCGGGAAACCGCGGATTCCAAAACGTAGCGAGAGACTCTGGCGATGCCTGTTGGCGCATAACCTTAATCACATCCGGCCGCGCGACAAAGCGGGCACCTGGAAATCGCTCCAGAACTGTGCTGGTACCAAAGAAATGATCGCCGTGGCCATGCGTGGCGTAGATCGTCGTCAGGTTCTTTCCGCTCGCCACAATCCAATTCGCCAGGGTACGCGCCTGTTCGACCGTAATAGGAGTGTCGACCAGGACAGCGTCCCGCTCCCCAGAAATAAGAGTTGATGAAATAGGCGGCCACGGCCGCTCCTTTTCGCCTGGAGGCAAATCGCTCGTTATGGCAGGTATGCCGGGCGCCAGGAACGCGTCCCAGCTCAGGGAACTTTTCTGAGTGGAACGTGCAGATTGTCCATGCATCGAGAGCGCCTGAGCTCGGATTGGCCAAGTTGAGGCCGTTACGAGAGCAGTTCCGAGCGCACTCGATAGGAACTCCCGTCTTGAAGTCATTGCCGCCTTTTCGTATCGCATACCTTTGCTCCTCTTTTTAAAGCAACCGCTCGCTCGGGCCTCCCGAGGGATCCCGCCAAATAAGTCTCCCGCCTTTCGGTTAGATCTGGGCCCTGCCACCGTCAACGAACAGTTCGATACCCGTGACGAAACTGGAGTCATCCGAAGCGAGAAACAACGCCACCTTAGCAACTTCCTCGGGTTCCCCCATGCGTCCCATCGGGATCGTGGACACTATTCGCGCAATGACGTCTGTAGCTTGCCGACTCACCAGCGGCGTATTGATCGGACCCGGACTAACAACGTTAGAGCGAATACGACGCTCCTTCAGGTCTGTAGTCCAGGTTCGCACGAAAGAGCGGATAGCAGCCTTACTCGCGGCGTAGACGCCGAATGCGGCAGTGCCTTTAACACTCGCGACAGAACCGTTGAGAATGATGGAGCCGCCATCCTTTAGCAGTGGTAAGGCCTTTTGCACCGTGAACAGCGTTCCCCTCACATTGATGTTGAACAGTTTGTCGAAATGCTCTTCGGTGACGGCCCCAAAAGGGACAAATTCGCCAATGCCGGCGTTGGCGAAAACAATATCGATTCTCCCTTTCACCTTAGAGATCGTCTCGTAAAGACGATCCAGGTCGGCGAGTTTGGCGACGTCACCTTGGACACCAGAAACATTGCTCCCGATTGTTTTCACGGCCTCGTCGAGTTCCTTCTGGCGGCGGCCCGTGATGAAGACGTAGGCACCTTCTTTCACGAAAAGCTTTGCCGCAGCCAACCCAATTCCTTCTGTGCCGCCGGTGATGACAGCGACCTTACCTTCGAGCTTCTTGGACATTGTCTTTCTCCGTTGCTGCCTAGCTCTGAACTCGCGACCTCCGATCCTTCACTCTCGATCACTTGCGTCCGAGCATCGCTTGGCCGAGGTGATAGGAGAGATGGTTCGTGCGGCTCAGTAAGACGGCGAAGCGATTGCGCGAAGGATCTTTAGCGAAATCTTCTTCCGATACGGCCGAGTGCCTTTGGCCCCAATCGGACCACGACATTTTTTCAAACCCCTTCCGCAACTCAGCATTGACGACGTTCCATGCGCGGCGAACTTGTTCGTGCGAAGGAATGTCGGCTCGCGATTTGTCGGGATTCGAGATGAAGGCGACATCAAACTCAGGATGAAGTCGTTCTCCCAGCAACAATAGCGGGAGCATCGCGTCGTGTACGGCCGTGAGATGTCCCCACAAATAGAGAAGCCTGTTCCTGCCAGGCGCTATCTCCCGCAGAATCTCGTCGGACGAGAGGCCTCCAAAAAGCTTGTCCGCACGATCAATTTGGGTGTTCCATGTCTTCAGACCGAGAGCTACGTAAGAATCTTCGTTTCCCATCGTTTCGTCTCCTGTCAACCACTCCGTTTCATTTGTATTTTGGAAAAGTCTTTCCGAACATGGGCGCGCCACTTTTCGATAGGTCTTCTGTGGCCTCATCCTGAATCACATCCCAATGTTCGACGAGTATTCCGTCTTCGATGCGCAAGATGTCGGCAGCGATCCAATTTGCAGGGGCGCCGAATCCCGAAAAACGTCCGTGCACAATGACGAAATTGCCTTCCGCCACGATCGTTCCTGGCTCGTACTTCAACGTGGACGGAAGGCTCTTGACGAGATCGAATAGACCGTCACGACCGGGAGCGATGTGAGCGCTATGTTGAATGTATTGCGGTGACCAGAATTGCTCCGCCGTTCGATAGTCGCGCTTGTTGAAAAGCGTGTCGAAAGCCCTGAATACCAGTGCCTTGTATTTCCCCTCGAGATCGCCGGCCATTGCTTGTTTCCTCCAGCTCTGATTAATCCGTCTTAATCCGTCAACGGCTCCTTGAATCGTCAAGAGGGCGATTGAAACCCGACTTCCGAACGACCCCAATTGAGATTCAAGTCGTCCGGGGTCAGTGGTCCGCCGATCTGCTCATGACCGTAGTGATGTTCGTACACAACCCTCGACGCCGACCATCTCCGGATCGCGTACCACTTTAGAGTGCACTGTCTCCCCCCGACGCCGGTGAAGTCGATCTTCCATTGGGAATGGGTCTCGTTGGAGGTGTCTCGAGGAACCCCAGTCTGCTGCACAGATATCGACAGTCCGGCAACCTCGGCCATTACGTGAAGCGGTACCAGGAAATTCATTAGAAAGGGACGCACTCTCTCCTTTCCACGGATTGTCTCCGGCGAATTTTCACTGCTTACCTCGACATCATCGGCGTAAAACGTGTCAAAAATCTCCAGAAACTCTTCGTAGCTCCTAGCGATTTCGGCGCGCAGAATCGCCGTGTTCAGTTTTAGCTCCGCGGCCTCCGAGCTCTTGTACGCATTGTCTTCGAACTGGTTAAGGGTCATAAGATTATTTTCATAGGTCATCGGGTCCTCCTTTATCCACGGTTGGTTTGCGGCGTGATCCGCACGGATCTGTGAAGCAGATACACCACGAAGAATTGGAGGACGGCGATAAAGAGCGGCCCAGCGCATTTCCCAAAATCACGCTCGAACAGACCGATTCCGGCATCCAGCAATTGCATGGCACCGGCGAGCGCGCCCAGGATCAGCAAAGCAGGTGCCGCCCGCCTGTAGATCGCCCACAATGCGAACAAGGCCAGCGGAATTCTGGGCGCCGCCGCGTACATCGCCAATAGCAACGACGGCGCCGTTGGAACGGATTCGGTAGGAACCAGGTATTCCGGACGAATGATCGCCGCGATGGAGAAGCCACTCGCGATCAGGACATTGATTGCCGTGACCAGCGATGCCAGCCGCATTGCCTTCATTGTTGTCATTGATTCCTCTCTCTGAGTAAGCTCCCCCGAGGCTAGGGCCGCTGGCCTAAGCGGTTAAAGCCTTTCCGCGATACGCAGGCGCGAAGACATCCTGTACAAACTTTTCAAACGAAGTCGGCGTGCTGTTCTGCGCCGAACGCGGCTCCTGCGCAGCGAGGAGCCCTGCATTGATGGCTTGGAACATCTCGATGTACACCGCGGCTTTCTTCGGCGAAAAACCAGCTTGCGTCAACGCCTGTCGCACCTGGTCATACGAAAACTGCTCGTAACGCAGATCCGGTTTGCCAATTCCGCGCGCAATCACCCGTGTAGCTTCCGTCATCGTCAGGTCGCGTTCGCCAAGCAGTTCGCGCGTTTGCTTGTCGGAAAAATCCAGATCCAGGACGCGCTGCGCGGCATAGTCGCCGACATCTCGCGTCGCGATCATGGGCAGCTTCAGGTCGGGGAGCAACGCGTGCCCAAACATTCCCATCCCACGGATCATGTCGATCGCCGCCAGATTGTTCTCCATGAAATACCCAGGTCGTAGGTGCAGAACGTTCAAATCGCTGATTCCGTTCAGTTTTTGCTCCGAAGAATACAGACCGGTAACTGGTCCGGTGCCTTTCGGGACGTGTGCGCCGTAGCTGCTCAAATGGACCGCGTACCGCAGGCCAGAGTTCTTCACGGCTGCCGCGATCGCATCGCTCTGTCGCTCTTGCTCCTCGCGGGAGTTCAACGGCGGCAAGAGCAAATACGCAGCGCGCACGCCACTGAAGACTTTAGTGAGCGCAGCCGCATCGCTCAGGTCGCCCGTGTACGCTTCGGCGCCGTTGCGCACAAAGCGTTGCAGTCGCCCTGGGTCGCGCCCGACGACGCGCACCTTCTTGCCCTTCGCTAGCAGAAAGTCGGAGATGATCGAGCCGGTGTTCCCACTGCTCCCTAAAACCACATGCATCGCATCCATGGCTACCTTGTCTCTAGAGCTGTTCATGTTTGCCTCCTCTTTATAGGGCTCCATTTACAATCCAGGTTCTTACTGATATGTGTCTATAATCTGCACATATACGCACCAAAAAAATCACCGACTCGCGCGACGGATCTCCCCAACTACATCGGCGAGCGTTATTCCATCAAGACTATTCTCGAAGGTGTTCTGCGCTTTCCTTAGGACCGACGACATGCATCCCTTGATGTTGCAGCTGATCGGGCATCTCTTCTCCACTGGATAGCTATGAATCGCGAATGTCGGAGGAGCCGCGCTGGCACGATAAATGTCCAAAAGCGTTATTTGTTTAGGGGAACGTGTGAGCCTGCTCGCGCCATTCTTGCCGCGCGTCGTGACGATCAGCCCTGCCTTTGAGAGTTTCGAAAGGGACTTCCTGACGAAGGTGGGATCGGCATTGACACTTTCCGCAACCATCGACGAAGGAGTTTCCTCGCCGTGACGGAAGCCGAGAGCTGCCATGATGTGTGCGGCAACCGTGAATTGGACGCTGGTCGCGGACATTAAGTCTCCTGCAGCATATGTGATGTTTAAGGTCACAATTAAGATACAACTCTTTTCCAACGGCGGGAAGCGCCACGTCGTTTGTATAAGTGCGATTGCTGTTCCGCAGCGCGTGCGTACTGAGTGCGTTTAGGCATTCATTCCGCCATCGACGGTGAGATTCGCGCCGGTGATGTATGAGGACTCCGGTCCCGCGACAAACGCTACCATCGCAGCGATCTCATCCACGCGCCCGTACCTATCAAGCGCGGTGGCGGCCTTCTGCGGCATCGACCAATCACCCGAGGCAGGATTCAATTCCGTGTCGATCGGACCGGGCTGAACGTTGTTGACCGTGATGCCGCGTCCGCCGATTTCTCTGGCTAGCGCTTGAGTGAACATCTTGACGGCTCCCTTCGTGCCCGCGTATGGCACAAGTCCGGGTGCCGCTACGCGTTCACCTACGGCCGAACCGATCATGATGATGCGGCCACCGCTCTTCATGTGCTTCAGCGCTGCCTGAGTCGCGACGTATACACCACGAACGTTGATGGCGAGCACGCGATCCATCTCTTCGAGCGTCGCCTCCTCGAACGGTTTCGGAATGGCCGTGCCGGCGTTATTCACCAGCACATCCAGACGACCAAAGGTCGCAAGCGTTTTTTCGACCGCGGCTTTGACCGCGTCGGCATTGGCGGCGTCCGCCTGAATCGCGATCGCCTTTCCCCCAGCGCGTTCGATCTCTTTGACAACGGATACGGCTGCGTCGGCACCCTTCGTGTAAGTGATTGCCACATTCGCTCCGTCTGCCGCCAGACGCTTAGCGATGGCAGCACCGATGCCGCGCGAGCCGCCTGTGACGAGAGCGCTTTTTCCTTCGAGCTTCTTTGACATTGCCTTTCTCCTTTGAGTAGAAATCCTGTTCCGCTTGCCGTTTCCATCTTCCATGCACACTGAGCATGGCTGTGATTCGCCAAACGCTTGAGTCTGAATCTGAATCAGTTTGGTGATGCACCTATCTGATGCGGATGCCTGGCACGTTGTGGCGCTTTGAGAGATACTTTGTAAGCTTGTGGCCGATGCTTCACAAGCATGGGAGGTGGAATGGAACTACGGCATCTTCGTTATTTTGTGTCGGTCGCAGAGGCGGGAAATCTTACGGCGGCGGCCAAGCAAAAGCTTCATACAACACAACCTTCGTTGAGCCGGCAGATTCGGGACCTTGAAGAGGAGGTCGGAGCGCAACTGCTGACGCGCAGCGCACGCGGCATTCAACTCACACCGGCGGGTCGAGCCTTTCTCGAGCACGCACGGCTGGTGCTGTCACAAGTGGAAGCAGCAAGTGAAGCGGCTCGCCGGGTCGCTCATCCCCGCAAGCCATGCTTCACGATGGGATTTTTGACTGGACATGAATTGAAATGGATGCCCGAAGCCTTGCGGATCTTGCGGGACGAGCTGCCGAACATCGACGTGATGGTAACGAGTCAATACTCTCCGCAGCTCGCCGACGGCCTGTCGAACGCGAAAATTGACGCGGCCTTTCTACGGCGGGAAAAAGGGTTGCCGGACCTGGCGTTCCGCCTTCTCGTGAAGGAGCCACTCCTGGTGATTTTGCCGAGTAACCACCGTCTCGCCGCGTTCAAGTCCATCGACGCGAAAAATCTGGAAGGCGAAATATTTGTGACGGTCTCGAGAACCGCGCCGGTCCTTCGCGCGGTCATCGACGAGTACCTGAAGCGTTCGGGAGCCAATATCACCCCACAGCACGAGGCGGATCACCTCGCCATGGGAATGTCCTTGATAGCGTCAACACGCGGCGTAGGACTCTTACCAGTCTATGCGCAGAACTTTCTGCCGCCTTCGGTAACGAGTCGTCCTCTGAAAGGCGATGCGCCAACTGTCGATCTTGTTCTAGGCTTCAAAAAGTCGAACCAGTCTCCCGTGCTAAAGGTTTTGCTCTCGAGGCTAGATGAGTTGATCGCCCGAGCATCAAACAAGAACTGATAAACCTCCAAAAACTTGTCCGCAACTCCTCTGGCCCAAACTTCGAGCTCAGAGGTTGCGCTGTGATTAGCCTGCAAATGAGGGCATTTCGTGCGACTGAGAGCTTCCTAAGTTGTTCAAAACAAATGAAAGGGTGTGAGTACGAACAGGGCAGGATGAATTTAGCAAACCGCGGCTTTGAATCGTTCCTTGAATGCTTCTTAACCGAAGGTCTGAAAATGCTCTCACGTCAAGCCTTATTCGGCGGGCAAGAGAGCAGTTGGGAGAACGGCAAAAACGGACTCAACTTCCTATCGTGTGACCCATCGAAGTGTCCTTGACCAGAATGTTGAACGAAAAGTGCTTAAGGTCCCCCCAATTTTCCCCTCACTTTATGTTGCGTCAATTCAATAATTTCTGAATGGCACTCCTGCCTCTCCGTTTTTTTGCAAATTCATCATGTGGCGAACTCTCGGAAAGTAAAAGACTTGCGAATTGAGAACTCCTGTCTGCCAGAATTCCACAGATGGGTTTTGGGGTGAACGGCACTTTTTATAACCTGAAGAAAATACGGAGGATGATTTTGGTCGGGGCGCCCGGATTTGAACCGGGGGCCTCCTGCGCCCAAGGCAGGCGCGCTACCAGGCTGCGCTACGCCCCGACAGTGACTGCTTTATTAATTCTAAAACACTTTCCAACTTTGCTCCTAATCCACATCACTGTTTTTAGCCCCGTGGAGTGACCCCCTAGAGTGAGACCGTTTGATGATGCACACTTTGCGAGACTGACCCGCCCCGCATTTTGAGACAGCCGCGAAGTTGAATCCGAGAAGCTGTGGACGGTTCTCGGGCCGATTTTTCCGGC
>Ga0210384_10002781_pt1 | contig 21004 bp, 20 predicted proteins | sample IncBWH2MmetaG_FD_160574 | JGI IMG/M metagenome (GOLD analysis project Ga0210384, IMG submission 160574) | Forest soil microbial communities from Barre Woods Harvard Forest LTER site, Petersham, Massachusetts, United States - Inc-BW-H-2-M | ecosystem: Environmental > Terrestrial > Soil >...
GCCCAGCACCACGACCACGAAGGCCATGATGTTGAAGCTCTCGCCCACGTCCGGGGCCACGTAGAAGAACGGGGTCACCAGCGCGCCGGCCACCGCCACGCACGCCGAGCCGATGCCGAAGGCCATGCCGCGCACGCGCGCCACGTCGATGCCGACCAGCTGCGCACCCTCCGGCTCCTCCGACAACGCGCGGATGGCCTTGCCCGCGTCGGTGGTGCGCAGGAAGGCCCACAGGGCGAGCGCGATCAGCACCGCGCCGCCCGCCGCGACCAGGCGCGGTACCTCGACGAGCACGTCGGCCACCAGGAACGACGCCCCCGAGTACCAGACGCGGACCGTGCGGAAGTCGCCCTGCCAGAGGACCAGGGCCAGGTTCTCGAAGACGAGGGCCACGCCCAGCGTGAGCAGGAGCTGGTTGTGCTCGGCGGCCGCGCGGTTGGGCTCGATGACGATTCGCTGGATCAGGACGCCGATCGCGAAGAACAGCGGCCCGGTCACCAGGATCGACAGGTACGGGTCAAGGCCCAGCAGCACGAACAGCCAGTAGGAGGTGTACATCCCGAGCATCATCACCGCGCCGTGGGCGAAGTTGATGATGCGGAGGACGCCGAAGATCAGGGAGAGCCCGCTGGCGACCAGCCCGTAGACGCCGCCGAGCAGCAGGCCGCTGACGACGGCCTGGAGGAAGAGCCAGGTCACCTCGAGCGGGCTAGCCCTTCCACTTGGGGACCGGGAACACCGGCTTGGCCTCCGCGAACCGCGCGGGCCCCACCACCACCGGCTTGCCGCCCTGCACCTGGAGCAGCGCGGGCGTGGCGTTGACGTTCTCGCCCGCCTCGTCGAAGCGGATCGCGTCCTGGGTCAGGATATGATCGGTGAGGTTGGTCTTCGCGAGCGCGTCGCGGACCTTTTCCCGGTCGGTCGAGGCGGCCCGCTCCAGCGCATCCTTGAGGACGAACACCACCTGGTAGCCCTGCACCCCGTGGTTGGACATGGTGGAGCCGAAGCGCTTCTGGTACGCCTCGAACACCGCGCGCGCACGGGGGCTCTGCGGATTGTGCCAGTAGTTGCCGTCGAACAGGTCGTCGGTGAGATCGCGATTCTCGGCGATGAACTTCGGATTCGAATACGCCGCGTTGGCCAGCCCCACCAGGGCGTGCACCCCGATGCGGAGCTTCGCCGCGGTCTCCGCGATGAGCTTCGAGTCGCCGTAGTAGCCGCTGATCACGAGCAGATCCGGACGGGACGCCTTGATCTTCGACAGCTCGGCGGTGAAGTCGGGCGAGCGCAGGTTGTAGGGCACCCGCTGCACCAGCTCGTAGCCCATCTTCCCCGCGAAGCCCTCCACGTGGTTGCCCATCGTGGTGCCGAAGTTGCCGTCCTCGTGCATGATGGCGACCCGCTTGATCGCGATCCCCGAGTTCTTGGCCATCTCCATCATGTTGGTCATCGTGAGGGTGGCCATCGCGCGGCCGTTCGGCTGCATGCGGAATGCGTAGTGGAGCCCGCCCTCGAGGACGTTGTCGGCCACCGTGGCCAGGAGCAGGAACGGGGTCTTGTTCTTCTCGGTGACCTGGCGGACCGAGAACGCCACCAGGCTCGAGAACGGGCCGATCAGCGCGGTCACGCCCTGGTCGATGAGCCGGGCCGCCTCCGAGTTGCCCAGCTCGACCTTGTTCTGGGTGTCGCCCGGGAGCAGCACGAGCTTGGCACCGCCGAGCGACTTGACGCCGCCGGCTCCGTTGATCTCGTCCACCGCGACCTGGACCCCGTTGAGCGCGAGCTGGGCCTCGAAGGCGAGCGGTCCGGTCACCGGCAGCATGTAGCCGACCTTCACCTCGCGCGCCTGCGCGCGCACGAATGCGGGCGCGCCCAACGTGACCGCGGCCGAGGCCGCGCCGAGCGTCTGGAGGAAGCGGCGGCGGCCGAAGGTCCCCGCATCGAGCCTGCGCGCGTTGTCGGACATCGTGTCCTCCGGAAGGGGGTCGAGTGGACGGATGGCGGCGAGCCTAGCATTCGGTCCGGAGGCTGTCAACGCGGCGCGCCGTCGATGGAGAATCGGCGCCGCGGCCAACGCGGGCTGTAGTAACGTAGTGAGCGCCAGAGGGGAGTAGCAGCCCGGCGGTGAACGCCGGGACCTGGGGTCAACATGCTAGGCGGCGACGCCTTGGCCCCCGGGCTCCGAGAGCTTGCGAGACCTTTGGCGGGAGCGACCGCCTCCGGACGCTCCCGCCAGAGGTCTTTTCGTTTCCGGGGGCAGAGAGGCCTCCGCTCATGACCGCTCTCTGGAGCTCGTTCCTCGTCGTCGCCCTCGCCGAGATGGGCGACAAGACCCAGCTGATCGCGCTGGCCCTCGCGGTGCGCTATCGGCGCCCGTGGACCATCATGCTGGGCATCCTCGTCGCCACCGTGTTCAACCACGCGCTGGCCGCCACCGTCGGGGTCTGGGTCGCCCGGCTCCTGCCGCACGCGGTGCTCGCCTGGCTGCTGGCGGGCGGCTTCCTCGCGTTCGGTATCTGGACGCTCTTTCCCGACCGCGCCGCCGAGCCGCGCGAGCACGCGACGTGGGGGCCACTCCTCACCACCGTCGTCGTGTTCTTCCTGGCCGAGATGGGCGACAAGACGCAGCTCGCGACGGTGGCCTTGGGCGCGCGCTTCGACTCCGCGCTGATGGTGACCACCGGCACCACGCTCGGGATGCTGGTCTCCGACGGCTTGGCAGTCTTCGGCGGCGCGCGCCTGACCCGGCTGGTGCCGATGCATCAGGTGCGCTGGTTCGCCGCCGCCCTCTTCCTGTTCTTCGGCCTGGTCGCGGTGATGGGGGCCGTCATCACTCACTGAGCGGAGAATCATCCACAGCTATCCACAGGGTTTCCCGTATCCCCAGCCTACCCACATGTTGGGGATAAGTAGCTCCCCAGCCCCTATCCCTGGGGGCTATCCGAACCTCCCATGGGGCCGAAAACGTACATGTTGACCAGGGTTTAAGCTTCGACTAGAGTATCGAGGGTTCCCCCCAGAGACACGGTCCTCACGGATACGGAGCGGCTGATGATCACGGTTCCCGCGCACCGCGTGAAGCAGTTCGGGGTCGAATTCTTCCAGGCCTCGTTCTCTGCCAAGGACATCGACCGCCTGGTCAAGTTCGAGGTCCTGGGCTACGGCGGAGACGGCCACGAGGGGGCCAAGCCCGGTAAGCAGCGCGCCAACCGCGCCCGCGTGAACTGGGAAGCCCTCGAGAAGCGCATCGGCGAGAGCGAGACCGCGTACCAGCGCCCGGTCATCCGCCGGAAGATCGACGAGCTGGTCAGCTATTACCGTGACTGCAAGGACGCGGGGACCCTGCCCGCCATCCCGGGCGCGGTGATCATCACCTCCGAGAAGCGCTTCACCTTCACCCCGATGGCGAGCCAGCACGACCTCGGGCTCCTGCAGATCCCCGAGGAGCACGGAGTGCTCCGGGTCCTGGACGGCCAGCACCGCCTGCTCGCCCTGCACGCGCTCACCCAGGCGGGTGAGAACCTCGGCATCGAGGTGCCCGCGGTGCTCTTCGACCGGCTCGACGCGCGGCAGATCGTCGAGCTGTTCGTCACGATCAACGCCAAGCACACCCGTCTCAACCCCTCGCACATCGTGAGCCTGGCCGGGCGCAAGCTCTACCCGGACCCGAACCAGGCCATGGCCCACGACGTGATCCGCTCGCTCAACGAGGACGAGACCTCGCCGCTGTCGGGCGACATCAAGATGCTCGGCACCGGGCGCGGGCGCGTCTCGCAGGCCCCGCTCGCCGAGGAGATCGTGGACTTCCTGGACGCGGTCGAGAAGATCGGCGGCGGCGCCCGCATGAACGAGGTACGCCAGCACGCCAAGCGCTTCTTCCTGAACTACATGAAGGCGGTCGCGGGCGTCTTCCCCACCGCGTGGGCGGGCCGCAAGTACTCGATCAAGACCGGCGCGGCCCTGCGCGCCTTCATCCGGGTGGCCCCGGACGTGATGGCGCGGGCCCGCGAGCTCAAGCGCGACGCGTTCGATTTCCACGCCATCCGCGACGCGGTGAAGCCCTGGGGCGAACGGCTCCGGGACCGGCGCTTCGAGACCGAGGGCGAGTGGAAGAACAAGCTCGCGGGCGGCACCCGGGGCACGGTGGAAGCCCTCACCCGCGAGCTGCGGGAAGCGCTGCGCGGATAGCGCGCTTACTTCAGCGGGAAGTTGGCCGCGAGGATCTCGAAGTTCTTCGTGCCGGCGGGTAGCTTGGCGGTGACGTGGTCGCCGACCTTCTTGCCGATGATGGTGCGGGCCAGCGGCGACATGATCGAGATGAGCCCGCGCTTCGGATCGGCCTCGTCCGAGCCCACGATCTGGTAGGTCGCCTCCTTCCCGTTCTCGTCCTCCAGCTTCACCGTCGAGCCGAAGGTGACCCGATCACCCGAGGTGGGCGGATCGATCACCTCGGCGGTGCCGACCTTGGACTCCAGATCGCTGATGCGCGCCTCGACGAAACCCTGCCGCTCGCGCGCCGCGTGGTACTCCGCGTTCTCGCTGAGATCGCCGTGGGCCCGCGCCTCCGCGATGGCCCGCACGATGTTGGGCCGCTCCTTCTTGAGCCGGTCGACCTCTTCCCGCAGCCGGTCGTAGCCCGAGCGCGTCATCGGGGTGCGCTGGATGCTCATGCGCCGATCACCTCGTCGCTCCGCTTCACCTCGGCCAGGAAGCCGTTGAGGCTGCCCAGGTGGGTCCGGTGCACCTGATCGTGGGGGATCACCGCGCCGTCCGGCCCCTTGACGTCCATCGCGGCGGTGGCGTCGGAGAGCAGGGTGACCTTGAACCCGCGGTGGGCGGCCTCGCGAGTGGTGGTGTCGCAGCACATCTGGGTCATGAAGCCGGAAACGATGACGCGCTCGATGCCGCGCCCCCGCAGCTCCGCCTCGAGAGCCGTGTTGGTGAAGGAGCCCGGCAGGTGCTTGGTGATGATCGGCTCGCCCGCCGCCGGTGCCACCGCATCGTGGATGGCCAGCGCCGGGCTGCCCGGCACGAAGGTGGCGGCGTCGGGGCGCCGGCTCTCGTGCACGATGTGGAAGACCGGCATCTGGTTCGCGCGCGCCCACCGCAGCGTCGCCGCGATCCGCGCCACCGCCTTGGGCCCGTCGGGCAGCACGACCTTGCCGAGCGGCGCGAAGTACTCCTGCTGGGCGTCGATGATGAGCAGCGCGGTCTTGTCCATCAGGGCCTCGGGGGACCGGTCAGCGGGTGAGCGTGGTGGCCTGGCCGCCGACCTCGACCTTGGCGAGAGCCAGCCGGCCGCGGACCCAGTTGTCCCAGGCCAGCGTGCGCTTCTGCTCGAGCACCTGCTTCTCCAGCTCCGCGCGCTCGCGGTCGAAGCCGTCGGGGGCGGCGGGCTGACGCTCCAGCGTCTTGACCACGTAGACTCCGGTCTCGGCGCGCACCGGCTCCGCGACCTGTCCCGCCGGGGTCTGCAGGGCGGCGAGCAACACGCTGCCGGGCAGGGTCCCCCGCTCCTTGGGCGGGTCCGAGCGGGAGAATAGCGGCACCGTCCCGGGCGTGAAGCCTTGGGACTTGGCCGCGGTGTCGAAGTCCTCGCCTCGGCCGAGCGTCGCGATCAACGCCCTGGCCTTGTCCATCACCTGCTGCTCGGCGCGCTCGCGCTTGATCGCCTCCACCACCCGATCGCGGATCTCCGCGACCGGAGGCACGCCCGCCGGGAGCTGCTGCACGACCCGGATCACCGCGTAGCCGCCCGGGGTCTTGAGCGGCGCCGAGACGCCGCCCACCGCGAGGGAAAAGATCGAATCCTCGAGCTGCGCGTCGCGGCCGGCCTCCGGGATCGTGTCGCCGCGCCCGAAGGTCACGTCACGTGACTCGAGGCCGAGGCGCTTGGCCTCTGCGCCGAAGTCCTTGGCCGCGGCCAGGGCCGTCTTCGCCTCCTCGGCCCGCGCCTGCGTTGCCCGCTCGCTCTTCTGGGCGATCAGTGCTTCCTTGATCTTCGGGGCCGCGTCCTTGAGCGGGGTCTTGCCGCCCTCGCGCACCTCCAGCACCCGGATCGCGTGGTAGCCGAACGGGGTGCGCACCGCGTCCGAGATCTCGCCCTTCTTCAACGCGAAGGCGGCCTGCTCGAAGGGAGCCACCAGCTCGCCCGGTCCGACGAATCCCAGGTCGCCGCCCTGCACCGCGCTCGCCTTGTCCTCGGACACCTCGCGCGCGAGCTTGCCGAAGTCTTCACCCGCCCGCGCGCGCTTGATGACGTCCTCGACCTTGGCCTTCGCCGCGTTCTCCGCCTCGCTCCCCCCCACCGGCGGCACCCGCACCAGCACGTGCGCGATCCGGAGGCGCTTCGGCTCCTCGAACTCACTCCCGTGCTCTTTGTAGTAGGCCTCGACCTCGGCGTCGGAGACGGTCGGAGCGGTCTTGCCCGGGCTCACGATCACGTACTGGAGCTTCCGCCGCTCGGGCTGGCTGAACTGCGGCTGATGCGCCTTCACGTACGGCTCGATGTCGGCGTCCGCTACCTGCACCGTGGCCATCGTGGGCTTGAGGTCGGCGGAGGCCCAGACCGCGCGCACCCGCTCGTGGCGCTGGGCGTAGGCCTCGCGCACCTCCTCGTCCGAGACCTTCACGCCCTGCTTGACCAGGTTCTCCATCTTGCGTCGCACGAGCTGGCGACGGACCTCGCGCTCGAACTCGGCCGGATCGAGACGGAGCTGACGCAAGACCTTGACGTACTCGTCGCGGGAGAAGCGCCCGTTCTCCTGGAACTCGCGGATCTGCTGGATGGTCATGCGCAGCTCGTCGTCGCTGACCCGAATGCCCTCGGTCGCCGCGCCCTGGATCACGACCGCCTCGGTCACCAGCTCGTTGATCACCTGCTGCGAGAGGCCGAGACGCTCGGCCATCTCCGGGGTGAGCCGCTGGCGCACCATGCGCTCGTAGGTCGCCATCATGTTGGTCTGGGCGCGCTGGAAGCGGGCGTAGGGGATCTCCTCCCCGTTGACCATCGCCACCGCGGTGCTCCGGCCGCCGCCCCCGAACGGACTGGAGCTGGAGAAGAAGATCACCCCCGAGGTGAGGATGAAGACGACGATCACCCCCAGGAGCACGATCTTCAGGCCCCTGGCATATTCACGCATGGCGCTAATCAACGCGACGGCCCTCCCAGACGGAACCCTTGGCTGAAAAGATCAGGGCGTAGCGTACCACAGGCCGGACCGCGCGCCGGCCGGCCTCAGACGTGGAGCAGACGCTGAATGAGCGGGAGGACGAAGTAGACCACGAAGGCGAGCGCGGTGCCGTACATCATGGGCGCGACCTCACTCCCTTTCCCGCGGACCAGCTTGATGAAGCTGTACGCGATGAAGCCCGCCCCGATCCCGTTGGTGATCGAGTAGGTGAACGGCATCACCGCCAGCGTCAGGAGCGCGGGGAAGCCCTCGTCGAAGTCGCCGAACGGGATGTCGCGCACGACCCGGCTCATCAGGTAGCCGACCACGATCAGCGCCGGCGCGGTGGCCTGGGCCGGAACGATGCCCGCGAGGGGGGCGAAGAAGAGAGCGAGCAGGAAGCAGACTCCGGTCACCACCGAGGCGAGACCGGTGCGAGCGCCCGCGGAGACTCCGGCCGCCGACTCGATGTAGGTGGTGGCCGACGACGCGCCGGCCGCGCCCCCGACCGCCGCGGCGAGCGAATCCACGAGCAGCACCCGGTTGAGCCGGGGGAGCCGCCCCTCGCGGGTGAGCCAGCCCGCCTCGCCGCCGATGCCGATCACGGTGCCCATGGTGTCGAAGAAGTCGGAGAGCATGATCGAGAAGATGGTCACGAGCGCGGTGATGGCGCCGACCCGGGCGAAGACCGAGAAATCGAAGCCCGCGCCCAGGCTCGAGAAATCCGGCCACGCCACCAGCGCGGCGGGCCACACCGCCTGCCCGGGCGTGGGGAAGGCGGCGCCGCCGGTGGCCGCGTTCACCGCGATCGCCACCACGGTGCTCGCCAGGATGCCGACCAGGAGCGCGCTGTTCATCTGTCGCGCGCTGAGCCAGAGCGTGAGCAGGAGGCCGAAGAGGGCCACCGCGACCGGCGCGGCGGTGAGATCGCCGAGCGTGACCGGCACGCCGGGCGGGCCCGGCTTGACGATGCCCGCGGAGACGAGGCCGATGAAGAGGATGAACAGGCCGATGCCGACGCCGATCGCGCGCTTGAGCGAGGCCGGGATCGCGTTCATGATCGCCTCGCGAAATCCGGTGAGCACCAGCGCGGTGATCGCCACGCCCTCGAGCACCACGACGCCCATGGCCGCGGTCCAGGGCAGCTTCATGCCGGCCACGAGCTGGAAGGCCACCACCGCGTTGAGTCCCATGCCGGAGGCGAGGGCGAGCGGATAGTCGGCGACGAGCCCCATCGCGATCGTCATCACGCCGGCCACGAGGCAGGTCGCGGCCTGGGTGGCCGGGAACGACGGCCCCTGCCCCTGCAGCGGCGGGATACCGGCGAAGGACAGGATCGCCGGATTCACGAAGATGATGTAGGCCATCACCATGAAGGTGGTGAGACCTCCGCGGATCTCACCGCCCACCGTCGCGCCGCGCCGGCCGAGGTCGAAGCAGCGCTCGAGCATGGGTCAGTCGCTCTCTGGGTCCGCGACCGGCGGCACGGTGACGCCCTCCTCGGGAACCACGCGCCGCGCCACCGTGAGGAATCCGGTGTGGGCGACCATTCGATGGAACGGCCGGACCGAGGTGCCCTCGATGTTCCACGGGCGCAGCAACGTCTCGAACGTCTCCACCAGCGCGTAGCCCCGATGCCGCCGCAGGGTCTCGGTGAGCTGGTGGGCCTGGATGATCGTCGGCACGTAGGAGAGAAAGATGCCGCCGGGGCGCAGCACCGCGGCCACCGGTTCCACGAGGCGCCAGGGCTCGGGCAGATCGAACACCGCGCGGTCCACCGGCTCCTCCTCGGAGAGGCCGTCCTCCACCGGGCGGATGCGCACGATCAGGTTGGTCACCTCACCCAGCCGTATGTGGATGTTGGCGAGCGCGCGCCGGCAGAAATCCTCGCGCTGCTCGTAGCTCACCACGCGGCCGTCGGGCCCCACCGCGCGCAGCAGCGCGAGCGTCAGCGCGCCGGAGCCCATGCCCGCCTCCAGCACGCGGGCGCCCGGGAAGATGTCGGCCCAGAACATGACGATGGCCAGGTCCTTGGGATAGATGACCTGGGCCCCGCGGGGCATGTCGAGCACGTACTCGGCCAGGGTGGGGCGCAGCGCGAGGAAGCGCGTGCCCTTGGACGTCCGCACCCAGGAGCCGTCGGGGTGGCCGATGATGTTGTCGTGCGGCACCCAGCCGCGATCGGAGTGGAAGGTGTCGCCCTTGCGCAACAGGAGGAGATGCCGCCGGCCCCGCTGGTCGATCAGCAGGGCCTGCTCACCGTCCTGGAACTTATCCGACGACGTCACCGGGCTTGGGGTCCGGGAGGAAGAGCGCGGCCACGAAGCCCGCCACCGGCATGACCGCGGAGATGCCGAGCGTGGCGGTGAGCCCCCAGTGGTCGGCGACCCAGCCGAGCACGCTCGCCCCGAGGCCGCCGGCTCCGATGGCGAAGCCCACGATGAGCCCGGAGGCCATGCCCGGGTTGCGCGGCAGGTAGGCCTGGCCGAGCACCACCGACACCGTGAAGGTGGAGACGAGCACGAAGCCGAGCAGGGCCAGCATGACGAAGACGAGCGGGACGCTCTGCACGAACAGGAAGCCCACCGCGATCGGCGTGGCGAGGAGGAACACGCTCACCACGTAGCGCCGGATGCCGATTCGATCCGCCACCGGCCCGGCCGCGAGGGTGCCGATGGCGCCCGCGCCCAGGAACACCGCGAGCAGCGTGCCGACCAGCCGCGGATCGCCGTGGAGCACGTCCCGCCAGTAGAAGGGCATGAAGGTCGTGAACCCGAGCTGGGTCCACGAGCGAATCGCCACCACCAGGATGAGCAGGCCCATCGCGCCCACCATGGTCCGGGCGCCCGCCGCGTTCGCGCGCGCCCGCGCCGCCGCCGGCGGGGGCGCGGAGAGCCGCGGCAGCACCGCGGTGAGCACCGCCGCCACCAGCACGCCGGGGACCAGCATCCCGAGACTGCCGGCCGGCCCGAAGCCGGTGAGCAGCACGGTCAGCAATGGCGGCCCCAGCGCGATGCCGATGTTGCCGCCGGTGGAAAAGATCGACACGCCGGTCGCCTTCCGATCACCCGCCACCGCGGTCGCGGTGCGATAGCCCTCGGGATGATAGGCGGCGACGCCGAAGCCGCTGATCACGATCAGCGCGAGCACCGCCGCGTAGGACGGGGCCAGCCCCATGAAGGCGAGGCCGACCGAGGAGAGCAGGACCGAGAGCGGAAGGAGCCAGCGCCGCGCGGTCTTGTCCGCGAAGTAGCCGAAGAGCGGCTGGATGAGCGAGGACGTGATGTTTCCGGTCAGCACGATCATCCCGGTCGCGGCGTACGAGAGGCTCAGCGCGTCCTTGAGAACGGGCAGGATCGCGGGCAGCGAGCCCTGGTTGATATCGGTGACCATGTGCCCGAGGGCGAGCAGCCCGAGTAGGCGCATGTCAGGCTTGACGCGATCGTCGGGAACAGCGCCGATGGCGACGGGGGACGCGGGCAGGGCGACGGCAGGCGAGGAGGGGTCCGGAGTCATAGGCCGTCTATGCTACACCAGTCCGCCGGGGAGCTAGATCCCGAACGCGTCCAGACCCGTGATGTCGCGTCCCACGATCAGGATGTGGATGTCGTGCGTGCCCTCGTAGGTGTTGACGGTTTCGAGGTTCATCAGGTGGCGGATGATCGGATGCTCGTCCACGATGCCGGCGGCGCCCAGGATGTCGCGGGCGAGGCGGGCGGTATCCAGCGCCATCTGCACGTTGTTCATCTTGGCCAGCGAGATCTGCTGGGGGCGGACCTTCCCGGCGTCCTTGATCTGGCCGAGCCGCCAGCAGAGGAGCTGCGCCTTGGTGATCTCGTTGATCATCCACACCAGCTTCTGCTGGACGAGCTGGAACGACCCGATCGGCTTGTTGAACTGGATCCGTTGCTGGGCGTACTGGAGCGCCCAGTCGTAGCACCCCATCGCCGCGCCGATCGCGCCCCACGCGATGCCGTAGCGCGCCTGGGACAGGCAGGAGAGCGGGCCCTTGAGCCCCTTCACGCCCGGCAGCTTGTTCTCGAGCGGGATGCGGCAGTCCGCGAACGCGAGCTCCGAGGTGATCGACGCGCGCATCGAGAACTTGCCGTGGATGTCCAGCGTGCTGTAGCCCGGGGTGCCCTTCTCGACGAGGTACCCGCCGATCTCCCCGTCGTCGCCCTTGGCCCAGACCACCGCCACGTCCGCGACCGAGCCGTTGGTGATCCACAGCTTGGTGCCGTTGAGCACGTACTCGCTGCCCTTCCGGATGGCGCGCGTCTTCATGGAGCCGGGGTCGGAGCCGTGGTCCGGCTCGGTGAGGCCGAAGCAACCGATGGCGTCCCCGGACTGCAGCCGCGGCAGCCACTTCTCCTTCTGGGCCTCCGAGCCGTAGCTGTAGATCGGGTACATGACGAGGCCGCTCTGCACCGAGGCGAACGAGCGCAGGCCCGAGTCGCCGCGCTCGAGCTCCTGCATGATGAGCCCGTAGGCCACCTGGTCGAGGCCGGCGCAGCCGTAGCCCTTGAGGGTGGCGCCGAAGACGCCCATCTCGCCGAGGTCGCTCGCCAGCCCCATCGGGAACGTTCCGTCGCGATGGTGCTGGCTCACGATGGGCAGGAACTTCGCCTCCACCCAGTCGCGGACCGCGTCGCGCATCATCCGCTGCTCTTCGGTCAGGAGCTCGTCGATGCCGTAGTAGTCCACGCCGCGAAACTTTTCCATGGGCGCCGTCCTAGAGGTTGGTGGGGTGGGCCGGGCGATCCTCGCCGAGGGCCTCGTTCAGCGCCTTCGCGAGCTGCTGGTCGTGCTCGTGGCTCATGGCGAAGATGCGGCACTGGGCGACCTTGCCGGGGAGATACTTGAGCAGCTCCTTGAGCGGCTCGGCCGACACGCTGCGGTCGGCCGCGTCGTAGACATAGATCTGCCGGTCCTTCATGCCGATCGGGTTCAGCGGGCGCGGGTCCTGCTGGGCCATGTCGATCTTGAACGGAAAGTCCCGGAGCCCGGGCGGCAGCAGATCCTTCACGCGCTGCTCGACGTCCTCGACCTTCATGAAGCTGTGGCCACGGCGGGGCTCGAAGAGATCCAGCACCACCTCGTGGGACATGCGCCACTTGAGCCGGCGATCCAGCACCTGCCGCCACTCCCGGCCCAGATCGCGGCGCTCCGAGTCCTCCGCGTGCTCCCAGCGCGCGACCTCTTCCAGCAGCGTCCACTCGGTCATGTTGAGGTACGGCTGGAGCTCCTTGTTGAGGTCGTAGGGGAAGACCAGCTTCATGGTGTCGCGGAAGATGTCCTTGAGATGCAGGTCGATGCCGCGGGTGGTCCGATGGTAGTAGACGTTCGTGTAGAGGTAGAACCGCGCGTTCAGGAACATGATGAACGCCTGGATGCCGCCCCGGTCGAGGGTGAGCCCCTTCTCGCTGAAGAAGGAGTAGTACATGATGCGCTCGATGTCGATCGGCCCCACCGCGACCCCGCACATGTATGAGTCGCGGAGGACGTAGTCCATGTTGTCGGCGGTGTAGATCCCGGAGAGCAGCGGCTTGAGGTGCGCGAGCCAGCGCGGGTGCTCCGCGGTGGGCGAGGTGTAGCTCTTGCCCATCAGGTAGCAGATCCACTCCGGATCGATCCGCTCGCCGTCCTCGAAGGGACCCGCCGGGCTGCGGCGGAGGCCCCGGATCAGATCGCCAAGCTCTTCCCGGATGATTCGTTGCCCCACCTTCTCGTGGGTGAGATCGAAGTCGGCCAGGAAGTTGTCGTCGAAGAAGTGGCCGAACGGCCCGTGGCCCACGTCGTGGAGCAGCCCGGCCATTCGCATGAGCTCCTCGAAGAGCGCCGCCGACGGCGCGTCCGGGAACTCGGCCCGGAGCGAGGCGTGCAGCTGCCGGGCGAAGCGCCCGGCCAGGTGCATGGCCCCCAGCGAGTGCTGGAAGCGGCTGTGCTCGGCGGCGGGGAACACCCACCGCGCCGACTGCAGCTGGGGGACGCGCCGCAGCCGTTGCATCCACGAGGAGTCGATCAGGTCCTGCTCGGTGGCCTCGCCCGGCAGCCCGTCCGGCCGCGTGTAGAGAATGTACTGATGAATGGGATCGGCGATGAGACCACGGCCCTGGTAGGTATCGACACCCTTCATGGCCTAGAGCCTAACCTACTTGTCGGAGGTTCGATAGAAGCGGTAGCGGTCCACCGGACGGACGGTGATGGCCTCGATGCCGCCGGACCGACGCACGGTCATCTGCACGTCCTGATCCACCGCGGCCTGCCAGAGCTGACGGTAGAATTCCTCGCGGCTCGCGATCTGCTGGCCGTTCAACCGCACGATGATGTCGCCGGGGCGGAGGCCCGCGGCCCGGGCGGGGCCGAGCGGCGAGAGCCCGGCCACCACCAGCGCGCCGTCGACCGCCTCGGTGTAGAGGCCGAGCCACGGGCGGGGCGCGCGGCTCGTCACCCGGCCCTGCGCCAGCAGCTCGTCGCGGCCGGCCAGGAACTTCTCGATCGGGATGGCCAGGTTCACGTGGGGCGCCTCGCCGAGACGGAGCGAGGTGATGCCGATCACGCGCCCGGCCGGATCCACCAACGGAGCCCCGCCGAAGGCCGCGTTGTACGGCGACACGATGAAGGCGCGATCGAGCATGTACTCCCAGGCCGCCGCGAACGGCCGCACCGACTGCACGCGGCCCGGCGTCGACACCAGATCGCCCTCGTCCGACACGCCCACGGTACCGGTGACGAGGCCGGCCTCCACCGCGCTCGAGTCGCCCAGATCCGCCGCCGGCCACGGTCCCGGCCCCTCGAGCTTCGCCACCCCCACCCCGACCTCGAGGTCGAGCCCGGTCAGGCGTGCGGGCACCGTTCGGCCGTCGCGCAGCGAGACGTCGATGCGCTCGGCGTCCAGCAGCACGTAGCTGACCGTGAGCACGTAGCCCTGGACGCCGTCGAAGATGACCCCGCTGCCCCAGCGCTCGACGCCCAGCGTGGCCGCGGAGGGCCGCTCGCGCGGGACCTGCACGCGGATGCCGACCACCGCCGGCTCCACGCGACGGATCTGCGACGCGAGCGGCGAGACGTTGCGCGGATCGAGCCGGCGATCGGAGTCGTGGGGCGCGGCGGGGGCCAGCGTGGGCAGGAGCAGGCCCATCAGGGCGACGAGGGCCCAGCGGGTCGAGCGGCACGGCATGCGGTTACCTCCCGGCGTACTGGGCTTGATAGTACTGCCGGAACGCGCCCGACTTGATCGGCTTCCACCACGGCTCGTGCGTCCGGTACCACTCCACGGTGGCGGCCAGCGTGGTCTCGAAGCTCGAGGCGGGCGCCCAGCCGAGCCCGCGGACCTTCGCCGAGTCGAGCGCGTATCGGCGATCGTGCCCGGGACGGTCGGCCACCGGCGTGATCAGGCTCTCCGGCTTGCCGAGCAGCTCGAGGATCCGCCGGGTCAGCGTGACGTTCTCCACCTCGGTGCTGCCGCCGATGTTGTAGATCTCGCCCTCACCGCCCTTGCGCAGCACGAGGTCGAGCGCGGCGCAGTTGTCGAGCACGTAGAGCCAGTCGCGCACGTTCCGGCCGTCGCCGTAGAGGGGCAGCGGCTTGTCCTCGAGCGCGTTGGTCACGAAGAGCGGGATGACCTTCTCCGGGTACTGGTAGGGGCCGAAGTTGTTGCTGCTGCGGGTGACGATGACCGGAAGGCGGTGCGTGGTCCAGTAGGCGCGAGCGAGCAGGTCGGCGGCAGCCTTGGACGCCGAGTAGGGATTCGACGGATTCAGCGCGTCGCCCTCGCGGGCCGCACCGTGGGCGACGCTGCCGTAGACCTCGTCCGTGCTCACGGCGAGGAACCGGGCGACCTTCAGCTCGCGGGTGGCCTCGAGCAGCGTGAAGGTCCCGGTCACGTTGGTGCGCAGGAAGTCGTCCGCGCCCAGGTTCGACCGGTCCACGTGCGTCTCGGCCGCGAAGTGCACCACCGCGTCCACGCCGTGCATCGTCTCGCGCACCAGCGACCCGTCGCAGATGTCGCCCTTGACGAATCGATAGCGCGGGCTCGTCTCGACGTCGCGGAGGTTCGCGAGATTACCCGCGTAGGTGAGCTTGTCGAGATTGACGATGGAGTCGGCCGGATGGGCGGCCAGGACGTGCCGGACGAAGTTCGACCCGATGAACCCGGCGCCCCCGGTGACGAGGATCTTCATCCCCGTGTCAGGTCCCAGACGTCGGCGCCCGCGAAGTCCCAGGGCAGGCGGCCCTCTTCTGTCCGGTCCGGATCCGGGGAAAACTGGAAGTCGACGAAGTAGATGATGCGGCCGCGCGATTGAGCCAGATTTTTCACTCCGTGCGCGACCCCGGGGGGAATGCGCACCAGCCGCGAGTGGCCGTCGCCCAGGACGAGCCGGCGCTGTACCCCCTGGCTCTTCGAGCCCGCGCGCACGTCGAGCAGCACCACCAGCATCTTGTCCCCGGGCGGCACGAACCAGACGTCGGTCTGCCGGCGGTGCAGGTGGAAGGCCTTGATGACGCCAGGGTCCATCTCGCTGTAGCTGACCTGGCGGCACTCGAACCCGGTCAGTCCCGCCAGCACGCCCTGGTCGAGGCGCCCCAGCTCCATGAAGGAGCCCCCGTCGTCGGTGAACCGCTTCAGCTCCACGATCTGCACGCCGTCGATCTCGCGCGCGGGCGTGTAGTCCTGGACCGCGAGGGCGCGCTTGGCCGCGTCGGTCAGCTCGATTGGGTCCCGAGAGGCCATCAGATGAGTCCCACCTCGCTGCGGTCGCCCAGCATGAAGTTGAAGGAGCGCGGCTTGGACGCGGTCCGGTAGATCGACACGTTGCGCCCGATGAGGCTCGACTCGATCCGGCCGCCCACGTCGGTGACGCTCGCGCCCTCCAGCAGGATGGAGTGCTCCACCTCGCTCGCCCGCAGCACCACCCGATCGCCGATCGAGGTGAACGGCCCCACGTACGAGCCCTCGATCACCGCGTCCTTGCCGATGATCGCGGGCCCGCGCACCGTGCTCTTGACCACCCGCGCCCCCGCCTCGATGACCACCCGCCCCAGGATCTCGCTGTCCTCCACCACGCCCTCGGTGCGCGGCATCAGCGTGTCGAGGATGATCCGGTTCGCCTCGAGCATGTCCTCGAGCTTGCCGGTGTCCTTCCACCATCCTTCGATGACGTGGGGCCGCACGAGGAAGCCGTGGTCGATCAGCCACTGGATGGCGTCGGTGATCTCGAGCTCCCCCCGCGCGGAGGGCTTGATCGCCTTGACCGCTCGGAATACGGTCGCGTCGAACATGTAGACGCCGACGAGACCCAGGTTCGACGGAGGAGCCTTCGGCTTCTCGACCAGGCGCACCACCTGCCCGTCCTTGAGCACCGCCACCCCGAACTGGGTGGGATCCGGGACCGACGCGAGCAGGATCTGGCAGTTGGGCTTCTCGTCGCGGAAGCGCGTCACCAGCGGCGCAAGGCGCTCGCGGATCAGGTTGTCGCCCAGGTACATGCAGAACGGATCGGTGCCGAGGAACGGTTCCGAGACGAGCACCGCGTGGGCTAGCCCGAGCGGGGCCTCCTGCTCGATGTAGGTGACCGAGACCCCGAAGCGGCTGCCATCGCCGACCGCATCGCGAATCTCCTGCTTGGTGTCGCCGACCACGATGCCGATCTCGGTGATCCCCGACGCGGCCAGGGCCTCGATCCCATAGAAGAGGATGGGCTTGTTGGCGACCGGGACGAGCTGCTTGGCGGACGTGAACGTGATCGGACGCAGGCGGGTGCCACGGCCTCCGGAGAGGATTAAGCCTTTCATTTCGCGACCAAGTATAGCAGTCTTGCGCTGTCATCCAACAGCCGGCGGCGGCGCTCCCCCTAGACCCGACCGGAATTAGTGATAATATGAAGTCGCTGAAATTGCTGGGTGTTTCTTCCAGCCGGTGAGTTCAAGGAGTCGAGAATGAAGACGCTCAAGGAGATGCTGGCCGAGGCCCGGCAGGTGGTGCCCGAGCAGGGGCCGGCCGAGCTAAGAAAGCGGATCGACGCCGGCGAGCCACTCGTGCTGATCGACGTGCGCGACCCCGACGAGTACCGCGACGGCTTCATCGAGCCCGCCACCAACATCAGCCGCGGCTTCCTCGAGTTTCGCATCGGCGGCGCCGCCTCGGATCCGGCGACGCCGATCGTCCTGTATTGCCAGAGCGGGCTCCGCTCCATGCTGGCCTCGAAGGTCCTGAAAGATCTCGGCTACCAGAACGTCACCAACCTCCAGGGCGGCTTCCAGAAGTGGGCGCAGTCGGGCCTGCCGGTCGTGAAGGATCGCGCGCTCGGCGCGGACCAGATCCAGCGCTACAGCCGCCACTTCCTGCTGCCCCAGGTGGGCGAGAAGGGCCAGCGCAAGCTCCTGCGCTCGAAGGTCCTGCTGATCGGCGCGGGCGGCCTCGGCTCCCCCACCGCGGTGTACCTGGCCGCCGCCGGGGTCGGCACGATCGGCCTGATGGACGGCGACGTGGTGGACGTGTCGAACCTGCAGCGCCAGATTCTCCACACCACCGCCAACGTGGGCCGGTCCAAGGTGGAGTCGGGTACCGAGATGATCCGGGCGCTGAATCCGGACGTGAACGTGATCCCGCTGCCGACGCGCATCGACGTCGATAACGTGATGGACATCATCAAGGACTACGACCTGGTGGTGGACGGCTCCGACAACTTCGACACGCGCTATCTGGTCAACGACGCCTGCTACCTCGCGGGCAAGACCAACGTGCACGGCTCCATCTTCCAGTTCGAGGGCATGGCGACCGTGCTGGCCCCGAACCAGGGCCCGTGCTATCGCTGCCTCTACCCGACCCCGCCGCCGCCCGGCCTCGTCCCCAGCTGAAGCGAGGCCGGCGTCCTGGGCGTGCTCCCAGGCATCATCGGAGTGGTACAGGCCACCGAGACGATCAAGCTGCTGCTGGGCATCGGCGACCCGTTGATCGGCCGTCTGCTGACCTACGACGCCCTCGGCATGCGCTTCCGCGAGGTCAAGCTACGGCGCGATCCGAAGTGCCCGCTCTGCGGCCAGCACCCGACCATCACCGATCTGTCCATCCACCGCACCGGGGCGGCCGACGCCTGCGCGGTGAGCGACAACGGGCACGCCGCGACGACGACCACACCCGCGGGCGCACCGGGCGTGACGGCGGCGGGCTAACCCGGCCGCGTCAAGCTACGCTGCCACTGTCAGCCTAGTGTCGGTCGGCGGGAGGACCGATCTCGAGGTTCAAGAGGTCCCCCTGCGTGATCAGGAAGGCCTGCCACGAAGGCGTCGGCTCATCGGCCGCGTCTGAAGCCTCCACGATTGGCAGCTCGGGCCGAGGCCATCCACTATTCGCGATCCCCATCGCACCCAGACCCAGGAACATGAGCGCCCCGACGCCGCCGATCACCACCCGCTGCCACATCGCATTCATGGTGTGCCCTCCTCGCTCCAGGAAGGAGAGCAACCGGAATGCCAGGTGCGGGGGCCCGGGATCGGGCGCTAGGCGGACTTCGGCGGCGTGTGCTCGAAGGGAAGCTTGATGTAGCGGGCCTTCTCGACCTCGATCACGAGGGCGACTCTCCCCTCCGGATTGCGCATCGGGAACGGCTTGCCGATGTACTTCCGCGACACCGGATCCATGAAGGCGAGCCCGGGGTCGGGACGCCGCTCCACGACCCGGCCGCGCAGCTGGGCTTCCGCGTAGGGATCCTCGAAGTCCACGACGGACAGGGCCACGCGCGGATCACGGCGCGTGTTCTTGGCCTTGAGCGAGCTCTCCCCGGTACAGACGAGGAGTCGGTCACCCTCGCGTCCGACCCAGACCGGAACGCTCTGCGGCGAGCCGTCCGGCATCAGCGTGGCCAAATGAGCGAAGTTGGGGCGGTCGAGGAGCTGCTTGATCTCGGCGGATAGTGCTTGAGCCATGGCGTGATCCCTCCTGGCGGTTTGGATGGCGCTTCGAGGAGGCTGGGTTCCTGCCGCGCCCGATCTAGGCTCCCTGGATCTGGCCCCGATCACCCGGCGCGCCGGGTCGGGACGTTGAGCCGGGGCTCGATGAGCCCAGCACGGTGCTCAGAGCCAGCAGCGATCGCTGGAGATCGGAGAGCTTGTTCCCCGGCCGGGACGCGCCGGCCGTCCCGCTGGGTACGAGAGCCGCGAGGTTCGTCGGCATGTCGGCCGCGGGGCGCGGCGTGTCCAGGAAATTCGCGTCGGCGAGGGTGTTCGCCTGCGCGTCCCTTTTGGTGAGGAACTGGGGAAGGCCGAAGAGCGTCTTGACCGTGGCGAGCAGCGAGGTGTGATCGTAGACCTGGTGGTCCACGCGCCCCTTGCGAATCCACGGCGAGACGAGCAGCGCCGGCACCCGGACGCCGAGGCGATCGAACTTGAAGCCGGCGCTCGCCGCGGATGCGTCGTCCGGAGGAACCGTCGCGGGCGGCGGCACGTGATCGTAGAAGCCTCCGTGCTCATCGTAGAGAACCACCAGCAGCGACCTGCGCCACACCGCCTCGTTCGCGCGCAACGTATCGTAGACCCAGGCGATCAGGCGCTCGCCGTCCAGCAGGTGGTGCGGGGGGTGCTGGTCGCTCGCCGGGCTGCCCGGGGCGTCCATGTACACCGGCTCCAGGAACGAGTAACTGGGAAGCGACCCGGCCGCCACGTCGGCCGCGAAGGTGTCGAGCCGACGGAAGTTGTCGGCCGCGAATTGGTGGAGCGAGCTGATCGCGAAGGCCTGCGCGTGGTCGCCAAAATACACCGTCCAGGTCCGGCCCGCCGCGGTGAGATTCTCGTAGATCGTCCGCATCTGGAACCGCGTCGCCAGAAAGCCCTGGAGCGACTGCGCGTCGGTCGGGCTCTCGAAGTACCCGTTGGATGTCGCGGCGTGAACGTAGAAGCGGTTCGGCCACGTCGGGCCCGGGACCGACGAGAACCAGCGGTCGCAGACCGTGAAACTCCGGGCGAGGGTGGACACGACCGGGACGAGCGCGGGATCGAGACAGGCGAGGAGCGACGCGGCCCGGCCGGCGCCAAGCGGTTCCCCATCGGAGCCCGGCTGCCGCGCGTAGTTCCACACGAAGCCGTTCATGGTCGGCGTCGGCGGGTCCGGCACACGCTCTTGCCCGAAGACCTGCATGGTGATGTCCTCGAGCTGATGCCCCGGCGTCGGGTCCGTGACGTAGGCCGCGGCCGTCGTGGCCCGCTGAAGGTGGACCACCTGCGTCGGATCCCCCGGGACGACGGGGATGGTCTCGTTACCGGTCACGCCGTCGAGGCGCTGGGACGGATCGTCGGGGCTCAGGAACCCCAGCAGACGGTCGAACGACTGGTTCTCGAGCATCAACACCACGACGTGTTGAATCTCGTCCTTCCAGGCCATGGTCACGACCCGGTGGGGGTGCCGAGCTGGTCCAGATCAGCCAGGGTGCCGTTGAACCGGTCGCGGTCCACGGGCCCGGTCACCCCGGCGACCTGTCCCTTGTCGATGTATTGCCAGAGAGTCCAGCGCGTCCACGGGGTCGGCAGGGCGGGGGCCGGAGCCGTGGTGTAGTGCGCCACCCAGAGCGGATAGGCCCCGAGCGGCGCCGCGTCGGGCACCTTGGTGGCGATGAAGCCGCTTCGCACGTAGATGATCGGCCGTCGACCAAATCGCTGCTCGAGTCCCGCGAGGGCCTGCAGGATCAGGGGCGTGCGCGAGTCCGCGGCACGATCGTCCCACTCGTCGCCTCCCCCGGACTTGGCGGCTTCCTCGATATCGAGCATCGGCGGGAGATCCGCGGCATCGAGCGTGCCCACCGTCGCCTTGAAGGTATCGAGCTGCGCCGCCACCGGCA
>Ga0210384_10002782_pt1 | contig 21004 bp, 18 predicted proteins | sample IncBWH2MmetaG_FD_160574 | JGI IMG/M metagenome (GOLD analysis project Ga0210384, IMG submission 160574) | Forest soil microbial communities from Barre Woods Harvard Forest LTER site, Petersham, Massachusetts, United States - Inc-BW-H-2-M | ecosystem: Environmental > Terrestrial > Soil >...
CGCGAATTAAAGTCCGCAACCTATCAAGTGCCGACGCGGCTCAGCGAAATCACTGCAGAACAATATCGCGAGCGTGTTGGGCAAGCGTCTGAATTTCTCGAAGGCCACTCGCGCGAGATGATCGGTTTGCTCGAAGAACAAATGCGCAAAGCTGCCGGAGAGATGGATTTCGAAAAAGCGGCCGAACTGCGCAACATGATCGATGACGTTCGCCGCACGACGAAGCCGATGCGCCGCTTTACTCGGCACAGTTTGCCGAGCACGGTCGATCCGGCGGCGGAAGTGCAAGCGCTGGGTGAAGCGTTACAACTACCACGATCACCGCAGGTGATGGAGTGCTTCGACATCTCGAACATTTCCACCACGCACGTGGTTGCTTCGATGGTCTGTTTTCGGGAGGGCGTGCCAGACAAAAATGATTATCGTCGTTATCGGGTCCGGACAGTTGAAGGGCAGGACGACTTTGCCAGTATGGCCGAGGTCGTTAGGCGAAGATACTCGCGAATTCTGCTCGAGGCGCGTGAGAAGAATCCGGATGTCGGGGAGTTTTCGCAGGAGGAAACCGTCGACGGATTACGCCGGCTCGAACAGAAGGCGCCGTATGTTCTCTTGCCGGACTTGATCATTGTCGACGGAGGCAAAGGGCAACTTTCTTCCGCGTGTCGCGAATTGCAGCGGCTTGGTCTGCACGAGTTGCCGATCATTGGTTTGGCGAAAGAACACGAAGAGATTTATCGGCCTGGGCGCGCGTTACCGATGCGTTTGCCGCCCGATTCAGGCGCGCTCCATTTGCTTCAACGCATTCGCGACGAGGCGCACCGTTTCGCTAATGCTTATCATCAGTTGCTTCTGCGCAAACGCGTTGAAGAGAGTATTCTCGACGATTGTCCGGGTGTGAGCCAGAACCGGAAAAATCTGCTGCTCCGAAAATTCGGATCGGTCAATCGATTGCGAAAAGCGAGCGTGGAAGAAATTGCCGCAACCGAAGGAATCGGCCCAAAGCTCGCAGAAGATGTGCACCGATTCCTGCAAAGACATTGATTTGTCCACAGATTGCGCAGATTAGCGCAGATTATCTGAAATGATCCGAATCAAAATCTGTGGAAATCTGCGTAATCTGCGGATTTTGCTTTTCTGCGTAGCGGGCACGGCTTGGGCGCAAACGCCTTCGCCGAGCGTGAGTCCGGAGCTGGAAGAAGAAACAATCGTTCCGACATTCGAAACGCAAAAGCTCGCGCGCACTTACATTCTCGATATCCCGGCGCCGCGCGGCCAAATCACCGATCGCAACGGTTTGCCGTTGGCGCAAAACAAGATCGCTTACAATCTCGCGATCAATTTTCCGACGCCGCTCGATTTTTCCGACGCGCAGGCCATCAGTTTCGCGCGAGAGAAGATCGACAAAGCGGCAAAGGCGATCGGGCGTCAGATTAAAATGTCAGATGACGCGATTCTGAGGCATTACCGAAACCGCGGCATTTTGCCGTTGGAGATTGCGCAAAACCTGAGCACTGATGAGTACGAAGCGGTCAAAGACCGCACAAAAGACGGGATGGTGGTGCGGTCGATTTACATCCGAACCTATCCGAATGGAAAATTAGCCGGGCAAATTATCGGCTACACTGGCAAGACCGGCCGCAATCTCGACGGCATTATCGACAATCACGAAACGCTTTGGCCGGAGACGGAGGGACGAGAAGGGCTTGAGCAGACATTCAACCAAGTCCTGACCGGCAAACACGGCGAATACAAACTGACGTTCGATAAAGACGGACGAAAAACCTCGGAAAAACTAATCACGTCGCCGGTACCGGGCGGCAATGTAATTACTACGCTCGATCTTCATCTCCAGGATTTGGCTGAGAAAGCGTTAGCCGCAAAAGCGAAACGCGGCGCGGTCGTGATTGTCGATCCAAACAGCGGCGACGTTCTCGCGATGGCTTCGTGGCCTGGTTACAACCCAAATCTTTTCGTGCCGTCAATCTCGGCCGACAAGTTCAAAGCGTTGCAAGACGATCCGGATATTCCGCTTCTGCCGCGTGCGTATCGTTCGTCGTATCCGCCGGGATCAACTTTCAAAGTCGCGGTTGGCATCGCTGCGCTCGAATCAGGCGCAATCCGGCCAGAAGACGAGTATCAATGCGTTCCTTCAATCGAGATTGGCAATCTCACGTTTCACAACTGGAAAAAGGGCGACCGCGGCCCGTTGAATTTCGTCCAGGCGATGACTGAATCGTGCGACACTTGGTTTTATCAGGTTGGGATCAAAACCGGTGCGCAGCCGATCATCGATTGGGCATTGCAACTCGGTTTTGGCGCGAAGAGCGGCATTCCGCTGCGAGGTGAAGCGGATGGGCGCGTGCCTAACGACCAATACATGAAAGCGACTCACGGCCGCAAGTTGCTCAATGGCGACATCGCGAATTTGTCGATCGGTCAGGGCGACACGCAGGTCACACCGCTGCAGATGGCGCAGGCGATGGCGATCGTGGCCAACGGCGGGACAGTTTTTCAAACGCGGCTCGTACAGCAAGTGCAATCGGTCAACAACGAACTGGTAAGCGCCTATCAAGTTCGCGCAAAACGCACGCTGGAACTTTCACCGGGCACGATCGATCAAGTTCACACTGCGATGGTGGATGTGGTGAACAGCGCAGGCGGGACGGCGCACGAAGCTGAGCTCGACAATGTTGAAGTCGCGGGCAAAACCGGGACCGCGCAGTGGGGCCCGAAAGACAAGGAACGTACCGCCGCCTGGTTCGCGGGATTCTTGCCGTCGGATCAGCCGCAATACGCATTCGCCGCGCTTTACGAAGGCGATGTCGGCAGCAAAGTGCACGGTGGGACCGTCGCCGCACCGATGATCGCCGACATTTTCAAAGAGTTTTACAAAGGTAAGCAGGCGAACGGTCGTCGACGCGAAGCCGCTCCGCAGGTTCGCCGCGCGCAACAACCGGAAGAAGATCAGTCGGACTAAGTTGCCGCTGCGGCCGTTTCCTTGGGCAATTCCATCGTGCCCTTGAATTTTGGCGCGTCTTCTTCAACACCAAAATTCTCGGCCGCGAGATTGTCGATCTTAGCGAGATCGTCACTCGTTAGTGGCGGCGTTTCGGGCGCTTTCGCGAATTCAACGAGTTGCTCCTCGTTGTAAATGTTCGGCAGTGTGGACGCGATGCGATCGTCCGCGAGCAACCATTGCAATGCCGCTTGCCCAAGGGTGCGCTGTGAATTTTCGAGGAAACGCAGTTTGTCGATCTTCTTGATTCCATTCAGTAACCAACTCCGTGGCCGATGACTGCGATGGTCGGTCGGCGGAAAAGTCGTCTCGGCGGTGTATTTTCCTTCGAGCATTCCGGATGAATGCGTTACGCGGATCAAGAACATCGTGTCTTTGCCGACTTCGGTCGCGACGTCCTGCATTTCTCGTCCCGGATGTTGCTCGAGCATGTTGTAAATGTGCTGCACACTGGTGACATCGCGTTCGCGAATGCAATTGACGCCTTCATAAAGCCAGCCGATTGCCGGCCCGAGCGCAATCCCGTAGTAACGGACTTTTCCCGAGCTCTTTAATGTTTCGAGCGTCGTCCAGAGCGCGTCGTCGTAAATCTGTTCAATTCGAATATTGTGTAGCTGCAAGAGATCGATCCGATCGGTCTTGAGTCGCTTGAGCGCGGCGTCGGTTGCGCGAGTGATCGCTTCCGGCGAAAAATCCTGTGGAATTTCGCGTTGACCACGGCCGCGCGCTTCACCGTGATGAACAAAATCGTAACCGACTTTCGTGGCGATGGTGATTTCGTCGCGCTGGTTCGGAAATGCTTTCGCGATGAGTTCCTCGCTCAAACCGTTCCCGTAGGTGTCGGCGGCATCGAACAACGTGATTCCGAGATCAAATGCTTTGTGCATGAGGCCGATGGCTTCGCCTTCAGTAAAATTTCCCCACCAGCCGGTGGAAATGGTCCAGAGACCGAATCCCACTTCGCTGACGGTGAGATCGGTGTTCTTGTAAGTGCGGAATTTCATTGTGGTAGCCAATTATCGTTCATCTCTCGCGAGCGAGTCAAAGCCGCAATTGCTGGTCAGATCGACAATAAGAACTGCGCGATGTCGAGTGAAGCACGCGGGCGACTCATTTTTCCGATGTTCGTCGTCCATTGGCGCCATTGCTCGGCATTATTGCCAAAAGCGCGCTCAACTTCGGCTGCGACTTCGCACGGTGAATGAACAATCACGCCCGACTTTGTTTCCACGATCAGGCGCGCATTCCCTTCTTCCTGGCCGGAAACGACGTGATTGACGATCATCGGACAACCGGCCGCGATTGTTTCCTGGACCGTCGCGCCCCCGGCTTTGCCAATCAGGAGATGACTCTCACTAAGCATCCGCGGCATCTGATCGGTCCAACCGACAATGTTGATCTTTCGATCTCCAGCAACGTGCTCGATTGCATGTCGCGTTTTCTCGTCGCGCCCGACGGTGACTGTGAGTTCGACGTTGAGACGAAGTAAACGTGTAACCGTTTCGGGAGCATTGCGTGTTCCGGCGTTGATCATGTAGAGAACGCGCGGGCGCCCGGGCAAAGGTAATTGTCGATCTTGCGAGAGATCGGCGAATTTCGGACTAACGGGAAATCCGAAGGCTTTGATTCGATCGATATCGATACCGCTCGTGCGGACGACTTCGCCGCTCCGTTCGTTAGGGACAAGAAAATAATCGCCTGGGGCGCTATACCAAATCGCGTTCACGGTGATTGAGTCGGTCACCACGACGATGTTTTTGCAGCGCGAACCCCATCCGCCGACCTGCCTAACGAGGTACGGGTAAGCCGGAAAAGTCGAGACCACGCAGTCAGGCTGAAAATCTTCCAGCAAACGCGCGAGATGAGCTTTCAAGCGCTCGAACTTGGCAAAATCTTTGTCGAAATCTTTTTTGCGATCGAGCCACCAGTAAACAAGTCCCCAGGACCGCGGCCAACGATTGATCAGCGCGAGATAAGCTCGCCGGATGCGCTCGTTCAATTGATCGTAAACCTCGGCGAACAAGTCTCTCAGTTCGACGGACGTATCCGGCGCGACTCGCATCAATCCATCCCGCACGCCGCGGGCGGCGCTGTTGTGACCCTCACCGAAACTGGCGCTGAGGATCAGAATTTTCTTCACATCAAATGAAAGGAACGCGCGCGAAAAGGAAGCGGAAGTTTAATGGATATTTGCCTCAGGCAAAGTAAACTCTCGCTCGCGTGAAATATCTGCATGTCGTTTGGCGAACGATGCGCCGCCTGATTTGGGAAAGCGCAACCGATAACACGACCGGGCTGGCGGCTCAGATTGCCTATCAAATGCTTTTCGCGCTGCCGTTCGTGCTGCTTTTTATCTGGCACTTGCTCGGTTTGTTCGGGACCGATCCGGCGAAATTGCACGGCATGGTTACGCTGCTAAAAAATTTCCTGCCGCCAGATGCGAAGGTTCAAGGCATTCTCGACGCCGCGGTCGCCAATGTCGTCGTAACCGGCTCGAGCGGGATCTGGGCAAATATCGGAATTATCTTTGGCATTTATCTCGGCACGGTTTTCATCGCAACCATTGCCCGGGCGCTGACTCAAACGCAAGGCGCGCAACAAAGTCAGCATTGGTGGTCGAAATACATTATTTCGTTTTTTCTCCTGTTTTGGTTTGGCCTAACAATCCTGATTTGTTTCAACACGATGGTGTTCGGTGAAACGCTTGCCGGCATGGCCGAGGTAAATTTTCAGCTGAACATTCCGCTGCAACGCTGGGTCGAAGTGTTGAACCTGCCGTTGATCTGGCTGGCGCTAATCGGACTGGCGCTGGTCCTGTATCTTCTGACTCCGGCAAATTATTTGACCATGCGTCAGGCGTTGCCAGGCGCGATATTCTTTTCGTCCGGCTGGATCGTCGTCACGAAACTCTTCCAGATCTACGTCGAGAAATACAATCGCTACAACCCGACTTATCTCGCGCTCGCATCCATCATCATGTTGCTCTTCTGGATGTATCTGACGTGTTTGTTTTTGCTGCTCGGCGGGAAATTGAACGCGATTTTGCGCGATGAGCGCGAGCGACGGCGCGGAAAAGAAGTTCCCACATCAACTCCGGCGAGCGCGACTGCTTGACTTCGAACGCTTTCGCGAGTTGATCGTGCGGCCTGCTCTGTTACGCTGCGCAGCAGTGTCTCGTTTCCGGTTTCCGTTTGTCGTTGTGCTCGCGTGCAGCGCGATCGTTTGCACTCTTCTTCACGCCCAACTGACAGACGAGGAGAAACAGAAGCGGGAAAAGTTCTTAAATACGCGCGCATCGGCATCGGCGTCACCGGACGAATCACCATCGCCGAGTCGGAGCCCGAAGAAGGCGACGCCGAAAAAATCGAAGAAGAAAAAAACCAGTTCGGACGAAGAAACGCAAACACCGAAGGCAAAAAAGAAGAAGACGCCGACCCCAGAAGAGACGCCGTCGCCAAAACCGAAATCGAAAAAGAAGAAACAGACTCCTGCGCCGGAGAAGACCCCGAAGAAATCCGCGACACCAAAACCCTCTGAGACGCCCCTTGCGCGCCAACCGTCCCCAACACAGCGGGCTATTGCAGCGCCAACTCCGGCACCACCGCCCGCTCCGCGGTCGACAACGTCAGTTAACGCTCCGATTCAAGAGCCCGAGCAATTGACGATCGAAAAGTACGGTTACGAAAAACCGAAGTCATTTTGGTCGCGGCTTTTTGGCGGCGGCGGATCCAGCAACAGTGGTGGACGCGGTTATCGCTATCTCAGCGCCTCAGTTCGCGCACAAATCGATCGTGCTCCGGTTGCGCGCGCGCGCTGGCAATACATCGTCGTGCACAACAGCGGGACCCGTCAGGGCAACGCTGCGGTGTTCGATTATTATCATCGCCACGTTCGCCGGATGCAGAACGGGCTCGCTTACCATTTTGTCATCGGCAATGGCACTTCGACCGGCAACGGCCAGATCGAAGTGGGCGATCGTTGGCGGCGGCAGATCAATGGCGGCCATGTGCACAGCGATTATCTCAACAACATTGCGCTTGGGATTTGTTTAGTCGGCGACTTCAATCGCGATCAGCCGAATCGCGCGCAGCTCGAATCGTGCGAAGAACTAATTCGTTATCTGCGGCAACGTTGCGGCAAAGTGGGCGACCATTATCCGATCGTGAAACCGCATCGGGAAATCAATCCGCCACGTTGGCCAACCGATTGTCCGGGCGACGTTTTTCCGTACTCGTGGTTCCGCAGGTTTCAGGAATGACTCTGTCATTCCGAGCGAAGTCGAGGAATCTCTCATCGTTAATCTGAGAACAGTAAGAGATGTCTCGACTTCGCTCGACATGACAAACAGGCACGACTGCCGCCAGAGAGTCCGAGCCGGACGGGCGTAGCGGCAGCTACAACTCGCTCGTCTCTAGTTTCGTTCGGCAACGATGATGTTGCTCTCTTTGTAATTCCAGCGGTAGCCGTAATTGAACGCGAGAGGCGGCGGATTGCTCTGCTTATAAAGCTCCGCCAGTTTCGGCTGGTTGTGCTGTTTAAAAATTTCGAGCGGCCCGATGTAATTGCCGAAGAAACGAAGGTTCCATTTCTCGCGATTGAAATAGGTGAGCGGAATGCCGGCGTCGTCCTGCACGATGACTTTGCTGTGATCGAGAATAAACCCGCGGATTCGATTGAAACCCTCTTCAAACATTAGATACGACGACGCTTTGAGCAGACTCGCTCCGACACCGAAGTGATCGCAAAAGCGAAGAAAGCCCGGCGTTGAGCCGATTCCGCCGTCGGAAATATCGGTCGTGAAATAATAAAGTGTTTGCGCGTCGTGCGAGTGGTTGTCGATGTACTTAATCTGGACGCCGGGTGTGCCGCCTCGACCCGGACGGCTTGGTTGAAACGTGCCTCCTTCGCTTAATGAACCGTAGGTTACATCAGTGATCGATTTGTCGGCGCGCGCGAGAAAAACATAAAGGATCGGCAGCGTGCCTTTCAGCTCCTGCGACTCCAAATCGACTTTCATGTCTTTGGTGATGAACAGGCTGTAGCGCAGCGACGAGTTCATCGCTTCCTCGAGATTGTGGAGAGCGCGGGACAAATTGCCGATCCGCAACGGATCTGGCGGCGGCCCCATCGATTCCTTTCCGCAAAGAACATAGACCGACGCCTTCGGGAAAAATTGATCGACGTAAAGAAAATCCGGACCGCTAAACATGTAGAACGCGACCGGAAACGGCTTGGTCGATTCCGCAAGGTAGCTTTGTTGCCAGGTATGAAGTTTCGCTAACTGCCGGGTGTAAAGTTTAGCAAAGGCGGTTTCGAATGAGGCGGAATGTTCTACCCAGGCTGGATCGTGGGTGAGTGGCTCGAGCGGCGAATTTTTTGGTAATGGCATGCCGGCCAGAAACCGGGCCGTGTCGTTAGGCGGCGAAGCTTTCGATTCAACAGTCGCGGCTGGCTGTTGCTGATCTTGGTGATGGCGACGAGCACTGGCGGGCACGACGCTGCCCAGACAGATAATTAACAGAACTGCCGAAAACTTGTTCATGCGGAAGGACTGACGTTTTTCTTTGCGCAAAAGTAAAGCAACAAACCGATAAAGGTTGTCGCCAGGCCGGCGAGCGATTCGCGCGGATTCGAGCGTAAAAGATAAATCATCATCCAAATCGTGATGGCCGAGAAAAAAATCGGCGGCAAAGGATAGACCCAAACGCGATACGGTCGCGGCAGTTGCGGTTGCCTCCAGCGCAGCACGATCACGCCGATTACAGTCAACAACGAGCAAAGCAGAAGCGTGAATTGAATGTAGATGACGACCAGGTCGAATTTTCCGGTTAGCAAAAGCAAATTCACGATTACCAACTGCAGGATGATCGCCGCTGTCGGCACGCCTTCTTTGCTTTTGCGACCTAGCAATCGCAACAGCCAATGATCTTCGCCCATCGACATGGTGACGCGCGGCCCGATCCAGGTCATCGAGCTGATCGCGGAAACCAGTCCGAGACAAATCACGCCACCGACAATTCTGCCGCCGTTGTCGCCGAAAATGTGTTTACCAGCAATCAAAGCGACCTCCAGTTGACCGCTCAATTCCTCACGCGGCGTACTGATGAGAAAAACGGCGTTCAACAGCACGTAGGCAACGATGACCACGACAGTTCCGATCAAAAGCGAGCGCGGAACGGTTTTTTCCGCGGATTTAACTTCGCCCGTGATGTAACTCGAAGCGTTCCAACCGGAATACGAATACATCACGTAAACAAGCGCAACCGCGAATGCTGGCGCGAAGATCGACATCGTATCGCCGTGAGCAGGCAAGAACGAGATCGGTTGTTTCGGTTCGGCGAAAAAGCCGGCGGCGATGAGAGTGGCGATGAGAAGAAGCTTGAGCAGGGTCCAGATGTTTTGGAACGCGCTGCCGACGGATAAGTTTCCCAGGTGAAAAATGGCGACGATCCAGACTACGACGAAGGAGAGGACAACCGGCGAACCGAAGTCGAAAACGCCGGTGAAATATTTTCCAAAAGCCATTGCCGCGAGAGCAATCGGCGCTGCAAACCCGACCGTCGCCGACACAAACCCCGCCATGAAACCGATCGCAGGATGATAAATCTGCGAGAGAAAATGATATTCGCCGCCCGAACGCGGGAGAGCGGCGCTAAGTTCGCCATAACAAAGCGCTCCGCAAAGTGCGGCGATTCCGCCGACCAACCACAACATAAGCAGCGCAAAACCGGATTGGATCCTGGAAGTTGAAACCCGAGGCTGGTGAAAATGCCGGTGCCGATGATGTTGGCAATGACGATTCCGCAGGCGGTGTAGAAACCAATTGTCCGCCGCGGCTGCTGCGGCGTCGGAAGTGTGGCGGCGTTCATCGTTAGGTCAAAAATCGGATTCGCGCGCACTGTAGCCGATCGACCGAAAAGTGCGCGTTCAATTTGTTAGTTTGTCAGAAGCGCTTCTTGGCCTCACCTTTTAGTGTCATGAAACCGACTCTCTCGATCGAATCAGCAACTCAGCTCGCCGTTTTTCTGGCCAATCGCCCGGGCGCGCTGGCGCGTGTTTGTGATGCATTGGCGGAGGCTAAGATCAACATCCACGCCCTCGCTACGTCCGACACGATCGATCATTCGGTGGTACGAATGGTGGTGAGCGATCCAACCACGGCGCTGATGTTGCTTGGCGAAGCAGGTGTGCTCGCGCTGGAATCGGACGTGTTGATGATTGAAACGGAGAACGAACCGGGTGTGCTTGCGAAAATTACGGACCGTTTGTCAGAAGCGAATGTGAACATCGAGTATGCGTATCTCGCGGGAAGTCCGAACGCTCCCAAAGGTTTGATCATTCTTCGACTGTCGGACGTTGAGAAAGGACAGCAGGCATTGCGCAATCTGTAGTGAAGCCGACGTTTTCCATTAAGACCGGCAAACAACTCGCGATTTTTCTTCGCGACGAGCCCGGCGCGCTGGCGCAGGTTTGTGAGACACTTGTTAGGCATAAGATCAACATCGATGCGCTCTCGACCGAGAGTGGCGGTTTTTTTGGAACACCGAAAGGCGAAACGTTGGTGCGCATGGTGGTGAGCGATCCGCAGAAAGCTCTGACCGTGTTAGGCGAGAGCGGGGCGAGTGCGGTGGAAACCGAAGTGTTGATGATCGAAACCAAGAATCAACCGGGTGTGATGGCAAAAATTTCCGAGCGCCTCTCGCACGCCAAGGTCAACATCGAAGCGGTCTATCTTTCTAAAACCGCCGATGCGAAGCAATGCCTCGTTATTCTGCGACCCTCCAATCTGGAGAAAGCAGAGCGCGCTTTGAAAGATTTGTGAGCGGTTTTTCGCCTCCGTTGCGCACAAGTCTTGCGTAGTCGATAGGAACTCGCGTTTATGAATCCGGTAAAAACCTGGCTCGGCTATCCGTATCCACTCGGTGCAACCTGGATGGGTAACGGCGTCAACTTCGCCCTGTTTTCCGAAAGCGCGACCGGTGTCGATCTTTGCCTGTTCGATAATCTCGACGCGCCGAAGGAGAACTTTCGCATCCCGATGACGGAACAAACCAATCAGGTTTGGCACGTGTTCTTGCCGGAAGCGCGCCCCGGCCAACTCTACGGGTTTCGAGTCGCCGGGCCATACGATCCGCCGCGCGGTCTACGTTTTAATGCGTCCAAATTACTTCTGGATCCGTACGCAAAAGCGATCGCAGGCGACGTGAATTGGTCGGACGAAATGTTTGGCTACGTCGTCGGCGATAAGAATGAAGATTTGGCGCAGGATTTTCGTGACGACGCGTGGGGAATGCCGAAAGCGGTCGTGATCGACGATGCGTTTAATTGGCGACAAGACAAAGCGCCGCGTGTGCCCCTGGCCGAATCGGTCATCTACGAAATGCACGTCAAGGGATTCACCAAATTGCTCGACGCTGTGCCCGAGAATTTGCGCGGGACCTACGCCGGGCTCGGCAGTCCGCCGGCGATCGAATACCTGCGCAAACTTGGAGTGACAGCGGTAGAATTGTTGCCGGTACACGCGCACGTCGAAGACAAAGTGTTGGTCGATCGCGGCCTAACGAATTACTGGGGCTACAACACTATCGGTTTTTTTGCGCCGCAGGGAAATTATTCGAGTAGCGGCCAGATGGGCCAGCAGGTGGCCGAGTTCAAATCGATGGTGAGGGATCTTCACGCCGCCGGCATCGAAGTGATTCTCGATGTGGTCTACAATCACACCGGCGAAGGAAATCATCTTGGGGCGACGCTATGTTTTCGCGGGGTCGACAACATCGCATCGTATCGATTGCGAACAGAAGACCCGCGTTTTTATCTCGATTTCACCGGGATCGGAAACAGCTTCAATCTGCTTCATCCCCGCACGCTCCAACTAGTGATGGACAGCTTGCGTTACTGGGTGACGCAAATGCACGTGGACGGATTTCGCTTCGATCTCGCGACTACGCTCGCGCGCAGCGAACACGGTTACGACAAATTTCACGCTTTTTTCAAAACGATCATGCAAGATCCCGTGCTCTCGCAGGTGAAATTAATCGCGGAGCCTTGGGACGTGGCCGAGGGCGGCTATCAAGTTGGAAATTTTCCAACTGGTTGGTCGGAGTGGAACGGAAAATATCGCGACGCCGTTCGCAGTTACTGGAAAGGCGACGAGGGCAAGATCAGCGAGATCGCGTATCGATTCACCGGCAGCCCCGACCTTTATCAACATGACGGCCGGCAACCGATCGCAACGGTCAACTTCGTCACGTCACATGACGGGTTCACGCTTAACGATCTCGTTAGTTACAACGACAAGCATAACGAAGCGAACGGTGAAGAGAATCGCGATGGCGATCCCAATAACCAATCGTGGAATTGCGGAGTCGAAGGTCCAACCGACAATCCAAAGATCGACAGCTTGCGCCGAAAGCAGCGCCGAAATTTTCTGACGACGCTCTTTTTGTCGCAAGGCGTGCCGATGCTTGTTGGGGGCGACGAATTTGGCCGGACGCAGAAAGGGAACAACAACGCGTATTGTCAAGACAACGAGCTCAGTTGGTTCGACTGGCAACGGGCCGATGGTCAACTGTTTGAGTTTACTCGTCGACTGATTCAACTGCGCAAAGATCATCCGGTCTTTCGGCGTCCGAAATTTTTCCAAGGCCGGCGCATTCGCGGAAGTGAAATCAAAGACGTGATGTGGTTCAACCCGGGCGGCAGCGAAATGAGCGACGAGAATTGGGCATCGCCGTTTGTGCGTTGTCTCGGGATGCTGCTAAGCGGGGACACGGTCGATGTGGTGAATTTCGAAGGTGAGCCGGTTAGAGACGAAACATTTCTCGTTTTGATCAATGCGCACTTCGAAGCGATCCCGTTTCTGCTGCCAGGATCTGAACATCTCGAGTGGGAACTGATTCTCGACACCAGCAACGAGAACAGTTTTCTCGCCACGCCCAGGAAATTTTCTTCGGGCGATGATGTCGATCTTGCCGATCGTTCCGCGTGTTTGCTCAAACTCAGCGTTGGCGCGCAAGTGCAAGCGCGGCAGGAATCGTGGAAGAAGCGTCCATTTGGAATCCAACCGGTCACGGGCGAGGAAGAACGCGCGGGCGCAAAGAAAGCGTCATAAAATTTTTGGACGCAGGCTTGTTCTCGCCAGCGAATTCATTATAGACATGAGTATGCGCGATTTCTGTTCGCGCCCGCAGTGCGCTTGACTGGCTATGACACCAAGCTCTCTCGTTATCGTGACCGATCGCGGTGGATTGAAAGCCTACAAGGTGAACGAAACGCCTACTCGCGGCCCGAGTTTACAGCTGGTGCAAGCTTTCAACATCACCGATGCGCACGGCAAGCTGAGTGATAAGCTGACCGATCTCGCCGGCAGATTTCCCGTGACCGAAGGCGCCGGCGCGCACCGCGGTGGAGCATCGATCGCTGAGAGAAAATTGGAGACCGAAACCGATCGCCGCATTTACAAACAATTGGCCGATCAAATCACGAAAATCGTTGGCCCTAGCGGCAAAGAAGGCTGGTCGTTTGCTGCGCCCGCGGAAATTCATCCTGCGATTGTCGATCTTTTGCCGGCGCCGGTGCGCAATCGGATCGTCGAACACGTGAAATCGGATTTATTGAAAGTGGAAGTGGCGAAATTACCGTCGCATTTTCGTTCGCTTCAAACGCTTTAACCTGAGATACTTTTCTTATGCAACTGCCCGTCAAAATCACTTATCGCGGCTTGGAAAAATCTGAACAGATCGACGACCTCGTTTTCACTTACGCCGCGCGGCTGGAGAAATTTTGCGATCACATTAATCGGTGCGACGTCGCGATCGAGCAGCCGAATCACACCCATCACAAAGGCAATCCCTATCGTTGCCGCTTAGACGTGACGGTTGCGCCGCGCCACGAGTTAGTGGCAGAGGAAAAGCAAATGGACAACGGTTCGCACGAGCCGCTGAACAAAGTGATTCACGACGCGTTCAAAATCATGGAACGCCAGTTGCGCCATTTAGTCGAAAAGCAAAGGCGCGAGTAAGTTTGTAGTCCGAGTTTCAGGATTGAGCGGTTTGCTGAACCGCCGTTACCTGAGCCGTCGCGGACGATCGAAACCAGGTCCGGACTTTTGAGACGCTTCGCATCGCCGGCAGCTCGATGAAACGGAACGTGATGTAGCACACCGTAAGGACGAGAGGAATGCAAAGCGAAATCAAGAGCCAGTGTTCAAAGAGTGAGTAGTAGGCCGCGTTTCTGAAACCGATCGCGAAACGAAAAACCCAGAAGAGAATGATTCCGTGCAGAAGATAGATGCTGTAAGTGAGCTGGCCGAGAAAACGTGAGGCCGGCCAGGCGAGCGCGCCGAAAAGCGTGTTACCCCCGGCGATGATGGCAAACCCGATCGACAGCAGCGCGAGTGGTTGCAGTTGATACGCTGTCGGAAAGCAGAGAACGGCCGCGAGGATGGCGACGGCTGCGAGGATCGAGCCGGCGATTCCGCGACTGAGATTGCGGATCAGATCAAAGTGGACCAGACATGCGGCGGTGATTCCTCCGACAAACGCGACCAGGTAAATTAGTTCGGGGCGCAGCTGGTAACACATCCACGCGACAATTGCGAAGCTGCAAATCATGAACCGCCTCGGGGTCACGACGCCGACCAAACCGGCGAGCAACGGCAAGGTGAAATAAAACAGCCACTCGTAACGAAGCGTCCACGTCACTCCGGCGATGACGATGAACGTTTTCTCGAAACGATTGATGTTGGGAATGCCAGTGAAACTGAACGAGCTCCAGGTCAGGATGCTTTTCGAAAATGTCGAAACCGGTTCGCGTAATTGAAAGCTGGTGATGATGCAAATCGTCAACACCATTAGCGCAACGGCCAGAAGATAGACCGGCACCAATCGCAAAAAACGGGACACGTAAAGTTTATGCCAATCAATCCGTTCCGAGCGGCCGCGCAGAAGCTTCGAACAAAAAAGGAAACCGGTGATCATGAAAAACAACATCACGCTGGCCTCGCCCAGATTCGTGTAAACGTGCGATGGCGGGACGCCCCATTTTCCGCTCCGGACAAAATAGTACCAAATGCTGCCATGATAGATGAACACGCCGAAGGCGAGATAACCGCGCAATCCATCGAGCGACGCGAACCGGCCGTTAGTGGATGGCGCGCCGAAACGCTTCGATAAAATCCATGCCCACATCAGTACGATCGCGAACATGGCAATTGCCGGGAAAACGCTCATGCGCCTTACGTCGTGCGCATGTTCTGTGCCGATCTTCCGAATGAAACCGGACCGGTCCGCGCGCGTTTCCTAGCGAACGAACTGCGCAGCGACAGAGTTCGTTAGCTTAGTCCGGTCTCGAGACCAGAACCACATGTCCGTCATTATCCCCCATTGCCATGAAGACGTAGGTATGACCACTCTGAACATCGAGAGTCCTTCGCGCTGGCGGCGGCCAAGCGGGCACCGGAACACCCAATGTCGTTATGGTGTGCCGTCCGGGCGACAAGAAACCGTTGTAAGTGCCGCCATACGGGATTCCTCCAGCCGGGTTGCCATCGATCCACAAGCTGACGTTTACAAATTTACCGAGAGTCGCAATTCGCGTGATGATCAAACGCGCCGGACCGCCTTTAAAGTCGGACGTTACGACAAGCGCGCGATGCGAACGCTCGTCCGCACCCACCGCGTTCCCAGGTACGTATAAAACCAAAACGGCGAGTATCAGAAAGAACCTACTGAAGATGTGTGTGTTCATTGGCCAATCCTTTCTCTGCTTAGACAGCAATATACACCTCATCGTTAGTTCTTCGCGGAAGATTTGGGGTTGAGTCTTCGCCCTCGGTATGGGCTAGCGTCAGAAGCCGACGAAGAGTGAGGCCATGCGCTGACGCGTCTTAGCGTCGGGCAGCCGGCCAACTCCTCCGGCCATGTTATCTTCAAGATGTTGCGGATTATTTGTCGCCGGGATCACGCATGTGACCGCTGGGTGCGACACAATCCATTTCAACAAAAATTGCGACCACGAGTGACAATCGAACTCGGCGGTCCAAGGCGGCAAAGGTTTTGCTGAAATCACTTTAAATATACCGCCACCCCCAAAAGGACGATTCACAATGACTGCCAGGCGAAGTTCCTGCGCCAGCGGCAAGATGCGCTGAGCCGCACCGCGATCTACCAGCGAATAATTGATCTGAACGAAATCGGGCTTCTGGAGCCTCATGATTCTTTCGACTTCGCCGAAGCCGCGGTCCTCGGAATAAGTAATTCCGGTGTATCGAATTCGTCCCTTCGATTTCCATTCGCGCAGCGAAGCCATCTGAGTTTCGACGTCGGCCAGATTATGCACCTGCATCAGATCGATCGTCTTGGTGTGAAAAAGCTCCAAGGAACGTTGCATCTGGGCGATTCCTTGTTCCTTGCCGTTGGTCCACACCTTGGTCGCAATGAAAAGTGAATTGCGCAGGTGCGATTTCGCGGCGAGATCGCCGATCACTTCTTCGGCATAACCATACATCGGCGAGGAATCGACAACTTTCCCGCCGTGTTTCGCAAACAGCGTAAACACTTCCGCGAGCGGTTTTGCTTCAGCCGACCCGGGACGAACATCGAACGTGACCGCGCTACCGAGTCCAATCACTGGAAGTTTTTCACCGGTCGATGGAATCGCGCGCATCAATTGCGATTGTTCGGCCGCGTACATGCTCGATGCACCGAGCGGCAGAAACGCGCCGGCTGCAGTCGCGCCGATTAACTTCGCCGCTCGCCGTCGTGAAATCTTATCGTGCATTGTAACGCGCATACCAACATTGGTTAATTAGGCATTGTGGTCAATCGCCACTCGCCAACATCGCCACGCCTAGCGAGCGCAAGCTACGGTCACTGACTTCCGATGTCTGACCTCTGACTTCTGATCTCCGATATCTGACTGCCGAAACCGCTGGAGCGATTGGTTAGGCCTCGATTTCACATCACTGGTGCGCCCATTCGCCGCTCAAAAATGCCAACGAGGTCTCGGCGAACTGATCCGCCATTTTCCCAAAGATAGGGCCATGACCTCCGTTCGGAATGACCCAGAGGTATGAACCACGGATCGCGCCATGTAACTCCATTGCCATATTGACAGGATAAAGTGGGTCGCGGTCGCCATGCACGATGAGGGTACGAGCTTTAATAGTCGATAGATCAGACGGCGTGAAATTCATGTCATCATAACTATCCTTGAAAGAATTTGCCATCTTCCAAAGGGCACGGATTTGCTCATCGCCGTGTTTATGCCATTGCCGCATTTGTTCCCATTCCGCCTCCGTTCGATTGTCGGGACTTACCTGTCCCATGATTGCGCGTGCCTGATCGGGGAAATAAGGAGTTGCACTTACCAGCACCATTGCCTCGATCCGCGTCGGTTGTTGAGTAGCCACGTGCAAGAGGGTTTTCGCGCCGAGGCTCAAACCAATTGCCTTGAACCTTTCGATACCCAAATGATCGAGCATCGCGAACACATCCAAAGCCGATTGCCGGAACGTGAATTCGCCCGAAGGATTGGTCGATCTCCCGTGTCCGCGAAGGTCAGGCACCACCAACTGATAGCCAGCAGGAGCACTCTTAAATATAAGACCCCAGTTCACGCCTGCGCCCGTGCCGCCATGTAATAGAACAAGCGGCTCGCCTGCACCATGAATCTCATAATACATCTCCATTCCATTGATGGGTATTGTCTGCCCCAGAGGTGATGAGCGTTTCATTCAGTCTGTTTGTTGTGAGCTGAGAATCCTCGAGCAGCCTAACGAGACCAATTTGATCTCTGACATCTGATTACCGACCTCTGGAACTGCTTCATCGACTGGTTAGGAGCGTTCAAGAATGAGTTGACTGCTTTTGGTCGCCGACTGGGTATCCAAATCGAGATAGTGCTTCTACTACTGAAGGATGACGCTCCCGCACGAATGCAACCATGTTCGTAGAGCTTCCATTGCACCGTTCTCGCCGATCCGAGTCGTAGATCTCGTAACCAAATCGTTTAAGAAAAGCTATGACTTCGTCGCGGTGTTCAAACGTTTCAATGAGAAGAACCGGCAGATATCGGTTAAGAAGACCCACAGCACCACGCAACACACGCATTTCGGCGCCTTCGACGTCTACTTTAATGATGGATGGCGGATCGCTTTGTTGCACGAAGTCGTCGAGAGAAATCGTTTCTACTTCAATAGTTTTTGAGATGCGCCCGTAATGGATGGCGTTGAAGGTCGGGCTATCCACCTGCAATGTTCCGGTCGTGCCAGTGATGTCATCGGGGCAGAAAACAGCACGGCCACTGACGTCGGCAACCGCAGCGGGCACGATTGCATGCTGAGATAACCTCCAAGCGCGACTTGTGCGGTGCAAGCATTCTAGATTCTTCGCATCCGGCTCGAACGAAACAATTGTTGCCATGGGTCGCAATGCCGCGCATTTCCAACTGTATCCGCCGATGTTTGCTCCCACATCCCAAAACACCAAGCGATCTTCGCTATGCAGCGCATAAAGAACCTCTACAAACGTTCCGAGAACCGAGGCTTCTTGCGTCGCGCCGTCCATAAGTAGAGAAGCGTGTGAGACCAGTCGCAAATGAATTGGTCGCGGGAGATGCGACGGTTGTCGCTTAACAATTGGATCGAAATGTCGCGAGACGGCCTGGAAGCCCTTTAACCTCCGCAAACGATGCAACGGATGCGCCTGCGTCCGAAGCAGGTGAAGTGGGTTTATCATGACTCCTGCCCTTACCGCGGATCATATGACAAGCCCCGTTTTACGTCGAGAGATTCGCGCTGCCGGAACTCAGTGCTTTGCGTCTAACGAGATCAAGCTGAGCGACCGCTGACGAGAGCGAGCTTCGCTTCGAGTTTTAATATTGAAGTCATCAAAACTAAATTTACGCCCGGGTCAGTGGTTCGCTCCAGCGCTTGGTTAGGCCCATCAATTCAATCACGCACATACTCTTTTTGCGAAACGCGCCCGTCAATGAAGGTAATGTATATACCTTCACAATTTGGGTCGCGCTCTGCCTCGGGACTCATGCAAAAACTTAACCTTGTTGCCGTGTCTTCGACAACTTTCGGACGCTGCCTGGGACCGCCTTCTGCGTAATCTCGCTTCAACAACGCCAAGAGCTCGTCACGTGTCATGCCGACTCGAACATCTGAATAGAACGCCTTGTATGTGCGGACGCGCGCGTCAACCAGCTCCTCGTGAAATGCGAGAAACAACCAAACTACGGGAACGCAGAAAACGAGCGCGCCGACAGCGAAAAGCGCTCGCGCAAACCAACGTGATGCGCGAATTGTCAGCACGACCAGCCACACTGCGAGCAGCGAACTGAACCCAACGATTAGCAGAATCGGAGTGGCAACGTTGACCATCGGCGGCGCGCTATGGGCCTAACGAGAATTAGGCCCCAAAAATCTGCAATTAATTGCAGATAAAATCTGGCTAACGCGGTTCACGTTCGCGCCGGTTAAGCCGGTGCGCCGCCGAGTGCGCCGGGGAGTGGTGGAGCGACGTCGGGTGCCGGTACCTGACGCGGCGGTTTTTCAGGTGAAGCTTTATGGCCGGCTGCGGGCGGCGGTGTGTTACTCGGTGGATTCAGTAATCGACCGTGCTCGATGATCTCTTTGATTTGCACGCCGTCCAAGGTTTCGTACTCGAGCAATGCTTTGGCGATGACGTCGAGTGTGCCACGATGCGCCGTTAAGGTGTGCTTGGCGGTCTGGTAGGCGTCGTCGAGAAGCTTTCTCACTTCCTGATCGATCCGTTCCGCAGTCGCTTCGCTGTAATCGCGCGCCCGGGAAATGTCGCGTCCGAGAAAAACGTAATCTTCGTGCTCGCCATATTCGACCATCCCAAGGCTTTCGCTCATGCCCCATTCGCAAACCATGCGACGCGCAATCGCGGTCGCGCCTTTGATGTCGCCGCGCGCGCCATTGGTGATATCGCCAAACGCAATTTCTTCGGCGACGCGTCCGCCCATGCTCACGGCAAGGCTGGCGATCAATTCGTTTTTGCGATTGGTGTATTTGTCTTCTTCCGGCAACCACATGGTCGATCCAAGCGACGGTCCACGCGGAATGATCGTGACTTTGTGCAACGGTTCGGTGTTCGGCAAAAGTTCGAGCAACAAGGCGTGACCGGCTTCGTGATAAGCGGTGTTCGTTTTTTCTTTCTCGCTCATCGACAAGCTGCGGCGTTCCTTGCCCCAACGAACTTTGTCGCGCGCTTCTTCCAATTCGGGGAGCGTGATTCCTTTTAATCCGCGACGCGCAGCGAGCAGCGCCGCTTCGTTGATCACATTGGCGAGCTCGGCGCCGGAATAACCGGGCGTGCCGCGCGCGATCACGGCGAGATCGACGCCTTCCGCGAGTTTCACTTTCTTGGAGTGCACCCGCAAAATTTCTTCGCGACCTTTCACGTCCGGCAGGTTGACGGTGATCTGGCGATCGAAACGGCCAGGACGCAGCAACGCCGGATCGAGAACATCGGGGCGATTGGTCGCCGCGATAATGATCACGCCTTCTTGCGTGTCGAAGCCATCCATCTCGACCAGCAACGCATTGAGAGTTTGTTCGCGTTCATCGTGGCCGCCGCCGACGCCGTGCCCGCGATGACGGCCGACCGCATCGATTTCGTCGATGAAAATGATGCAAGGCGCTGATTTCTTGCCTTGCTCAAACATGTCGCGCACCCGGCTCGCGCCGACGCCGACAAACATTTCGACAAAGTCCGATCCGCTGATCGAGAAAAAGGGAACGTCCGCTTCGCCGGCGATCGCGCGGGCGAGCAAAGTTTTGCCGGTCCCGGGCGGGCCGACTAGCAACACGCCTTTTGGAATTCGACCACCGAGTTTTTGAAATTTTTTCGGGTCGCGCAAAAATTCGACCAGTTCCTGGACCTCATCCTTTGCTTCCTCAACACCGGCGACATCGCGGAACGTGATTTTGTTTTTGTCACGCGCCAGCCTCCGTGC
>Ga0210384_10002783_pt1 | contig 21001 bp, 18 predicted proteins | sample IncBWH2MmetaG_FD_160574 | JGI IMG/M metagenome (GOLD analysis project Ga0210384, IMG submission 160574) | Forest soil microbial communities from Barre Woods Harvard Forest LTER site, Petersham, Massachusetts, United States - Inc-BW-H-2-M | ecosystem: Environmental > Terrestrial > Soil >...
AAATTTCCGATCTGATCCAGGGCATACAAAAGGAAGCGCGCGAAGCTGTCGAGAATATGGAAAAGAGCACCTCCATGGTCCAGGAGGGACTCGATCTCGGAAGCGAACTCAGTTCGGCCCTGGGAAAAATTTCGGACGTCGTTTCTGAAGTCTACAAGTTCGCACAGCAGATTGGCGCCGCGACCAGCGAGCAGTCCGCCGGCTCGATTCAAATCGCCAAGGCCACAACGCGTCTCACCGAAATCACCCAGGAGATCAACTCCACCATCGAGGAGCAGGCCTCGGGGGCGCAATCGGTTGTGCGCGCCATGGAAAAGATGCGCGATTTGGTGCAGCAATCCACATCCAGCTCCACCCAATTGGCGGCTACCGCCGAACATATGTCGAAATTATCCGGAAGCCTGCTGGATTCGATGGATCAATTCGCAACGGAAGAGGATGGAAAAACGCGATTGGGTTCGCGTGTTGCCTCTCGAAGCCCATTCGGCCGGGAGCGCAGTTCCTCCGCCGCGCGGCCTGAGCTCGCCAGAGTCTGAATCTTTGACCGCTGCCATCGGGAGCGCAAAGCTGTAAGCGCCTTGACCAACTGTCACTTTCGCCTGCGTTGCGACGCTCGTTTCACTTGCCCATCCGAAGCTTTGCCCTTGTGGCTCTGACAATCCTGAACCTTTGAAAGAAAGTCTGTGATTCACCAGAGCGCACAGGTATTTCGTGGTGCCGGCGTCTTCCCTGTCCCGATACAAGAGGGGCCAGAGGTATTTCTCTCCTCCGCACACGGCATCCCCTGTTCGCGAAGCAAAATACCAACGAGGCGCCCAAACAAGAGTATGAATAAAGAGATCGTTGACGAAGCCCATTTGATAAACAATGAATAAGCCGAAAGCGAGACTTAATAATCCCGACGCGAGTCCCGAATCTTCTTATTGCAGCCTGACATGAGAGTGTTACCATCGCCTGCATCTGCGCGTACATTTTCGTGGAGGAGGTCTCCGGTGAAAATCAGAGCTCATTCCCTCGCGTTTCTGATCGCATTGGCGACCATCGCCGTCCTTGCTGCCGGCTTGACGAGCAGCAGAATTATCGGCCAAACCGTCGCGAACAACTCATCGGATAAATCGGGCGCTCCTGCGGCGCAACCGGCTCCCAAGACCCCGTGGGGCGCCCCGGACCTGCAAGGCACATGGAGCAACACGACCGTGGTCCCGTTCGAGCGGCGCAAGGAATTTGGCAACCGGGAATTCATGACCGGTGCCGAATACAAGAAAGCGCAAGACGATCTCCTTCGACGGGATGAGCTGCCAGGGCGGGACAGCCGGGAAATTAACGGGAAGGACATCCGCGGCACGGAAAAAGACGTCGCGCGCGCTTATAACGAGCATTGGTTCGGCGACAAGCCCACGGAAGTAGGCCGCCGCACATCCATGATCATTGACCCGTCTGACGGGAGGATGCCGGCGCTTACTCCGGAAGCAGAAGAGAGAATCAACAAGAATCGCGAGTACCTCGCGGCGCTCCTGCAGGGCACCTCCGGCGGCAGACCCGGACCGATCTCTCCGGTGCGGAACCAGCCCCCGCCCAGCTACAACATTGATCGCATGAACCGCGCGGATGGCCCCGAGGACCGCAGCAGCGTCGAACGTTGTCTGCTGAACAGCCTTCCCGTGATTCTCCCGGCGGGACAATTGACGCCGGACGGAAGGCCGTTCGGAAATTTCGGCGGAGTGATGCGCATCGTCGAGAGTAACGATTCCATTGATATCTACTACGATATCGGTCAGGGCACTGGATTCAATCGCGTCATTCCGATCACCAATCGCCCGCATCTGCCAAAGAGTATTCACCAATATTGGGGCGATTCCATCGCGCGCTGGGAAGGCGATACGCTGGTGGTGGACGTCACCAACTTCAGCGAAGAAACCAATTTTCGCGGCGCGCGCGAGAATCTCCATCTCATCGAGCGCTACAAGCGCATCGATCCCGCAACCTTGCGGATCACGATCACCGCAGAGGACCCTACGACTTGGGCCAGGCCCTTCACCTTCGTGCAGGAATTACGCAAGAACGCCGATAAGCCGAACATGGTCTACGAAGGCGGCTGCCACGAGGGCAATTACGGAATGCTCGGCATGCTCGTGAATATGCGCGCCGCGGAAAAAGCGTTCGCTGAGGGAAAGGGTCCCGATCCGGCGCTGGAGGACAATGCCACGGGAGGCGCCGGCGACCAATGATCCTTTTTCGATTCCTGCGCTAGTCGGTGGGTCGCTTGTTGAACGGCGCCTCTTCGATCTGCAAGGCGCTGATTCGTTTCCCGCCTCTTCAACGTTCATAGAGTTTGTCGCCGGCGGGCAGCTTGCGCGTGACGTCGATCACGATCGTTTCGCCCTCCCAGTGCTTCACCAGTTGTTTCTTGCGCAGATGTCCCAGGAAGGTTTCCTCCACCAATTCGGTGCACTTGTACTCCATTAGCTGCGCGTTGGCTTCGAGTTGACGATATAGAACCATGCTCATCTTCCAGGGACGCGTGAAAACATTGGGATCCTCGATGGTCACTTCGTAACGCAGCGCGTCCGGCCGCGACGAAGAATTAATGGGCGTAAAGCGTTCGACCACGTGCAGCGCATCGCTGTGGAAATCGCCGGAACGCGAGAACCAGGTCCGGTCATTGAAATGGCTCACGTCCACCACCAGCGTATTGCCTTCCCAGTGGCCCACCGAGTGGCCCATCCAGGTGTCGGCCGGCGGCGGGTCCACGGGGTCGAGATGAATGGTGCGGCTCGCGCCCGCGAATTCGTACGACATCTCGATCTTGTTCGTGCCCTGCGTGATCTGAAACGGATAAGGCATATACATCGCCCGTGGGATTCCCGGCATATAGCAGCGGACTTCCGGGTCGCGATCGAGCCAGTGTTCGGCATTCTCTTTCTTTTTCGCGGCGGCTTCTGGCTTGTAGGGAATCACGTCGCTTTCCACGACACCGGGCCCAGGGGGCACACCGCCGACCGAACCCAAAGCGAGCACGGGCGCCGCGAGCACCGGAACCTCGGGGTATACGCCGGGCTGTGCAACTGCCGGGCGCATGGAATGGGCCAGCAAGTCCCAATTCGCGGTCGTCGTCGCCTGCCAGATGCCATTCAGGTTGGGATGTTGATCCGCAATGCGCGCGGGCCGGGTCGCCTGCTTCGTGGCATCTGCCTGACCTGTCATGCGGATCGCGGCCAAACAAATCACAACGCCTAACGCGGCGCTGGCAATCAATGCAGTCAAAAAATTGGATCGGTTTCGCATGTTCGGAGTCTCCCTTTGCGGCCGTTGCTGGCGTAAGTTAGCGAGATCGCAGCGCCGCGTCAACTGAGCTTGTTTAATTTTCATTCTCGACGGCCTATGGCATGGCGCCTCGGTCACCGTTCGAAATGCAATCCTCTGGACACCGGGATGGTTGTTTGACCATAATGGCGCCATTCGGCGGGTTTGAGGCCGCGCCGGCTCTCTGTAATATTCCTCGGTTATCTCGGCAGTAGAGGGAGGTCTCTCATGCGCAATCGACCCCTCACATCCATCGGAGTGGCGGCCGTCATCGTGTCGGCGCTCGTTCTTTTCAGACCGGCGCAGGTGACCGTCGCGCAGCAGTCTTCGCAGGCGGCTCTGAAAACGCCTTGGGGCGAACCCGATCTGCAAGGCATTTGGACCGCCGAGTCGGACACGCCGTTGCAGCGGCCCACCAAGTACGCGAACCAGGAATTTTTCACCGAGGCGCAGCGAGCCGAGTTGGATAAGGAAAGAGCCGCCCTCCTCGGCCGAGACAAGCGCGTGGAACGCGGAACAGAACTTGACGTTGCCGGCGCTTACAATTCTGTATTCATGATGATGAAGCATACGGGCACGCGCACTTCCCTGATTGTGGATCCGCCCGATGGCCGGATTCCACCCTTGACGCCGGAAGCTAAGCAGAGAGCAGCCGCAGAGAAGGAATTTCGTTTGGCTCTGTTGCAAGCGACGGATACATGCAAGAACGAGTCGGTGGCGTGTAGCGGCGGCAAGTACGATCCGACGCCTTCGCCACGACTATCGGAACTTCCTCCCCGGTACAACACAGCGCGCATGAATCGCCACGATCGTCCCGAGGACGGTTCATTAATGGACCGGTGCTTGACCGGCGGCCTGCCCGAGTTTGGAACGGCCTATGGCGGAAGTTTCCGCCGAATCGTGCAGACGGCCGGCGGCATCTCGATGTACTACGACGTCGGCCAGGGCCAAGGCTGGCAACGCAATATTGTCATGAACGGAAGCCCGCACCTGCCGTCCAGTATCCGCCAGTGGTACGGCGATTCGCGCGGACACTGGGAAGGCAATACGCTGGTGATCGACGTGACGAATTTCAGTCCCAAGACGGATTTTCAGGGCTCGCGGGAGAAATTGCACCTGGTCGAACGCTGGACGCGGACCGGACCGAGCACTCTGGAGTATAGCGTGACAATCGAGGATCCGACGGTCTGGACTCGGCCGTGGACAGTGAAGCAAGAGTTCACCAAGCAAAGCGACGAGGAAGACAAAATTTATTACGAGCCTCGCTGCACGGAAGGCAACTATGCGCTGCCGTCGCTGATGCATTCCGCGCGGATGGCGGACCGCGCCTTCGCGGAGGGTCGAGGTCCTGACCCGGCCAAGAGCGACAACGCCACGGATTTTGTGGGCGTGGAAGACGATCCGTTACAGTAACGCCGATTGCCCGGGTAAAAGGAGACCAACATGCGCGGCCGATTCTCACGCTCGATGTTCACGGTCGCCTTCGCTGCGGCCGCTGCCAGCGCCGCCATTTCCGTGTCCATCGCGCGCACTTCGGGTCAGACGCCGGCCGTTCAAGCTGCGCGGCCGGCCCGCGTCGACGGCAAGCCGAACTTCAGCGGCATCTGGCAAGCCAATAACGAAGCAAATTGGGATTTGCAGGCGCATGCCGCGCTCCCCGGTGCGGTCACTCAGCCGGGCATTTATCCTTACGAATACGCGCGCGTTCCCGCGGCGCCGGTTCTGGCTCTCGGAGCGGCAGGCGCCGTGCCGGGATCGCTCGGAGTGGTGCAAGGTGATGGTCAGATCCCCTATAAGCCCGAAGCCCTGCTGATGAAAAAAGCGAACGCGGAACACTGGATCGATCGCGACCCCGAGTTGAAGTGTTATTTGCCGGGTATTCCGCGGGCCATGTACATGCCGTATCCTTTTCAGATCACGCAGGGCACTGACAAGATTCACATGGCTTACGAATTCTCGAACACCGCGCGCACGATTCATTTGGACAAAGTCGCTGGGCCGCCGGACGATACCTGGATGGGACATTCCGTCGGACACTGGGAGGGAGACACGCTGGTCGTGGACGTGACGAATTTCAACGACCGGAGCTGGTTCGATCGCGCCGGGAATTTCCACAGCGACGCGCTGCACCTGATCGAGCGCTTCACGTTGATGTCGCCCGACATCATTCAATATGAAGTTACGATCGAAGATCCCAAAGTTTTTACGCAGCCGTGGCGGATCGCCATGCCGCTCTATCGCCGAGTGGAACCGAATATGCAGCTTCTCGAGTTTCGCTGCAACGAATTCGTCGAGGAATTCATGTACGGAGGCCTTCGCAAGCAACCCTTGGTGAAGCACTGGGAAGGCGAAACCATGGCCATCGATATCACTCGCAAGGTTCCGTCGGGTGACCGTTTTTATGATTGGTATGGCGGCAAGTAATACATGCGGGCGCTACTGATCCCAAACCGGGATCGTCGAGCCGCCGCGGGCTGCGGCGTCCCTCATGGTTCTACACGCGGCAGGAGGCTGGAGTCGATGCGAAAAAAGCTTGGAGCAGTCATCATCGCGGGTCTCGCGATATGCGGAGGAACTGCGCGCGTATCGGCGCACCACGCGTTTGCGGCGGAATTCGACGCCAATAAATCGGTAAGTTTCAAGGGGACGGTCACGAAAATGGAATGGATCAACCCCCACACCTGGTTGCACGTCGATGTGAAGAAGCCCGACGGCACGGTGGAAAACTGGGCCATCGAAGCGGGCACACCGAATGTGCTTTTCCGGCGCGGCTTCACCAAGGAGTCCTTGCTTCCCGGCACTGAGGTCGTGGTCGATGGCTATCAGGCCAAAGACGGGTCGCATCGCGCCAACGGCAGGGATCTTACCTTCCCTGACGGACGTAAGTTGTTCCTCGGCTCGTCCGGAACCGGCGCTCCCTACGAGTTGACGCCGGATCAGAAAAAATAGTCGAGATTGCGTTCTATCTCACGCGCGGCGATGACCCTATTCTGCTCCCTACATTTGCGTTCGGTTTGCCGGAATTGATTGGAAGTTGGGATACGACAGCTTGAAATCAGAGAGAACCGCGTGAGTTCCAAGTGCAAATTCGTTTGTTAGCGTTGTTATGTTGTCTGGCCCTGGGGATTTGCTACCAGGCGACCGCGCGCACAGCGGCGCCCACCTGGGGGAACGCCGGGCGTCAGACTCTCGTGTTTTCAACGGTGTTATTACAGACGCCCGCTGCCCAGGGAATCGGGGGCTCACTTCTTGCTTTCTTCAGCCGCCTGGGGGATTCCTCGTGGAGCGTCGGCCTCCACGAATCCCGCTATGCCTATGACCTGATCGAATCGGTTCATGTATGGACTCTGACTCTTTTCTTCGGCCTGGCGGTCATGTTCGACCTGCGCCTGCTTGGTTGGACGATGCGCAGCGTGCCGGTTTCGGAAGTCGCTAGGCGCCTTCTGCCATGGACCGTATTGGGCTTCGTGGTCATGGTCATTAGCGGAACGCTGCTCTTTACCGCGATCCCATTGCGGTCCTACCAGAATATTTTCTTCCGGATCAAAATGGCTATGCTTCTGCTGGCCGGGCTCAACGTCTGGATTTTTCACTCGGGCGTTTATCGCCGCGTAACCACGTGGGATGTGGCCAGCGCGCCGCCGAGAGCGGCCAGGGTTGCCGGCGCGCTCTCTCTTGTCCTGTGGGTTTGCATCGTCCTCTCGGGAAGAATGATTGCCTACAACTGGTTCGACTGCGACCGGCAGCCGCAACGCCCGATCATCAATTACCTGACCAGCTGTGTGCCCAACCAATCGGAGGAGCACTGATGTCCCTCCTGGGTTTCTTTCAGTGGTGCGAACAGTCGGGAATCGGCGACACCATCAGACGGTCGTCGTGGCTGTTCCCGGTGATCGAGGCGATCCATCTCCTCGGCCTTGGAGTCATCGGGGGAGCGGTGTTGACCGTCGATCTACGCCTGTTGGGTCTGGGATTGCGGCGCCAGCCTGCTGCGCAGATTGCGCGCGATGCGCAGCCCTGGCTGATCGGCAGCCTTCTACTGATGGGGTTCACGGGCAGCCTGCTGTTCCTGTCCGAAGCGATCAAGTGTTATTACCATGAAGCTTTCTGGTTCAAGATGGCGTCGCTCTTTCTGGCCATCCTCTTTACGTTTACGATTCAACGCAAAGTAATCATGGCCGGCGAGACGCGCGTGAGTCCTGTTTGGAACAAAGTAGTGGCCCTCGTTTCGATCCTGTTGTGGTCCGGCGTGGGAATCGGCGGACGCTGGATTGGCTTTTCGTAAGAAGCAGACGGTAAGGTTCGTCGACTAGCTACTTGCCTGCGGGCTCGCGTCGCTTCAATTCCTCAAATTTGCTTTTAGGAATGGCCAAGTTGAGCAGCACGGCGGTAAGCGTCCCGATGATGATGCCGTCGTTGGCCAGCAGGCGCACCGAAGGCGGGAAAAAGTCAAACACCGCGGCAGGTGCAAAGCTGACGGTGGTGCTCAACGCGACTGAAGCCGCTACGATCAGCAGATCCCTCTGACTGCGAAGACTTTCAGCCAGGATACTCACTCCTACAACGACGATCATGCCAAACATGAAGATCAGCGTTCCGCCCAGCACAAATGTAGGGACAACGCCGATGGCCAGTCCGATCTTTGGCATGAGAGCCATGACCACCAGGAGAATGCCCGTGGAAGCCACGACGAACCGGCTGCCGACGCCAGTTAACGAAATCGCTCCCACGTTCTGATCGTACGAAACGATTGGGACACCGCCGAAGAGCGTCGCGACGATCGAGCCTAAGCCGTCTGCCGCCACCGCGCCTCGAACGCGGCTTTCACTGGCATCGACATCCAACATCTTACAAAGCGCGAGCGTGATACTCATCGTGTAGATCGCTGTCACGAAATAATAGACGATAATCGTCGCGATGGCCCCTGGGCTGGGCCATGCCAGCCCGTAGGGAACGAGCCTCGGAAGTCGTAGCCATGGTGCATCCGCGATTGCCTTCACATTGATTAGCCCCAGCGGAATCGACATGAGATATATGCAGGCGACCGCCAAAAAGATCGACAGCGACTTGGTCATGCCCTTCGTCGACATATTGATTGCAACAATGAGAACAATGCTTCCGGCCAAATAGATAAATGTAAGCGGCTTACCAAAGTACGGTGTGTTGACGCCGAACGCGACATTGGCGGCAACCTTGATCAAGCTTTCGCCGGTCATGACGAGAAGTGTTCCCACGACGAGCGGCGGGAACAGCGCACGCAGCTTGCCGATCGCGGGACTGGCCACGAGTAGCACAATACCTCCGATGATCAGAGCTGCGGAAGCCGCTGCAAGGCTCTCGGTTCTGGCGATGGCGGCGACTGGCGCGATGTAAATAACGTAAGCACCGAGCACGAGAGGAAGACGGCCGCCGATCCAGAAAAATCCCAACGCCGAGATCAGGGTTCCGACGCCGCAGCCCAACATGACGCCGGTCATCATGGACCCGCGCAGGTCGGGGGACAGGTTCAACATACCGCCGATCACGAGCGGCGATGCAATCATTGCCGTGAACATGATCAAGACATGTTGAAGGCCGAATAGGAATGATTTGATTGGAGGAGGCCTGTCCTCGAGTCTGTATCGCAGCGAATGAACAAGAAGATTCGTCCCGGCGGGCGCGCCTTCCTCGGCCAACATGCTCCTGATTCGGTCATGTCCTGGATTCATGTCCAACTCCTCGGCTCAACGATCACGCGCGCGATCCATGAGCGCCTTCTCCTGCCCGCCATCGATTTCTATCATGGTTCCATTGACGCTGTGCATGCGGGGCGAAGCCAGCATGACGACGAGATCGGCAACCTCCTCGGGCTCCGTGATTCGCCCGATGGGAATTGAGGCCGGAGCGAGTTGATCGGCCTCCTCATAGCTGAGCTTCATGTCGCGCGCCATCGCCTTGACGAGGCCCGCCCAGCGCTCGGTGCGAACCGGGCCTGGATTGACGGCAACGAGGCTGATTCCGTGCCTGCCGTATTGCCCCGCGAGCGCCAGCGTCAGGTTCTGTCCCGCGGCATTCGCGGCGCCCGGCGCGATCTCCCAATAGGAGGGCTTCACCCCGTCATTCCCAATGAGATTGACAACGCGGCCGCCGCCCTGCCGAACCATGATCGGAAGAACGTAACGCAGGCAGCGCACGTAGCCCATGAACTTGAGCTGCAAAGACTGCGCCCAGTCCGCCTCGCTGAGATGTTCGATGATGCCCCCCGGCGCGGAGCCGGCGTTGTTTACCAAAATATCAATACGGCCCAACGCTCGCTGGCCCGACTCGACGAAGTTTTTGGCGTCAGCGTCCTTGGTAAGATCCGCCGGGATCGGGAAGATCTTCCGTCCCGTAGCCGCAATGATTTCCTCGGCAGAGGCGGCGAGCGTTTCCCGGCGGCGCGCGCAAATCGCGACATCTACGCCTTCGCGAGCGAGACCAAACGCGATCGCCTTGCCAATGCCCTCGCTGCCGCCAGTGACAAGCGCTTTTTTTCCTTCGAGCCTCAAATCCATTTCATTCCCCCTGAATACCTTTTTAGGTCCCACTGACGGCCACTATGCATCTCCAATTGGGCGCCGATGCGACATCCAGCAGCCCGCTTCGACAGCACCGAAGAGCTCAGCAAGTGCGCCGTTGACGGCGGCGGGTTCTTCGCTGTTGATTGTGTGTCCGGCGCGAGGAATAACGAGAAGTCCCCCCGTGGGTACCACGCGCTTCAGAAAGAAACTTCCATCAAGGCACGGGAAATCCTCATCCCCCACGATTACCAGCAGAGGCACTGTGAAGCCTCGCAGGCGCTTCTCCAGATCGCACAAGGTGGGCCGTTTGAGCTGGATATTGAGCATGGTAAGGGCGGAGCCGCTACCTGAATGTTCCGCGAGCATGCGCGTGAACTCAGCGAAGCCACGGGGATCTTTTGCCCGAAAGGTATGCCGCATCGGCGCGTTCGCGTACTTCGCCGCGGCAACTTCCATCAGCTCACTTTGGAACATGCGGGCGATCTCTTCGCAGGCACACGCTGACGCGTCCCGCTCTGCGGGATTCGAACCCCATCCGCATCCAAGCGCAGCGACTGAAAGACATCGTTCAGGATAATCGAGACCCACGTGCAGCGCCGTGTATGCCCCCATCGAATGTCCTACGAGATGCGCTTTTTCGATTCCCAGCGCATTCATGACCGCAAGTACGTCCTCGCAGGCAATCTCCTGGCTATAGGCGTTCGGGTCAGTCGGGATGTCGGAAGGAGGGTAGCCGCGCGCCGCAAAGGTCACGCAGCGATGAGAGCGCGCGAAGAAGCGCATTTGGGGCTCCCAGGAGCGGTGATCACCGGCAAATTCGTGAACGAAAATCACCGAAGTTCCATAACCGGTCTCCTCAACATGTAGCAACGTGCCGTCGAGCGCTGCGATCCTCGTCATCCTCCCCTCCCAGCGAATAGTTTTGTACGCTCGCATATTCTCCGCTTGCAAGCAAATAGATTCGAAACGCGCACTGATTAGCTTTCAGCCGCTGGATCGAACGTTTCAACAGATGGAGAGCGGTTCGGGATTGCCAAAAACGTAGTGACGAAAACGTGTTTCAGTCCATCGTAACAATATGGTAGGCCTGTGCGGACTCGTTCACCCTGAGCCTTGCGAGAGGGTTCATCCTCGGCATTGCCAAGGACTCGCCCTAGCTTGCCAAAGGGAACCGCAGACCCCTACCGATTCAAAGGCCGGCGAACACGTATAGTGGGGTGTATAAGGCTACTTGTCTGCGCGGTCAAAATGGAAATCTTGGCTTACACTACGCGTTGTCACCAATACCGACATCCGTCAGCACGGCCAGCTTCAGCGCGTGTCAATTGGGTGGGGCAATGGAAATCTCACGAATATCCATCGTGGGTGGCGGCATCGGCGGGCTGACCGCGGCGATTGCACTCCAACATTTCGGCTATCAAGTGTCGGTCTTTGAGCAAACCAACGAGTTACGAGAAATCGGCGCAGGTGTGACCATCACACCGAACGCGATGCATGCGCTCAACTTTTTTGGCATTGGCAAACGAGTGGCCAGCGAAGCCGGACCCACCGACGCGTACCTGATACGCCATTTTCAAACTGGGGATATCATCAAAGTTAGGGCCAGCGGACGCGACTATGTCGAGAGATTTGGCGCCGACTATCATCAGGTCCATCGCGCCGACCTTCACACAGCCCTGGCCGAGGCCATCCTCGGAAACGATCCTAATTGTGTGTTTCTCGGACATTGCTTCGATTCGCTGAAGCAAAGTTCCGAGCACGTCATCGCGACATTCACCAACGGAAGAACAGTTACAAGCGATGTTCTAATTGGTTGTGACGGCGCTGCCTCAAAAGTGAGAGCTGATGTCTTGGGAGATGAAGTGGTGAATTACACCGGCCAGGTCGCATTTCGTGCGCTCCAACCGATGGCCAATGTGCCGGCAAGCATTAGGGAGCATCCCTTTGCTTTGTTCGTCGGCAATAAGCGGGTCTTGATGCATTATCCGTTGCGTCATCGAACGATCATGAATGTGCTGGGGGTCGCTCGTGAGGCAAGTTGGCAGGACGAAGGATGGAGAATTCGCGCCACGATAGAGGAGTTTGCAGACCTCTATAGCGATGTTTATCCGCCTGCTCTGCACCTCATTCGTGCGATTTCTCCCGGAACGCTGTTCAAATGGGGGCTTCGCGACCGCGAGCCGCTTCAGCGATACACCAAGGGGCGAGTCACGATGCTGGGTGATGCGGCGCACTCTATGTCGCCATTTCTAGGCCAAGGTGCTTGCATCGCCATTGAGGATGCCACTGTGCTGGGTCGCGCCTTCGCCCTCGCCAGCACATTTCAAGAGGCGATCGCAATCTACGAAAACACCCGCAAGGCACGCGCGAATGGCGTGCAACTCGCTTTCCGTCAGCAAGCTGACGAGCTCCAGGGCGCTACCAAGAGGGGGCCAAACCCCGGGGCGAGTGCTGACGACCGCGGCTTGTACCTCTATGACCCTGTTACCGTCCCTCTGACCTTGCCTGTTTAATGCTGACGTCTCTCATCACGCCCGTGCCAATCTGTGCGACGACTTCGTAGGGGGCGAGACGCTGGCTGGCCGAGAGTGCCATCCTGCCTCCTAAAATTGCCGGGTAGTATAGCCCTGTTTGGAACGTTTGGCGCACGACGCGGGGGCAGGGTTGTGAATGCTCTTTGCCGGTGATCTGCTGCAAGTCACAGCGGCGCATTAGCCCGATTGCAGGTAAAGAATTACAGGTGAAGTTTTTCTCTGATTCCGGAGAAAACACTCTAAAGCATTGAAAATAATGGTAGGCCCGTGCGGACTCGAACCGCAGACCTCTACCGTGTCAATGGCCCGCGAATACCTACGTCCAATAACTTGAATAACGTCGGCGGTTACCGAAGCGCGCGGAAGCACGGCGAAGATGGGATCGTCACAAGTGAAATTACAGGTGAAGAATTCCAGTCAGATCGTCCCGAAAATCTCGCACCCTTCACAAACAACATGAAGGATGCGCCAGCCGCGTTTTTTACTGTCCCGCCAAGCCTGCAATGTCTAAGTCGTATTCGGTCACCGGAACGTCTCGAAAATCATCGAACACTGGATCGCGGCTCATTCGATCAGCGGTCTTTTGGCTAAGATCAGCCCGATAAGTTACTTTGTAGCGAGCATGTGGAGCAGGCCGGATGGAGATCATCGCGCGCCAATTCCCTTCCGGGGCATCCACAGATTCGGAATCCTTATCGATATATGGCCGCAAGCTGCGCTCCGCGTCAGCAAGCGTGCTCTTACCAAGAATCACTCCATCTTGAGTGAGCGCCTTTTGGCCAGCCCCGACCCAAACCAGTATACCGTTGAGAACGCATTTCGGACCTTTATCTGCGGCAATAGAGATATTTGATTTCTTCCATGAGAGCCCATACTGATTCTCTTCTGTTGGATTGCCGAAAACTTCGATGGCTTTCGCACATGTCTCTCCCGGCAATAGCACTGGGATCTTATACATTTCAGCCTGTAATGGGGTTGCGACTTCGACTTCCGTTTTATTCTGAAGAACCGGGACTGACTTGTTCTCGTCGAGGGCAACTGTGTTGTCTTTGGGCGTTTTCAATCTTTCGAATGCCAAAAGCGAAACAAAAACGATGCCAATCGCAGCTGCGAGCGCAACAAGCCATCTTTTCCCCGAATCGAGCCCTGGTCGCATGCCGAGTCCTCTATGGCGGGTGGCACACTCTTTCGCCGTTTTTTCTGTTGATATTGTGTTGCCGCTGAATAATACCACTCCTTCACGTCCTCCACGAGGCGCGGGGTTTGCGTTTTCCGGAGCCTTTACCCTTCCGGGTGGCCGACTCTCCGGCTCTCGGACGGTCGGGTTCTTGATTTCTCCTTCTTTTCCCTGGCTCACAAGCTCATTCGCCGCTACCGAACACCAATCCGCTCCCCTGAGTTGCAGGCAGGAGCAGATGTCATAAACCAATCCCCTAAAAGCGAACGGGCCTGCCACTCGAAAAGTCAAACCGTCTGAAAGCATGCGCCCGAAGCCGACTAGAAAAGCGAAACAGTCGATTGACCATTTTACAGGTGAAGAATCGCAGGTGAAGTTTCCGTCGGATTCCGGAGAAAACCCTCCAAATTATTGAAAAGAATGGTAGGCCCGTGCGGACTCGAACCGCAGACCTCTACCGTGTCAATTCAGAGGATGATATTGCACCAATGAGTGACGGAGCGCATCCAACTGCAAAGAAGGACTAGAGATAGGTAGGGTTGAAACACTTTCATATTGCACGACAATGCAGCACGAAGTCCTGCCTTGCGTAGGGAAGAAATAGTGGGTTATGACACAAAGAATGTCACATTGCCGCGGGGGCTGGCCATCTAGGTTCGCGAGCTCGGCTAGGATCGAAAGCGGCGGACTCATAATCCGTACGGACTCGCCTGCATCATGCTGCATCAAACTGCAAGTCGTTGAAAGCAATCAAGTTTTAGAAAATCCGACATTGTGTGGCGCTGCGTCAAACTGCACCAAAACTGACACCAAACTAGCACCGGAGAATCGAACTTGATTTGAGAATGAACCATGCATGACTATCGTGCCAAGACGACGAGTCTTCCGACACTGAGAGATCTTGGATCGCTGACTATCCCTCTTTCTCCAGACGCTTCACGAGCTCTTTGAGCTCGATCACGTATACGCTTCTTTGCGTAGAGAACGACGCTCCGAACTCGAGACGTTTGCCGGCGCCGTTAAACAATTCGGCGTCTCGCTCAATTTGGTGCACTGCCACCCCTTCACTCTCGAACTGTTGATTATCGCAAGTCCAGCACACCAAGAGGTCTATTTGGTCGAGATACTTAGTCTTCTCCTCCAAATCTTCTATGATATCCGCGGCCTCATATTTGAACTCGACGTTTAAGGGAAAATACTCAATGCTCTGAATCGTCTTCTTGTTAAGCTTTTCACGCCAGATTTGCAGAGCTTGGCCGCCAACATCGGATCCAGACAGGCTGTACTTGACGACGGCGTCATATGTGGAGGCCGTGTTGATGTCGAAGGTCCGGTATCCCTTCAGTAGCCCCCGTCCGAGTATCTCGTGGAAAACTGCGATTGTGGCTTGCTCGTTCTGAGGTTCCTTCGCGAACGGTATCTTTCCCAGGCCCAGATTGGGAAAGCCTTGGACTTTCTCAACTCTCGCTTGTGCCTTCTGCTTTTCAGCGAACTGGTCGACGCTGTCCTCGCCCTCATGCCCCACAAAGCGAGTCTTCCAAGCGCGCATATCATCCCAGATGGTCTTGCACGAACGCTTGATGATTTCCTGGGTCCTTCCGGGAACAACTTTGCGACCAGCATCAAAACTCAGCCAATCAGCCTCGACTAGAAAATAAAAATTATTCCAATACCCAGCCTCCGTAGTCCCAGTGGGGAACGCTAACCCTATGCCCGTAGGCATGCCTCGGACCGAAAGGTAGATTCCAGGCTCAACGTCTCCAGGCTCGTCAGACCGCATTACTTCGCTGCCGGTTCGCTCGGCTTCCCTCTGGCGTAATTTGTATCGGCCGAGGAGGTTGTACTGTTGAGCTAGCTTGTCATATTCAGGGACACTGAGCATGAGGGTATAGAAGTGAGCAGCCCGCCCTCCTGACAAGGTAATCTCCCGCTTGTCAGTCAGGCCCCAGCCCTTGAAGTCCCTCATCTTGTTGTTCTGCGCAAGCTCTTTGACCTCCTCCAGCGACTTTTTATGAAGGAGATGATCCGCAGGGTGCCAATAACAGTGCTCCACCTTCTCAGTCTTCTCGGTACCGTTAGTCTCTACGATAGAAAGAAGAATCTCAATCTGGGGGTTCTTGTCCTCCAAATCGGACCAGAGCGGATATGTACTACCCAAGGCTGTCTTTGTTAAGAGGAGGTGCCGCAGGCGGGGCTCCTCCAACTCAAAGTCCGCGATTACGTCTTGGGCCAACACTTTAGTGAAGGATCCCGAGGCCATCTTCTTCGTGGTCACAACAACCTTCGACCTTTGTATATTCTGTTGTTCAACCCAATTGCGCCCGCCCTCGAAAACGGCGGTATGCACATAACCGTCACCCGTCGAAGTCTCAACTTCAATCCTGTTTGTGCGGAACGCACAAAATGTCAAGCCCAGTCCTTTCTCTCCGATCAGTCTTGGCTGACCTCTCTTAAAGGTGACATTAGGTGTCATTGCTCGCTCAACCTTTTCGCGAGTCATGCCTACCCCGGTGTCAGTAACTTCAAGGCTGCGATTTTTGCGGTCGAAGCGGACATCGACTTTGCCTCTGGCGGGGTTCTTTTCGCGTATGGCGTCAACCGCGTTCTGGCACAGCTCGGCCAGAATATCCCAGTCATGATGGTAGCTATCGACGATGTTCCGTATGAACTGCCTGTGGCCTTCGTCGCTCCCGAGCTCAAAAATATCTATAGATACATCATTCAGTTCTGGGTCCATGATGCACACCCTATCAAAATCAGATGCGCCTGTGCCACTGTTTTGCTGGTTTTCCTTCAAACGGTTTCGATACAATTCAAAAATTTACTCTTTATCGAACATTTGAGCCCTTTGAATTGATGTCACCAAAATCAATCGGTTGGGCCCGATGCGTTTGTGGGGGTTTTCTGAACGGGACACGGTTCGCCAAACTTAGAGGTAGGTCTAACGAGTTGATCTTGTAGAAGCAAAGTGTTGAAAGGGTTGCGAGAAGAGTAGGTCCTACCATTTCCACTGGCATATTCCCGATTTGCACGCCTCTCGAATCGGAGTTGTAGAAACTCCGTTTTCACGTAGGTATCCCTCTGCGAGCCGGATCTGTCAGCCATCTCTTTATTGCCGCAACAAATTCCCAGCAGAAGGCCGCCAGCGATTCGCAGCCCCCCAAAAAAAAATGAAAAATTATTGTGGATAGCCAACTATGAACAAGGCCGTACATCCAGCTTCTCGCTTGTGATACTTGCCCTAGAATCGTTAAATGTCGTAATACAGGTGGAACGACCGGGGCCATTGACAACAGGTAACTTACTGATTCTTCAAGCGCGAAAAACGGTAAAAACGGACAAAGCCTGATTTTTTATTGCAAAAGTATTGCACGCAGGGGCTACGATTCGGCAATCGTAATTCGCGCGGAGCCGAGCTTGATTTCGGTACCGTCTCCGTATCGCATTGAAGCCTTCTCTGTTAATTGTCACCGGCTTTTGGGCCGTGCATCCTCACTAGTCCGGAAAGATATTCTGCCATGTCGCCGTACACAGGTCCCTCGGTATCAAGGTCCGCAGGTGCCACCAAATCTGTCGGACCTACACCTCCGACGAACCCGTCCAAAATTCCAGCGTCAACAAGCGCGTCACTGTATTCGTCGGAGCAACCCGAAATGCGCGCATTCCAAATGGAACGCCCCGCTCCCGCGATCAAATCCGCCACCTGCAGTTGTGGGAAATTGTGCGATTCTTCCAAGCGTAGCCCTTGAATGGGAAGGGGAAATGTAATCGCACGGCGATCCTGTCCCACCGTCGCCCGTGGGTTAGCAGGATCAAGAACGGCTTCCCAAAACGACCGTCGCCTCTCGAGCATGTTGGATTGGTCGTGGAACACAAGAAACGTTTCTTCGGGGAACTCGGTCCTCCAATGCTGTACTGTTTGCAAAATGCCCAGATCGGAGACGTCCAGCACGTGCTCTGGCAAATCGATTAGGTGGCGGTATCCCAGCCGAGCACCAATAATTTCGAGCGGTCCGAGTGCTTCCGCGACGAGTTCGTGCTGCCGTTTCACTTCCCGCACAGAATCCCAAAAGGTTCGAAATGCAAAAGGAGTGCGGTCGCGGGTCATCACCTGAAAACGCCTTAAAAACTCGCGCCTTCCCTCACGTCCGAGGCAGGTTCCGAGCGTTAGGTAGCAGACGTTTGAATAAGCGATATTGCCGCCTCGCTCGTAGAGATTGACCCCGTCCGCGCGCATTGCGGGCTCGACCCAGTAGTCAATCAGGTGTGTAAGGAGCAGAAACTCTTTGTGGAACGAATAGAACGCCGTCTTTCGCCGGTTGATGTTCAGCGAGCGAAGAAATTCAAGAATTTGCCTGCGACCCTGGGAACTGCGTGACCTCTTGGAATACTTCACCTCGTTCCGAGGGCGTCCGAAGGCAGATTCCAATAGGGCGCGGGCTTCGCACTCCTCAATCACGGTGCTCGCCAAGATGAACATTGGTTGGTCGCGATTGATCAGATCTGACCCGGTGTAACCCGCCTCGTCCAGGAATAGATCCATCCTACTTTCCTAGCTTTTTTCCTCTCTATTCACCCGCCACCTGTGGTCGCCTTCCGGAGTACCAGTGTTGATGTGAATTACTTCTATGTCTCCGTCACTTTCGAGGGCGCGGTCAAGGTCAGTGACGCCTAGCACGGTAGTGACGCTGCCAACATTATTTTCACAGCATGGGTAATATGCAAAGAAGTTCATACAACGGATTCTACCATGTGGCCCCGGCGCGTCCAGATTCACTTGCCCCCCAAATCGGCTCCTAGTAGTGTGAGATCGGTGGAGTGAGAAGAAGCTGAAATCACGAGCGATTAGGTTCAGGAAGGGAACATCCACGAATGATGAATCTCACAGACGCCGACATAATGCTACGGCTCACCGCATTCGAAGATAGCTTTGTCGAGCGGAAGACGGCGGGCGATTCAAAGGATTGGTTGAAGACCGTTGTAGCTTTTGCAAATTCGACCCCAGTCGGTGACCCGTCCTTCCTTTTTATCGGGGTCCGAAACGACGGAAGCATTGAAGGTAATGCAAACCTTGATTCTTTGCAGCGCACGTTGAGCGAAAAACTGTCCGTAGCGTACCCGCCAATCTATGTTGTCACCAAGATCCTCCAGTGTGATGGGAAGCAGTTCCTAGTTGTCATTGTTCCGGGAAGCGCAAATAGGCCCCATTTTGCTGGCCAAGCTTTCGTTCGGGATGGCTCGCAATCAGTCCCATCATCCGCAGAACAGTTCGATACTTTAATCGCTGAGCGAAACAGTAAAGTGCGCGAAATTAGGAAGTGGGTCGGAAAACAGATTACAGTACAGCGTCCAACCACGCCGGAGACGCAGCATTCGCACTTAGTAGCTGTGTATGGCCTTGGTACAAGCGGGGGAAAACTCATGGGAACCATCGTGGACTGCAATCAATTCTATGTCACCGTGGCAAGTGTCACTCGGGCGGGATTCCAGATTTCGTTTCCACTAAGCACGATAGAAATCAACTTCGACCACAATGACCGGTGCTTAGAATTGCGATTGCGGGAATAGATTCGAGACCGGGCCGCTGCAACGGGTCCCACAAGACTAGCTCCACTTCGTGCCGCTCCGCCGAACATTTCGTGCCTTAGCGGCAGCCAGATTTTTGGAAGTCAGCGCCTTTGCCACCGCCTGCATGGCCGACCGGATACTTACCCAACCGGCATCCTCTGGGGGCAGGGTCAAGGAGTTTACGATTCGATCTTGGGGTAGAAGCCGCTTCGCTTCTTCAAGGATTGTTCGCGCCAGCGTCTCGGTCGTCTTATCGGCCACCAGCGAGTGGCCCATCGCGTCCTTCGCTGTCTCGGCCACCTCCCGTGCTTGGGTCGCCAGATCGAATAGGTCACTCATCTTGCTACGCTACCTTTCACAGCGAAGTGCTCCGTAAACCGTAACACAGGGCGCGGATTCCCGCACGGCCCCGGCGCGCCCGGATTCAGTTTAGGCGCTTGCGTAGCAAAAACTTCGACGCTACCGCGTCGTCGATGCTTGTCTCCACGCTAGCAACCTTATTGCGTTCCACTTCGGCCCGCATCCGCAACGGCGCAACGCCGCTCTCAAGGGCAATAATCACTCAAACAGGGGGGAGGGGGCATTTTGCCGTCGCCATACACTAACCCCTCTAAGCTTTGACTCCCACGGTGAGCGCCCCTAGACTCGGTGTCTCTATGGGTCTCCGATGTCTTCTACATTATGGTCGGTTCGCGGGCGCTTCCATTTGGAGGATATTATGGCAATTAGAGAATTAATTGAACAGATAGCTGCCGGTTGGCCGACGTATTTTCAAAAGGGGCGCGTCGACAAACGCGACCGAATTTACGAGGTGGTTACCACGCAGTTTCCGGGAGCACTACAGCCATATGTGGCATCCTACGACACCCTAACCCTACAGGGATCAACCGGTGCTGGCAATATAACTGCTGCCCCGTGGATTGCCATTTTCGATCGCCGCCTCACTACCAGCGCCACGACCGGGTACTACATCGTGTATCTCTTCTCGACCGATATGTCGGCCGTCACGCTCTGCTTGGCCTTCGGAACTACTCAGTTCGAAAAGCAATTCGGTGGCCCATCAACCGCATTCCCGCGTATGCGGTCTGCCGCGACTCGCCTACAGGAAATGTTCAGTCACCTCATACCCGTGCATATGGCCCGAGGGCCAATTGACCTCGCTGCTAAATCAGGCCAGAGGTTGCATTACGCGTATCAGCAATCGGCAATCCTCTCGTATGCCCCGTATCGCATCGGAACCTTACCAGGAGAGGCAGAGCTCGTCGCCGATCTACGTGAGCTTGTTCATCTCTATACGGAAATCGTCTCGGACCCATTGGAAGCGTCCGTCGAGCGCTTAGTGGAGGCGGTCGCGGAACCAGCTCCACACGTTGAAAAGATTAAGGTGCATGACTTCGAACCACGACCGCCGCGGCTGAGCCGTGAATCAAATATGCCGGGCACTCAAGCGCGCCGAAGTCGCCGCTACTCACCTGAATCCCGTAAAGTAGGAGATACCGGCGAACGGCTCGTACTGCGTCACGAGCGAGAACGCCTGATTAAGCTTGGCCGGCAGGATCTCGCCGATCGTATTCGATATCATGCGCAAGAACTGGAATTTGTAGGCTGGGATATTACGTCGTTTGACGACGACGGTAACGAAATGTTCATCGAGGTCAAGTCTTCCATCGGAAAGACCGTCTCAAGAGTCAATCTCACTATTAATGAGTGGGAGGCAGCCTGTGATCCAGCACGGCGAGATTGCTACTACATCTACATCGTTACCAACGCTCTCTCAGCGACGCCGAACATCGAACGCTTACTGAACCCAGCTTCATATGTTGATGATAAACAGTTATCCTGTGAGGCGATCGTCTACGAGCTGCAGCTTAGTCCGCCCT
>Ga0210384_10002784_pt1 | contig 20994 bp, 21 predicted proteins | sample IncBWH2MmetaG_FD_160574 | JGI IMG/M metagenome (GOLD analysis project Ga0210384, IMG submission 160574) | Forest soil microbial communities from Barre Woods Harvard Forest LTER site, Petersham, Massachusetts, United States - Inc-BW-H-2-M | ecosystem: Environmental > Terrestrial > Soil >...
GGAAAGACACGGCGATCTTTGTGGTTGAAGACGATCCGCAAGATGGCGTGGACCATGTAGATGGCCACCGTACGGTCGGGTTCGTTGTGAGCGCCTACACTCGGCGCCGCTATCACGATAAAACCTTCTACAACCAGAACAGCATTCTGCGAACCATCGAGCTTATCCTGGGGATCGATCCGCTGACGCAATTTGATCTCGCCGCGAATCCCATGCTTGCGCTCTTCCAGGCAAACCCGGATCTGACTCCTTACGCGGCGAAGCCGAACCAGATCCAGCTGGATGAGTTCAATCCTAAACGCTCAGAGCTACACGGTGCCGCGCTGCGCGATGCCGAGCTTTCGGCACGAATGGATTTTTCCGTCGCCGATGACGCCGACGACGGCGTGCTGAACCTGATCCTGTGGCATGCGACCAAGGGATACGAGACACCGTATCCGCAAAGCAACGAGCGCGAGTCGCTCGGCATTTTTCCGCTTGGCGATTGACAACGCTTTTGGGCGGCGCAGCGCTTCAGCGCTGCGGTTTAGCTGGCCTCTTCCGACGGCTTTAGCCGCTGAGGGGCGGGTGGCCCAGGCTTTTGATTTCGGTGGCACAACCGAGGCAAAGGGTGCCCCATCCTTCGCGTGGTTTTTGCGAAAAGCCTGCCGTGAGCGATGCCGAAGGGGTGGGAAGCGATACCGCTGACTCAATCTTTGGACCGTTCCGTTATGTTAACATTCCCACTCCCGCCCTTCGCAAAGTGCGCGAAGAACGGGGCACCCGAGGCTCCGGTTTGGGCAAAGAGATCACAACCCGCAGTAAGGGTGGGCCACCCGCCCGTCGGACTCTTCTTTTTGCTGTAACCTATAGCTCACTCTTTTACGAAACTGAACCTTCCTGGAGCAAACCGATGCGCATCGCAAGCACAGGTCGTGCGATCTTCGCGGTCACCATGATCGGTCTAGGAATCATAGGCGTGGTCCGCCGTGATTTCGTCCCCCTCTGGAATCCGGCGCCCCACGTACCAGCAGGCGGTTTGCTCGTGTTTCTGGTTTCGTTGATCTCCCTCGCAGCGGGTGTCGGTCTACTGATTCAGCGCATGGCGGGCGCCGCCGCGCGCTTGCTGGTCGCCACCTTTTTTCTTTGGTTGTTGTTCCGGTTACCAAACTTTTTTCTTCTACCCGCTTTTGCAGCTTGCTGGTCCGTGTTCCCGCTTACTGTAATGTTGGCCGCTGCCTTGGTCCTCTATGCCTCGTTTGCCAGTGAATGGGACCGTGACCACTTTGGCTTTGCGGTCGGCAGCAATGGCCTTCGTATTGCCCGCGCGCTCTACGGCTTGTCTTTGATCTTCTTCGGCTCGGCTCATTTCATCGACGTAAAAGATACCGTCTCGCTCATCCCCAACTGGCTGCCAGGTCATCTGTTCTGGGCATATTTCACCGGCTGCGCGTTCATCGCGGCGGGCATAGCAGCCCTCACCAGCGTTTGTGCGCGGCTGGCAGTCACGCTCTCGGTCTTGCAAATCACGTTGTTCCTGGTTCTGGTTTGGTTAAGGAAACAAGCTCCCGCTGGTCCCTCTCGAAGTCGACGGGTGGCGTTCCACCAACCAGCTGATCAAGCTCCGGCGTCGTCTTGATGCCATGCGGCCAAGGTAGGGGGAGCGAAAGCGCACCCCACTTCATCACAGTTCGCGTGAAAAGATTGCCCTTCGGCGCAACCTGTTTTTCTCCGAGTACCACCCGGAAGGAATCGTTCAGATGGCAAATCATCTGGTGGGCGGACATCCTGCCCCAAGCCCGTGGGCTATCGCTGCGAACCTTCGCGAGGCGTTGCAGAATCGACTGCTTATCTTCAGGATTACCGAGAGTCCTCATCGACTCGTTACTTCTTAATCAACTCCTGGAGCTTATCGGATGCGAGCCTTGCGAATTCCGTGTTGGGATTGTCCTTTTGCAGTTGCTCGTAAATGCGGCGGGCCTCAGCCGTCTGCCCCTTGCTGGCATAGAGCCCGGCCAGTTCCACCTGTGCCGCCTGCTTCGATACTGTGGAGGCGGGCTTATCGCTAATTTGTTTGTAGATTTCGATTGCCTGCGCGTCGCGGTTCGAATTCCTGTAAAGAGCGGCGAGCGCCATCTTGGCCAGTGCGGAAAGATCGTTGCTGCTCGCGTCCGCGGTTTCCTTGAGTGAGCGTTCCGCCCCTGCGTTGTCTCCCATGTCGATGGCGGTGAGGCCTGCGAAATAACGCGCAAAGTCCGCCGACTTGGTATGGCTGTATTGGCTGGTGATTGCCTGGAACTGCTCATGAGCTTTGGTGGCACGCTCAGTGGACGAGGTGAAAGTCGCGTAGCCAGGCTGCTCCGGTGCTCCGGCCTGACGCAGCGGGGTGTTGTACGTCCGCACGGCCTTGCTCAACTCGGCGCTGGCCAGCTCGTCGCGATGATTGATATAGAACCATCCGCCAACGACCAATCCAAGCAGCACCACTACTGCGATTCCAGCTTTCGTCAGCGTGTCTTTGTGTTCCACTGCCCAATGGGCGCGCTCCGCGGTGAACTCACGGAAGCGGTCTTCCTTCAATTGATGCCGAACGTCTGCGCGCACGAAATTTTCCTATCTCAGAATGAACTGCGGCCGGATTGAATTACGGCTCGGGTTGGTTATTGGGCGGATTCCTCAAGTATGCCCTGTTCCAGCTTTTCCTGGCACTCGATGCAATGGCGCGTCCACGGTACCGCATCCAGGCGCTTGGCGTTGATCTCTTTGCCGCAGGCGATGCACTCGCCGAACGTGCCTTCGCGGACACGCTCCAAAGCTTTCTCCACCATGAGCAGGAGCTGACGCTCATTGCTGCTCTGGTGAAAGAGGAATTCCTTGGTGTAGGAACTCGCCGCCTTGTCGGCGATATCCTGCGTCGAATCCTGGTCGGCGTCGCGGCCACTCTGCTGCGTGCGGGACACGGTATTCCGCAGATCCAGGCGCCGCGCTTCCAGCGTCTTTCTGAATTGCTCCAGTTTTTTCTTGTCGATCGCCATCTGTTTTCCTGGTTCGACCTCCACGGAAGCCTTGCACCGGGGATGGTCAAACGAAGATGATACGCGCCGGGCGGAAGCAGCGTCAACTTGGGGTGGTGTGAGACGGGAAGATCATCAAGGCCAGAGTGCCCGAATTAGGTTGCGGCAACGGGCTTATAATTTCCTCATGTGCGGTCGGCTCGCACAGTCCGTTGTTTTCGCTCTGGCTACAGCTATAGTGTGCCCGCTGACTCACTCTCAGCTTGCCGCAGCCGTCCCAACTCCCGAGACTCATAACCCTCGGATTTGCCTTCCCTCATCGCCGAACGATGAGAAGCACGCCTCTGATCCCGAAATCGCAATTACCGAATTGACCTTCGAGGGCGACCTCCATTTGCCGATTGCGGATCGGGACGAGATTGCCGCTTCGATCAAGCAACGGAAGTATTCGGGTGATTTTGATGGAGTCATATCAGAAGTTCAGGAGAGGGTACGCATTGGGTGGCAGAATCGCGGGTATTTTCAAGTGCAGGTTAGCGATAGTGCGAGCACTAGAGTGGTGACAAGCAGCCCGGTCCGCCAGCAAATTGCGGTTACTGTTCACGTAGACGACGGACTGCTGTACCGATTGAGCGAGATTACCTTCAGAAACAATAGAGCCGTCCGTAATACCAAGGCTTTACGCGCGCTGTTTCCCATCGCAGACGGGGATATCTTCGACAGAGAGAAGATCGCCAAGGGGTTGGAGTCATTGCGCAAGGCTTATGGAGAACTTGCCTACATCAACTTCACTAGTCTGCCGGACACACGGATTGATGAGGCGAGCCGGACGATTGCGCTTGTGATCGAGGCCGATGAAGGCAAACAATTTGTCGTGAGCAAGGTCAATGTCCTCGGTCTCGACGAGCACACTAAGGAGCAGCTGTTGAAGGATTTCCCGCTCAAGCCGGGTGATCTCTACAACGGGAGGTATCTAGATCTGTTCTTGTCTCGGCACCATTCCCTGATGTCGGATGATGGATCGGGCGATCCACGCTACCTGCGGCAACTGGACGAAGAAACGGGGACGGTTGCGATAACATTCGATTTGCGTACCTGCATCCCAGTTGAGTAGTGGCTCTCTTGTACGACTTCTGAAAAACGTCAAATGACTGGAGAAGCTCATGATCTCTGGCGCGCACATCATCGTTTACAGCAAGGACGCGGAAGCGGATCGCGACTTTTTCCGGGACATTCTGGGATTTGCCTGTGTGGACGCTGGCCACGGATGGCTTATCTTTGCCTTGCCTCCAGCGGAAGCCGCTTTTCATCCCGCCGAAGAGAACGACCGGCACGAGCTTTATTTGATGTGTGACGATCTGAAAGCCGAGATGCTGGCCCTTGGCAAAAAGGGCGTCGTTTGTTCCAAGGTGCAGGAAGAACGATGGGGTTCGCTTACGAAGATCAGGTTGCCCGGCGGAGGCGAAGTGGGCCTCTACCAGCCAAAGCACCCAACCGCGTTGCGCCTCAATTCCAAGAAATGATGTTCAACCAGCCCCGGTTTGAGTCGCGGCCTAACGCGGCAAGGGCTCAGGAAGGTTCGCCAGTGTAAAAGCCAATACCGCCATCGCTGCCACATTCTCCCTCAGTTCGCGTGGAACAACTTTGTCCAGCGTATCGGCGGGCGTGTGATGGTAGTTGAAGTACAGGCGGCCGTCCTGCATCAGACCGAACGTCGGGACGCCGGTCGCCGCCGTTGGCGAGATATCGGCTCCCACGTCGTCCGTGGTTGCAATCATCAGATTTGCCCCAATCGGCGCCAATACTTTTCCCATCGGTTTCAGTCCTGTGATCGCTGCCGCCGAAACCTTTGCCTCAAAGCCGAGCGGGTGACCAGCACCACCATCGCTTTCGATGGCAGCCACATGGTGCGCCAACTCAGCTTCGTGAATCTTCGCGTAGGCCTTCCCGCCGCGAATGCCGGTTTCCTCGTTCATCCACGCGACCACGCGAATGGTTCGTTTTGGCTGCAAGTGCAGATCCTTCATGAGTTGTACCGCGCCCATGGCAATGACCACGCCGGCGCCATCGTCGATCGCTCCCGTGCCCAGATCCCAGGAATCGAGATGGCCGGAAACGATCACAACCTCTTCGGGATGCTCGCTCCCTTTCAAATCCGCAACAACGTTGTAGCCGGGAACATCAGGTAGCATCTGCGGGGTCAGCGTGAGATGCATGCGCACAGATCCCTGCTGCGCCAGGTGCACGATGAGCTGCGCATCTTCGGCAGTAACAGCACCTGCGGGAATTCCGGCGGGAGCGCTAAACCCCGTGTGCGGGATCCGGTAGTCGGCTCCTCCAACGGAACGGACCAGCGACGCTATCGCGCCAAGCTCGGCAGCGGCTTTCGCGCCTGTCGCGCGGTACTGGACAGCCTCGCCATAGGCATTACCCCAGTGGCCAGCGGCAGCCTTCTGCACGTCGAATATTTCATTGAAGAGGACGATCTTGCCCGAGACTTTTTCTTTCCCCAGCGCCTTCAATTCGTCGAAATTGCTGACCACTACGACTTCCGCTGTCAGTCCTTCTGTGGGCGTAGCCGTGCTTCCGCCCAAAGCTGTGAGTACGATTTTCTGAGTGGTGCCCGGAGTCCTGCCGTGCCAGTCGACAAGCTCGGCGGTTTCCGCTCCCCTCACCCAATGGGGAACAATGACTTCCTCCAGTTTCACTTCCAGGCCAGCCGAGCGCATTGTCTCCGCCACGTAACGTGCCGCCGCATCGGCTTGCGCGGACCCCGTAGGACGAGGGCCAATATTTTCGGTGAGGTACGCCAACTGGTGGTACGCGTAGTCGCTGGAGAGCGCGGAGTCGCGCAGAGCTTCCAGGTTATGCGCCAATTCGGGAGCGTAGGGTGCGGGTTCGGCGGGCGGCGTGGTCGTCAAAGCAATGTGCTGTCCAAATAGCAAGCCCGGGCACAGCACTAGTGAGAATGCAAGATTCAACGTACGCATGATCGTGTAGCCTTTCGTTGTGCAATGCTTTATAGCTCGCAATATTTATGGATCTACAACATTATTCACTGAGCGGAAGCTTTCAGCGCGGGCGCAGGGTATTCCGGCAGCTTGTCCTTGCTGGCTTCCACGCGTTTAACTTGCAGCTCGTCGAACAATAAAGATGGGTTAATAATCGAATTGGGAATTGCGCCGTCGCGGTTCGAAACCTCGAGATCGTTACCGGCGGCGATAATATCGCTGCGTAGCGAGCGAGTATCGAGTTCGCCAAACATGCCACCGCGAACCAGTTCCTCGTGGCCATCGCTGACCCAAACGCGACGCAGGACGCGGGGCGAAAGTTCGCCTCCTACGCTCTCTACGAAATAGCCGTATTTCAGATCGTGTTGCCGCGCGAGTTCGATAAGCTTCTTCTTCAAGTCCGCGGGTGGCATGGCTTCGGACGATTCGACAATCAGCGTTCCCATTGCCGGTTCGGGCGATTCGCCCAGTCCAGCGCGCCCATGACCGTTCGATTGCGGAAAATCGCGAATGGGTTGGCGGCTGACCAGGTAGTTGAGCAATTTACCTTTTTCTATAATCGCAACAACTTGCGCTTTGATTCCATCGTCATCGACCGCGTAGCTGCCAGCGAGAACCCTGTTCTTGAAGGACACCAAAGTGGGATCATCCTTCACCGAAATGAAATCCGGCAGCACCCGGCTCTTGTATTCGTTGGTCCATGCACCGGTGGTACGGGCGGGCGTCCCCAGGCGTGGCTTTTTGCCAAGGACATTACTCCCCACCAAATTGTCAACGATATTTTCCGCCGCCCCTGGCGAAAAGAGCACGGGTCCGCGGTAGTCCTCATCGGCCATCGGCGCTTCACGCAGCTCCTTCAAGGACGTGATGACCTTGCCAGCTTGTTCCAGAACTTTAGCGCGCGCCGGAAGTTCAGAAGCCGTTGCCGCGACAAAGCTCCAGCCGCGATCCAGACGCATTCCGTCCGCGGCTTGCGTCGCCCCTCCGACGTGAAAGTTGTATAGCACCTTACCGTCGCGGACGACGCTTCCTTCCGTATTGACAAGGTAGCGGTTGGTGGCGGAACAGTGCAGCGACGACTCAAAGTTCTGCAACAGCGGGTCACTCCGATAAAGAGCGCTAGCGGCCCGCAAGGTTTCGGTCCAGTTCTGCGAATCGAGTTCCAGGCGAGCCAGCGGCTGCACCGATTCCACCGGCGGCGCTTGAGTGAAGTCATCCACCGGAATCTCCACATTCAGCTCTTTGAGCGCAGCTTGCTTCTGAGTCAGTGCTTCGCTGGCAATTTTGTAAGCGCGATCGGTATTCAACCAGAGCTGGTGCCGCAACGCTTCGATGTCATCGTCCACGACAGCGATGTTGGTAAATCCCTCACCCATGCCGTAGTAGCTATCCTGTTTATAGTTGCCGACGCGGACCACCACCCGCAGCAGCCGGCCATGCGACCTGTTCTGTAAACGGAGTGCCCCAAAAACAGTCTCAATCTGGAACTCGTCCACATCGCTGATGCGGTACTCGATGTAATAGGGGGCATCCACATCGGCCAGCTTCAGCTTGGCCTTGGAGCGATCCAGCTCTTCCAGCATGGCGCGCAGCACGGGGTCGTTCGCGGATTTTGTTGCGGATGAAACCACCGAAGGGGCTGCCGATTGTGCAGTTCCGACAGAAACAGCAGCGAGAAGCATGAGGATCACAGCCGCAAAACGCTTCATTGTCCCACCGCCTTCGTTCCCGCCGTGTCTTTGTCGAATCCCGGCGGAGGCAGCAAAGGCGGCCTCATGCGCGCGTGGCCGCGTTTTTGCACTTCAATCTCTGAAAACAGCATCGACGGTGCCGCCGCAGAGACGGGAACGCTGCCCGATTCCGCGCCACAAATGCCGTTGAACACGTGCTGCGTGTCTCCCGTCACCAGAATGCGATTGAGGGCGGCGATCGGTGTGCCAACGATATCGACACCGCGCACCAGCTCATCCGGCTTGCCGTCCGGATACACCTTCCACACCATCACCGGCAAGATCTGGAACGCTTGCGGGGTGTAGCGCGTGGTCAGCGTGAAGCCGCCCTGGATGTCCTCGAAATAGAGGCCATAGGGTTTCCCCTGCTTCTTAACTTCGTCGATGAGTTTCTGGCGCATCTCGGAATCTTTCACGGTATTAGTGGAACTGACCATCAGGTTGCCTTGACGCCCGGTGGGCATCAATGCCGCCTGCGCGCGGCCGTGGCCGTTGGACTTCGCAAAATGGTCGATGGGCATCCGCGACATCAGGAAATTCTTCAGCATTCCGTGCTCGATCAGGTTTACGCGGCTGCCCGGCATCCCCTCGTCATCAAACGCATAGAAACCGGCAAGCTCGACTCCGTTCAATTCCCTCTGCGTCGGGTCGTCGGCCACGCTCAAGAATTCCGGAAGCACCAACTGTCCAACCTTCTTGGTGAAGGTCTGACCTTCCTTCTCATCGCGCTGGCGGTGACCTTCCAGCCGGTGGCCGAGCACTTCATGAAAAAATACAGCGGCGGCGCGGCCCGAAAGAAGAACAGGAACGGTCGCTGGTTCAGTAACGGGGGCGGACTTCAAGCGCTGTATATCAGCCGCCATCTTCTCAATCTTTGCGGTTACCTCAGCTTCTCCTGGCAGCTTGTCAGGAGACGTTGCCTGAAATGTTTCCACGCGCATCAAGTCCATGCCGTCTTCGGCATGCGTCGACGCGTAGACCACCAGGCGAATGGTGGCAGACGGCGTCACAACACGGCTGCCCTCGCTGGAAGTGAGGTAGTTGGTGGATTGCTGCGCCGAAAAAGCCACATACGAGTCTTCCACCTCGGGATACTTCCGCAATAACGCGGAATAGCGCCGCGCCTGCTCTTCCCACTTCTTGCGGTCAATCTTCACAGGAGCGATGGCCGCGGAGACGTTGGTCTGCGGCGCTTCCTCGGAAAAATCTGGTGAGGTATCGTCTTCCTTCGCGCGCACCGCAGTCTGCGTTTTGACATTAAGGTACGCGCTCTGCGCCTTGCGGTACCCCTCGTAGGTCAGTTTCCAAAGAACACGCGCCAGCGCGTCAGGGTCGTCCCCAAGCGGCATCAGGCTGGATTCAATGCCCGACGAGCGGTTCTCATTGTGCGTATTGTCGAGCTTCGCCGATCCAACGCGGGTATGCACTGCAGCGTAGCGAACGTGCAATTCCGTCGAACTAAGTAGCGCGCCCTGACTGGCGTTGACTGAGATCAGTGTATGGTCGGAGACCGAGTAACTTAGAAAATATGGTGCAGGGTCCAGCTTGCCGAGTTCGGTTTTTGCACGGCCCAGCTCTCGCTCCATCACCGAAAGCAGCGGCTGGGAAGGAGCGGCTGGCGCGGTAGCGGCGCGCCCGATCATGCCAGAGGTCAATACACAAGAGGTCAGTGCCAGAAGAAGTGCAGAGCGAAAAATGGGCGTCGACATATATTGTTGCAGTTTATACGAAGTGAGTGCTTGCCGCCTTGCAAGGGGACAACTTCACAGGATTGCCAACCCGTCGCTTTGACACTCCTTTTCCCAACCCCTGATAATTCTCTCGTGACCCACTCCGCGCGGCCAGCATGCTTTCCCCGATCATTCCGCAAGTCGTTCCCCCAGGCCGTTCGCGGCGAAGGTGTCTACATTTGGGATTCAGACGGCGAGCGCTACCTCGATTTCTCCGGACAAGCCGCCGTGAATTTCATTGGCCACGGCGTGCCGGCGATCTCTGAAGCCGTGGCCGCTCAGGCCTCACAATTGGAGTTCGTTCACAGCAGCCAGTTCACCACACCCGTTGCCGAAGACTATGCCGCCGAGTTGTTGGAATTCGCGGGCAAGCACTTTCGCGGCGGCTATGTGTATTTCACCAGCGGGGGATCGGAGGCCATCGAGACCGCTCTGAAGCTGGCGCGGCAATACCAGGTCGAGATCGGGCAGGCTCAGCGTTACCACATGTTGAGCCGCACCCAGAGCTATCACGGCTCCACGCTCGGAGCGCTCGCGGTTTCCGGAAACGCCCGCCGCCGTGAAATGTATCTTCCCCTGGTGCGCGAATTCACGCACGTAGGAATTCCCTATTCTTACCGCTGCGTCTACAACTGCATCCACGGCTGCGAGAATTGCGCGGAGAAATATGCCGGTGAACTCGAGAAGGCAATTGAACTATCCGAGGGCGAAGCTGCCGCATTTATTCTGGAACCCGTGAGCGGTGCAACGTTGGGCGCTGCCGTTCCCACCGCGCGCTACATGCAGGGTGTCGCCGAAATCTGCCAACGCAACGGCGTGCTTCTCATCGCCGACGAAGTTATGACTGGCATGGGCCGCACCGGCCGCAACTTTGCCGTGGATCACTGGGGCATCGCGCCCGACATTCTGGTCGCTGCCAAGGGTCTTGCCAGTGGCTACGCGCCGCTCGGAGCCGTGCTCGCCAGCAAAAAGGTCGTCGATGCCATCGCCAAGGGTTCAGGCGCCTTCCTCCACGGATTTACCTACAACGCGCATCCTCTCTCTGTGGCAGCGGGAAGAGCTGTGCTCCAGCACATGAAGGCACACGGCCTTGTAGACGCCGCAGATTCCAATCATCCTGGCACGCCCGCCAGCCACCTGAAGGATGCGCTCGCAACGCTGCTCGACCACCGTGTCGTTGGCGATGTTCGCGGCATCGGCTTGCTGTGGGGAGTGGAATTTGTCGCGGACAAAACAACCAAGACACCGTTCTTCGCCGACCTTAATTTTGCCGGCCAAGTCGGTGAAGCCGCCAAGAAACGGGGCCTGCTCGTCTATCCCATGCAAGGGTCGGTCAACGGCCACTCCGGCGACCATCTGCTGCTCGCTCCACCGGCCGTGATCACTGTGGAGCAGATTGACTGGGCTGTTGGGAAACTGCGCGAGGCAGTGGAAGAAGTGTGGCAAGCCTTGTGATTTACGTGGGGATGGCCTGTGTGTGGGCAGGCGCCATCGCCTGCCCTAGCGGAACAACGCTCCGCTACAGTACTTAGCTATCGCTTCTCAGTCTTCTGCAGCTGGAACACCAAAGTTCCCCAGGTCATCTTCGCCCGCATCTGTACCGGAGTATGATGCCCATCGTCCGCGTACCAAATCCAAAGTCCGCCTTTGCCCTTCAGCGCGCCTGAGGTTGCCTCAACCCGTACTCGTATCGCCGCATACGTCCCGGAGGGAGTCTTCACCTGCTCCTTGCCCTCGACCTCGGCCCGTACGTCTGCCGTCTTGTTCCCATCATTCACCGGGAACAGATACACATCCCCCTGCGCCAGCGGCAGCGATGCTAAATAGTAGAAACCGGTCAGCACGTCGGTCACGCACGCCGGAATGTCATTTTCCTCTTTCTTGGTGGCGTTCGTTTTGAGATTTTTTTCTTCCAGAACGCTCTTCCGCCGGGCATAGTCAAAATGAATCTCAGTCTGCCGCTTGTGCGAGCCTTCCTCGGCGTGCTTCGAGATTCCGTGAGAACAAAAAGTCTTGGGATCCAGCGACGACTGGAACTGGTCGCGCACAGTAAACAGCATGTTCACAACGCCCGCAGAATCCGCCGTTGCCACCACATGCTTTTCCGCGCCTGCACTCTCGACGCGAATTGTTGCTGTCCCCGCCGTGAAGAAATGCCACTCCACCATGTAGGTGAAATTTGAGCCTTCCAGAAACTGGTAACCCGCAGGAGGTGGAATGATTCGGGAACCCGGGACAGCAGAATCTGTTCCCTGCGCCGCTGCAAATCCGCAAGAAAACAGAATCGCCACCACTGTCGCACAAAACCTTCGCGAGGATGGGCACAATGAGTCGATAAGATTTGCGATCAAGCAATTCCTTGCAGATGAGACTTGGACTGACCTTTCTACCGCGTGAACCAAAACAACTTAACCAACAGCAGTGCCATCATAGCGAGCGCGCCCGCCAATGCATTGTACTCGCGATGTTTACGGTACAAATCCCACGAAAATCTGCCTTCAGACCCTGTCTCTGGACTGAATAGCCCGCTCAGCCGCGGAATCAATCGCGGAACCCGGCGTTCATACTCAACAAATTCCGGAAACCGCTCCCACAAAAACTTTTCCTCCGCTCGTATCACAGGTAGATAGATCGCTACAAACATTACCAGCAAGACCGCCACGATGATCCAGCGCTGTGCCGCCACGGCAAATCCCGCCGCGATAATGATCGATCCCAGGTACAAGGGATTGCGAGTGTGTGCGTAAGGCCCGGTAGTGGCAAGTTCTTCATTCTTGCGCACCGTCCCCGAGGCGTATGCGCGGGTCGCCAACCCCACGGCCGTCACAGCTGCGCCACCGAGAATCGACCACAGCACAGGTCGAGCGAGCCAAACATAGAACCCCGCCAACAAGAACCCCAGCGGTACGCGCACGCGACGCGCAATGCGGCTCCAGCTCATCGCGCGTTCCCTCACAACAACTCTCGCGCGGACGCCAAAGCTTCGTCGGCGGTAATCCGCAGCAACCCCAGCTCAGTCCGCGCATGCCGCGCGTGTGACGTAGTGCTCTCCGGGCTGCGCAGCACAATGCTGCGCGTCCCAAACGGCCCGTTGCGCGCCGGATCCGTGGGACCAAATAAGCCGACCACAGGCACCTTCAACGCCGAGGCCAGATGCAGCGGGCCTGTATCGCCTCCTAAAAATAGAGACGCCCGCCGCGTCAAAGCGATTAACTCGCCGAGAGAACATTGCACGGGCCGCGCCAATCCGCCACTGCCAGTCCCCACCGCGCGCGCCAAGGGTTCTTCTCCTGGTCCGTAGTTCACTAACACCGTAGAGCCATCGCTCGAGAGTTCCTGCGCCACGTGTCCATACCGTTCCGCGGGCCACTGTTTCGCGCCCCAGCCCGCACCGGGATTCACCAGTACCAGCCTCCCGACATCGTTTTCCTTGCAGTAACGGTCACACCACGCTTCCGCTGCCAGATCGCGCGGCAGAAGCGCATCGGGCGCCGATAGATCCCTAGTCCACACCGCCGCGAGAGCGAGATTCTGCTCGATCACATGTGCTGCTTCAGTCCGTATCTTCCGATTATAGAACCATCGGGCTGGACCCTCGCGAGGCGTTGCAAATCCAACAATCTCCCGCGCTCCCGACCATCGCGCAATCACCGCCGACCGAATCGCGCCCTGGAAATCAATCGCAGCGCCATAGCCTGCCTGTCGAAGTTCGCTCAGGCTGCCGCGCAAGTCCGCTCTTGTCGCCGCCGCCAACAAATTTTTACGCCATTGCTTTGTGCGAACGAGATGTACCCGCTCCGCGAGCGGCTTCTGTTCTGATACCGGGCCTTCCAGGGGATGCCCCTTCGCGCATAGCAATTCTGACCAGCGCTCTTCCACCACCCACCCAATCGTTCTCCCTGGCAACGCTTTTCGCAACGCGGACACCGCCGACAAGGCGTGAATTACGTCCCCCATGGCGCTGAGGCGAACCACGAGTAGGGATTGAGGTGCATTGTCCATGGGGCATTAGATTTCTAGCCGTGTGGCGCTAGACGCGTGCGGATGATTTCGCTGGTCGAGTGATCCTTCGGGTCGCCGACAATTTCGACGCGCCCCCCGTATTCGCGCACCACATCGGCTTCCGGTACGCTTTCCACGGTGTAGTCCGTGCCCTTGGCGTGAATGTTGGGGCGGATCTCGCGAATCAGCGCGCGCACGTCTGGCTCTGGAAAAATAACCACGGCGTCCACATCTTCCAGCGCCGCTAAAATCTCCGCTCGCTCCTGCTCTGGCATCAGTGGCCGGCCCGTACCCTTCAGAACACGCACGCTCTCGTCGGCATTGATCGCAACCACCAACTTTCCGCCAAGTGCCTTCGCGCCCCGCAAATAGCGCACGTGGCCCACATGCAGAAGATCAAAACAGCCGTTTGCCAAAATGACAGGATGCCCTGATCGTCGCCAATCCTCGATCAGAGGGAGCAACTCTCCTCTAGCCACGACTTTGTTGAGGATTTGTCCCAAGATGTTTTCTTCAATCGGGTTTCAATGAGACCGTGTCATCGGAGGAGCTTGTTCCAAAGCATGCAACAATTCACTGCGGGAAACAGTCGCTGTTCCGCGTTTCATCACCACGATTCCGCCCGCATAGTTCGCCAACTGCGCTGCTTCCTCCGCGCTGGCTCCAGCGCCCAGTGCGGCGGTGAAGGTTGCAATCACCGTATCGCCCGCGCCCGTCACATCGGTAACTTCTTCGCTGCCGTAGCATGGAATATCGGCGGGCTTATGCCGCCGCGTAAACGCCACCATGCCGTCCCTGCCCCGCGTGACCACCAGCGAGTCCAGCTTCATACGCCGGATGACTTCCTCACCAGCATCCACCAGCTTGCTCCAATCTTGTCCAACGCGGGTGCGTAAGGCCTCCTCGACTTCCGCTTCATTCGGAGTCGCAGCCGTGATCCCGGAAAACTCGAGCAGCCGGTAACGCGAATCCAGGGTAACGGGAATGTCGTCAAGCCGGCTCTTCTGCCGCACCGCATCCAAAATCTGCGGCGTAGCCGTTCCATATCCATAATCAGATACCAGCAACGCATCCGAAGCCTTGGCATATTCCCGGCTAGCCAGAATCAGCTCGCGCGTCAGGTGGCGACTGAGTTCTCCGGAAGGTTCCCGGTCAATGCGTACCACCTGTTGCCTCCACGTGTGCGGCATACCAGCCAAAATACGCGTCTTTGTGACCGTCGAATAGTTTTTGTCCCGTAGGATGCCGGTCACGGGAATGTGTTTTTTCTTGAACAGCTGCAGGAGCAGCTTCCCCGCCTCGTCTTCCCCGACAACGCCCACTGGCAAAACATTCACGCCCAGTTCCGCCAAATTGTAGATCGCATTGGCGCCGCCACCGGGCAGGGCTGTACGTTCGCGGTGCTTCAAAATAAGAACAGGGGCCTCGCGGGATACCCGCGAGATTTCGCCAAACACGAATTCATCCGCCACCAGATCGCCCAGCACGGTTACCGTTACTTGTGGGAACGCCTCGACAATCTTCTTCAGGCGGTCAGTTTCTTTAATATGTTTTGTCATGACTTGAACGGTGCCGTGTTCCGGCTCCAGCAGGATTTTCTCACAACGGCGCCAGCTTCGCTGAAATTCGCTCTCGCAAAAGGCTCAGGGCCGCGTCCGGGTCCATCAGCTCCATGGTTACGCTGGCCCCAAACAGCGGCTGCAAACGCGGCGCATGTTCGTGCAGATTGATCACATCTTTCTCCGTGGTCACAAACCCAGCGCAATTCTTCTCTTCCTTCACGGCCAGCAAATCCCGCACGTCTTTCTCGGTATACGCGTGGTGGTCAGGGAACGCAATCTCCACCGCTGCCACCACGCCCGCTGCGCGGAGTTGCCCGAAAAATCTCTCCGGCCGAGCCACGCCGCAAAATGCCGCTACTCGCGGGGGTACCGGCGGAATGCTCGCACCGCGCCGCACCCGCCAAATTGTTTTTCGCCCAAGCCGTCGCGCCGGATACGGAACATTCTCCTCCAGCACCACCACGTCCGCCCGCTTCAATGCAGTCAGCGGCTCCCGCAACCGCCCACCCGGTAGCAATCGATCCGCAAAATCTGACGCATTCACCAGCACAATATCCAGATCCCGAGCCAACGCTCGATGCTGGAATCCGTCGTCCAAAACATGCAGACGCGCCCCGAACCGCGTCTCCGCGAACTGCCCGGCCTCATACCGTTTCTCGCCCACTACCACAGGCACTCCCAGGCGGCGCGCGATCAGCAGCGGCTCATCGCCAAACTCTCGCGGCGACCCTTGCGGATCAACCAGCAACACGCCCGTGGTCGACCGCCCATACCCGCGCGAAAGCACATCAAACTCCACGCCGCGCGCCTTCAGCAGTTCGCCCAGCAGAATCACGAAAGGAGTCTTACCCGAACCGCCCACCGCCAGATTTCCAACGCTCACCACCGGTCCCTGCAAGCGTTGTGTCTTCAATGTCCCGCGCTCATGCAGCATGTTCTTTGCTCGAACCACCGCGCCATAGATGGAATCCAGTACGCTCATATCACCGCCGTGTCCGAGTTCAGTAGAAGCGGATTCATAAATGGTTTGTATCAGGGCACGGCTTCAGCCGTGCCGTCAGACACGCATAAAACATCGGGCTTTAGCCCTGAGGGAACGTTCTAACGGTCTGACAGCCATTGACGAAACCCGCTCTAAGAACTTGGTACCATCCCCGTCAGCATCTGCACAGTTCTTTCGGTAGCTCCCATTTCTTTCCGCAGCGTTTCCAAAGCCCGCTGGCCCAGTGCTTCCCGCTCCCGTGGCGAATCCACCAGTTCCATGAACACCAGCGGCAACTCCGCCGCTCCCACGATCCGCACCGCCTGATTCTGCTGGAAGAGGCTGACAATATCACGGAAATTCTGATACGAAATTCCAATCACAATCGCCACTCCAAATTGCGCCGGTTCCAGAATGTTGTGTCCGCCGTGCGAAACCAGACTCCCTCCCACGAAGGCAACATCCGCCAGCGAATACGCGGAAGCCAGCTCTCCAATCGAATTCAGCAGAAACACTCCACCAGTAACAGGCTCCCCGTGCCACTCCGAACGCCGCCAGTGTTTCGTACCCAAGCGCTGCAGCAGCCCCGCCACTTTATCGAACCGCTCCGGATGCCGCGGCGCCAGCACCATCACTGCCTTCGGATGGCTGGCAAGTACATTCTCGAACGCTCGCAAGAGCAACTGCTCTTCGCCTTCCATCGTGCTGCCGCAAACGAATACTGGGCCGGCTCCGGACCGCGCCAGGGTTTCTCGCAACTGGGCCACCAGGGCCACTTCGACGGGAGGTAAAACATCAAACTTCAAATTCCCCGCCACGCGTACACGCTCAGCCACGGCGCCAATCTCGCCCAGCCGTCGTGCATCTTCGGCCGTCTGCGCCAAGAGCAGTTCAACATTTTCAAGAACGGGCCGCAGCCACCGCCGCACCCGTAAATACCCCGGCAGCGAGCGATCCGAGATGCGCGCATTCACCACAGCGATTCTCGCGCCACTCTTTTTGGCCAATCGCAGAAAATTCGGCCAGAACTCCGTTTCCGCCAGCACAATCAGCTCCGGCCGTAACGCGCACAGGTAGGGCTGCACGCAAAACCCCAGGTCCAACGGAAAATAGAAGACGTTCTGTTCTCCGAACCGCGCCCGCGCCAGTTTCTGTCCGGTAGCCGTCGTCGTCGAAACCAGTACACGATGCAGCGGAAACCTCTCGCGCAGCTTCGCCACCAATCCAGCAACCGCCAGCACCTCGCCAACGGAGACAGCATGCACCCAAATCACAGGACCCGGCGCTAAGATGCGCGCCGGCACTCGTCCCAGCCGCTCTCCTAGGCCAGCGCGGTACTTGCCCTGGCGCGCCATCTGGAACAGCCAATAAGGCAATCCCAGGACGAGCAAGGCCGCAAGCAGCGCGCTGTAGAGCCCATACATGCTGAACCGTCATTCTAAACGCATTCTCATCTGCTGCCGGAAAACTCCACTCGCCGCGAGCGCATCCATCTAGAGAGTGCAATAATCAGTGAGGAATCTCTCGTGCGCCACTTCTCCATTCCGTTTCGTGGTATCCGGCCCCGCGCCATTCTGCTTCTCCTTTCCGCGTTGGCCCTAAGCGGAATTTGCCAGGCGGCAAAGGAGTTCGTGCTGCCCACTCCGCAGGCAGCCATCACCTACCCCGCCCGCGACGAACATTCCGACGAATCCGTCACCGTTGCAGTCGACCCCTACGACATGCCGGACAAGGCCGCCATCTTTACCACCAACTATGCCGATGTCAGCATTCTCCCCATCTTCGTCATCATCACGAACGACGGCGATCAGCCCATCTCCCTCAACGGAATGAAAGCCGAGTTCATCACCGCAAATCGCACAAAGCTCGCTCCAGCTACGCAGGACGATATCTACCGCCGCCTCTCTCGTCCCAAAAACATGTCTGTGAAGCGCCTGCCAATTCCCATTCCTTTGCCCCCGGGCCGCCCCAAAGGCGCAGTCAGCGAGAAGGCTCTTGATGAAATCCAGCGCGCGCAATTCTCCGCCCGCGCCGTCGAGCCGCACTCCACCCAGGCAGGCTTCCTGTTTTTCGATATTTCCGGCATCGATACGCCGCTTCCCGGTGCGCACTTCTTTCTGACTGGCGTCCACAACGCAAAAGGCGATGACCTCCTCTACTTCGAAATCGCCCTGGAAAAATACCTAACCGCCCCGCAACCGCAGAAACCGCCAGCAGACTCGCCGGTGAAATAAACTCCCGTGGGGGCAGGCGCCCCGCCTGCCCTAAGCTTATATGGCGAGCCCTGAGATTGTGATTCTAAGCTCTACTCTTGAGCATCTACATCAAATGGCTGCTGAAGAGACCGTCCTACAATCATCCCCACCCGACTCGGTCAAGGCTCTCCGGAGCCCGCTGATCCTCGTCGTGCTGGCATTCCTGGCGATTCATCTCGTCTGGGGATCGACGTATCTCGCTATCCGCTTCGCCGTCGAAACCATCCCGCCATTCCTCGCCGTCGGAGTCCGCCAGTTCACCGCAGGCTCGCTTCTGCTGCTCTGGTGCCTGATCAAGGGCGAACGCCCCACTTGGCAGCAATGGCGCGCCAGTGCGGTCATAGGAGTCTTCTTCTTCCTCATCGGCCACGGCAGCGTGTTTTGGGCCGAGCAGCGCGTCCCCTCCGGCCTCTGTGCCGTCGTTATCGCCACCGAGCCAATCTGGGTTCTCCTGTCCTCTGCCGCCGTCGAGCGCAAATGGCGCATGAACGCTACGCTCTTGAGCGGCCTGGCTCTCGGCTTGCTCGGCGTAGGCCTCTTGTTTCAAGGAAAGACGCTGCAGTCCGCCCCCGGAGTCTTGCTCGCCGCCGTTGCCGTGCTGCTCGGAGCCATCTCCTGGTCCATCGGCATCGTCTATTCGCGCCGCTCGCATCTTTCCGGAAATCCCGTGCTCCTCTCCGCCATGTCGCTCGTCTCCGGCGGAGCCATGCTGCTCGTGGCCAGCGCCCTCTTCGGAGAATGGGGCCGCGTCTCCTACGCCGCCATTTCCCCGCGATCGCTGCTGGCGCTCGCCTACCTCATCGTCTTTGGTTCGATCGTAGCCTTCACCGCCTACAACTGGCTTCTGGAACGCTACTCGCCCACGCTCGTCGCCACGCACACCTACGTCAATCCGGTTGTCGCGGTATTGCTGGGATGGTGGCTGGCTGGGGAGAAAGTCACGTTGAGTATGGGAGTGGCGGCTGCGATGATTCTGGCCGCTATACTGTTGGTGGAACGCGGGGGACGCACCTTGGCCACCGACTACGCGCAATCCGAAGATATTCGATAATCTCTACATGGAAGCCAACGGATTACCCTCCCGCACCTCGATTCTGACTGCCGCCGCGCGTGCATTGGGGTCGCGCGAACCCGATGCCAGCGTTCGCAATCCCGACTGGGTTGCCGACCGGCTGATTGGCCCAGCTGAGTTGACGCTGATAGCCGAACATCCCATCAGCAAGGCTCTCGACCGGGATTTTCAGGTAGCAATTCAAGATCCCGATGTCTTCGGCTTCGTCTGGCTCATGCTTGTGCGGACGCGCTTCATCGACGAGCGGATGGAACGCGCCGTCCGCAGCGGGGTGACGCAGTTGGTGATCCTGGGCGCCGGATTCGATACGCGGGCCCACCGCTTCGCCGAACTGTTGAAGGACAGCACGGTCATCGAGATCGATTACGGCGCCACTCAGGAGTATAAGAAGCAACGCGTCGAAGCGGCTTTGGGCGGTGCGCCTGCCAACGTGGTATACGCCCCGATCGATTTCGCGCGGGAAAGCCTCGGCGAGGTACTGCGCCGTTCCGGTTTTCAGCCCGGGCGCAAAACCTATTACATTTGCGAGGGCCTCAGCATGTACGTCCCGGAAGAAGGTATGAAGGAAACCCTGCGCGCAATCGCTGCGGAATCCGCTCCGGGCAGCGTGCTGCTGCTGGAGTATCTCAACCGGGGCGGGCTCGAGGTTCTGAAGAAACATCCCACGGGGATGATCAAGAATGCCTTCGATTGGGGAGAGCCGTTTGTGTTCGGCGTACCCGACGGGCAGGACCGGGAGTTCTTCCTCGATGCGGGCTTGGAACTGGGCGAAGCGCTGAAGATTGGCAGCCCCGAGTCGGTGAAGCAATACGCTATGCGCCAGGATGGAAGCTACTACGGCGCGCATCTTGAGAAAGTGTTCCAGGAGCGCCGCGAAGCCGCCCTGAAAACCATGGACGATGCGGGACGCCAGCAAGCCGCTAAGGCCGCCGCTACGTCGGGCTACTGGCTGGCCGAGCTGGCCGTCCCGCAGCGCCCCTACTAGAAGGTCATCGCGCCAGAGAGGCTTCCGGGCCAGTTCGCCTTCACACTCTCACCAGCCAATCCGAGAATCCGCAAGCTGGTGCGCTTTACTGTTCAGCTCGTCCGCTTTCAGAGCATTGTGAACGTCGCCGCGTGAATAATAGTAATCACGCAGTGCGATGTATGCCGCATAGATCCACGGATGTGCGGTCGACTCTTTATGGAGCAGGGCAAGTCCCTCGTGCTCCTTCCCACATGAGAGGTCCCATTTCGCAATCTCAACGGGCCTGCTGGCATATCCCCAGTACGCAGTGCCTCGGCCGGCGATGAATCTCGCAGACCATTTCCATTCCGAACAAATCTTTGCGGCATCCTTCTCTTTCCCTTGAGCTGCCAATGTCCGTGACAGACCAAGCTCTTCATCGAATTTCACTTCCTTCTCGAACAGTGGATCAACCGCGATCATGGACAGATTTCTTCTGTAAACCTCCTCAGCCTCAGTCCAACGGTGCAAGCCCTCAAGATCCAGTGCGAGCGGCTCGTCGTTGAATACGATGCCAATCCTGCTATAGAAAGCGTCGAACTTTTGGGGGTAAAGCGCAAAGTACCGCCGCGCAACATCGGACCATTGCCCTCGATACAGGACTTCATCAAGCGTGTCTCCAGCTCCTCGCGCCGTAAATGCCAGCGAACC
>Ga0210384_10002785_pt1 | contig 20984 bp, 17 predicted proteins | sample IncBWH2MmetaG_FD_160574 | JGI IMG/M metagenome (GOLD analysis project Ga0210384, IMG submission 160574) | Forest soil microbial communities from Barre Woods Harvard Forest LTER site, Petersham, Massachusetts, United States - Inc-BW-H-2-M | ecosystem: Environmental > Terrestrial > Soil >...
CAACGTACTTTTGTTTCGTCAGCTTTGTCAGGTCATCGAGAATCTGGAGTGCTTTCTTTTTCTTGCCCGCAGCGCCGAAAGTTTGGGCCAACGCTGCGTTCATCAGGGGACTGCCTGCTGACAGCTGTACGCCCTTCTCACCCTCGACGATGGCCAGATCGTAGTGACCCATTTTTCTGAGTAACAGTCCGAGAATCCAGTACGTAACGGGGTAGTTCGGGTCCAATTCGACAGTTCGCCGGAGTTGTTCGATGGCGTCTTCGTATCGCCTGGCCATGTAGAAGGCCCATCCGATAGCGGCGCTGATGATGAGGGACAACGGATCGAGCTCCTGGCTGCTTTTCATCCTCGCGATGGCTTCTTCGTGGCGTCCCATCGTCATCAAATACTCTGCATACCAATGACTGCCAGTCGGATGGGCGGGACTTAGAGCAAGGCTGCATTCGAATTCCATCTGAGTTTCTTGCCACTGCCAATCGTGAAGCCACAACACGGCTGCGTGTGGCGTGTGGGCTTCGCCAAGATCCGGGTCGAGCCGCAGGGCTCGCATTGCGGCTGCCTTGGCTTTCGGGAACGCGTCCTTTGGCGGCAGGTAGCTATTCCAGCCCAGAAGGACGTACGAATCGGCCAAACCTGTATATGCGAGAGCGTAGCTTGGATCCTTCTCGACAGCTTGCTGAAAGTACTCGATCGCCTTGTAGAACCCGTCTTCGGTCCATCTATTCCAGTGATGACGACCTTTCAGGTAAAGCCGATAAGCCTCGGCATCGACCGTTTGGCGCTTGGTTAGCCGCTTTTTTTCTGCGCGGGTAAGTTTTAGCTGCAATTTTCCCGATATTTCTTCGGAGATTTCGTCTTGAATCGCAAAGATGTCGCCAGGCTTACGATCGTATTGCGCACCCCACAATTGAGACCCTGTCGCCACGTCGACTAATTCGGTCCCAATGCGCAACGATCCACCGCTTTGCATTATTCTTCCGGTGAGAACAGCACGCACATTGAGTTCGCGGCCGACGGCTTGAGGATCAAGTCCCCGGCCTTTATAGCGAAATACCGTGCTCTGGGCCATTACTCGCAGTTTGGGGACGGCCGCCAGAGTATTGATAAGACTGCCCGCGATTCCGTCGCTGAGGTACTCGTGCTCGGGGTCGCGACCAGTGTTTTCGAAAGGCAAAACTGCAAGCGAATCGATGATCTTGGAAACTCGCACCGTGCGGAGGGCACCTGTTTGGGCCGTCAAATTCCGGCCGCTCTGCTCTTCAGTCGAGTGTGAATGATTGGTGGTGGGTATCAGGACGGATTCTGCGGCACCTTCCGCAGCTCTCCAGCCGGAATCGGCACCTCGCTCCAGTCGTTGCAGATCATTGCGTATGTCTACCGCGTGCTGATAGCGGTGCTCTTTATCCTTGTGGAGCGCCTTGTTGACGAGCTCTTCAAGCCTAGGCGGGATATCGGGATTGATAGTTCGCGCGGGAACCGGGGAGCGGGTCAGAACGGCCTCGATAATCATGCCGCCGGTGCTGCCGCTAAACGCCTGGCGTCCTGTCGCCATTTCATACAACAGCAGACCGAGCGAGAAGATATCCGTGCGCGCATCCAGATTGTCTCCGCGGACCTGCTCGGGTGACATGTAGGAAGGAGTGCCACTTATGATTCCCACGATCGAAGTAGAATCGGGCACTTCTCCGCCGAAATCTGCGTCCGGTGTCGCAACCCCTTTGCGAACCAGTTTTGCAAGGCCAAAATCGAGTACCTTCGCCCGTCCGCGCTTGGTCACAAAAATATTCGCGGGTTTAATGTCGCGGTGGATTATTCCTTCGGCGTGCGCCGCATCCAAAGCCTCCGCTATCTGAATCCCAAGCTTCAACGTTTCCTGCAGAGGAAGCGGCTTCCCATGGATGTGAGTGCGCAGGGTTTCGCCGTCGATGAATTCCATAGCGATGAAAGCTCGGCCGTCCTGCTCGCCGACGTCATAGATCGTGCAAATTCCGGGATGGTTTAGAGCGGATGCAGCTCGCGCTTCGCGGCGAAACCGCTCCAACGCTTGCGAGTCTCGCAACATACTATCTGGCAGAAATTTGAGGGCGACCGGGCGGTCCAAGCGGGTATCGACGGCTTTATAGACCACGCCCATTCCCCCCGCACCTAGTTTTTCTGTGATGCGAAAGTGGGAGATGGTCTCGTCAATCATGGCTGAGCCCGATCTTCAGAAGGCGGCGGTCTGGGTCACAATGTCTTGTCGTTCAGCGCGGCATCTCCATCGGGTTTTTTCCGCTCCACATCCGGAGGCTTAGGAGATCCCAACATACTCAGCACTCGTGCGCCTTCTCCATACACACTCACGTCGGCTTGATGTTCCAGCTCAAACGTGACGTTCTTGTTGCACACGGAGCAGACGAGCGCGCCGTAGGCGACGCCACCTTGTGGCACGAACATGTTGTAGCGCATCACGCGTCCGCAACACACTGGAACCCAAAGATTTGGAGTTTGCGTGCTGCCCAAGGTTCACCGTCCAAAATCAAGTTGACCGGATTATACACTGAAAAACTGCGTGGTTATGGGGCCTGCAGCGAGAACTGTAGTCGTCTCCGGCGAGGGTTAGTTTCAAAGCATTCCACCAACAACAAGTACTACTGGCATCTTTGCGTCCAGCTCGGCCGCTGCCTGCAAGGTGCGCTAGTATTGGTGCGCGGCAATGGCGCTGCTCCTTGCGATGGATTCTTCCAGCACAAATACCGGCGAGCCGATTATTGAATTTCGCGGCGTGAGCTACGTTGCGGGCAATCGTGGCGGGCGGCCGATTCTTGACGGAGTTTCGTTGGCAATTCATCGGGGCGAAACCGTAGTCCTGCTCGGTAAAAGTGGAGCAGGGAAGACTTCGCTGATGAAATTGATCAACCGGCTGCAGGTACCTACCAGCGGCGAAGTTGTTGTGCAAGGTAGCGCGACGACTGCTTGGGATGTAATCCAACTACGCCGTGGTATTGGTTACGTGATTCAGGATGTTGGGCTATTCCCCCATTTTGATGTGGCGCATAACGTCACGCTGGTGCCCAATCTAGAGAATTGGCCAAAAGAGGGCGAGGAAAAGCGCTACAAGGAAGTGATGCAGTTGGTGGGTTTGGATCCGGCCGAGTACGCGCGGCGATTACCAAACCAACTTTCGGGCGGGCAGCGGCAGCGGGTCGGCGTCGCGCGCGCGCTGGCGGCCGATCCGCCGATTCTGTTGATGGACGAACCGTTTGGCGCGCTCGATCCGGTAACACGCGCTGATTTGCAACGTGAGTTTGGAGAGCTGGCAAAGCGCCTGTCGAAGACAATCGTGCTGGTCACGCATGATCTGCGCGAAGCGTTGTTGCTTGGCTCGCGCATCGTATTGATGGACGACGGACGCGTGGTAGCTGACGCCCCGGCGCGAGAGTTTTCGAGCCTGACGCACCCGCTGGTGCGGAAATACATCGCTTCGCAGCAGTCGCCGGTGGGGCACGCATGAGCTTCTGGAAATTCTTCAACACTCACCATGCGGAGATTTTCGCGGCTACCCGCGAGCATCTTACTCTAGTGTTCATCGCTATGTTGATTGCGGTGGCCATCGGTTTGCCGCTGGGGATGTACATTGTTGGGCGGCCACGTTTGCAGTCCATCGCGCTTGGACTTGCAAACATTTTCCAGACGATTCCGAGTTTGGCCTTGTTCGGATTCCTGATCCCCATTCCATTTATCGGGGGAATCGGAGCGCGTACTGCCGTCGTTGCGCTGGTGCTTTACGCGTTGTTGCCGATCTTGCGGAATACCTGTGTGGGGCTCAGCGCTATCGATCCGGTGATCCTGGAAGCTGCCGCGGCCATGGGAATGACGGAACGGCAGATCCTGTTTCGCGTGCGTGTGCCACTGGCGAGAAGCGTGCTGATCGCGGGCATTCGAACGTCTACCGTTATCACGATTGGGGTGGCTACGATCGCCGCGGCGATTGGGGCAGGAGGCCTGGGAGTATTCATCTTCCGCGGAGTGGCGATGGTAAGTAATGCCGTGATTTTGGCCGGCGCAGTCCCCGCGGCTCTGCTGGCGCTAGCGGCGGATTATCTGCTCGGCTTGCTTGAGCGGCGTCTGAGGGTCGGCTGAGATGCGCAAAATTGTCGCTCTACTCCTGCCGCTGTTCGTGGCGTTGGGCGCGGAATCGTGTCACCAGCAGGAACGACCGAAACTCGTCATTGGGTCCAAATTTTTTACCGAACAGGTCGTTCTCGCGGAATTGCTGGCGCAGCACATCGAGGCGCACACCGGCGTTCGTACGGAACGTAAATCCAATCTGGGCGGCACGCTGCTGGTTCACAAGGCGGTGCTCAGCGGCAAACTGGATCTGTATGTGGAATACACGGGCACGGCACTTCTAGCGGTCCTTGGGGAGCCTGCTGCCGGGAACAGCAGGACGGTGTACCAGCGTGTCCGCGATGAATACGCCAAACGCTTCAACCTGGAAGTGACTGAGCCACTTGGATTCGAAAATACGTTTGCAATGGTGGTGCGCAAGCAAGACGCGACGCGATATCATCTGGTCAAGATTTCGGACATTGTTCCGCTTGCGCCGGAATGGCGGCCGGGTGTTGGCTATGAGTTTCTGGAACGGCCCGACGGGTACAAAGGATGGACGGAGCGGTATGGCTTGAAATTCGGCAAGCCTCCGAGCGAATTGGATCTGGGCCTGTTGTACCGGGCGCTGGTGGAAAAGAAAGTAGACATTGTTGCGGGGAATTCTACCGACGGGTTGATCGAATCGCTGGGGTTGGTGCCTCTGGAGGACAATCTGCACTATTTTCCGCCGTATGACGCCGTGCCAATCGTGAGACGTGATGCCCTTGAACGCGTTCCGGGATTACGTGCGGCGCTGGCGGAACTGGGGGGCAAGATTTCGCTGGAGGATATGCGTCACATGAATTTTGAAGTGGATGGGAATCAACGCGACGTGGTGACGGTGGTGAAGGAATTTCGGGCTCGCAAGGGGCTGTGAGGTTGCGTTGGCTCGGTCTTTCCCTGAGGGGCTAAGCCCAATTCTTGGCTGAGTGGAAATGTCGGAGCTGAAGCTCTAACCCCCTCGAAGAGAAGACCGTCCGAAGGGTGCGTTTCGTGTTCAAGCCGGCGGGCAGAAGGGACAGCTGCACAGGCGAGGCCCTCCTAACTTTTCGGGCGGTGGCGCATCTGATTCTACGAGGGTCTGCGATCCAGCCCGATTCTTAACCTGGTTGTAACAATTTCCACGCGAGAGCTGGAGATTTTCGGACCGGTGGGTGGTTACATTGGGCCCGGAGTCTGAGATACTCAACGCTCCTGAAAAATCCGAGCACCCTCCGCTCCATCGCCAAAGTAGTGAAGGGAATTATCCATCATGCCGAAGCCAGTTTTATTGACCGTTGACGACGATCCCGATGTGTTGCGCGCCGTCGAACGCGATCTGCGCAGCCGTTACGCGGACCGCTATCGCATCCTGCGCGCCGAGTCCGCCGTGGAGGGCCTCAAAACCCTCAAGCAGCTTCACGAACGCAATGATGTTGTTGCGCTGCTTCTTGCCGATCAACGCATGCCGGAGCTTGATGGCGTTGGCTTCCTCACGCAGGCGACCGAGCTTTTTCCTTCCTCCAAACGCGCGTTGCTCACTGCTTATGCCGACACGACCGCCGCGATAAACGCCATCAACGAGGCGCGGGTTCATTATTTCTTGATGAAGCCCTGGGATCCGCCGGAGCAAAATCTTTATCCGGCGCTGGACGACATGCTGAATGAATGGGCCGATTCCTACCGGCCGCCGTACGAAGGCACGCGCCTTTTGGGCACGCGTTGGTCCGCGCGCGCGTACGAATTGCGTAACTTCCTGGCGCGAAATCACGTGCCGTACCAGTGGATCGACATTGAACTCACCACCAACGACACATCGGTGCAGGCGATGCTGAAGACCGCAAGCGGCGAACCGGAGCATCTGCCACTGATTATTTTTCAGGATGGCACGCGGCTCTCCGATCCGGCTCCTCTCGCGATTGCACAAAAAATCGGGCTGCGAACACACACGGACGTGGAGTTTTATGACCTGGCGATTGTGGGTGGCGGACCTGCCGGCCTTGCGGCTGCGGTCTACGGCGCGTCGGAAGGGTTGCGCACGGTGATGATTGAGCGGGAAGCTCCCGGCGGACAGGCGGGTTTGAGTTCGCGCATCGAGAACTATCTTGGGTTTCCTGCAGGCCTCAGTGGACAGGACCTGGCGCGACGCGCGGTGGTGCAGGCCAGCCGTTTCGGAGTGGAAATTCTTTCGCCCCAAGAGGTGGTGGGTCTTCGTGTGGAAGGGCCGTACCGCATCATCGATCTTGCCGACGGCAGCAAAGTCTCTTGCCACGCGCTGCTTCTGGCGACCGGCGTACAATGGCGCAACCTTGGCGTGCCTGGCGAAGAACGTCTGCGCGGAGCGGGGATTTATTACGGTGGCGGGCTGACCGAGGCGATTGCCTGTAAAGGCGAGACGGTATACGTGGTGGGCGGCGCAAACTCCGCGGGGCAGGCGGCGATGCACTTTTCGAAATATGCGGAGAAAGTGGTGATGCTGATTCGCCGCGAAAATCTGACCAGCACCATGTCGCAATATTTGATCGATCAGGTTCAGAAAACTTCCAATATTGAGGTGTGGCCGGAGACGGAAGTGGTGGAAGTGCACGGTGAACAGCAGCTCGCGGAAATCTCCGTGCGTTGCGCAAGGACCGGGACCACGGAACGCTATCCGGCGCGGAGCATGTTCATTTATATTGGTGCACTGCCGCGTACCGATTGGGTCGGGGATTGCGTGAAACGCGATGAACGCGGATTCATTCTATCCGGTCCGGATTTGCTCATTGACGGGAAACGCCCAACGGCGTGGACACTGGACCGCGATCCTGGGCTGCTGGAAACCAGCGTGCCGGGAATCTTCGTGGTCGGCGATGTGCGCCACGGATCGGTAAAACGCGTGGCTTCGGGCGTTGGCGAAGGCGCGGTGGCCGTACAATTCATTCACCAATATCTGGCAAAGGTTTCCTAGTTTTGTCAAACGACTCTATGACGCCCTCGATAGAAAACGAATCCAGCAAACGAATCGTCAACGAACTAAAAGGCATCGCGGCCTTCGCGGACCTTTCCGACGAGGATTTGCAGTGGTTCGTGGAGCATTCCACGGAACACCAGTTTGCTCCCGGCGAAGTTCTGATGCGTGAGGGTGAACCCGCCGACTTCATGATTGTGATGCTGGAGGGAGAATTCATCGCGCGGCAAGAGGCGTCTGGTCCCGACAGCCCCGTCTTTAACCTGAAGACCGGAGCGATCACCGGGCGTCTGCCGTATTCGCGCATGAAGCAGTCGCTGGTTACCAGCCGCGCGGTTACGACCGTTCGCGTGCTGCTAGTTTCTTCGAAGTATTTCCCGGACCTTCTGCATCGCATGCCGCTACTGGGCGAGCGGTTGGTCGGCATGCTCACCGACCGCGTTCGCGAGTTTACGCGGTTCGAGCAACAGCGTGACAAACTCGCGGCGCTCGGCAAGCTTTCCGCTGGGCTCGCGCACGAACTGAACAATCCCGCCGCTGCTGCCGCACGCTCTGCGGAGGCATTACTGGCTTGCCTGGAGCGCCTCCGCAAGCTGGAACGCGATCCAGCGTTGAACGAAGCCAATTGTAACGAGATTTCGATCGTTGAGACGGCTATCCGAGGCGAACTGAAACCGCCGGTTTTCAAGGATGAACTGGAGCGCAGCGACCGCGAAGAAGCAATTACGCAGTGGCTGCAAACTCACGGTGTTCCCGATGCGTGGAAACTGACGCCGCAACTCGTAGAAGCCAGTCTCGACACCGCCCATCTGCAACGGCTCGAAGAAGTTTCGGGTACAGCCTTTCCTTCGGAAGTGATGCGTTTTGCCACCATGCTGGAAATGGAGAAAATCGCGCAACAGATCGGCCATAGCACCAAGCGCATTTCTTCGCTGGTGCGCGCCATCAAGGAATACTCGTACATGGACCAGTCGCCCGTTCAGGCGGTGGACATCGTGCAGGGAATCGAAACCACGCTAACCATCATGGAGCACAAATTGCGCAAGGGCGTGACGGTAAAACGCGACTTCGCCGCGGATCTGCCTCGGGTGCAAGCCAACGGTAGCGAACTCAACCAGGTGTGGACCAATCTGATCGACAACGCCGCCGACGCCATGAAAAACAAGGGCATCCTGACCATTCATGTGGCGCGCGAAGGCAATCAGGTGCTGGTGGAAGTCGGCGACAACGGGCCGGGGATTCCCAAGGATGTTCAGTCGCACATCTTCGAACCGTTTTTCACTACCAAAGGTGTGGGCGATGGAACCGGTTTGGGGCTTGATGCGGTTCGCCGCATCGTGCGGAAACTTCAGGGCACCATTACGTTTACTTCCGCGCCGGGTAATACGAAATTTCAAGTACGCATTCCCACCGCGGCATCCTGAGGAGAGTGAGACATGGCCAGTGTCTGTACGCATCTGAGCTCGATTCACAAGGTGCATCCCAAAACGAAGGGTTGCGAAGAGTGCCTGAAAATGGGCGACACCTGGGTACATTTGCGGTTGTGCCTGTTCTGTGGGCACGTAGGTTGCTGCGATTCCTCGAAGAACAAGCATGCCACCAAGCATTTTCACGCCACCAAGCACCCGATTGTGCAGTCGATTGAGCCTGGAGAAGATTGGAAGTGGTGTTACGTCGACGAAATCGAGATGGACTAACGGCAGCATTTGACGAGTCCCGGAACGGTTCGTGAATGGCGTTCTTGCGTAGAGCCTTGCCGTCACTAGAAAGCATCAAATCGCAAGCGAACTAGTAACCCAAAAGGAGCCATTCATGCCGCCACAAAACGAGGAAACGCTAATCACGCTGCAGGTGGGGTCCGAACTGCGCATCGCCAATGATGGAACGATTGTCATGGACAATCCGGAGTTGGAGTTGGCCCGCGAACCAACAGCGGCAGATGCCGCGGTTTCCTATCGCTACGATCCCGTCAGGAAGCAGCACATCATACGGCTGTTGGACCCAGTGGCGGATCACAAGCACATGAAGCGGCACCGGCCCAACGACTAGAAGGTGTGTGACGCTGGCGCCTCACCGGCGGCACCCCAGCATACCAAAAGGACGCTTTTTGCCCGGTCGCTTCGAAGCGCACCGTTACCGTCCGTCACAACCTAAACTGATGGTACGCCGCGACTTCCAGCCGCCTGAAACTCGAAGTTTTTAGTTGTCAGGCAACGCGGAAAATGGCATCGTCTCCCATCCGGGGGTACCCTGTCTTCTTACCCAGGTCGTACAATCCCACCAAAAGGTGGGATCCTCAGGCGAGCAGGCGGATGAAAAAGAGCGGCGCTAGGCTACGGAAGGGCGTCAAACCCGATTCCGAGACACTTGTGAAGCTGGAGATGGAAAGCAACCCGGAATGTTTGTGCTTGGTGCGCGCAACCATCGAGCGCGCCTCCGAGGTGCTCCATTTCCATGAGACGCAAACGCGCGCCATCGTGCGTTCCGTGGACGAAGCACTGGCAAACGTGATGCGCCATGCCTACAAAGGCGCACCAGGGAAGCCGATTGAAGTCATCTGCAGGCGGATGCGTTCGAAAGAGAATGGACGCGAAGCACTGGGAATCGAAATCGTGCTGCATGACCGGGGCGCGAAAGCGGATCCGAAGAAACTGAAGGGCCGGCCTCTGCACGAGATCCGGCCCGGAGGACTCGGGTTGCATTTTATCCGCGAGTCCATGGACGTAGTAGAATTCAGCCGCAAGAAAGGCAAGAATCAGCTGCGGTTGTTGAAGTATCTACATCCGGCGGAGCATCATGCCCGGCCGGAAGGAGAATAGATTGTGAAGATTGCCGCGCGCGAATCGACAGGAAGTACCATTTTCGACGTATCCGGCGACATCGACCTCGCCCATTCCCCCGAGATGCGCAAGGCCCTGCTCGGCGAGATCAAGGAGAAGAAGGTGCCCAAGGTTTTCCTGAATCTCCGGGAAGTGCGCTACATCGACAGTTCCGGTATTGCCTCTCTGGTGGAAGGCCTCAAGGCTTCGCGGGACGTCGGTTCGCGACTGATTCTTTTCGGGCTGAGCAACTCGGTGCGAGAAGTAATGCAACTCTCCCGTCTGCAGAAAATTTTCGAGATTTACGATAGTGAAGAGCAGGCGCTAGCGTCGTAGAGGCGGCGCGACCGGATGAGGAGTGAAGTTTCAATAGGTAACTCAGCCCAGTGGGATTTCTTGAACAAGTCGGTGAAGCTACCCTCGGCTCCCTGAGCTATGTGGGGGAACTCGCCACTTTGGCGGGACGTGCCGGGTACTTCACATTTGTTGGCCCATTCGTGGGCAAGCCAGTACGCTTCAGCCGCGCGGTCAGCCAGGCCATGGAAACAGGTGTGCGGTGCCTGCCGATTCTTTCGCTCATTACATTTTTCATCGGTTTGATTCTTGCGCTGCAGAGCGCCTATGAGTTGAAACGCTTTGGCGCGTTGAACTATGTGGCGAGCGCGGTGGCTATTTCCATGACCCGCGAATTGGGTCCCCTGATTACCGCAATCATTGTTATCGGGCGATCGGGATCGGCCTTCGCTGCAGAAATCGGCACGATGAAGGTCACCGAAGAAATTGACGCGCTGGAGACCATGGCGATCAACCCCGTGCGGTTTCTCGTCGCTCCGAAATTCATGGCCATGGTCCTCATGCTTCCGTGTCTGACCATATGGGCCAATTTTATGGGGGTGATCGGCGGCTCATTATTCGGGGTGTTGCAGGCGGACTTTACGTTTACGGGTTATATTCGGGCCACGCTCGATGCTCTTTTCCTGCGGGACGTCATGACCGGCCTGGTGAAGAGCATCATGTTCGGAATGACTATCACCGCGGTTGGCTGCCTGGAGGGATTGCTTACCGGAGGCGGTGCCGAGCAAGTGGGGCGCTCTACGACGCGCGCCGTGGTGGTTTCCATTTTTCTGGTGATTTTGGTGGACCTAGTGTTCACCACGCTCTTTTTCTTTCTTGGAGGAGGGAAGTGAGCGCCAAGGCCAATACCGAATTCCTTGATCCACGGGATTTTCCTCCGGATGGTCCGATGATCTCGCTGCGGAACTTGCGGGTGGCCTATTCCGGGCGGGAGATTTTGCATGGCATCAATTTCGATGTGCAGCGCGGCGAAACGTTGGTGATTCTTGGCGGCTCCGGCTCGGGCAAGAGCACATTGTTGCGCACTTTGGTTGGTCTGGAGCTTCCGAGTTCCGGCGAGGTGTGGATTGCCGGTAAGAATTTTGCGGCTATTTCCGATGCGGAGCGCGATGAAATTCGCAAGAAGCTGGGCATGTCGTTTCAGGGCGGCGCATTGTTCGGCTCGATGACGGTCGGCGAAAATGTCGCTCTGCCGCTGCGGGAACACACCAAGCTGGAAGATCCCACGATTGAAATCATGGTGCGGCTGAAGCTGGATCAGGTTGGACTCTCCGGGTTCGAGGATTATTATCCGTCGCAGCTCAGCGGCGGTATGAAGAAGCGCGCAGCTGTGGCGCGGGCATTGGCCATGGATCCCGAGATTTTGTTTTTTGACGAGCCTTCCGCGGGACTCGATCCCATCATCGCCGCGGGCATCGATCAACTGATTCTGGAGTTGAAAAAAGCCTTCCATATGACCATTATCGTGGTCACTCACGAGCTTGCCAGCGCGTATTTGATCGCGGACCGCATGGTGTTGATCAACAAAGGGGATGTAGTTGCCGCCGGCACCGGCCGGGAAATGCAGGAAAGCAAACAGCCAAAGGTACGGCAGTTTCTCGATCGAATTCCGGAACCAGCGGTGGCGCAGGAATTGGATTATCTTCAAATGCTGACCGAAGGCCAGCCCAGGGCGAAGTAAGTTCGGAGAACGAGTAGCGGCCAGAGGAGAAGAGCGGGGACGATGCAAGCAAAACGCGAACAAGCTTTTGTCGGATTTTTTGTGTTGGTGGCCGCGGCACTTCTGATCGTCACGGTATTCGCGCTGACCGGTGCGTTCGCCGAGTCGGACCGAAAATTCCACGCCAAGTTTGCTTATGCCGCCGGACTCGAACCGGGTGCGTCGGTGCACTACTCAGGTGGAGGAAAAATTGGCCGCGTGGAGAAGATGGACATCGACAAGACCGATCCCACGTTGATTGACATGACCTTCAGCGTAAAGAAGGAAGTGCCGGTCAAGACGGACAGCCTGGTATACATTGCCAGCTTCAGCCCGCTGGGCGATAACCACCTGGAGATCAAGCCCGGCTCGCCTTCTGCGGCAATTGCGGTGCCAGGTTCGACTCTGCAGACCAAGCCGTACGTCGGCTTGAACGAATTGTCGGAGCAACTCAACAAGTTGGCGCCACAAGCGCAGGAACTGCTGGGGAACTTGAATCAGCGCGTGAAGGAATTGAACGTCACGATTACACGCGTGAATGACCTGTTGAACGACAAGAATCGCGCCAATATTTCTGCAAGTATCGCCGATCTTCGCGGCATGCTGGCGGAAGATCGCCCAATCGTCAAATCCACATTGCAGAACGTAAATGCGTTGACGCAAAAGATGGATCCGGTGATCCAGCAATTGCGAAAGGCCATCGATCAGGCCAGTACCACGCTGGCTCATGTCGATGCCATGGTCGGAGAGAATCGTGAAGACGTTCATGCCGCGGTGCAGAAGCTTCGCCAGTCGCTTACCACGGTGGCGAACCTGACGCAGCGCCTCGATCAGACGCTGGACGTCAACTCTGAGAATATTGATGAGATCATCGATAATTTGCGGCACGTCACGGAAAATCTGAAGGAATTCACGGACACCATCAAGGCGCGCCCGTCCATGCTCATCAATTCGCGCGGACCTAAAGAACATAGACCCGGAGAGCAGCCATGAACTTTTGCGTTGGCAGACTCGCATTTAGACTGAACGGCAGATTTTCGTGGCAAGGCAGCGATTCGCCCATCGCGCCCGGTAGTTTTGTCGCGTTTGCAGCTTTGCTGGGTTTCCTGGCTATGGCGTCTGGTTGCGGCAGCGCCAGGCCTATCAAGTACTACCAGCTCAGCCCTCCGCCAGCGGCCACTGCTCCTGCTGGCGAACCTCTGGATGTTCGTATCATCGTTCGGCTGCCGCTTGCTTCCCACATGTATCGCGAAGATCCCATCGTTTATTCCGACGCCGCGCATGAATTCGGCACGTACACAACGCGTCGCTGGGCAGAGCCTCCGGCGGAGATGCTGCAAAGCGCGCTGGTTCGTGGATTGCGTGGCTCCGGACGCTTTCGTGCGGTGCAAAACCAGCGCAGCGATTCCAGCGGCGAGTTTGTGCTGGTCACCCATCTATACGCGTTCAACGAAGTGGTCGGAGGCAATTTTGGCGCGCGCTTGAGTTACGACGCGGACTTGCGCGATCTAAAAACCGGTAACGTCATCTGGTCACACTCCTACAATCAGGACGAGCCGAGCGGCGGGAAAACGATGTCCGACCTTGTCGCCGCCATGGACAAAAACGTGCAGCGCAGCGTTCAGGAAATTGCGGCCGGCCTGGACGACTATTTCAAGAGCCATCCGGCGAAGTGAGTCCGCGTACACTCCAAATTGGCTGCGGCCGGTTCTTTGGCTGAACTACCAAGCATCACCTAAGGGCCAATACTCCGCGAAGTTTGCGCTTTGCGTTTACACTAAGGGTGTGAGGCTTTTCTGAATGAGTTCGTCCGCGGAGACGCCGAAAAAGCTAGTAGCTACGATTGCTACTGAAAAAACGGGGGGTAGCGTTCCCGAAGTGGTCAAACCGCTCTTCGATTTTCTTGACTTGAGGGCGCAGTATGCGTCCATCCGTGAAGAAGTGATGGCCGCGGTCACGCGCGTCTTCGGATCGCAGTATTTTATTTTGGGGCCCGAAGTGACGCGCTTCGAAGAAGAAGTCGCCGCCAAATTGGGCGCGCGATTCGCTGTCGGGTGCGCATCCGGCACGGACGCACTGATCCTGTCGCTCATGGCCGCGGGAATCGGCGCCGACGACGAAGTGATCACCAGCCCGTTCAGTTTTATCGCCACAGCGGACGCGATCGAGCTGGTTGGGGCCAAGCCGGTGTTTGTGGACATCGAGGCCGATACATTCAATATCGATCCTTCACGGATCGAAAAAGCGATCACGCTGAAAACACGCGCTATTCTGCCCGTTCATCTTTTCGGGCTTCCCGCCGATCTAGACCCTATCCTTAAAACTGCGAAAGTGCACAACGTGTGGGTTGTGGAAGACGCGGCGCAATCTATTGGCTCGCGTTACGGAAATAAATTTATCGGCACGATAGGGGATTTCGGGTGTTTCAGTTTCTTTCCATCCAAAAATCTCGGTGGCGCGGGAGACGGCGGCTTGATCACCACCAACGATCCTGCCAAGGCAGAGCGGCTGCGGATGATCCGCGTTCACGGCAGCAAACAGAAATATTTTCATGAAGTGCTCGGCACCAATAGCCGGCTGGATGCGCTACAAGCTGCGGTGCTTGGCGTGAAGTTGCGCCATCTGGACAAGTGGACTGAAGGGCGGGTCAATCGCGCGGATCGCTATCGTAAATTGTTTGAGGGGAAAAAACTGGAGTCGTTTGTAAAGTGTCCGCCGGTACCACCGCGCAACTTTCATCACGTCTATAACCAATTCACGATTCGGGCCAACAAGCGCGATGCGCTGAAGGAATTTCTGCGGCGGGCTGGTGTCCCATCAGAGATCTACTACCCGCTGTGCATGCATTTGCAGCCAGCGTTTACGTCGCTTGGATGTGTGGCAGGCGACTTTCCTGTAGCGGAACAGGCGAGCAGGGAAGTGTTGTCTCTGCCCGTGTATCCGGAGCTTACGGATGAGCAGCAGGATATCGTGGTCGAGGCGATCGCGGAATTCTATAGACTCAACGGATGATGCTTGCGCTTTTTTGCGTGACCCAAAGATCGGTCGATCTTGCTGGCTTGGGGCCTAGGGATCCCGCGCCGCTACGAAGAGGAGACCGAAGACCCACGCGCAACGGCGGTGCAGGTGGCACCTACTGGGACGGGCTGCGCTCCCATCAACAGCCCTGCAGGATCGCTACTGTTCGCGCACGGTGGCTTTCTTTCGCGGTACGATTGTTCGAACGATTACAAACAATAGCGGGATAAAAACCAGGTTTAGCGTGGTGGCGGCGATCATTCCGCCGAACACGGTCGTCCCCACGGACACGCGGCCTGCGGCTCCGGCTCCCTGGGCGATCACCAATGGAACAACTCCCAGAATAAACGCTAGCGAGGTCATTAGAATTGGGCGCAAGCGAATGCGCGCTGCTTCGATAGCCGCTTCTATCGCGGACATTCCTTCTTCCTGCAATTGCTCCGCAAACTCGACGATCAGAATGGCGTTCTTGCTGGACAATCCAATCAGCATGATCAAGCCGATTTGGCAATACACGTCGTTGGTTAGGCCGCGCAATTTCACTGCTCCGAGTGCGCCCAGCAACGCTACCGGCACGCCGAGCAACACGATAAACGGCAAGACATAACTTTCATACTGAGCCGCGAGCGTCAGGTAGACCACAACCAAGCCTAATCCAAACAGGATCGCCGCTTTGCCGCCCGACTCAATTTCTTCCAGCGACAATCCGCTCCACTCGAAGGTCATGCCGCGCGGCGACTCTTTGTTCGCAAGCGCGGCCATTGCTTGCAGCGCCTCGCCGGTGCTCTTTCCGGGCACACCCGAGCCATTGATTTCCACTGAACGGAACAAGTTGTAATGGGTAATCACCTGGGGATTCTGGGTCTGCTGAATTTCCACGATGTTGTCCAGCGGCACCATCTTGCCGGTATCGGATTTCAGGTAGTAGGAGCGGATGTCCTTGGATTCCGAGCGGAATTTCTGATCGGCCTGCAAATACACGCGATACGACCGGTTGTTGAAGTCGAAATCATTGACGTACACGGAGCCCATGTACACCTGCAAGGCATCGGTGACTTGTGTGAACGGAATCTGCAGGCTCTTGGCTTTTTCGCGGTCGATCTTTACCAGAAATTGCGGGTCGTTTGCGGTGAAGCTGGTGAACAGGCCGGTCACATCCTTGCTGGTATTTCCCGCCGCGATCAATTTGTTCGCGGCATCGGCGATGCCTTGCAGCGAATTTCGGCCCAGATCCTCCAGTTCGAAGGTGAATCCGCCGAATTGACCAAGCCCTTGCACCGCCGGCGGGCTGAAAGGTATCGCGAAGCCGCCTTTCACACCGCCCAGTGGACCGCGCATCTGTTCGACAACGGCCGCACCGGTATGCTCTTTGCCTTTGCGTTCGCTGAAGTCCTTCAAATTTAGAAACACGATGGCGCGGTTGGAGGCGCTACCGGAGAAGCTGAAGCCTACGACGGTAAATACGCCGGAAACGTCCGGGACCTGCGAAACGATCTGCTCGACCTGCTCGCAAATGCCCTGCGTGTAGTCCAGCGAAGCGCCCTGGGGGGCTTGTACGATGACCATCAGATAGCCCTGGTCATCTTCGGGAATGAATCCTTGCGGCGTACTCAGGTACAGAACTGCGGCAGCTCCCAGCGCGCAAAAGAATCCCAGCAGCGCTACATATTTCCAGCGCACAACCACGTGCAGCAAATCTTTATACGAAGCGGTGACGCGCTCTACCACGCGGTTGAACAGTTGGAAAAAACGACCCTGGGCGCGGTCCCGATGGTGGCCCAGGAAAATTGCGGATAGTGCGGGAGTTAAGGTCAGCGCGTTAAACGCGGAGATCGAAACGGAAAATGCGATGGTCAAGGCGAACTGGCGAAACAAAATTCCGGTGGTTCCGGGGAATAACGCTACAGGCACGAACACGGAGACCAGCACGAGCGAAGTCGCTACTACCGCTCCTGCTACCTCTTTCATGGCCACAAAGGCGGCGTTGTGCGGTTCAGTGATGCCCTCGACGATGTGGCGCTCGACGTTTTCAATGACCACGATAGCGTCGTCGACCACCAGTCCAGTGGCCAGGGTAATGCCGAACAAGGTGAGCGTGTTGATGGAGAAGCCCAGCAGCTTTACGAAGATGAATGTACCGATCAACGAAACCGGAATGGTGATTGCGGGGATGAAGGTGCTGCGCCAGTCCTGCAGGAAAATGTAGATGACGAAGACGACCAGACCGATAGCTTCCAAGAGGGTGATCAGCACGTCGCGAATGGATTCGCCGATTACCGAGGTGGTGTCAAAGGCGACTGCGTACTTGAGTCCGGGCGGAAAATTCACGGACAGTCGCTTCAACTCTTCCTTGACCGCGCGGTCCACGCTCAGGGCATTTGCGCCCGGCAATTGTGTGACACCCATTCCCACGGCGTCGTGTCCATCAAAGCGCAGCAGCGACCCGTAATCTTCCGCGCCCAGTTCCGCGCGGCCCACATCGCGGACACGTACCAGCGTTCCGTCCGTGCCGGTTTTCAGAATGATGTTTTCGAATTGCGACGCTTCCGTAAGCCGGCCTACGGCACGGACACTTATCTGATAGGCCTGTCCCTGATTGGACGGTGGTTGGCCGACTTGCCCGGCGGCTACCTGCACGTTTTGCTCTTGTAGCGCGCTGAGTACCGTTGTTGCCGTCAAGCCGCGCTGCGCCATGCGGGACGGGTCCAACCACAGACGCATGGCGTATTTGCGTTCGCCGAAAAGGAAAACGTCACCGACACCGCTGACGCGCTTGAGCGCATCCTTTACGTAAACGTCCAGATAATTGCTGAGGAACAGGCTGTCGTACTGCCCGGCTTCGGAATACACACCCGCCCCAAGAACGAAGCCCGAAGCCTGCTTGGTAATGATGATTCCAGTGTTTTTTACGGAGTTCGGCAGTCGTCCGAGTGCCTGGTTGACGCGGTTCTGCACGTCCACAGAAGCCAGATCTACGTTGCGGGTAACATCGAACGTTACGGTAATCGTGCTGGTGCCGTCGTTGCCGCTGGACGAGGAGATGTATTTCATGCCCGGCGAGCCGTTGATGGCCTGTTCTAGCGGAATGGTGACGGCGGATTCGACGTCTTGCGCGTTGGCACCGATGTAGCCGCTGGTCACCACTACCTGTGGCGGGGCCAGATCTGGGAATTGGGCAATCGGAAGTGTCGGAACGCTGATTGCGCCGCCCAATATAATCAGCAGTGCGCACACAGTCGCGAACACCGGACGTCGTATGAAAAATGCTACAAACAAGTGCGCTCCTCGCGGTGCTTCCGAATAACGCTACTTCTTGAATCTTTTGCCTTGGCTGCCCTCAAAGTTGCGGAGCGGAAGTCAGATAGTGAGAGCGGCGGAATGTGGACATGGAGCAAAGGAGCTTCCCTTTGGAGTTGGAGGTGTCCGGATTATTTTCCCTTCGCGTGTGGCTCGGTCTTGTCCGGGGCGCTGTCCGCGGTCTGAACCAATTGCTCGCTGACGGGTGCGCCGTCCTGCAGGAATTGCGTGCCGGAAATAATCAAGTGGTCGCCAGGCTTCAAGCCGTCCAGGACGGCGTAATTGTTGCCGACAATCTCGCCCAGTTTCAGGACTTTCTGCCGCGCTACGGTGCCCTTGCCTTCCTTGACCGCCACGAACACAAAGAATTGCCCGTTGATGCGGGTGACCGCAAGGACCGGAACCACCGGCCCTTGTCTGCTGCCCCAGATAACCTGGGTTCGCAACTGTTGCGAGATCCGCACAGCATCTTTGGCATTTCCCACAGCTGCCTTGGCGAGTACGGTTTGCGTGTCGGAATCCACCTGCGGCGAAACGAAGGTTATCTTGCTCTCGCCGCGGACATCGCCGTTTTCGCCCAGGAATTTCACCGGCAGGCCGATTTTTAGGTCGTGTGCGCGCGAAGCTGGAACGTAAATGTACGCTTCCAGCGCTCCCGGTTCGTCTACGGTGGTGAGCATGGTCGCCACAGTGACGCGGTCGCCCATGCGCACCGGGATATCGCCCACGATCCCGGCCATGGGTGCGCTCACTTTGTAATAGCGCAACTCTACCGTCTGCTGCGTGACTTGATCCTGCAGCGACCTCAGCTGCGAGACCGCGGAATCGTAGTTGGTCTGCGCGTTGTCCAGATCGGACTTGCTGATTACGCCCGCTTCGGAAAGCTTTTTGGCACGCTCGAGATTGACTTTTGCAAGGCGCATGGTCGCTTCCTGCGCGGCGCGTGCGGCTTCCTGACTGCTGAGCGCGGACTCCTGCTTCAGGGGATCGATCTGCAACAGCGCCTGGCCAGGCTGCACGCGGTCGCCGGACTTCACGAAAATCTTGGTGATGTACCCTTCCACCTGAGGATTAATATTCGCGGAATGCCGCGACTTCATGATGGAGAGATATTCGGAAGTGTCCTGGATGGTTTGCGTAGTTACCGGCTGTACCTGTACCTGCATCGCAGGCGACGCGCCTGCGCTTACGTTTGCGGGTGATTTTCCGCCGCAGGCTGCGGTGAATATGCCAAGCAGCCCAAGCCATAGCGCGCATGCCGCACTTCCGCGATGCGCGCCGTGTTGCTTTTGTTTATTCTGAATGCCTAAACCCATAGATAAGTCCGGACCGTTTCTCCAAGCCCTCAATAATACGACAAGCGGGCACACCTCTGCAGCCACAACCGACCTCGCTACTTAGACGCAACGGGGCGCGCTTGGTCACATGAGCCCGATTTTTTGGAGGTTGTGGGTCGGATCCCTGGCTCTATGTTGCGGATCCGGGAGCGCACCGTCTCAGAGCCTAGCCAAAATGGCTGGGCCAAGATGCATTCTAAAACTCGTAACGCAGGGCAAACTGCATGATGCGGGGATTGGTCAGGAGCCCGGAGTAGTTCCCGAAGCTCGTTCCGCTTCCCAGTCCCAGCGAATTTGACAACAGGCTGGATTGCACGTCGAAGCGTACGGTATTGGGTACGTTGAATACTTCCCAGCGAAACTGCACGCTTTGTTTTTCGCTCCACGGCATGGTCCAGCGCTTCGCCAGACCGAGATCGAGCCCGAAGAAGCCGTCGCCACGAATCACATTGCGCTGCCCTGATTCTCCCGCGAAAGCCGGCCCAAATGAGTTGATTGCCGCTGGGCCATTCGAAAAAATGTTAGGGGTACCGGTGTTGGTAAAAACTCCGGTGTGCACCGGGGCCACCTGGTCGGCATTGCCTTCCAATTCGAAGTTTGTCGGGAAATTACTGAAGCCGTTATCCACGGTAACCGGGAAGCCGCTGGTCCAGCGGAACAGCCCGGAAAGCTGCCAGCCTCCGATCAGTGCATCCAACAGTCGATTGGAATCTTTTCCAAATGCCCGGCCACGCCCGAAGGGAAGCTCCAGAATCCAGTTGGCATTGATCTGGTGGGTGGCATCGAAGGAAGCCACGCCCTTTTGCGCATTGGGATCCCAGGCGTTGATGATGTTGTTGTTCAACCCCAGAAGGCTACCATTGCTGGCTGGCCCGATGCGCTCCGCATCGGAGGAAATGTCCGCAGCCTTCGACAATGTATAGTTCAGATCGAACTGAAAGCCGTGGGACATGCGATGGCGAAGCGTCGCCTGTAATGCGTTGTATTGCGACCAAGCGATGGAACGCCACGCGAATAGCGAACTGAATTGCGGCGCGTAGTAGGAGTATTGCCCGCCGGACGTGAAATAGAGTTGGTTCGGGTTGTTGAAGTCCGGGATGCCGTTGTAATCCAGGTTATATAGTGCCAGTGAATCGTTGAAGCTGGTTCCGCAAAATACGTCGAAGGCGAAGACCACGGGATTAGTAGTCGGTAAAGCAGCGCCTCCCGTGCATCCGCTGAGCGTGTAGGCGCCCCCCGGCGCTAGTGGTTGGATTTGGTCCTGCCAGAATTTTTGTACGCTGGCCGGTAGAGAATTAGGGTTGAACGCGAGGGTTGGAGCGGTAGAGCCGGCGACCAGTTGCGGCCGGAAAGCCTTAGCCAGTGCTTTCTCCGCCGCGAAGTAATCAATCCCCGAGCCTTTG
>Ga0210384_10002788_pt1 | contig 20976 bp, 20 predicted proteins | sample IncBWH2MmetaG_FD_160574 | JGI IMG/M metagenome (GOLD analysis project Ga0210384, IMG submission 160574) | Forest soil microbial communities from Barre Woods Harvard Forest LTER site, Petersham, Massachusetts, United States - Inc-BW-H-2-M | ecosystem: Environmental > Terrestrial > Soil >...
CCAAAAAAGCACTAGGCCACGAGCCTCAGATAGATCCATGTGTTGCCAATCGGCAACCGCTGCGCTTGCCAAGCTTCCCAGACCGATCGGCGTCGTCGCCACCAGATAAAGATGCAGTTGCTGAGACGGAACAACGTAAACCCAATCCCAGGGGCACGACACCAGACCAGCGCCTTCTATGGTGACAGGGGCTGGAAGCCAAGGAAATCTTCCCCACCTCCGGTCGAGGGAGAACTATTTTCCTTGACATTCCCTTTTATAGAACAGGCGTTATCACAAGCTTGCGCCGTTTCTTCGCCCTCTCAGCAGCCATTGCGCTGAACATCCGCTTAAGGGTCTGCCTGACAGTAGCGACCCCATTCGACAGGATGGTCTGCAAGGTCAAGTCTCGGCTAAGACAACTGAAACGACCGATTCGCATAATAGCTCGAAAGTGCGCCTGGCCAACACGTATGTACCATTTGCCAGACCAACACGCCAGCGTACCTTTGCCACCATCCTGAGAAGAGTTTTTTTCAGAAGGGCCTTGCCAATGCAAACGTTTCGATCTCACTCCGCCTCCGTTCTAACGTTTACGGCGATCATCGCGTTGTGCACAGTCGCAACGTCACAGGTGAAGGTCACTACCTCGATTACCGTTCGGCCATCGGACACCATCCAGTTCACCGCCCCTGTGTCGGGAGCGGGTACTTCCACTGTGATTTGGAAGGTCAATGGCATCGTGGGTGGTAACACGAAAGTGGGAAAGGTAACATCCAGCGGACTGTACATCGCTCCGGCGATCCCTCCGAGTCCTGCGACAGTACGGGTCAGCGCTTCTGTACAGGGCCTGAAAGTCTCTTCCGCGAATCTCGTAACAATCGTGCAGTGCGCGCCGGTACCAACGGGCTTAGTGAGTTGGTGGGCTGGGGAAAATGGTGCACAGGACGTTTATGGTTCAAACGCTGGGACGCTTGAAGGAGGCACGAGCTTCGTTCCGGGGAAAGTAGCGTTGGGATTCAGCTTTGACGGATCGACCGGTTATATCAATATTCCAGATTCTAGTTCCTTGGATTCGATCTCCACGGCGATCAGCGTCGAAATGTGGGCACTGCCGCAGCCTATCCCGAGCTCGGAAACATTGGCCTATCTCTTCGCGCGGCGCAATCCAATATATAGCGAAAGTTTCAGCATATACATTCTCGAGGATGGCACCTTGGGTGTAATCCTCAGAACTACGTCCAGCCCGACCCCGACAGGATCGAAGTTCGAGTCGGCACCCGGCGCGGTAACGTTCGGACATATGCAACATATCGCAGCGACTGCGAATACCAACACTTCCATTGTGGCCGGGTACATTGATGGCGTGGCCGTGCCATTGACCTTGGTCTATGGCCCATCCACGTTCAGCGGCACGTTCTCAGCCGTGCCATACCTGTATCTCGGCCGGCGCGAGGACTTCGGCGTAGGCGAGGGCGTGCCCGGCGCTGCGTACTTTCCGGGTCTACTCGATGAGATTAGCTTGTACTCAACGGAGCTTAGTCAGGGTCAGATCGCAAGCATCGTCGCCGCGGGATTGAATGGCAAGTGTCGATGAATCCAAGTGGACTGGAGAGGTTAGTAAGCTATTCGGAATTGAGAAGGCGATTCCTCCTGGTATTTGTGCGCGCTCCACGTCACGAGGAGGCCGACTCCCACCAGAACAGGGCATTTCACCTAATTTCGTGGTCCTTTGCTTGGATTCTAGACGGTTGTTAGCGGGCGACTAACAATCAAGGAGGAGAATGCCATGAAGAAATCAGCGTTGATGTTGTTGCTTTCACTCACAGCGTACGCGCAAGTCTACAAAATGCCCACGGAGAAACAGGAACTTCAGCCGAAATTAGTAACAAGCGGCCCAACCAAGTCAATCATCATCGGAAGATGGTTTTACGGAGGTACAGATTCAAACGGAAACAGCATCTACAAAGCATTCTACATTCAGCCACGAAATATAGCTACACCAATCAACATTAACAATACAACGTTCTTCGTGAAGGATTCACAAATTAGTACAGGGGCATTCCAAACACCACTGACATGGGTAACATTTTCCCCATCCTGTGCTACTGCGTGCATTGCCATTGAGCTGCAAACACAATTATCCCCAGACAATTCACCAGTGACGTTTACTCTAACTGACGGAGAACAATTCACCACGTATGGAATAGTTACAACAGTCATTCCTACATTGCCAGGGAATAGAGAATTGGTAGCGAATCAATTCAATTGGATTGTTCTACCAGCAGTTAGATAGGAGGATGAAATGCGCTAAACCTTATGTTCGGAATAGGCCCGCGAGATACACAGAATGTGTAGAACGGATAGACTCAGCTTGTTAACTTTAGCAGCGGGGAGGGGGATGTCAAAGCAGAGTCGCAATATGTGGTCGACGCGAGGTTGCGTCGTCACTGTAAGTTATAGTGTCTCTTCCACTGCGTGCGAGGCGTCGAGCGGACATTCCTTAGAAACGTGTTCAGTGCCTCCATGCCTCTTCCCGCACGCTGGATGAGAGCTTTTCTTTGTACCCGGGGGTCGATCAGAGCGTAACATTCCGCATAGAACTGCTTTGCTTCGTCCGGCCACTCGTTGCGATATTCTCCTTCGAGCTCCAAGAATTTCTTGGAACAGTACACCACCAAGTCTGATAGCTGGACCATCGGATTTTTTCGGGAATCGACTGGGTAACTGAATTCAGCAATCCACTTGACCCGGTGAGCCGCTGGACCACCGAAGCGCCGGTTGTGGGTTATTGCCTCAACCTCTGTTGAGAACTCCGGCTTTGCATCCAGAATAATCAGACCTCGAGCGGATTGTCCGAGCCTTTCTTTTACGAACCAGTTGATGTAGGTGATCATGTAGTCGTAGGCCAGAAGGAACGGCACTTTCGGGTCAAACGGCAATGAGACATCGCAGGTGTTCGCTCGAACTTTCGCCTTGTCCACACCCACCACGTGAACGTCATGATGTCTCTCGTCGAGTATCCGTAGCACAGACTTGGCCAACTCGTTCCGGCGGTTTCGATCGTGGCCAGCGAATGGCCCCTCTCCGTTCGGAGCAAGCAGCTCGCTTGCGTGGAGTTCGAAGTCGGCCGGAACTGCGCCTTCGAAATAATCGCTCACGACTTCGGTCAGGCGCTCTTGGGTAGCATTCCAGCCTTCGTCGCGGACGCTCACGCCGCCAAGCAAGAAGATCGGTTGCTCTTGGCTTTCGAGATCCTGTCCAGTACAACCGGCCTCGTCTAGATAATAGAAATGCATAGTCTCGTTTCCAACCCTACAGCCACGGGCGCTGGGTCAAGGGCTTGAGCCGGGGTTTGTTCGGGATTTGGAACAGGGCCAGGACGTGCCGACCGAGAAAGCTGAGCACAAGGAGGAACGCTGAAGTCCAAGCAAACTTGCAACTATGCCAGCGCGGAAACGAATCGGGTTCGCAGTCGTGGGACTGGGAAGCATTTCTCAAGTCGCGGTGTTGCTGGCGTGCGCATAGCAAGAAGGCCGAGTTGGTCGCGGTCATTAGTGGTCGCAAGGAAAAAGCATGGAAGCTCGCATTGCAGTTCAACGCCAGTCAGGCGTTCACCTACAACGAGTACGCTGAATGTCTCGAGAATCCCCAGGTCGAGGCTATCTACATCGCAACCCCGCCTGGCGAGCACGAGAGATACACGGTCCAAGCGCCTCCCCCGCTCCTTCAATAGCGCCAGCTTTCATGGGCCAGCGGAGTCCGGTTCAACTCTTCCCGGTGCAGACGCCACTGCGGCATGAATCTGTCCATGTATTCCTTGAACCGATCATTGTGATGGCGCTCAAGGAGATGAACCATCTCATGCACCAGAATGTATTCGAGGCATAGTGGCGGTTTCTTCGCTAGCTCAAGGTTCAGCCAGATTCGGCGGGCGGCCATGTTGCAGGATCCCCACCGAGTCTTCATTCTCTTGATCCTGCAGTCGGCGATTGTTACTCCGATCACTGATTCCCACTTTGAAATGAGCTCCGGAAGCCGATTCCGCAGTAGCTCTCGATACCACCGCTGAAGGGCCGCCTCGCGAGCCCGCTGACTGGCGCCCGGGTGGACATGCACTTCTAATCTGGCGTGATTGCGAAGCGCAATGGGTCGGCTGGCATCGACTCCGATTACATCGAGTCGGTAGCGTCGGCCCTGAACATAATGGCTCTCGCCGCTGACCATCTGCCGCTGCGATTGTCGGTCTTGCTCCTCGAATTTGGCTTGCTGCCGGCGAATCCATCCGAGGCGACTGATTACAGCCAGCCGGACAGCGTCATCGTTAAGCCTCAGAGGAGCCGCAACACGAACTCTTCCGCTCGGAGGGTACACGCCGAGATGCAGGTTTTTGATGTCCTTCCGGACAATCTCGACGGGAACGCCCCGTACCTCGATGCTGTGGCCCTTAGTACTCACGCTGCTTCTCCACAATTGTGAAGATCTGATTCACGAGCTCGTCGTTTGCACCGAGAACGGATTTAATCGCGGCTCGGACTTCTCTTTCCTTGAACCGATTCCCCCGCCAGCCGTCTTTCTTGATATCCAGAATGGCCGAGTCCAGGCGGACCGCAAGCTCTTCATCTTTGTCAAGATTGTCATACAATGCACGGCGCGGTCCGGTGTTGATCGTCTGTGGGTACGACCCTTCGCTCTCTGGCTTCTGCACCTTCTTGGCCAACTCGGCAACCTTTTGAAGGTAGGCGGTGTAGTGTAGTGCTTGCGTTTTCCGTTCCTTGATCAGCGCATCGAGCAGTTGCGACATCTTTTCGAAGTACTTGGGATTCACCGGCGACTCATCGATGATGAGCTTGCGCACGTTGTTTTCGATAGCCTCCGCCATCGCTTCCGGATCCTCTCGTAGTCCTTCAGGCAGATGTTTAACCGCGCCCTCACCCTTTTCGACGATCAGCTGCACCAATGTCATATCGTCGAAGGCCGAGAGCTTCTTGCTCTCATCGGCTCTGATGTAGGTGTCCAGCAGATGCCGCATCGCCGGTTCGTACATCTTCATGTCGATATAGTCGCCGCTGGCCAGCTTCACCTCTTCCCGCACTTTTTCATAGTGGTCGACCTCGGTTTTGATTTCCTTGGCCTGTTGTTCTGTATAGCCCGCCTGGCTCATCTCGTTCGCGAGGTCCGCGTAAGCTCTCAGCAGTGCTGCCACAGTCTTATAAAGAGCAATGCGTTTCTGTTCGTTGTCTTCCAGTTCGTCCCCATCTCCGCTGTGCTTCGCACAGAAGTAGTGCTGGTACGCGAGCGAATCCCCCGGTGCTTCCACGGGTTCGCATAGCGCCTTTACCGATTCCCGGAGGTCCTCCAGTCGCTCTTTCGTTTTAACTAGCCGGTCCTTGAGCAGGCCTTCCACGTCGGCGGCATCGTAGCCTTCGAAAGCTTCACCGGTGTAATCGTGAATTGATCTTTCCAACGACTTGAATAGGTCTTTGTAATCGATGATGTAGCCGTACTCTTTGTCCTCGCTGTCCAGCCGGTTGATGCGGCAGATCGCCTGGAACAAACCGTGGTCCCGCATCTGCTTGTCGATGTAGAGGTAGGTCGCTGGCGGCGCGTCGAAGCCCGTCAGCAGCTTATCCACCACGATCAACAGCTTCATCTGCCCCGGTTCCTTGATGAAGCGCTGCTTCACCTCTTGCTCGAACTCCTCCACCTTATACATCGCCGTTTCTTCCGGCTCGTCGAAGTGGGCAGCAAGCATCTTTCGATAGATCTCGTACTGCCGCAGCTTTTCGGTCATGCCCTCGCCGGATTCTTCGCCCTTGATATCCCCCGGTGCCGGTTTGTAGGAGGTAACGATCGCGCATTTGCGGGCGAGGTCGGTCTTCTGGAACATCTCGAAAAATCGGCATGCATTGTAGATGCTGCTCGAAACCAGGATTGCGTTCCCGTGGCCGCTCTTCAGACGATCCCGCGTCTCCATGTCCACCAGGATGTCGTCAACGATCATCTTGAGTCGCGGTTCTGAGCTGAGCACCTTCTGCATCGTGCCCCAGCGCTGCTTGAGCTGCGCCTTTGCCGCGTCAGTCAGCCCAGCGGTTTTCAGCTCGAACCACTGATCAATCTTCTGCTGCGAAGTGATGTACTGGTCTATGTCGCGCGCCTCGTAGCGCAAGTCCAGCACAACCTTGTCGCGAACCGCCTCGTCGTACTTGTAGGTGTGGATGTAGGGGCCAAACACCTCGATACTCTTCTGCTTGTCCTCTTTTAATAGCGGTGTTCCTGTAAAACCAATTAACATCGCTCCCGGCAACAGTGTCGTCATGGCCTGGTGTAGCTTCCCTGACCCTTTGTGCGTCCGATGACATTCGTCCACGAACACGAAGACGTCGCCTTTTGGATAGAAGTCCTTCGGCAGGTGCTTGTGGATGTCTTCCAGGTACGAATCAACGTCCGGCTCCTCCGAGGCACCGAACTTATGCACCAGTGAGCAGATCAGCCACTCGTCGCTCTTGTTCAGAACATTGACCAGATCGGCCCCGCTCTTGGTGCGATAGATGTTTTCATTGACACCCTTAAACACCTTCTCAATCTGCTCGTCCAGGTCGGTGCGGTCTGTGATTAACAGGACCCGAGCGTCCTTCACGTTCTCCCGAATCCACTTGGCCAGCCAGACCATCGTTAGGCTCTTGCCGCTGCCCTGCGTGTGCCAGATAATGCCGCCCTCGCGTCGCTTCACGGCCTCCTGGGCTGCGCGCACGCCAAAGTATTGGTTGTGACGGCAGGTCTTCTTCTCTCCGGCGTCGAACACGGTGAAGTCGTGGATGATTTCGAGCAGCCGCTCTTTGCGGCAAAGCTGGCTCACGGCCCGATCGAGCATGTCTTCGATTTCCGATGCTTCTTTCCAGGTCAGGTAGTACTTCTCTGAGGTCTCAATCACGCCGTAGCGGAGCCCTTCGGTGTCGTTTCCGGCCATCACGAGCTGCACAGTCGCGAAGAATGGCCGGATGAACTCCTTCTTTTGGTTGTCGAGATTTTGGCGAATGCCCTCGGCCACGGACACGATGGAGCGCTTCAACTCTAGGATGCCGAGTGCGATGCCATTGACGTACAGCACCAGGTCAGGCCGCTTATCGTGGACACCGCCGACGGTGACCTCTTCGGCGATAGCAAAGTCGTTGTTCCCGGGTTTCTTCCAATCAATCAGCCAGACCGTCTGCTTCTTCTCCCCTGCCTCGGGGGCAACTTTAACCCCGTAGCGCAACAGTCCATAGATATCGCGGTTGGCGTCGTAGAGGTTCTTGCTGCCTCCCAGCGTCTTGGCCTTTTCTAGTTCATATAGGACCTTACCGATGATCTTGTCGCTGTGTCCTTGGCGCTTGAGCCAATTGTGGAGTAGATCTTCCTCTACGTTGCTGTTGGCCTCCCGTTCTTCCCAGTTGCCGAGATAGGCGTAGTGAAGCTGGTCGCGGAATAGCCGGATCAGGCGGCTCTGCGTTTCGCGCTCCCGCTGGCCGACGTTGCTCATGCGGGGACGACCTCGGGTTTGACCAGCCGGCTTCGTCCGGTGAGCAGAACCTGCGCCATGCCTTGCTTAATAGCCTTCGTCTTATCGCGACGTTGCTCCAACGCAGCGATCTCCGCATCGATGTCGGAGAGTACCGTGGCGATGGCCGTCTGCTCCTCCGGTGGTGGAATCCTAAACTCCAGCTTCAAGAGACTCGTTTTTGAGAGGTTGTATCTTGTCGCACCTTGAGCGAGTGAGTACAGTAGCTGGCGGCCTTCTCCGCTGCGGAAGAAGTACGCCAGATAGAGGCCGTTCTCGTCAGAGCCATTATTTAGCCGGAATCCGAAGCAGAAGCTGTTTAGGTAAACGTCATGGATTTCTTGCAGTAATACGGCGCACATGCCAACTTCCTCTGGCGTCTCGGACGACCCATTAAAGAATAGATCGCCCACCTTCGCGGCATTTTGGCTTTCTGACTCCGAGACTCGAACCGATCCAAGATAAGATGCGTCTATGACCACATTGTTCATGATGTTTAGGAACGGAATGTAGCGAGCAGTTCCTGAGCCGAAGTCTGCTTTATTCTTTCCGGTGAGGCCACCGTATGTGGTTCCAAGCTGCCCCAGCTTTGTATGGCGCCACTTAGCTGTGAATCCAGTCAGCCGCGTCTTGCCGGTGAGGAGTTGCTGCATCGCGGCTAGCTTGATTGTGCGATTCTTGGCGATGATTTTGTCCAATGCGTTGATCAACCTATCCACATCCGACAACGCTGCCGCAATCGCCCGCTGCTCAACGGGTGAGGGCAGCAAAACGGGAATGCCATAGATAGTTTTGTTCGAGGTATGGCGTACGGTTGAACCTGTGGCCATCTCTTTGACGTGATCGAGATAAGGCCGAGAAAGGAGTAGATAGAAAAGGAATTTTCTGTCGGTCGAACGGTCTCGCAGAATAACCTTTCCGATTCGCTGGTTGTGAAGAATCAGTTCGTCTGAGTGGACGACTGCGGGCCTCCCTAGTAAATTGCAGTCCGGGGTCAAATCCGTCATTACAATCAGCAAGTCTCCTTGCTCAAAGGTCATCTTTGGGTCGTAAGGGCCGCGATACCGTTTTGTATTGCGATCATCAAAGTGAAGCCCTCCATCCAGCCTGAAGTTCCCGGGAGTAAGGAGGATTGGCCCAGAGTCGCAAAAGAAGTCACTACTGAAGGCGAATCCGTTCTTCAGTGAGAGGATGTCGCCGAGCGACGTACGTTGCCAGCCTGCCGGAACGTTGACCTCAAGAGCCTCCTCTTTACGACAAGAGGAAGTGCTGCCGAACCTGCTAATTGCGTGCGCTGGGTTGATGCTCGTGCTCATGCCAACGCCAACCCCATCTGCTTCAAGTGCGCGTACACCCTGTCACCCAGGTCATCCACCTCGTGTGCGACCTCTGATAGCGTCGTGGCGTAGCGCTCCTCGAGTTCCTTCACGCGGATCGTCAAAGCCTGTGTTAGGCGCCAGACTTCACCCTCAAGAGCTGACCAGACCGCCGTAAACCACTTGTCGTCTGCCACCAACGTCTTGATCTCCGCCTCATTCAGTTTCCCGTACTGTGTTAGCACCTTGGCATCCAATTCGGCCTGTGCATCTTTCAACGCCTTGCTGGCCGCGGCGTCGGCTTCGATCAGCTCCAAGCAACGAGCGAGCGCTTTCCTCTCATCCTCACTTTCTGCTTCGTTCGTTATCTCTTTCAATCGCGCGGCGACGCTGGCCTTCGTCACTTTGCTTTTGTCGGTCTGGGCATCTTCGAGGAGACCGTCCTCTCCGCTGTTCTCCTCGACAAACTCCTCCAGTTCTCGCTCGGCGGCATCGCGCTTCGCCTCTAAGGCATCTACCTGCGCCTGTTCTTTCGCGAAGTAGCGCGCCACAATCAGCACGGGCGGAGCCAGGTCCATCTTGTACTTCTTGCGCTCGACCGTGAGGTCGGGCGTCTCGCGAATGTTCTTCTCCTTGTTATCGATCGCAGTGCGAGGCTTTGCGGCCTCGACCCAGCCGTCTGAGCCGATTAGGTAAACATCGTCCTGCATTACCTCAGCCCAGTAGTCCATTAGCCGCTGGTAGGCGTCGTAGTTGTTCAGCAGGGGCAACTGGGAGAACCGTTCGAGCAAATCTTCCGACAGTGTTTTAATAACTGCTTTCGGCTTAGCACCTTCCTTCAGCTTCTTGAGCATCGGCTCATGCGCTGCACGCCAGTCACCAAAGATCGCCGCAACCTTCTGCGAATACGCAGCGAACTCAGGGTGCTTCAGAATGGTTGGCTTGGTCTGCTGCGCTTCGACTTTGGCGCGGCAGTAGCCAGCCCGGTCACCGGGCTCGAAAAGCTGAGCTCGCAATGACGGGAACACTTGCCAATACTTCTCCAGCGCGTCGACGTCGCGGTTTGGGATTCCGCCGCGCAGATGCGCATCGAGATCGTGTAAATCCTCCGGTTCAGACGAGTCGATATATCGCGGAATGTTCAGGTTGTAATCGTTGGCAGGGCTAGCGATTTCCGAAACCGGCACCATGCGCGAGTAGCGAGGCAGTTCAAGCTGCCGGTTGAACACATCAACGATCTTGTGGATATCCTGCGCCCGCAGGCGGTTCTTGTTGCCATCCTTAATGAAGTCCTTACTGGCGTCTATCATAAAAATGCCAGTGCGGGCATGCGCGTGCTCCTTATCGATAACGACAATGCAGGCGGGAATACCGGTGCCATAGAACAGGTTCGGGGGCAGTCCGATGATCCCTTTGATATAACTGTGCTTAATCAGGTTTCGGCGAATATCCCCTTCCTTGTTACCACGGAACAGCACACCGTGAGGAAGAATGATGGCTCCCTTGCCTGTGCTCTTGAGAGACTTGATCAGATGGAGCAGGAAGGCGTAGTCGCCGTTCTTGGCCGGGGGGACGCCATAATTCTTGAAGCGCTCGAACTCGTCTTTTTCGGGAATGAGACCGCTCGACCAGGCTTTCGACGAAAAAGGCGGATTTGCTACGGCGAAATCAAAGGTCTGAAGGGTCCCGTCTTTCTTCTTGAAATACGGTGCGGAGAGCGTGTTCCCCTTCCAGAGGACCGCTGTTGGATGCCCATGCAAAAACATGTTCATCCGGGCCAATGCCCAAGTTGCCAAGTCGTTTTCCTGGCCATAGATCGTGATACCCCGCCGCGTCTCATCAGCAGCCTTCAATAGCAGCGAACCGGAGCCGCAGGTTGGGTCGTAGATGGTCTGGTCCTGGCGGGTATTAGGACCGATGCCCACGACCTTCGCCATGATGCGCGATACCTCAGCAGGAGTATAGAACTGGCCTTTGCTCTTGCCTGACTCAGTGGCGAAGTGCCGCATGAGGTACTCGTAGGCGTCACCGAGCAGGTCATCGCCTTCAGCACGATTCGCACTGAAGTCGAGTGAATCGAAGATCACCACCAGCTTGGAGAGGCGATCTTGCATCTCCTTCCCTTTGCCTAGCTTGTCTTCGTCGTTGAAGTCGGCAACGTCGATGACACCTTTTAGGTCGTTGGCTTCGGCGAGCTTCCCGATGATTTTGTTGATCTTGTCGCCGATCTCTTTGTCGCCTTTGAGCTTCACCATGTCAGCGAAGCTGCCGCCTTCGGGCACTTCGATTGCGCCTCCCGGCTTACCGGCGTACTTGTCGGAGACGTACTTCATGAACAACAGCGTCAGGATGTAATCCTTGTACTGCGAGGCGTCCATTCCGCCCCGAAGCTCGTCGCAGCTGCTCCAGAGTGAACTGTAGAGTTGAGATTTCTTCAGAGCCATTGGTTCCTTGAGGAGAATCAGACCGGGGATTCTGTCCTTGTGCCCAACCTCCGTGTGGATTCGGCATGCCTGTTCTACAGAACTTAAGTAAAACTTAAGTTTTGATTCCAAGCCCTGCGGAGAATGTCTTTCGCCACTTTAGACTTGACCTCTTTGGAAGAACTGATGAGAAAAAAACGAATTATCGCACAATTAAGCGGCAAGCCAGTGCCACCACTTCGTGCGAGGGCGAAACGAAGCATTAAGGAGCTCTGGGAGGTGTGCTCTCCTTGCGTCGTCGCTCGCCTACTCAGGTTCCGAGAGGGGGTGGTGGGATGGGATAAGGGTGGACTCCAGCGTTCGCCGATGCGGAAACGAGTTTTTTCGCGCATGTTAGAAAACCTTTTCAAAATCTGCTCCTTCGGACTCGCGAAAACATTGGGTTCTCGCAAGGTGATCCCGGATGTTAGAAAAGTGTAGTTTTCTATTCAGGGATTTTAGACGTGCTTCTTTGCACGAAGCGGAGCCGTGTGCCGACACGGTCATACTCCGTACTTTTTTGGCTTGATCCCAGCACACCTCTCCATCTGCCCGCTGAATTAGAAGCTGGTTACTCAGTGAACTGTTTCTTCATAGCAACTCCTTCGCTGTAATCTGGCTTGACACAAGTAGTTTTAAGGGTAGACTTAACCCGTTTCGTCGTACCTCCCCTTGTTCCTTCCTCGATGGTTCGACTGAACCGGCCCTTCAGCCCACGGCCCTCACGCAGAGGCGACAATGAAATCCAGAACATGGATTCCGGTTCTTATTATGTTGGGGCTGTTAGCATTTTCCGCGCCGCTGCTGTGGGCGCAGGGTGGTTATTTGAGTGCATCCGACTGGGCGATGCTCAACTCTCCCGCGCTGCCTTGCCCGGCGAACGTGAACCGGGGCCTGTGGTGTGAAGGTAAGGCGCTTGGCCAAATGGAGCGCAATACGCTGGTAGGCCCGCGCTACTTCAATACCGACTTTGGGTTAGGAAAGAGCTTTAAGATCACCGAGAACTCAAAGCTGACATTCCAGGGTAACTTTTTTAATATTTTCAACCACCCGAACTTCCAGCTTCCCGACTCCAATCTGCTTGATGCGGCAACAACCTTCGGGAAGTCCACATCAACTTTCGCGCCCGGTCCAGGAGGCGCGCGCGTGACCCAGCTCGCTCTGCGGTTCGACTTTTAGCTTGGGGTGAATATGGGTAATGGGAAAGATACCATTTACCCCTGTCCACACGTCAGCAGGACATGCGACAGTTTGAGACCAGGGACTTCTGGATTTCTGGAATGCGCTGCTCTGTGAAATCAAAATTTTTCGATCATTTCCGCATCGCGTTGAACCTCCATCGCTGTGAACGCAAGCAATTGGCCGTTAGGCGCGGCTTTGGGGCAGCAAAGCCAATTATGTCCTTGCTGAAAGAGAACTCTGACACTACCGTCAAGACTCGCCGACAAAAGTGTCATCGAAGGTGAGAACGCAGTAACATAAAGACCGCTCCCGTCGGCAGACCAGCTTATGCTTTGCAGTTGGGTCCACTTGCCAAGGTCCAGCTGTCGGACGACCGTATCCTTGCTCAAACTGAGAATCTGTATTTGAGCTTTGTTGTTTTGTTGTGTGAGAGCGATGTGTTGTCCGTCAGGCGATAGACTCCAGTCATAAACCATGTTTATTGACTTGAAGGGCTCAGCCGCACGTCCGTGTTTTGAGTCAAGTAAGTAAAAGGTTAGTTGATCTCCCTTCTCCTCCGACAGGACACAAGACGTGGATGGGGGAAGTGCACATTCGTACTTATAGTCGCCGCTGGCAAGTACCGATGGCGGGCCACCGTCGACGGGCATACTCATCAAGCGGAGCGGCTCAGGCGACCCCCGTTTAGCAGTAGCTGTATAGAGAAGCGAGGCACCATCTGGGCTCAAGCGGGCGTTGAAGTAATCTTCTCGGCCCGAAATCACCGGTTCGGGAGCTTGCTGATGAATGTCCTGTCGGTATATGCCCCATTTGCCGCTGCGATTCGAACTAACGTAGACGGCACAGCCATCTCGGGCCCATGCATCCACCCGCTCTTCCCAAGTGTCGCTCGTTAGACGGTGTACTTTCCCAAGGCCCGACATCCTGTTTCTCCCCAGCGGAGCAAGATAGATACTCTGCTGGGTATGTGTCTTGATAAATACCAGCCGTTTTCCATCAGCCGTCACGCTGATCCATGACGTAGCAAAGCCAGACCAGTTGGTAAGTCGTTCCGGGTCGCCGCGTACTACGCCTTTAGCCGGGTCGACCTTGACCACCCAAAGATTGGAGTCCCTTTGATTCGGAGGCTCTTCGGTCAGCGAGTAGATCAGCCGTCCGTCCGGCAACCAACGCAATCCCGTCATGTTCAGAGTGACGTTGGAGAGAATTACGGTAGGGTGCTGCCTGCCCTCGACGTCCCGACTTTCAATCAGAGTTTCCACTTCCGCGTTCGGTCGGCGGCGAGTAATGATATAGGCGAACCGTTGGCCTGTCGGAGCCCAAGAGAAATCCGAGGGTTCGTCGGTTGGATCGATCACCATAAATCGACGCGATCCCTGGCCATCCGGTCCCATAATCCAGAATTCGTGAGCTTCTTCATCCCAATACATGATGTGCCCATCGGGAGAGATACACCCACCTCCTACGTTGTCTCGGAGCTTGCTGATTGTGCCTGTCAACACAGAAACTTTCCAAAGGCTGTGTTCCCATATTTTTAGCGCCAAAAGGTGGGTCCCGTCCGGGAACCAACCCTGTGGAGCGATATCACCCGAGGCCGGGGTCAGGACGCGAGCCTCACCTGTTTCAACCGAACTCAGGAACAACGGTCCCCCTTTTTCGACGTAGGCTAGATACTTGCCATCGGGGGAGATTACCGCCCACTCAATGAAACTTTCCGCAGAGCTTGCTGTAAGTTGTCTCAATTTTAGATTGCCTTTGGGTTCCTGACCCACCCGTTTGTGCCACGAGCGATATCCGAAAATCAGCACGGCAATCGTGAGGGCAATGCTTGCCGTCACCACCGACCATTTCAGCCACGATCGAGGTTTCAGCGGATGTGCCAGACGAGCCGTAACGTCCTGTCTTGCTACCGAGTCTGTGTCTCGTTTGAGCCGCTTCGGGGGGGCTCTTAGCTCGGCGGCAGATTCCAAAGCGCTAGCAACCTCAGCAGCACTTGCGAATCGTTTTTCAGGATGTCGTTCCAGACAACTCATAATTACCGACTCCCAAGCCGAACTCAGTTCGGGTTGAAACTTGCGCGGCGGGATCGGCGCTTCCGAAAGCCGCTTCAGGGCGGCTGAAATCGGGGTGTCTCCTTGGAACGGTCGAGCGCCCGTGACCATTTCGTAGATCACGAGGCCAAGCGCGTAAATGTCGGACGCGGTGGTCGCGGGTCGGCCTTCAAGCTGCTCGGGGGACATGTAGGCCGGCGTTCCCAACAAGCCCTGGCCGGTGGAAAGAGAGGCAGTTTCGTCAGATGTCAACGATTGCAGAGCGAGTCCGAAATCCGTCACCACTGCGCGCACTCCGCCCTGTCCGGGCACTCCGACCAGCACCACATTCCCCGGTTTGAAGTCTCGGTGCACGATGCCCACAGCATGCGCAGCCGTCAAGGCCGAAGCCATCTGTCCGACCAGCGGCGACGCTTCACCCACACTCATCGGCCCGCTCTCTTTCAATCGCGCCCCAAGGGTTTTCCCATACAGTAATTCCATGCTGATGAACACAATTTCTTCTTGCACGCTGCCCGCGTCGGGCTTGTGGCGGAACAGATCAAAGATTCGGCATACATTCCGATGCGTAACTTTTCTTGCTAGGTGGACTTCCCGTTTGAAGCGTGTCAACGCGTTGGGCTGGACCAAGATTTCCGGTCGGATGGTCTTGACCGCGACCCGCTCACGCAGTTCCTCATCCTCAGCCTCATAGACTTCACCCATCCCCCCACCCGCGATGAAGCGGATAATGCGGAACCGTCCAGCCAGCACTTCCCCTTGGGAAAGTCTCTGAGTCGGAGTCGGGACCTCGCTCTCACTCGGGAATTGGCTCAGTACTGGGTTAGAAAGAAACGCGCCGGCCTGGTCGTGCTCATCGAGCAGGCGCTCGACCTCAGCCCGAGCCTCGGCATCCGGGCAATTTTCCTGTAGGAATGCCGGTCGCTCGCTGGAGTCCAGCTTCAGCGCACTATCGAACAAATCCTTAACCGTTTCCCACTTCTCGGGCGATATTGTCATGGCCTTGTTTCAAATCTCCATGGAGCCATGCTTTGGCCACGCTCCATTCTCGCTTAACTGTTTTCGGCGAAATGCCTAGTACGCATGCGGTCTCCTCGACCGTCAGTCCACCGAAGAAACGTAGTTCGACGATCCTGCCTTGGCGCGGATCCAGCTTCGTCAGGCGGTGCAAAGACTCGTCCAGCTTTAGGACTTCAACTGACTTCTCGGGAGAGAACGCTAGCGCTCCTTCCAGGGACACGACTTGTTGCCCCGCGCCACGCTTTTCTCTGCCATGACCGCGTGCATGGTCAACCAGAATATGGCGCATCACCTGTGCTGCTATTCCGAAGAAGTGAGCGCGGTTTTGCCACTCAACTGACGGATGCTGCACCAGCTTGAGATAAGCTTCGTGGACCAAAGCGGTAGCCTGAAGGGTGTGGTCTGTCCGCTCACGACGCATGTAACGTCCTGCCAGTCGTCGCAACTCAGTGTAAACGAGAGGGATGAGCTTAGAGGCTGCCTGTTGGTCGCCCTTCGTCACTTCTGCCAGCAGGACCGTCACATCTGCGGGGTTCCGATCCATCTACGTCGCTCTTTTCCGGCGGGAACATCCTCCGAATTGGTGAGAAATTTTACGTCAGTTCAGGCAAAAGGCATAGCCCGGGTTCATCGGGCCTTCGACGACAGCCGGGATTTCGGTGAACACCAAAAACGAACGCTCAGCGATTGGCCGAACACGACAACTCGAGCCGGAATTCCGCGTGGAACAACGCGATGACCCCAATTTCGAAGCCATGTCGCATTAGTAGGTGAAGGCTTCAAAAGCCACACAAACTTTCAAGGAGGCGGTTATGAAAAACTCAATGTCAAGTGAAGTGCTCACTCGCCACGTTCTGTCCGTATTCTTTGTCGTATCCACTACTCTTGCGGTCAGCAACCTGGCCGCCGCTGCAGAAGCAAACGATCAGTCGTCGAAAGGCGGCATCCAGCAGAAATCGGCAATTGTGGCGCACAACGATAACGACGGATCCAGCCTGTGGGAACACAATCTCCAGGTTGACCGTTTCGATGGAGCTCGACTTGTCGAAGCTCAGTTTGTCCCCGCCCCATATTGCTACACCTACGCGGGCCCTGTTTGTGGGATGGAAGTTCCTGTCCCTGCAGGTTATCCGTGCACGTGCTGGGGCTACTTGGCGGGGAAGACGGGATTCTAAGACTACCAACACCGATGCATTCAGGGCCGTGTGGCTGACACGGCCCTTTCCTGTCTCTACGGACTGCCGTCCAAAGGAACTTCGGGTAACGGTGGGTCACCCAGACTGTAATGAAATTGTAATGGTTGCATGATGAAAACCAATCATTTTCAAGCAGAACGGATCAAATCGACCGACTTGCCAACCGTTGAAAAGCGGAGTAAGGTAGAAAATTTTCAAAACGGTTCAGAACCCTCCTGTGTACTTGAAAACCGCTGTACCTGAAAGGGTACCGGGGGTTCGAATCCCTCTCCCTCCGCCACTCAGCCAGTTGGCAGAAAACAACTTATTGGTTCTACTGCACCTTTACCACAGTTTCATTCTCCTCATCTGGAGAACAAAGCGGAGAACAGTTAGAGCTGTTCAGGACTTCTGACATCTTGGCCGAGAGCCGACGCATAGCTGCGACCGCATCGGATCGAGTCGTCTTAATGTAGCAGCGTTGAGTGACCGACAAATCGCCGTGGCGCAGGATGGCCTGAATCACACTGTCATCCACACCAAGACGGTTGAGGTTCGACGCCAAGCCTCTACGGAAGCCATGCCAGCCTGTCCATTCGACTCCGGCCTTCTGCAGAACCTCCCTCATCTGGCGGTAGTAAAGAGCATTGAGGTCCATAGGTTTGCCCAACGAATTTGCGAAGACTGGGCCTTGCTCCGGGTTACCGACTGACTCTCGAAATTCTTTCAGCTTTTCGGCCAATTGCGGAACGACCGGAACCGCCGCCTTGGACTTTGTGGTCTTGGGCTCACCGATTCTTCCGCGCCACACGCTGCGCCTGACGTGTATCACCCCAAGTTCGTCCTCATTTTCCGGGGGCACGTACGCTTCCCACGTGAGACCATGCAACTCGCCGAGGCGAAGCCCCGTATAGGCTGCTGTTGCAATTACCGCCGCCGCTACTCCACCAAGCACTCTCAGCATCTGGACGATTTCCTCCAACCCGTAGGCCCGCCCATCCGCGCCATTTGGAGCAAACGCTGGAATCTCCGCCAGCTTGACTGGGTTCGCACCGTCAAAAAAGCCCTGCTGCGCCGCGTGCCGAAATACGCCACTGAGGAAGTTCTTAATGTGTGCCAGCGTCGTCTTTGATAGTGTGCACCCCATTCTCCCCTTTTTCCTGCGCTCTCTGGCAATTTCCTCCAGCCACGCTTGGACCTGATGGGTCTTAACCTCCCTCATCCACTCTGACTCGCAGGACCCCTTGAGGTAGTCATTCCAGACTTGGTTGTACCCTCGGTACGTGCTGGGCCTCTTTTGCTGCTTCACGAACGGCAAATATATCCGCTCAACGAAGTCGCCGAGCCTCGTAATAGTAAGGGGCGAGGCGGAAGTGTGGTTCAACGGCTCCAGCAGAACCGCCGCCAACTGCCTCACACTCGCTTTGGTTTTGTGGTGTGCGTCCACAGGCGCAAGTCGCCGAGCACGCAAGATGGTCGTCACCTCACCGCCTACACCGACGCGCTCCCGGTATCGAACCACCCACCATCCGCGATGGCGAGTGATAGCACCATACTGCTTGGTTCGTCTCATGTTTTCTCCTTTGGATTCCCCGTTTGACATTTTTTTGCCAAGCGATGCTATCCGCCTACGGTCTTTCGCACCGAGCTTCGACTCCGCGCTAGTCCGCTCCTTTGGGCCGACCTCCGAATGATCGTTCACCTCAGCTTATCCATCGTGTGGCTTTTTCCCGGAGCCTGAGGTATGCGCACGCGGATGCACGTCCTTGGTTCCCGTTCGCAAGTAGCTAACCGAGCGCCACACTGGAATTCAAGCTAAATGCACGCAGAGCGCGACTGCCTACGCTTCCACCAATCCGTCAGTTCAGGACTTCCCCACGAAAATCGAACATAGCGACCCAGCCTGACGTGTGGAATGGGGTCGACGCATCGGGACCTCGTTTGCTCACGCACCCAGCTTTCCGGCACCCGCCATCTCGAGGCTAATTCCTCGGCTGTCAACACCTCGCAAGACGGGCCAGCGGTCGTTGCCTTGTTCCCCTTGTGTTCTGCATGTCTTTTCATGACTGTGCTCCCTAATCACTTAGAGCCCTACGACGGTTCCCGAAATCGTTACTAGCCGTCCCACCAGCTCTTTTCCTCGTTCACGCCGAGCCGCCGACCCAGCCAACGCTGCCCATTCAGGTTTTCGAGCGCATCCTCAGCATCACCTCGTGACATGGTCAGAAATGCAAATACTTGGTTGGGACCTTCTGAGTAAATCTGCACTTTAGAGATCGGCCCGTACTTGGCTAGCAACCTTCGTAAGTCGCGCGGGCTGGTTTCGTCCGAAATGTTCTGTATTCGTAAAGTCTTGTCGTCAAATGCCATCTGCCCTCTCCGTGTCGTACCGACCTGCGATCCATCTAGTTGTTGACGGTCTCGTGTACTCATTTCTCCTTGGGGATCTCAATAAGTTTTCTGTGAGTAGCTCGACCAGACAGCAAACGGCGAAGTTCTGGTTCCTGATCTGATTCGTTACGCTTCGCACGTCGGTCGCGCGGCCACTCGGGCTTATGCTCATCCTCCAGCTCCCGACTGAACTTCCGATCGGCTCCATCCGTGCTCGTCGGGTTGGCCGGGTAGTACAGCACGTTCGCCGTGAAGTAAACTGGCCGGCGAGCATAGGTTGCCGTGCTGGTCCGCAGTCCTTTTGTGCTCGCGATCAACATCGTCTTCCCCGTCGCCTTCGACGGGCGGGCTGTCTCCAGTGGCATCAAAATGGATATGGTCTTGTTCTTTCGATCAATCATTATTGACGCTGCTTTCATGCGTTTCTCCTTTCATCTGATGTTTTGGTCCGATTCTCCGCACTGGCCAGCGATACGGCTCGACCTGAGATCACCATTTAGATTGCTCGACGATAAGCCGTTCTCCTCCCCAGACCTGGCCATTCAGTTGTTTAATCGCGTCCTCTGCATCCATGTCGCGCATCGTGATGAGTGCGTACTTCCTCTTCTCCCCTTGGCGGATCTTAAGCTCCAAAACGTCCCCGTACCCCTCGAACAAGCGCACGAGTTCGGACACAGTTTCGTATTCGCTGAACCCGCAGACAAATAACCTCATTTGTTCCTCCGGTTTGCAAATGTCAGGTGGCCAGCGCGCAGCGGTGCAGAAGGTCACTCTCTCATTCCAGTTGTTCCGGCGAGAATCGTTCTGCCCAGCGCCGGAGCGCCGCCCGGACAACGCGGTTAATCCGCAATGGGCCCAAGAAGCGGTGCGGGTTCGGCACACCCTTCGCCGATAGGTAACGGGTCGCCCGGCCTAACGAAACTTCGGCACGGCGTCGGGTCTCATCGCAGATTCGTTCCCCGTCTGACCCAAATTTCCTAATCAGGTAAGGCGTTAGCTTTTTCCACCGAATGGCGACGAACTGAATGTGGGCGGGAAAGAGTCTGGCCACCAGCGTGCTCAAGTCGCGGACTCTGGAGATCCGCTGCTTCCGCAGCAGACCTGAGTGGATCTCCAGTTCTGTGCGATAGCAATCCAGCTGTTTTTTCGGGTAGCAACGCACCATCTTGGCGGATCCACGCGAGCCATAACGGAGGTATTCGGTCCAACCTTCACCAGTACGCCGCTGGCTCTTCCCGAACTTTCCATGCCTCATTACGAATTTCATATCCACCCCAACGGTGGAATCAAAATCCACGGCGACCTCGGCAAGCGAAACCTTATGGTTGATGCAGTGAGCGATCACGCTCCCAACCTCCCGCGGAGTCAGGCCGCGCTCATCATCTCCCTCCAGTTTGATACGCCATGGTTTCAGCCACGGTTGCTGCGGCTTGTGTTGGATGAAAATCCTCGAGGAGCTCGTGGCGCTGCGCAAACTACGAACACGGGCGTACGTGGCGATCCGCCCTTGAGGGCGCGGGCGAAAATCTGTCGCCAGATGGAAACCGTCGATTTCCGGCAGGGTGGATGATCGTTCGCCCACCGCGTTCACGATTAGTCGATCCAATCGGACCCGACAGCCACTCTGATTCGTCTTCATGGGCGCGATCTTAGCGGCTTTGCTATCCGCCTCCTATCACACCTCCCGGATGCATATCGCGCCGTTTGCATCCTGAATCTGTTAGGTCATACAGTGGTCGACACTTGTCCCTACGAATCGAGGTCCAAGATAAGGAGTGAAATCATGGATTCTGTCAAGAACGCAGCAACAATCACCGACGTTGCTGGATCAGGGCGATCAAGGATCACGTGGGCATCGTT